>Ga0247836_1000628_pt1 | contig 64638 bp, 46 predicted proteins | sample LaCruzMarch2015__4_FD_187116 | JGI IMG/M metagenome (GOLD analysis project Ga0247836, IMG submission 187116) | Freshwater microbial communities from meromictic Lake La Cruz, Castile-La Mancha, Spain - LaCruzMarch2015_14m | ecosystem: Environmental > Aquatic > Freshwater > Lake | place: Spain... | reverse complement strand
GGGGGAAAGAAAAGGCGGCGTATCCTGCTGTGACTTATTCACCAACAGCAGCCCACGACGGGCCGAAAGGATACGCCACCATGCGAGGTTTTACGGTTTGCGGTTCGAGTTGTCCAACAGATCGGAAGCGTGCCAGGAGGCGGGCTCGACAGGAGGCGATCGAGATGGCTCGGGGTGAGTCCCTGGGCCAGGTGGTCGCCGACGAGAGCCGCAGCGCCTTGGACGCCTATGTCCGTGAGGGAGCCAGGCAGATGTTGCAGAGAGCCTTGGAGTGCGAAGTCGAAGCTTTCCTCGCAGAGCACGCCGACAGGGTAGACGAGCATGGAAGGAAGCAAGTCGTTCGGAACGGCTACCTGCCGGGCCGCACGATCATGACAGGGGCTGGGCCGCTCGAGGTTGAGCAGCCGCGAGCACGGGACAAGACTCGGCACGCCGATGAGCGGCTGGTATTCACCTCGGCGATCCTGCCGCCCTATCTGCGGAAGAGCCGATCCATCGAGGAGCTGATCCCGTGGCTCTACCTCAAGGGCATCTCGACGGGCGACTACGCCGAGGCGCTGCAGGCGCTGGTGGGCGTCGATGCCAAGGGGTTCAGTCCCAACGTCATCGTCCGTCTCAAGGAGAGGTGGGGCCAGGAGTACGAGGAGTGGAGCCGCCGTGACCTCTCGGGCGAGGAGTTCGTCTACGTCTGGGCCGACGGCATCCACGTCAACGTGCGGCTGGAAGACGAGGGCAACCAGAAGCAGTGCCTGCTTGTCCTCATGGGAGCCACGGCCGAAGGCCGGAAGGAGCTGATCGCCGTCATTGACGGCGTCCGTGAGAGCAAGCAGAGCTGGCAGGAGTTGCTCCTCGATCTCAAGCAGCGGGGGCTCTCGAAGCCGCCGAAGCTCGCCGTCGGCGATGGAGCCCTCGGCTTCTGGGCCGCCCTCCGAGAGGTCTATCCCACGACGAAGGAGCAGCGGTGCTGGGTGCACAAGACCGCCAACGTCCTCAACAAGATGCCCAAGGCCCTGCAGGCGAAGGCGAAGAGCGACCTTCACCAGATCTGGCTCGCCGAGACAAGGGATGCGGCGATCAAAGCCTTCGATCACTTCCTGGAGAAGTACGGGGCGAAGTACGAGGCCGCGTGCAGCTGCCTCTCGAAGGATCGGGATGCCCTCCTTGCCTTCTACGACTTTCCAGCCGAGCACTGGGGTCACCTGCGGACGACCAACCCCATCGAGAGCACCTTCTCGACGATCCGCCTGCGGCATCGCCGCACGAAGGGCAGCGGCTCGAGGAAGGCCAGCCTCACGATGATGTTCAAGCTCGCTCAGTCCGCCAGCCGACGCTGGCGACGACTCAACGGGCATCACCAACTTGTTCTTGTTCTCGAAGGAAAAATGTTCTCCGACGGAGTCCTGCAGAACGCCGCCTGATCCAAGACCTCTAAACACAACTCTTGACAATAGCTCCTCCTCCAGCGGCACCGACACCTCCGTCCACTCGTCTTTGGTGGTCGGCAGCGGAGCTCTGTATGAGAAAGCCATCCGGCGGCTCTTCGTGTAGATGTTCAGGACGTATTCCCGGCCATCGCCTTTTACCCGAACCACGAGAGTGTCGCCGGCGTGGACGTTGAAGTTCGTAGGCTTGGTTCGCACCGATGCAAATCCGCCGTTGTTTTCCAGCGACAACCGACCGGAGAACTCCATGGTGTTGTCGGCGGTGATGCGGAACCGCCCATCAGACACGCCGCCCATCACGTTGTCGTTCACGGCCTGCCACTTCTGGGCCGTATCAGGGCCAGCGAAGTCCAACAGTGGCCGAAGGGGTATTTCTGTCACCGCCTGCATGAGAAACACGACGAGCAGCAGGAGGAGTCTGGTTGAGAGCATGGCGTGTCCTCGGGGAAGAAACTCAGTCACTTCGTGAGCCAGCTATGATTCTCGCTGTCTGGCCTCGAACTGACGAGTGGCAAAATCGACTGTTACCGTATGCGGCCGATACCCGCTCAACTTCCGGTCGAAAGACTGCAACCCTGATGGAAGACACAGCAAGGCTCATCCTATTTACGCTTGTCTGGACGGCTGTCTGGGTGGCTCCGCTGCCCCGCCTTGGCAGGTGGGCGGAACTCGTCACCGGGCTTGTCCCATTCACGGCGTTTGGACTGCGGGTCTTCGCTGGGTTCTTCGTGGGCGTGCCGGCCGAGGATCCAGTGCGTTCGGCGGTGAGCCCGCTACTCGACTGGATCAACGGCAGGGCAGGGGTCCCACCGTATGCCTGGCTTCTGGACGCCACGATTGCACTGGGGCTTGTGTGGCTCGCCTCAGCGTTCGACATTCCTCGCCGATCCCGAATCGCCACGGCCTGGATCATGCCTGCGGTCGCCGTGCTGGCATTGGTGAGCCTCGAGGCATATGGGCTGCCGATCGAACGGTTCTTGGCGGCGAGCATCCCGGAGCCGTTCCTTGGCCTGGTGGCGGGCAGTGCCATCGGAGCGGTCATCCGCTGGACGCCCTCGCCGATTCCTGAGGATCTCCGCAGGCGGGCGGCGGTCGTGGCGATCCTTACTGTGCCGGCGATGGTGGCAGTCGGCACTGGAGCGCTGCGGCTCATTTCAGGCCTACCGCCAGAGCACGCGTCGCAATCGGAGTCGATCGTGGCCCTCGTGTCCGGTGCCAGTACGGGGCTTATCGGCTGGGCCTGGGGCGGCTTCGATCGTCCACGGAGCCGGTTCCTCTTTGCGATGGCTATCGGCGTGGCGGCAGGTGCGGTGGTGGCACTCTACGCGTGACGAGGCGGGCGACCACAGCAACTTGGCTCGTGCCAGTCCCCCCCGGCCTGACCTGGCTTCATGTGGTACGATCTTTCCAGGCGGATCGAACTCAAGAGGGAGCACTATGAACCGAAGGTCCGCCTGTATTTTTTTTCTCGCTGCCGTGAAGACGTCTCTCCTGTCTTCATTCGCACTCGCAGCCCAAGAAGCCGCCAGGACTGTCTCAAGAATCGCCGGCCCTCGCTGGAACGTGAACGGCGACTGGTCTCCCGCGATCGAAGAGATTCAAAGCCACCTGCGCGACGCTCATGGCATTGATCCAAGTGGCCGCGACATGGAAGACCTGCTCACCCTGCACGATAACGACCATAATCGCAGGGGCTCGAGCAACAACCACGGCCACAAGAAGAGCACAAAGAGCTCCGCGAAGGGCTACGCCAAGCACTGAGCGAGGCAGTTCGCCCCACCGACGCAGCGTTCACTCGTGCTCGCCCTCCACATGAGCTTCGCCATCCGGGTCTATCTCCACGTGGAGCGTCATCGGGTGGCAGCAGACGGGGCAGTCCTCAACGTAGTCTTGGTGCGAACCCCCGGAGATATCCACGGGCACCACGATTTCTTCGCCGCAGGAGTCGCAGACATACGTCGCCTCAAGGTCGGCGGCCCGTCTTCTGCGGCGGCGTTTGGAGCGTTTCTTGGCCATGGCATCCAGAAGTGTAGCCCGTTCAGCCGAGTTGAGTTTTGAGTCGCATACGCCCCACCAACTGAATCGGCCCCGTGAGACAACCAGCCATCACGGCCGCGAGGCTGCCGAACGTCGAGCGTATCGTTCAGCCCACCTTTTTTGTTCCCTCGACATGCCGTGGCTCATAGGGGCAGTGCCGGCAGCCCGAGCCGCAGCAAGAGCCACGCTTGAGGTGATAGGCCGCCGTGTAGACCAGCAGGCCGTTCTCGAAATAATAGTCGCGCTGGGGCGTGGCCGGCTCGCGGTTCTCGTCGGACATGCTCACACCCGCCCCATGCCCTGCACCCGCCGCCACGCCGAAAGCTGGCCCAAATGCATGTTCTCGTGAGCGGCCATGACGAACACGAAACTGTCACCAAGCGTTGGCAGGAACCCACGGACTTCTTCGATCGGCGTCTGCTCAGACCAGCGGGCCTCGGGAACGCTAGGCAGGACGATGGCGACTCCGGCGTGGGCATCTTCCAGGGCATTCAGCAGCACGGCCTTGGTGGGGTAGCGGCTGGCATCGCTGGACGGTTCGGAGTTCCAGTCAAACAGGCTGGTCCACACCGGAGGGCAGACTGGCTTCGCGCCGATCATGGCCGCCAGCATGTCGGCCGTGCATGCCAGATGGCCGAGCACCCACGCAGCGTGATTCATGTGGGCAGCAGGCTGGAACGCCATCTGGTCGTCGGAGATATCGGCCACGAGACGTTTGGCGTAACCGAGGTTCAGGTTCCACGTGTGGATCAGGGGAGAGAGCATAGGTTGGGCCTTTATTGGCAGGAGGTGACAGCTCTGAAATCATAGCCGCGGCGGGCAGGAGTAGCCCAGCCTGGCAGCATCAGCCGCGTTTATGCTCGCGCAGGCTCCGGGCTGACACTTCTGCGCATTGTGCGGATCATCGCGAGTCGCTCGCCGCCTCGACGTCGGCCTTGAGACGGAGGAAGCCTTCACGCGACTGCTCGAGGTCGCGTCGCAGGTCGTCGATGGTCGCTTGGGCTCGTTCCGCATTTCGCAGATCTTCGGCCCGGGTGCGATGTTCCTGGCCCCGCCACAGCGACTCGTTGACGCCCCACGCCACAGCGGCCCCGAACATGGCGGCAAGGATCGCGCTGGTGGCCCGTGTACCCCACAAGCTGCGGACGAGGTTTCCCGGTTCGCTCTTCGCCACCCATCCGCGCCACGCTCGCTGCATGGCAGACGAGGACAGGGCGAGACCGCCCGTCGATGCCGCCGTAGCCTCGCTGCCCGCCGGCAACTGCTCCTCTTCTTGAAGCCAGAGCGCTGACAGGTCGGCGGCGACCTCGAGCACGGCCCGGCACCGCAGGCATCGGCCCTCCGTCCCAGCGCGAGAGCGATCCAGCTTGATGATGGCCGAACACTTCGGGCAGAGAAAGCGACAGGCGTTCGGATCGAGCCGCAAGGGCTGTAGGTCACGGAGCACTTCCCGGGCGAAGTCGGTACAGGTTGCGAACCGATCCCTCGGTTTTTTGGCGAGCCCGCGTTCGATGGCCCGCCAGGTGCTCATCGGGATTGCGAGCGCCGACGTGTCGAGTGGAGGAACGGGCATGGCGGTGTGCTCGACGACGATGTCCGCGCTCTCGCCGCGAAAAGGCTTGACACCGGCCACCATCTCATAGGCCGTGATAGCGAGCGCGTACTGATCGGCACGCCCGGTCACCGTTGCCGACCTCGTGAACTGCTCGGGTGCCATGTACGAGGCCGTGCCGATGGCGACGTTCTGTGCCGTCACGTCGTCACCGCGGAGCATGCGGCCAGAGTCGTCGGCTGATTTGGCGATCCCGAAGTCACCGAGAAAAGGTTTGAGGGTGGCGTCCAAGAAAATGTTGGCTGGCTTCACGTCGCGGTGCAAAACGCCGTGGCCGTGCATGAAGTCGAGCGCCGCCGCGATGCCGGGCAGCCAGCAATGCAACAAAGTCGGAGGATTGCGGTGCGGGTCGCCGCAGCGACTGTAGTGGGCGAGGGAGCCCCCGGGCAGGAATCGCATGACGACGAAGGGGAGGTCACCCTCATCCCCGTAGTCGGTGATAGGGACGATGTGCTCGTGCTTCAGCGCGAGCATCGCATGGAGTTCCTGAACGAATCGTCGTGCCGTGTCCGGCGAGCCTCCGACCTTCGGAACCTTGATGACCGCAGGATTCCGCTGCAGGCTGTCCCAGACACGGTAGGTGATGCCCATGCCACCCTCGCCGAGTTTGGACAAGACCCAGTAACGGTCGCGGAAAATCATGGCGGCGGGGAGATTGGCGGGCTCGGCGGCAGCAAAGCATCTGGCGACGATGCCTCTCGCAAGGGGGTCCACCGCTATGGTATCGAATGCGCGGACTCATACTAGCCGATGACTGCGACAGGTGCAAATCGGACCAACCCCAGACCAACCGTGCCGTCATCGGCGTGGTCGGCGGACGACGGCCGACAAGATCTCTCTAGGCGATCTCTCTAGGCGATCTCTCTAGGCGATCTCTCTAGGCGATCTCTCTAGGCGATCAAATCCATCGTCCATTACCATCCGTGGACGACGCCTCAGCAGAGAATGCCGAAATTGTCGCGACTGGCAGAATCGTTTTGAAGACCGTTTCCCCCCGCATCGAGGCGCACATGCTTCCACCTCACCATCGTTCCGTTTTACTGGCGGTCTTCTTCGAGGTGATCGACAGCCATGATGCGAAATACCCGGGCGACACGCCGGCCCACAACGCCTTCAAACTAAGGCCGGCGGCGCGATAGTATCATCGCCTTCACGAATCCAACGTTTTTTCAAGGGACGAGTCCATGAAACTGGTCGGGCTGGTTGGCTGGCGCGGCATGGTGGGATCGGTGCTGATGGACCGCATGCAGGCCGAGGGAGACTTCGCGGTGATCGAGCCGCTCTTCTTCTCGACGTCGAATTCCGGTGGCCAGGCCCCGAGGATGGCAAAAAACGAGGCCCTCCTGCAGGACGCCTTCCATATCGACGCCCTGAAGCGGTGCGACATCATCATCTCGGCCCAGGGGGGCGACTTCACCTCGGAAGTCTTTCCCAAGCTGCGGGCCGCCGGCTGGCAGGGGCACTGGATCGACGCCGCTTCCACGCTCCGTATGCAGAACGACGCCGTCATCATCCTCGACCCGGTGAACATGCCGGTGATTGAACGTGGACTGAAGCAGGGCGTGAAGAACTGGATCGGCGGGAACTGCACCGTGAGTTGCATGCTGATGGGCGTGGGCGCACTCTACAAGGCGGGCCTCGTCGAGTGGATGAGCACGCAGACCTATCAGGCCGCCTCGGGCGGCGGCGCCCAGCACATGCGGGAGTTGCTCACGCAATACGGCGCGCTCTATGCGGAGGTGAAGGATCTCCTCAATGATCCCAAGAGCGCCATCCTCGAGATCGACCGCGGCGTGATCGCCAAGCAACGGAGCCTCACCGCCGCTGAGACCACCCACTTTGGTGTTCCCCTCGGCGGCTCGCTGATTCCCTGGATCGACAAGGATCTGGGCAACGGCATGTCGAAGGAGGAATGGAAGGGCATGGCGGAGACCAACAAGATTCTCGGCCAGGGCGAAGGCTTCGGCACGCCGGCGGTGCCGGTGGATGGCTTCTGCGTACGGGTTGGGGCGATGCGGTGCCACAGCCAGGCACTGACGTTCAAGCTGAAGAAGGCCGTGCCCGTGGCCGACATCGAGGCGATGATCGCCGCCGACAACGAGTGGGTGAAGGTCGTGCCCAACACCCGCGAGGCCACGCTCCGTGAACTCACACCCGTGGCCGTGACCGGCACGCTTACGATCCCCGTGGGCCGCGTGCGGACGCTGGCGATGGGGCCTGAGTATGTCGGCGCCTTCACGATCGGCGACCAACTGCTCTGGGGTGCAGCCGAGCCGCTCCGCCGCATGCTGCGAATCCTCGCCTAACGGCGGCTTACTCGTCGCTGAGCAGCAAGGCCCAGCCGTGCAGGCCACCGAGATGCTCGAGCGCAATCCGCACCGCGGCCAGCATGGGGTAGGCGAGAATCAGACCGAGAATCCCCCAGGCCCAGCCCCAGTAGGAGAGCCAGAGAAAGAGCAGCGTCGGATCGAGGTTGAGCTGCTTGCCCGACATCCGCAGCTCAAAGAAGTCGATCCAAAAGACGCGGTTGAGCACGATCAACGCGGAGAGCAGCGTCGCCATCACCGCATTGTCGAGGTCGAGATAAGCCATCACGAGCGGCGGAATGCAGGCCGCCATGCTGCCAATATAGGTGATGTAATTGGCGGCGAAAAACAGAAACGCCCAGAGCATCCAGTGATCGAGGCCGAACAGGTACATGATCATGCCGGCCGAGACCGCCATCCCCACTCCTGCCGCCGTCTTCACCACCATGAACCGCTCCATCGATTCCGTGATGCCCTCGCCGATGGCCACCAACCGCCTGCCCTGCTCGCCGGGGAAGGCGCGGAGCACGCGGGCCTTCAGCTTTTGACTGCCGAGGAACAGGAAGACGAGGTAGCAGAATACGACGACGAAAAGCTCGGCGACACGAAGCCCATGCGAGAAGACATAGTCGAGCACGTCCTGCGAGGTGATCCGGAACTGCTCGCTGAACGTTGTCCGCGCGGGCCTGTTGACGGGGCCCCGTTTGGGAGCCGGTGCGTCGGGATTGTGATCAGCCCGAATCGCATCCGTCGGTGTCTCTCTTGTTTCGGCAGCGTCGGCGGCATCAGTCTTGTCGGCAGCGTCCGCAGCCTCGTTCGCGTCGATGGTCGATGCGCGGCCGAGCAGGTCCGCTGTCAGTTCCGGCAGCGGTTCCAAGACAGCGGCCTTCGGGTGCTCTGCATGAATCGCCGGCGATTTGCCGGCGGTCGCAGGGGCTGGTCCGCCGTCTGACGCCGGGGGTGGCTCCGCGGTGGCGTCAGCCGAATCGGTCGCGGTCACTGCCAACGGTCGCGGACGGACAGCGAGGCTTGGCCGCCATGCGGTCATGTAGCCTGCGATCCGGTCCTCGTAACGCGGCCACGTCTTTCGAAAGACGTCCGCCTCGCGGTAGACGAACTGGGCGGTGAGAATCGAAAAGATGAGTGTCATGCCGATGAGCGCGGGGTAGGCAGACCACGGCTGCATACCCAGCCTGGCAAGCGACTTCGCGCCGAACTGCGTGGCGTAGAAGAGAAACAGCGCCACGAGGAAGGGCTGCAGCACGGGTCCCATGACCGTGACCGCGGTGCCGAAGGCCAGCACCGCAAGGGCGACGAGCGCGGCGGTGCCGGCCGACGCGACACGTTCATCGCGTGCCGGAGAATGGGGTGCGGGCTCGGGGTGCGGAGCGTCCATGTGGGCAGTGTATGCCGAAACGGGAACGAGCGGAGGCCTCACTCCGCCGGCACCGGCGGAACGTCGGGTCGTATCCACAAGCCGCTGCGTGAGCCGATGTCCATCATTGGCACAGAGTGGTCACTCCCGCGGCGGCACCCGCACGCGAAGTGGTTCCGTGCGACCACCGTCGGCCGAGGGCTTCACGCAATGCTCCTTGAGTTCGTCGCGGCCGACAATGGAAAGCCGTGTGCCGGTCGCCACACGTCCGCTCTCGAGCGGCAGGTCGAATATGTGCCGAACGGAGCCCGCAGCCTCATCCACAAGGTGCTCTGCCCGCTCGCAGGCTGGCTCGACCCGCAGCCGCAACCGAGGCAGGTCGCGCTGATCGGCGTGACGTTCCACGATCGTCAGCCTGCCGTGGGTGTCGTCAATCTTGTTGAGCGTCGTCTCCAGTGTCACTCCGAGCAACTGTGAAAAACGGAATGGTTGCTTCTCATCAAACTCCAACTCGCCAAGCCGAATCTGCGCCGAAGGCTCGATGGGCTTGGGCGAAAACCAGACCAGTATCTCGGCCTCCTCCGCATCCTGCGGCCAGGCATCGACGGTGAGATCGACGACCGGCACGGGACGTGCGGGCTCCAGATCGGCATCGTAGAACACGAACGGTCGGGCTGCGGCCACGCCCCGTGGCCGCACTTCCACCCAGAATTCCGCCGGTCGCGGCGAGAACTTCGTCGCGTCGTCATTTTGGAGCGACACCGGAAACCGTACCCGTCCAGTTCCTTCTCGCCAGGGCAGATGCGCTGCAACGAACCATTGACGGTTCGCGTCGCCCGGATCCTCGAGGCCCTGTTGGCTCGCCCGCGGCCCCTGTTCTGAGCCACCGTCATATCGCCGATGCTCGAGGGGCCCGTCGTTGCGGACCGCAAACAGCTCCAGAATTTCCCCCCCTTCGACAGTGACACGCGATTCTGTCGCCCGCTGTCCCTCGATCCGTACGGTGTAGCTACCGGGAGCCACTTCGAGTCCATGACCGATTTCGGCCGTTTGAACCGCCCCTGACTCTTCTTCAGCCTCCCAACGAACCAGTCCGAGGAAGTCGCGGAACGCCTGACTGAGTTGATCGATGTCCGATGCATCACGCCACTGGCCCTTCGCATCCTTGACGAGGCCGCGAAGTTCCTCGTAGGCCGCACGCTCTTCGGCATCGCGAGGTTGCAGGTCGAGTGCGATCACATCGATCGTCGCGGGCACGCCACGGACGCGATTGACCGCCCGCAGTTCTTCCAGCACATCCCGCGCCGTTATCGTGGCTTGAGCGCGGGCCAGCCGGTTGACGCCGTCGGTGACAGCGATGATCTTCCAGAAACTGCCCGCCGGCACGGCGGTCGTGTCGGTGAGAAGGGCGCTGCGCATGGCCAAGTACAGTGGCGTCTCTCCCCACCCTCGCACAGCATCAAGCAACGGTCGCAACTGTTGCACCTGCTTCGGCGTCACCAACGCCATGCGTTGGATTTGCTCAACGTCGTCCTCTGGCTTCGGAAGCACTACCCGCTTTTGCTGCTTGCCAAGATCGCTGTACTCCACTTCATAAGGCGGCTTCTGGGTCCAACCCGCGCGGTGACCGTAGAGCCAGAGTGAAGCATCCCAAGAGCCAGTCTGCGCCAGGGAATCGAGTGCGGCTGACATCGCCCGACGACCTTTGTCCATGCGAGCCGGGGTCATGCTGCCGGAGCAGTCGAACACGAACGATACGTAGCCATGTTTCTTTTCGCGGCCCGCGACGGTAACACGCGCCGGCCTCGGCTCGCGTCGCTTCCAGACCATCGGAACCCCTCCTCCATCTGCCACCAGTCGCATGACCGAGGCGGTCGTGTGACCGCGAAACCAGGCAGTGACATCGAGCGAACCACGATCCGCGGGCCGCAACTGACCCGCGGATTGGGCGGCTACCCGCCAGTGGACGGCTTGCGGCAGGCCAGCCGCGTCGGGCTTTGCCACGGGTAGACGAACCCGTCGGGCAGCCGACTGATCACTGGTCTCCTCTTCGGCACGGCCCAGCCACAACGCCTCCACCGGAGTTCCCGGCGACAGCCACAGCGCGGCATCGCCGACCGGAATCAGATGCCCCAATTCACTGTCGAACTTCATGAAGGTGGTGACGGGTGAGGAACCGCTGCCGTCGCCACCGCCGATTCTGTCGGGGTCATTTTCAAGCACGAACCACCGGTTGCTGGCCGCAGCCAGCGAAGCGACTCGGGAAGAAACCTTTTCGGCCAAAGGGTCATTCGGCCCGAACGATGTCAGCCCTGCTGCCGCCGCCAGGCTGCCCCTGGCAGCCTCGATGAACCAATCGGGCTCGTCGCGGTCGACGCCCGCAAGAAACTCGTCGACAGCGTCGCTCGCCGCAGCGATAAGCCGGGTCTGCCAACGACGGCGCAGTTGTTCCGTGGCTGGCGTGTCGCCAACCACCGCCGCAAGGCCTTGGTCGGGTAGACCTGCCCGCAGGATCGCCAGCCGACGCGAGCGGGCAGCGTCGATGTCGGCCGCGGCTGCCCCCTCCAGAGCCGTTGCCGATGCGTTGCTGCGCGAACCTTCACGTCCCATTCCATCCCTTCCGACGACTTCCCGCAGTTGCTGGCCCCAGGCTGCGTAAGCTGCGGCCAGTTCCGCGGGCGACTGGGGCTGACGCACGGCCGTGGCGTCAGGCACAACCGCCGCAAGGAGCGGATCGACCAGCCCCCCTTTCCCTCGCACCCAGCCGGCAGTTGGCATGGCCTTCTCGGATGACGCGAGCGGCGCGGGCTGGCGGTTGTGGGTAGAACGGTCCTGTTCCACAGTTACGGTCGCCGAAAGTTCGCGTTCCCGCCGCCGCAGCCGTTCCCGCTGACTCCCTACCACCAGGGGCACCGACAGCACGTCGCGGATTTCAGCGAGCGTCGTGGCGTTGTCGGCCGAGGGATCGGCCAACCGACCGCAGGCATCTTCGTAGGCGGCTCGAGCGGCGTGAAACGGGCGATCCGCATCCTCGACCGCATCGCGTACCGCCGCGAGCACATCGGCAGATCGTGCCGCCGCAGGGGTTGTCAGAGCATTTTCGAGTCTGTCGGTTGCATCGATGATCGACTGCCACGTGGAGTCCGCGTCGGTTTCCCCGTTCTTCAGGTCGCTCGCGACCGTCGCGAGCCTCCGACGCCAAGCCGCGAGCCAAGGCAGTTCAGCCCGCAGCTGATCGAGCAGCTGCCAAGCTGCGGAAAGCATTTCGGATTTTTCACAAATGTCCGCGTAGCCGCCCGCGGCCTGAGCGGTAAGGCTGGCCGCCCGGGCCATCGATATCTCATCGCCGACTGCAATCAGGTCGAAGGCTTCGCGGCGGTTGCGGTCGGCATCACGTCGGGGGGCGGCCTCGGCGATGAGTCGGTCGGCGCGAACATCGTCCGAGACAGCGGCCGCGAGAGCCGCGTCGACCAGGGTGATAATACGGCCGAATGTGGCGGGCTCCCGACGCCAGGCATCGCGATCACCCCAACGAACCAGCAGCCTTGCCGTCTGGATCTCGAACGGCCACAGAGTTTCTCCGGGGCCGACGGCCGGTCGTTGGCTAACCAGTCGCTCCCATGCGTTCCATGAGTCGTGGTCGATGGGCGCGCCGTCGGCGATCCGGCTGACGGCAGCCCTCCATGCTTCGTGCGCTCGGGCCCGCCACTCGCTCAAATCTCGAGGCGATGGCACAACGGCTGCAGCAGCGGGCGGTTTACCGCGGTTCCATGAGTCCAAGGCGGTTCGCCATGCGCCATCTATCTCGCCGCGTTGGAGGCTGAGCGCGTCGGCAAGCCGCAGGCTCGGCACCGAATCCACTCGGAACAGCGGGGCGGAGAGTTGCTGGACAAGGGACTCGATGTCCTCCCGAACGATCCGCAGATACCGTCCACGTTCTTCGCCGCCGGCTCCCGCGAGTCGCTCCGCCCTGAGGAGTAGCCGCTCCAGAAACGCCCATGCCTCCGGCCGTTGCGCGATGCTCCGGTGTCGCAGCCGCTCCGCCTCGTTCCATTGTCCGTCGATCCAGGATTCGGTATCGATGGCTGCCGCCGCGACCGTCAACCGCTTTGGTTCGCTTCGCACCGCCCACGACACGCCGATGTCGCCTTCGGCGGCCGCGGGCGGCGGCACGACGAACGGTGTCTGCCGACGTCCATGCAGCAAGAGTGCCCGGCGACCAACCTCGTCGCTGAGATACCCCATGAGTTCGCGGAGGGTAACGCGACCGTTCCCGTCCGCGTCGCCACAGCCTTCGATTCCGTCGATGAACGCTCCCGCGAAAACCGACACCGCGTCGGGCGCCTTCGCGCATGCCAACTCGCCAGCTCCCGCCGAGAGCACCACCGAAATCCCGGGCCGCTTCTCGGCGAGCACGTCTGCCGCCACTGCCGCCGCGAACCCGCCATCCAGAATGCCCAGCGACTCGCCATACCCTCGACGGCAGGCGTCGAGGACGACGATCAGGTGCTTCGGTTTCTCGTCAAGCGCGACGAGGTCGTCGAGCAGGTCACCGACCCGTAGCCAGGAGCGGTCCGCATCGGCAGAGTCGACAACGGGAAGCCGCGACGGGACGAGACACGCACGCCCATCGCGATCCACGCCACCGACACCCGTTACGTAGACTATGGCTGAGTTTCTGCCCGGGCCGCCACCGCGGGCGCCCGCAACGCCGCGAACGACGGCGTTGCGGAGTTGCTCCTTGTCAACGGCTTCGAGTCCACGAAGGACGTCGAACGGTCGGGCTGTGCCGCGGCTGAGAATCGCTCGACCGCTGCCCAGCGATTCGAGTAGACCGCGATCCTCTTCGGCCAACGCCACGGGCCCGAGTGGCGCCGCGTAGTCCGAGATCACCGCAACGATCAACGGCACAGATGGCTTCCAGTCGATGAGAACGCTCACCAACATCGCAACGAGGCCGACGGCGGCGACGGAGAGGCCGATCCGCTTCAGAAGCAGTTCCAGCCGCCTGCGTTCATAGTCCCTCGCGGCAGGGGCGGGACGGTTCCGCTGCCAGCGGGCAGTCGTGGCGGAACTCCGGGCCGCGGAAGTCCGCGGAGATCCACTTCCACGCCAAGCCTGCCGACGATCGTCGCCGTTACCACTCGCGTTGCTCATGCGAGGAGTGTATCAACTCCCCAAGCGGGGTGTCGAGCAAGTTCACGCGGAACAGTCGATCGCACCCTCCTCCAGATCCCAGCACGATTCAGATTCCGCGTTCCTTATCACCCGCAATGGCCGCGGCCTCCGAGACCAGAGGTTCTCGGAGGCCGCTCGTTGAATCAGTCCGCGGAGTGTCGGAGATCCCGGCAACGCTGGGGTTTCTCTCGAGCCACATTCCTCGGAACGTGACTAGAAACAGAGAATCACCGACGCCTCATGAACTGGAACAGACCGTTCTTCGCCGCCGTAGGCTGAGGATTATGAGACTGGTGACGATGCGTGTGGGCAGTGGCCGGCCGTGGGTTGACGGTGGGCTCATGGAGCAGCTCTTCGGGCGAGGGCGCCATCGGGATCTCGAGGGAGACCAGTACGCCAGACGGCTCCGCGACGACGGCGATCGGTGCCGTTTCAGCGGTCGCGATTTCTGCGGGAGCACTTGCTGCCAGGTCCGCACCGGAGTCGGCGACTGCCGCAGTGTCGGATGCGGGCAATTCTGCCTCGGTGGCCGTCGTCTCGTCTTGGCCGGGCTCATCCTGCTGCTCCGCGACCTGAATGTCGACTTCCCGATCCTCACCTACGATTGCCGCCGTCTGAGGGTGTCCGTGGATTGCGGCGCCGTCGTTCGCTCGGGGCTCAGGCTTCACCTCTTCGCGAGCTTCCGGTTTCCGCTCCTCCGGCTTTGGTGTCGGTGCTGTGGGTACCGCCTCGACGTTGAGCGGCACCTCTTCCGGCACCGGAATGTCGGCATCAGTCATCGGCCGAATGTTGGGGCCGCACGCTCGCAGTGCCTGCCTGGCCAGGGCGCGAACACGCGGACTCGGCTCCTTCCAGCAGCCCCGATCGTCCTTCTCGAAGGCCATTGTCGAGAGTTTGTTGAGGATTTCCGATGTGCAGCAATTGCCATCGCCGCACGCGCAGCGGCTCCCTGGGCAGTTCCCACCCGCACCACAACCGTAACCTGGGCACTTCGACTTGAGCGTTGTGCCATCGGGCAGTGCCTTGCCGCAGAGCAGGTGCATGGTGGCGCACGTCCGCTTCATGCACCCAACCCAGCAGTCACACGTCGCCTCCTTGCAGGTCTTCGTCTGCCGAACACACTTCTTGATGCATTCGTTCTCACCGCACGCGGATGCCGAGAGAACCGCCTTCACTGCCTCGTAGCGAACCGCTTCCGTGCAGTCGCCAAGTGCCTCGGCGAGTGCCTTGTCCACACCCTTGTAGCAGCCACCGCAGCCAATCTCGCCGAGGTACTTGATCGCCTTGATCTTCTGGGCCGCCGCATCCTCTTGGGCTTTGATCTCGGCAGCCTTCTGGATGGCGGGATTACTACTGGCAAGGTTTGCCGGGTCGGCGATCGGCTTCAAGCGGGGCTTACGCTCGCTCTCGGGGAAGTTGCCTCCGCGATTGCGGAGGGCATCCAGGGGATGGGACGGAATTCCCATTCGGTTCCAGAACGTTACCGGAGCAGGGGTGGGGGCTGGGATCGGAGCAGGGGTCTGGGCGACTGCAAGTTGCCCGATCATGCTCAGGCTGACTGCGGCTACTGCCGCGACGGAGAGTGTGGTCGAGCGATGCATAGGTTGATTTTCCTGACAAAAAACGAAACGGCGTGGTTTGCAGCGGGCGGATTGCTGGCGATACAGGGCGTCGTTTTCGATCCCCCGCGTGGGTACATCTGCACCCAGATAGAAAATCGGAAATGGAAAGCCGCATGCTTCAGGCATAAAAACACAATGGGGCACGATTCCCACCTTCGGTGGGGTATTACGTGGGTGTCTTTGACGGCTGGAATAACTTTGTGGGGGGCCACCGATGAGGGGAAACACGCACGGGGATAGTGCCCCCCCAAAAACATTGATTGCGGACGATCGTTGGCTGTCGCCGCCACGCCGACAGCCAACGATCCGGCCCCGCCTGACCGTGAGCTACCTTGGACCGCCATCCGGGCCAGGTTCGGCCTTTGTGTCTGCGGGTTCCAGGACCTCGAGTTCGCACTTTCGATCAACGCTCGAGAGTCCAACGCCGTCCGTCACACGCACCAGGATCGAATGGCTGCCGATGCCCAATGCCTCGGTGGGAACTCGAAGCCTGAAACGGGCCGCCCCCTCAACCTGCACCGCCTGCCATGCGTCCGGTTGCCCGTTGCGTTTGACGTCGATGGCCCATTCGGCCTTCACGACACCGCTGGAGCCAGGTCGGCGCCCCTCCACCTTCACCGTGTTGCGATCACCGTCGTCGCAGTCAATCTCGATCGTTGCCACCTTCCCCTTTTCGACCCGCGCTTGCGAGGGTACGTCCGCGTGCGGAGGCGTGCCGTCGAACACGACGAGCCGTTTCGCCGCGTCGAGCAGTTGTGAATCAGACAGACGCAGGCGGGCCTCAATGACGACGTCCACATCCGTGAATCCGGGCGTCGCCAGTGGAAAGTTCCAGTCAACGACCGTGGACCGCACGGCGAATGCGGAGGGGGGCGACGCGGTTGCCGCGGCATATTCCACCTGACGATCCATGGTCGTCGCCCATCCCGCGGTTGCACGATCCGCCGCGAGCCCCCCGGATCGCTGACGTACCTCCCGCAACACCACATCCAGCGGCGGTGTTGCTCCCCCGAGCATGTCTTCGGGAAGGTCGACAGCCAGCCCCAGCGGCACGACGGCATCGCCCCCCGGTCGATAGGCCTGGTAGTCATTCGTGGGCCTTAGGAACGAGAGGTGTCTCCAGTCCCGCTGCGGCCGTTGTTCGACGCCGTCCATTACCGGCCGGCTGTCGATCCGAAAAACGAACGCCCGGGGGTAGCCATCGACATCGATACCCAGTTCTGCGGGCCGGCCTTCGCCACCGTTCCAATCGGCTCTCAAAACGGCATTCTTTTGGGCACCCGACACGGTTGCCTGCATGATCCGCAACACCGGCGATGGGCTGTCATTATCCGCACCTGGGAGCGGGGCGGCCCGCAGCACCACCGGCGCCTCTGGCAGCAGCGCCTGGTCGCCATGAAGGGGCTCCACTGCGATGTCGATCGAGCGATTTTGCATCGACCAGGTGGCCGACGCGGAGAGATAGGTCTTCGGCCGCTTCGGAATCAGCGGCAGTTGCACGACCCACGTCCGCCTTTTTTCAGCTGGCCGAACGGCCGGTGCCGGCTCGGCCGATCGATCTTCCTCCTTTGCATTCGCGGCGGCCTCGCTGCGGTCGCGAATGATCAGGGCCAGGGTCGTGCCGAGTGGAGCAGGGACATCGGTCGGGGACTTTCCGTCGGCGGGACGCGGAGGCGGCAGCAGGACGGCAACACGGTCCTCTGTGGCGGGCAGCAGAATTGGGCCCGTTGCCGCCAGCGAGCGGCAGGTTGCCGGCGCCGGCAGGCCCCGCTCCAAGCCTGTCACAAAGGATCGCCAAGCGTCCTTCGCCTCGGCATGGAGGGCGGTGGATTGTCCGTGGGGAAAAGTGCCGACTGAGAGCAGCTCCACGTCGACGCAGCGTCGCTCGCCGCTCTGATTGGAGAGAGCCACCTCCCACGCGGTGACCTGGCCCGGGAACGGCCTCAGTCGCATGCCTCCCCTGATGGAGGACGCTGATTCCACGCCGACGGGCGTCTCTCCGGACGTCTCTCCGGACGTCTCTCCGGGCGCTTTGGCGAGTGGATCAACGGGTAACCGCCTCCAGCCACCCAGCTGTTCGTCGCCTCCTTCGACGGTCCCAGCCCTGCCGCGCACGGACACCAAAAGCCGCTCCATGACGGGGAGCTGGAAACGTCTCTCTCCGTGGTCTCGTCGCGAGCCCACGACGAGGTCGGCTCGTACCGTAGCCATACGGTCCGAATCCCCGGCGGCAATCTGCCGCCGAGGCTCGACGAGAACAAGCAGCCGGGCCCTGTCCGACAGATCCTTGACCGGCACTTGGGTGCGGGGGCGAATCTCACCGCCGCCAAGCGTGCGGATCTTCAGACGCTCCGGGTCGAATTCGAGCGAGAGATTTCCCTCAGCGGGAAACACGTCGCCAGACTGCAATCCTATGGATACCCGGCGGGCCCGGCCAATCTCCAGCGGATCATCCGTTGACGTGACAGCCAGTCGGAGTGGCAGGGCGACCCGCACGCGCGGCACCCAGCCGAACGCATCGGATGGAACCCTCGCTGCGTCACGAGAATCGGAAAGACGCAGGAGCGAGTCGATCGCCGCAGCCTGATCACCCGGACGTGTCAGGGAGCCGGCGGGCGTCCGCAGCAGCCTGTCGATATCCGCGGGAATTTTGGCAAGCGCTGCGGCTAAGGCGTGGCCGGCGCCCGCTGCCGAGGCGACCGGGGCAGATGTGCTCTTCGCCGTTTCCGCCCCCGCGGTGGTCTCGTGGAAAACCTTGATGGCCTGATCCGACTCCTGAAAAGCCGGTGTCGTTCCGAATACATTGAGCAGCCGAACGACAAGATCGAGACGATCCCCGACATCTTTCCAGGCGTCTTTCTCGCGTGAAGAGCGGGCTGACGGCCCTCGGTCGGCCGGGACCGGTGGGAGGACTCCCTCAAGCGTTAACCGGGGCGGACTCTGCCCGCTTTCCCTGCCGGCCTCCCGAGCGGTTGCCGGCTCGACTGGAGACTTCGGTGCAGCCGCAACTGGCTTCCGCAAGCGGGTCGCAACCACTTCGGCCAGCCGCCGCCGGTGTTCGGCAGTCGGCAGGCGGGAGACCGAGAACCAGTGCAGATCAGCGGCCGGCAGCGGGTTGGAGCCGCGGTCGATGCGGCGGACGAGTTCGTCGGTGGCCGACTTCACGTCCTGCAGCAGACGCTGGCCTGCCGTATCGACTGCAGCAGCGAGTCGAACGAGTGCGTCCGACGGCTCATCGGCCGAAGCGGTGGCAAGCCGAGACAGTTCGGCATGGAGGCCGGCGATCGCATCAATAAGCGGTGGGAGCGAACGAACGAACGGCCTCGATATACCGCTTCCTACTGAGGATCCGAAGTAATCCAGCGCCGCGGTTGCCAGTTCGACGCCGCGGTTTCGTGCGGCGAGCGCGGCCCGTACCGCGCCGTCGCCGTTGCGCCATGCGACGGCCACTCCCGTTGCTGCCCGGCGGCGCGAATCGGCGAGCCGAGCGAGAGGCGTCTCCCGGCCGTCGAACCGGCTCTGGCCGCGATCGCCCAGCAGAAAACTCTCCAGACCGGTTTGCAGCAACGACTCGATCCGTTCCGCGCGATCGCCAAGCGGTGAGCCATCCCGCGGCGTGGCGGCGGCTGCGGCGGCCGCCGCCACCGTCTCCCGCCAGAGGTGCGGCGCGTAGTCTACCGGGCAGCTTTCCGCGGGGCTGACCCCGTCCGCGTCCCGGTCAGCCAGCCGGTCGATAAAGTCCCAGACATCGGAACGCGTGGCCGGGGTCGGGACGGACTCGGGCGACCCGTTGTCGACAGGCTGGGCAGATACCGGTTGTTCCGTCCGCGAGACGGGCTCTTTCGGCACCGCGTCCTCCGCCAGAAAAGAGGCTGACGGCAGTGGGAGGGGCCGAGCAGCCTCGATCAACCGTATGTCACGGGCGATGGATGCCTCGAGAGGCACCCGCCCCGTGCCAAGTTTCCACAACACGGGCCGTTGGTCGAAGTCACCGCCGCTTTCTCGCCTGGACCAAGCGCTCGTCCAGGCGGCGACAAAGCGGGCCATCTCGTGAAGTTCGACCAGGCCGTCGCCGTCTCCGCCCCACGACGCGTCGTCGGCTCTTCCCGCGACCGCCAGTTCGACCGCCCGCAGGAAAACCCCCCTGCCATCCTCGACGCTCACACCGGAGAACTCGTGCACATCATGAGAACCCAACACCCAGCACTCGCCAGCCGCGTCAGGGAGCGGTTCCCGGCACTCCTCGTCGAGCACCGCCGGGACGAGGCCGGCCGTCACGCCCAGCCGCAGATCCCAGCGGAGATCTCCCATGTCGAGCACGATCAACGTCGTGCGAGCACGCGACGACGCGAGGGCGGAGAACAGTTTCCGGCACGGAACGAGTTCAGCCGGAAAGGCACGGTCGAGATTCACGTCCTCCGCGAGCAGACACGCCTGCGGTCGGCCGTCTGGTCCCGGTGCGACAAGCATCTGTCCGCGGACAACCGCCACCATCGCGTCACCGCTGCCCACCGAGAGGCCTCGCATCGTCTGCCCCAACTCGGCCCGCATGGCGTCGGCGGTCTGGTAAGCATCGAGGGACAGAGGCCCCCGATTTGCCGCAACCCAACGAGAAAGCCTGCCCGCCACGGCAGCCTCGATGCTCTTCAGATCCTGAGGGCCGAACGCGACGGGTGAAACCAAGCCATGTTCGTAGTCATCGATCGAAAGAAGCACGACGGCAGTACGGCGGCTGAACAACGACAGAATGACGATTGCGATCAGGGCGGCCAACGCCGCGCCGCTCGCAAGCGTCCACCCAACGCGACGCGAAAGACGCGCTGCGGGAGCGCGAGCCGGCGTCCCGGCCTGTCGCGCCCGCCATCGATGCCGGAGGCGTTCTGAAGCCGCACTCTCGCGGCCTTCTATCGGCCCGCTCATGCCAAGACTCCACCGCGGTTCACCGGGGCCGACTCGAATCCTTTTCGAACAGCTCTCAGTTTGCCAGTAAATGATCACTCGTTCAAGGGGTCTGTACACCACTCTGACTGACGCTCTGATGAGGTGGTCACTAGCCCGCCCTCTTTACTTCGTTCGGAGGAGGATGTACCCTCTGCCAGCAAATCGGCAGAAGGTTGCCGCAGCCTTGCCGCGGCTGGTGAACCAAGAGCAGACTCGGTTTATGGTCCTCGTTATTGGTTTCGGTTTCGGGCTACGTTTTTGAACAAGAGCGGCGGGGCATCTGCCCCGGCCCGGGGTGTCACGGATTCGTCCATGCGTCACTTGCCGGTTCACTGGTCCGAGGGCATGTTCCTTCGGCCGCATCACTTTCAGGCGAGCGACCGCCATTGGGCGGAGATCACGGCGCTGCATCAGTCGGCCCGCGATGCCTGCGGGTATGGCATCGTGCAACTGCAAATCGACCCTACGGCGCTCGCCAATCGCCAACTGGAATTGAAGTCGTGTCGTGCCGTGCTCCGAGACGGCACCCTCGTATGGCTTGAATCTGGCGAGGAGCCTGACAGAGTCGGCATCGATCGCACTGTAGGCACGTTCACGAAGCTGAAAGCCGCTCTCGACGACGCCATGGCCGTGGAGGACACCGTCCGGGTGTATCTGGCGGTGCCGCGGATGAATCCCTCGGCGGCCAATGTGTCTCCTCCCGGCCCCGCCGACCGCGTCCGGTATTCCACCGTCCGGCAAGATCTGCAGGACGATACCAGTGGCGGCAACGATCAAGACGTGGAGTTCCGGCGGCTCAACGTCCGACTGCTCCTTTCCAATCAGGATCTCTCCGGATACGAGCTGATGCCGGTGGCCCAAATTCGCCGGGCGGGTAACCGCGAATCGGCGCCGGAAATCGATCCGGACTACTTTCCGCCGATGCTGTCGATTGACGCTTGGCCATCTCTCGGCCGGGACATCGTCCGCGGAGTCTACGACCTGTTGGGTCGAAAACTCGAAGTGCTTGCCGAGCAGGCAGTGAGCCGCCAGGTGGGGTTCTCGAGCTCCGAGCCGGGAGATCTGGACCGTCTGATCATGCTTTCCAAACTCCACGAGGGCCAGGCGTCGTTGCGGGTGGCGGCATTCGCCGCTGGTGTCCATCCCAGGACTGCCTATGCCGAACTCTGCCGCATTGCCGGCCAGTTGGTGATCTTCGAACCGGAGCGGCGAATGCCCGAGCTGCTCTCATACAATCACGATGATCTCTCGACGATCTTCCGCGACGTCAAGGAACGGATCGAGCGGATGCTCTCGAGAGTCACCGCCCTCGAATACGAGCAACGATACTTCACAGGGGTGGGAACCGCATCGCTCGGTGTGACGCTCGACCCCAAGTGGTTGCAGGCCGACTGGCGCTGGTATGTGGGCGTGCTGCGAGGCGAAATCTCGGCCGAGGAATGTGACGCATTGCTCAATGTGGATGGCCAGCGGGCCGCCCGCCTCGATCTCAAGCTTGGCAGCGCGCGGCAGGTTGACCATCTTTTCAGAATGGGCGTGCCCGGACTGAAACTCATGCGGATGGACCGCACGCCGCGGGCTCTGCCGGATAAGGGCGGCTGGCTGTACTACCAGGTGGGCCGGGAGAGCGTGGCCTGGAATGATGTCCGCGACTCCCAGTCGCTCGCGATGCGGTTGCGCGACACCCACATCGTCAACGGCGGGTCGCTCGTGGGTAGCCGACGGGTCGAGGTGCTCCATGAAGGCAATCCTGTCACGTTCGAATTCGCGCTGTTTGCCTTGCCACAGACCAATTGAAAGGACCGCCCTGCGGTCGGACGCTTCAATGTCTCCTGAGTTCGCCGCCGCTTTTGACCCGGCACTCCTTGAGGTGCTGTCGCTCGCCGAACGCGCCAGGAACGGCACGAACGCCTCGCCAGACCAGGAGCAGGCACGAGTGCGGGCCGCTATCGAGCGAGGCGGCTCACGTTTGCCAGGCACGCGGTCGAAGGATTGGGAACTCGCTTCCTATGCATTGACTTCGCTGGCCGACGAACTTTTGATCGCGGATGTGTCGTGGCCGAGCCAGACCTGGTGGGAAAACCATAAGCTCGAGTTCGCCCTCTTCGGCTCGAACAACCGGGCGACGTGGTTTTTCGATCGGGCCGAGCACGCGGTCGGCCTCGCGAGCCGTGATACCCTCGAGGCCTTCATGCTCGCCGTCGTGCTCGGATTCCGCGGCATGTTCCGCGATCGTCCCGACACGCTCGAAGCCTGGCTCAGACGGCAGGAAGCACTCGTCAAGGTCGGGCAGGGCCGGCCCGCGCTGCCCGATGTTGGCGGTGAACTCACCGGTGCGCCACCGCTTTTCGGCCGCACGAGTCTTCTGTGGGCGGGTCTAGCGACTGCCATGGCCCTGGCCTGCAGTGTGGTCGCGGCGACGGCATGGCTCTGGTCATGGCAAAAATAGCCGAACACGTTCAGACGAAGGATTCGTTGCCGGGAATGACTTGGGAGATGATTCCATGAGCCTGCTGTGGAACTGGATCGTGGCACCTCTTACGGCACTCGTCTCGCTGCCGCGGCTGGTGGCCGGGCTGTCACTGGCTGGCCGTATCGCGATGTGCGTCGCCGTATTCCAGGTGCTGGTGGTTCTGCTCGGAGCGGCTTTGGTGGTGCTTGGAGACGGCCGACAGGTGATCGAAGCCTGGTGGCGGCCTGGGAAGCTGGCGATCCTGGCCGTTCTGCTGATCCTCACCCCGGCGCTCGTCTACCAGGCGGCGCGGCTCTGGCTCGAACGGGACATCGCTCGGTTCCCCGACATTTTCGATGCGTGGCAGGCGGCGCTCGTGGAGATCAGGCGGCAGGGAATCTCGATCGCCGAAGTGCCATTGTTTCTCGTGGTGGGGGCTGCCTCGGATGAGGAAGAGGAACGACTGCTGGCGGAAGCCCCATGCGAGTTTGTCGTCACGTCGGCCCCGCAGGGCGCCGCGGCTCTCCATGTCTACGGTGGCCCGGACGCCATCTTCGTTTGTCTGGCGACGTGTTCCCGCCTGAGTGATCTGGTTCGCCACGGTGACCGCCGATCTGCACTTCCTCATTCAGGAACGCAGGCGTCAGCTTCATCGGGGCCGAGCCCGTCGGATGACATCCGCGGCACCGTGATGATGGGGCAGACCGCGGCTGAGCCGGCTGCTGCGCCCGCGATAGCTGTCGCTCCTTCGGTCGTGCAGCCGATCGCGGCGGGCCGAAACGACACCATCGACATCGCCATGGTCAGCCAGGGGCCGGCGGCCCCACATGCAGAAGCGGCGGGCCGCGAGCCTCCGACTTCGACCGCGGTTCGACGCGAAATGCGGGATCGAACGGCCTATTTCTGCGGTCTTCTCCGCGCGGCTCGGGGCGGAGTAGCGGCTCTCAACGGCGTTCTGGCGCTTGTGCCTGGTGGCCGATTGATTCGAGGCGTTGCCGATCCGCAGGCGATCGGCCAGGCGCTCGGGGATGACATGGCGATGGTGCTAGCGACGACAGGCGTGCGTGTGCCCGTCGTCGTGGTCGCCGTCGGCATGGAGAGCGAGCCCGGCTTCGTGGAATTCATCCGACGGATGCCGGCCGCGCAGCGAAACCAGCGGGTGGGGCAGAAGTTCCCCTCGGGTATCGCAGCCAGCCACGACCAGTTGGGGAGCCTCGCGGTGCGCGCCTGTGCGCATGTCGAGGATCTGATTACCGGCCGATTGTTCCGCGCCACCGATATCCTTTCGACACCAGGCAACGACCGGTTGGCGTTGCTGGTAGCGCAGCTGAGGAGCGAACTCGCCGCGCGTCTGAAGACCGTTTTGCAGCGGGCCTTACTCGCGCCTGATGGTGAGTCGAGTGGGATGACTCCGTTCGTTGCAGGCTGCTACCTCGCCGCCGTTGGCGCTGACGAATCAGGACGGGGGTTCGCACGCGGCGTTTTCGATCGGTTCCTTGATCACGACACGGGCTGCCTCGGTGATCTTGAGTGGACGGGACAGGAGTTGGCCGCCGACGAGGCATCGGGCGGGATAGCGCGAGTGCTGTGGATCTTTAGCGGCGTCGTGTTTTTGGCGGTGGCGTGCCTGATCCTCTGGCGTTTCTTGGGGTTCTGACAACGGGATGCGGGTGGGACCTCCAGCCCGCTCAGGGAGCATTGACGATGATGCACGACAACGTGGCAAAGGGAGACGACAGGCCTCGCAATTCGGGCACACGCAAGAGCGGGCCGGTCGGTGAACCGCATGGGACCGGTGAGGGGCTGCCGCTTCTGCTGGCGGAAACGATCCGTCCGTTTGGAAAAACGGATGCTTCCGCGCCCTGGGCCGCGGTGCTGAATTCAGAAGATCAGACGCGGCTGATAGCCGCCGTCTGCCGTCGGGGCAAGAACGTGGCGATCGACGCGGAACTCGCCGCCGATCTGGTGGAGGCTGTCTTGCCGACTTTGCTTACCGCGATGGTGGCCGATTCCCGATCCCGCCGCCGGCTCGCCACGCAGATTGCCCGAACGCTCCTCGACGATCCGCATTCGGCTGCCCGCCTGCAGACGCTGCTTACGGCTCTCGTGAATGCTGCCGACACGACCGGTACCCGCCAGACGCGGAATTCGCCATGAGCCTCAACGCGCAGCCGGCCACCATCGAGAAGCAGCGACTGATGGCGTCGTGCCAGGGGCTCGTGCGGTCGATCGCGTGGAAAATCCACCAGACGCTGCCCGCGCACGTGGAACTCGACGATCTTGTTTCATACGGGCAGGTGGGGCTCGCCGAGGCTGCTCGGGACTTTGACGCGGGCCGGGGAGGCCAGTTTACGACCTACGCATGGTATCGGATTCGGGGCGCGATTCTGGACGGCCTCGCCCGGATGCGATGGTTCAACCGTGTGGATTTCGAGGCGGGCCGCTACGAGCGAATGGCGAACGAGGCCTTGGCCGACGAGTGTCACGCGGATCAGTCGCCGGGCGGCAGTGCCGAGGAGATCATCGGTCGCGAGGGTGGCTGGCTGAAAGGTGCGTCGAGTGCCCTGGCGGTGGCCTGCCTAATAGCGGGGACCGGGAAGGGGACAGCATCCGACCTGCTCGATGCGGGCGTGGAGAGGCCCGACGAAATCGTCATTCGTCGCGAGACGGCGGAAAAGCTCCGAGAGTTGGTCGACCGCCTGCCTTCCGACATGAAAACGCTGGTCAAGGCAACCTACTTTCAGGGCCACACGCTCACGGACGCCGCGGCCGAGGTGGGAATCAGCAAGGCGTGGGCGAGCCGGCTGCATGCCCGAGCACTGGGCCGCCTGGCGGCGGCGCTCAAGGAGGCCGGCCTGGACTGACAGGCCTGAATAAATAGCCGAGAAAAAGCGGCCTGGCCACCTTTTTGACATACCCTCTTACGGGTGGCATACTACCGTGCTTGACTGGTTTTTGAAGCACTGCTGAACACATGCCACTTGCTGATCTACTTTCAATCGACGCGTTCCGTGAATCGCCCGCCAGCGGCGGGCCGGCTGGTATCGACCTCCGCGCTGACCAGGAAGGTCGACGGGACTGGATGGAAATTCGCCAACTGCGGGACGAGGCGAGGCGGATCGAGCGGGAATCAGACGCGGATCATCAGGTGGATCGATCTGCAGCGTTGCAACCGTGGCGCACCATCACGACACGTTGCACGGAAGTCCTCCGCAACAAGTCGCGGGATCTGGCTGTCGCCGCGATGCTGATCGAATCGCTGGCTCGAACGGAAGGCTTTGGAGGAATCGCCGACGGCTGCGACGTTGCCCGGCTGATGGTGGAACTCCAATGGGCCGACCTGTTTCCGCTGCCTGATCCGGACGACGGGCCGGCCGATGCGATGACGATTGCCATGGAACGTGCCCTGCCGTTGATTCGATTGGTAGGCGACGAGGCCGAAGGCCTGCTCACGCCAGCGATCCTGCACATACCGCTGGTCGACGGCCGCAACGGAGAGCGTTTCGGCCTCGGGCACTGGCGGCTCAGTCAGACACTCCGTGGTGAGACGGAGCAAGACAAGAAAGACGCTGCGGCTGAACGAGGATGCCCTCTTCCGGAAGCCTTCGAGGCTGCTGTCGCCAGCACTTCACCGGAATTTCTCCGCACCACGTGTCGAGACATTGGACGGGCACGGCAGGCCTGGGACGCTCTTGCCTCCGCGATCGCTACGGCATCCGAGGATGTGGCCGTCGTACCGACTATCCCCCTCCGCGACCTGTTCACGGAATGCGAAGCCGCGATGCTCACGGCGAGCCCCTCGTTGGCCCAATCGAAGACGGTTGCTGCTGACCCGCACCAGCAGGAGGTCCATCCAAGTGAGCTACCCAATCGGTTAGGGGGGCTTGATGGGGGGGGCAGTAATCGTGATACTGTGCTCAAGCAGTTGGATGAAGCGGCGGATTTTTTCGAGCGACACGACCCTCACAGTCTGCTGGCGGCTCAACTTCGCAACATCGTGAGGATGGCGAAGTTAACCCGCGAGGAGTACTACCGAGAGTTGGTGCGGGATGCTGGTGGGCTCGAGTCGCTGACGAGAATGACGGGTATCCGTTTTTCGTCGTCGGAGTGACGGTTTGGGCGGTGTATCAGCAAGGCTTCGGCGAATCGTTTGCGACGCCTCGAGTCAAGAAGCCTTGAGTTTTTCGAAAGCTATTCTTCACGAAAGGTGGGCCGATGCCTGAATCAGTGCATGGAAAGCTCAATCGCGTCCGCAAGCCGCGGGTGCACATCACGTACGACGTCGAGACCGAGGGAGCAACGGTCGTCAAGGAGTTGCCGTTCGTGGTCGGCGTCATGGGAGACTTCTCTGGCAATCCCACGGAGCCCCTCAAGCCGCTCAAGGATCGGAAGTTCATCAACATCGACCGGGACAACTTCGACGAAGTCCTTCGTCGGATGACTCCCGGTCTGGAGTTCCGTGCCGAGAACACGCTCGCCGGAGATGGCAGCGAGATGGCCGTCAAGCTGAAGTTCTCCTCGATGGAGGACTTCGAGCCGACGCGGATCGTCGAACAGGTTGAACCACTGCGGAAGCTTCTCGAAACGAGGAACCGTCTCCGCGACCTGTTGTCGGCGGTCGATCGGGCCGATGGCCTGGAGGGAGAACTCGAGAAGATTCTTCAGGACACCGATCAACTGGCGAAACTGGCGGGCGAAATGGGGCTATCTGATTCCGGTGTCGCCCCGAACGAGTGATTTTCTCGCCGTTGCAGATATTCACGAATCGATCTTGAAACCACGAAGGGAATCCAGCATGAGTGCCGAGAAAGCAGCGAAGTCTTCCGCGGCAGCGTCGACGACGGAGGCTGGCGCGAGTCTGCTTGATCAGATCACGAGCATGATGCCTCGGGCCGTGGAGAAGCCCCGGCGAGACGAACTGATTCGCGCGCTCGTCGAGCAGTCGCTGCAGGGAACCGTGAAGTTCGATCGCAACGTCACGAAGAGCATCAATCGGGCGATGGCCGAGATTGACGCCGCGATGTCGAAACAGCTCGCGGCGATCATGCACCATGAGTCGTTCCAGAAACTCGAGGGCAGTTGGCGTGGGCTGCAGCATCTCGTGATGAACTCCGAGACCTCGGCCACGCTCAAGATCCGAGCGCTCAACGTCTCGAAGCGAGATCTCTTCAAGGATCTCGACAAGGCAGTCGAGTTCGACCAGAGCCAGGCGTTCAAGAAGATCTACGAGGCGGAATTTGGTCAGGCCGGCGGCGAGCCGTACGCGACGTTGATCGGTGACTACGAGTTCACCAACCATCCCGAGGACATCGATCTCCTCTCGAAGATGTCCCAGGTGGCGGCATCCGGCTTCTGTCCGTTCGTGACGTCGGCGGGCGCAGGCCTGCTCGGTCTCGAGAGTTTCGAAGAACTTTCCAAGCCCAGGGACCTCGAGAAAATCTTCCTCGATCCGAGCTATGCCAAGTGGCGCAGCTTCCGGGACTCGGAGGACTCCCGATTCGTGGTGCTGACCATGCCACGGACGCTCGCCCGGCTTCCATACGGAAGCCAGACGAAGCCGGTCGAGGAATTCAACTACGAAGAGGTGGAACTCGACGACAAGCAGCGATCGAAGAAGGTCGACCACGGCAACTATTGCTGGATGAGCACTGCCTACGTGATGGGCACCACGCTCACCAACGCGTTTGCCCAGACTGCTTGGTGCACGGCGATTCGCGGTGCCGAAAACGGTGGCAAGGTCGAAGGTCTCCCCGCCCACGTGTTCACCGACGACGACGGCGACATCGACCTGAAGTGTCCTACCGAGATTGCGATCACCGACAGGCGGGAAGCGGAGCTTTCAAAGCTCGGCTTCCTCCCGCTGTGTCATTACAAGAACACGGATTACGCAGTATTCTTCGGGGCACAGACGGCCCAGAAGGCGAAGAAATACGACCGCCCCGAGGCTACCGCGAACGCCAGCATCTCCGCACGGCTTCCCTACATCATGGCGTCGTCGCGGATCGCGCACTATCTCAAGTGCATCGCCCGCGACAAAATCGGATCGTTCATGGAGCGGCAGGACTGCGAAGAATGGCTGAAGCGTTGGATCGCCAACTACGTATCAGCCGACCCGAAGCCGTCGGCCGACATCAAGGCCCGCTATCCACTTGCTGAGGCGGAGATCAAGGTGGAAGAGGTGCCGGGTGCACCGGGCAGCTACAACGCGGTCGCGTATCTCCGCCCATGGCTGCAGTTGGAGGAGCTCACCACCTCGCTGAGGATGGTGGCCAAGATCCCCGCCTCTGCGAAAAAATAAAGGCCCGGCGACCAACTTTGTTGCGGTGAACTGCCATGTGCCCTCCGGAAGAAAGCTCCGCCGTAGGCGTGGTGACAGCCGAAACTGTGATGGCGTCGGTCGAGACTCGCTCCGAGCCCGGCTCGCGCGAGCGGAGGGCTTTTTGTTCGCCTGTGGAGTGGGCGATGGCGGAGGCTGCCGTCGGGAAGCCTTGGGCCGAGCGGCTCCAGGCTGCGACGAGTTCTGCCGAGACGTTGATGGCATGGTCAGCTGCCCGCGTCGCGGTCGGCGAGCGGCTGTCCCGTCGCGAAGTCGTCGAACGGATCGGCGTGGACATCGCCCTTCTCGACGATGCGATCGGGCGGCAGCTCGACACGATTCTCCACCATCCGCGGCTGCAGCAACTCGAGGCCTCGTGGCGGTCGCTGGCATGGCTCGTCGGCCGGACCGAGGAGGCGTCTGACGCGAGTGCTGGCGAAGAAGGACGGGGACGCGTGCAGGTGCGGCTGCTCTCGGCGAGCAAGCGCGACCTCGCCCGCGATCGCGAAGGGGCGATCGAGTTTGACCGCTCCGCGCTGTGGCGGAAGGTCTATGAAGACGAGTTCGGAATTGCCGGCGGCACGCCGTATGGACTGCTCGTGGCGGACTATGCCTTCGGGAACCATCCCGAGGACGTCGATCTTCTTTCGGGACTCGCCGAGATAGCAGCCGCAAGCTTCGCGCCTCTGGTGGCGTCGCCTCAGGCCGACCTGCTGGGAATGGAATCGCTGCACGACCTCGACCGTCTGCCCTCGCTCGATTCGCTTCACGCCGGACCCGAGTTCGCAAAGTGGCGCGGGCTGCGCGGCCGGGAGGAGTCGCGGTTTCTCGGACTGGCCCTGCCGCGAGTGCTGGCCCGCCTGCCATACGACGGTTGGATCGGCGGCAGCGACGTCGCCTCGGAGCGCGAGAAATCCTGGGCAAGGCGAGGCTTCCGCTACCGGGAGCGTGTGGACGGCCCGGGGGGCGGAAAGCGTCTGTGGACCAGCGCCGCCTGGGCATTCGCGGGCGTTATCATCGCCGAATATTGCCGGTCCGGTTGGTTTTCCGACATTCGCGGCGGTTCGCGAGGGGCGGCGGGAGGCGGCCTCGTGGAAGGGCTGCCCACCGAGACGTTTGGTGTCAGCGAGCCATTCGCCTATCGCCGTGGTCCAGCGGAGACGATGATCACGCAGCCCTCCGAAAGGCAGCTCTCCTCGGCAGGGTTCATCCCGCTGTGCGCATCGGGATCAGACGGTCGCGCAGTATTCCATTCCAATCAGTCCGTGCACGCGGCGAAGCGATTCGACAGGGCCGAGGCGACCGGCAATGCCCGGATCTCGGCGATGCTGCAGTACATGCTCTGCGTGTCGCGGTTTGCGCACTATCTCAAGGTGATGGCACGCGACAAGGTGGGATCGGTCGCGACGGCGGACGATCTCGAGCACATGCTCAACGAATGGGTGCATGACTACGTGACTCCCGACGATCGGGCGTCGGCCGAAACGCGGGCCCGTCTTCCGCTGCGGGCGGCCAAGGTCGAGGTGCGCGATGAGGCGGGCACGGGAGGCGGCTATCGCGTCGTGATGCATCTGCAGCCGCATTTCCAGCTCGACGAGTTGGCGGCTTCGGTGCGGCTCGCCACCTCGATACGAAAGGGCAGGTAGCGTGAGCCACCGCAGCTTGTCCCTGAAACACGCCCCTGCGATCAACGCGTCTGTCGCTCCGATCTTGCCAGTTGCTCAACTGCTTCAAAAGGCTATAGTGACCACCCAAACGAGGAGGGTATTGCATGTCCACTGCAGGTGAACTGTTTCGTGCCGGAAACCTCACCGCCGCGGGGGAGGCTGCCGCGCAGGCGGTGAAAGCGGCGCCCACGGACCTGTCGGCTCGCTGGTTGCTGGCGGAGCTGCTCATCCTCGCGGGCGATTTCGATCGTGCCGATTCCCAGCTCGACACGATCATGTCGCTCGAGCCTGGCGCGGCTGCCGCGGTGGTGCCGGTACGGCACCGGTTGCGGGCCGAAACGATTCGACGAGATTTCTTCGAGGCGACGAGTGTGCCGTCCTTTCTCGATGAAGGTCCCACGCCACAGATGCGGCTCTTGCTCGAGTCGTTCGTGCAGCTGCGGGGCGGTGCATCGGGCCGAGCGGGCGAACTGGCCGCCGAGGCCGAGCGACTGAGGCCGGCACTGCCGGGGCGTCGGGGCGACGAGCCTTTCGCCGACTTCAGGGATCTCGACGACCTGCTGAGCGGCGTGTTCGAGGTGCTGACGACGACGGGCAAGTATTACTGGATTCCGGCGGAGCGGGTCGAGCTGCTCGAATTCACCGCCCCCGAGCGGCCGCTGGATCTCCTCTGGCGACCAGTGAGGATGGTCGTCCGAGACGCCTTCGATGCCGAGGTTCACATGCCCGCGATCTATCCGATCCGGGAGGGTGCCGACGACGCCTCGCGGCTCGGGCGCCGGACCGACTGGGTGGGCGAGGATCCGTCGCCCGTGCGCGGCGTCGGGCAGCGCGTCTTCCTTCTCGACGGCGAACGCGAGGCGGGCATCATGGAGTTTGACACCGTGACCTTCGGCGGGTAGCGGACTGGGACGGTTGGCGGACTGTGACGGTTGGCGGACCGGGACGAATCAGATTTGTGGAAGCGGGTGCACGTATGGCAGGAATTCCGTCAGGGCAACGCGTGGTACCCGGCCTGCTCGACAGGCTGCTCGACGACGAGCCCGAGACGACCGTGGAACCGCCGTGGCGCGACGGTCAGGTGATTCGTGAGCTGAAGCGGAGCCTGCGTCGCGATCTCGAGGATTTGCTCAACGCGCGGCGTCCGCTGGACAGCCTGCCCGAAGGACTCGATTCGTTGTCCGGATCGCTCCTCAACTACGGGCTGCCCGACCTGCAGAGCATCGAGGTGCGGGAAACGCACGATGTGCAGCGGCTCTGTCGCCTCATCGAGGAGTGCGTATCTCGCTTCGAACCGCGGCTGCAAAACGTGACCGTCGCGCCGGTGCTCGATTCGAACCAGGAAAGGCCGCTCGATCGGCGATTGCGGTTTTCCATCGAGGCGATGCTCGTGGCGGAACCGCTGCGGGAGCATGTGCAGATCCGTTCCGCAGTGGACGCGGGCAGTGGCGCGATCGTGGTGGAGGCCGGAGGATGAGCGACGAACTGCTGCCCTACTACGACCGCGAATTGGGGATCATGCGGGGGCTCGTCGCCGAGTTCGCCGAGCGGCATCCGAAGATCGCCGGACGGCTCGCGCTCGGCCGCGACGATTCCCAGGATCCTCATGTCGAGAGGTTGGTACAGGCCTTTTCCTTCCTCGCGGCGCGGATCCATCGCCGGCTCGACGACGACTTTCCCGAACTCACCGACGCCCTCCTGGGGCTTCTCTACCCGCACTATCTCCGGCCCGTGCCTTCGATGTCGATCGTGGAGATGGCGTTCGATCCGAAGCAGGCGGCGGTGACGGAGCCGCATCGTGTGCCGCGGGATACGCTTCTGGAAACGGAGCCGCTCGATGACGAGAGCTGCCTCTACCGCACCTGCTTCGACGTCGATCTCCTCCCGGTGCGGGTGGCTGCCGCGCGGTTCTCGGGCCCGCCGTTCCGGCTGCCGATCGTGCCGCCGACTGGCACCGCGGCCGTTCTGCAGCTCACGATCGAAACGCTTTCCGACGCGGTTCAGATTGGCCAACTCCCGCTGGACAGCCTGCGGTTCCACCTCCACGCGGCCTCGGGCCGCACGGCGTACGAACTCTACGAGCAGCTGCTGACGCGTGTCAGCGGTGTCGTCGTCTGGTCGGGTCAGGCGGGTGGAAGTGTCTCTCGGTTGCCTGCCGATTGCCTGCGGCCCACGGGTTTTGAAAGGACCGAAGCGGCTCTGGAGACCGACCCGCGGTCGTTTCCTGGATATCGGCTCCTCTCGGAGTTCTTCGCCTTTCCGCAGAAGTTTCTGTTCGTCGACCTTCGGGGTATCGCCGCGGGGATGACCGCGGACTGTGGCCGCAGAATCGAGATCGCCATCCTGCTCGACACGTTCAGCCGTGATCTCGAGCGATCGGTGTCGGCCGAGACCGTGCGGCTCGGCTGCACGCCGATCGTCAACTCCTTCACCCAGAGGGTCGATCCGGTGCGACTGGAGGGGGTGGCGACGGAAACCTGCATTGTTCCCGACGCCCGACGACCGATGGCGCTCGAGATCCTGTCACTGCGGGGGGTTCGCGGCGTGCGGCCCGGCGGAGAGCCGTTTGAGATTCGGCCGTTCTTCGGCTCACATGGCGGCGGCAAGCCGCGGGAAAATGACGGTTCCGACGTGTGGTGGATCACCGCCCGGCGGCCGCGGATGGAGGCGCGGCCCGACGGCACGTCTGACTCGGCGGGCGATGTCTGGATGTCGCTCGTCGACCATGACGGTGGCCTCGCCGGGCTGGCCGACGTCACGCTTCTCATCGATGCGTGGTGCGGGAACCGCAACCTGCCAGGGCGGCTACCGTTCGCGATCGGGCGGCCGAGGCTGCAGTTTCACGACACCCAGGGGCCCGTGGGCAGCCTGAACTGTCTCATCCGACCGACCCGCACGCTGCGACCTGTGCCCGGCCGCGGAGCAGCGTGGAAGCTGGTGTCTCACCTGTCTCTCAACCATCTCTCGCTCGTTGACGCGGGCGATGGACAGGCCGGCGAGTCGCTGCGAGAGATTCTCCGCTTGTACCTGCTCGACGACATCGACGACGTGGAGCAGAGGTCACGATGGATCGATGGACTGGTGAGCGTCTCGGGCAAACGCGTGGCCGCGCGGGTTCCGGGACCAGCGGGCGGCGTCTGCAGGGGTGTCGAGGTGCGTGTCGATCTCGACGACGATAACTTCGCGGACGGAGCCGGCTATCTGTTTGCGAGCGTGCTCGAGCGGTTTCTCGGGGCGTGGGTTTCGATCAACTCGTTTACGCGGCTTGTTGCTGGATCGCGACAGCGTGAGAGTCGAAAGGAGGAGTGGCGATGGCCACCGAGGGCAGGGGACCGGGTACTCGTCTGAACGACCGGCTTGTCTCGAAGCCGGAGGCTTTCGAGGTATTCGAGGCGGTGAGGATTCTCGAGGATGTGGCCGCGCGTGAATCGCGGTCGACAGGCGGCGAACCGCCACCCGAACTTGGTGCACAGGATTCCGGTGCGGGGATCGGCGATCGAGTCCGCTTCACCGCGGCCGCAATGCTGTCGTTTCCGGGCGCGCCGATCGTCGCGGCCGCGCCGATCGACCGGCGCGACGCCAAAAGATCTGGGGAATCGGGGACTGATGCAGCGACCTCCGTGCGGCTCGAGGTGGCCACGTTCGGATTGATCGGTCCCGCCGGCGTGCTGCCGCAGCACTACACGTCGCTGGTGATCGAGCGGATCCGTCGTTTTCGGGATCATGGTCTCCGTGAGTTCCTCGATATCTTCACGCACCGGGCCATGTCGCTTTTGGTGAGAGCCTGGGGCAAGTATCGCGTCGTTGTCCAACGCGGAACGTTGGCGAGTCGTGGTCGCGGAGCGGTCTGGGACGAGGCCCCCGAGCCCCGCGATCCGACGGAGGCCGTGCTCGCAAGCCTGGTTGGGCTCGGCGGCCGAACGCTCCCCGGACGGATGCGGGTCGAGGAGCCGTTGCTGCTCCACTACGCCGGGCACGTGGCCCGACAACCGGCGGCGGCGCTTCCGCTCGAGCAGATGGTGGCCGATGCCTGGGGCGTACCGGCGCGGGTGGAGCAATTCATCGGCGGATGGCTCGCCCTGGAGAAGGCTGATCAGACAAGGCTGGGCGTCGCGAACGCCGCTCTCGGTGTCGATGCTTTGGCGGGTGCCCGCGTCTGGTCCATCGAATCGACCTACTGCGTGCGGCTCGGGCCGGTGTCGCTGGAGGCGTTCCTGGGCTGGCTGCCCGGGGGACGGCAGTTGGGAGCACTCTCCGATCTGCTCACGTTCCACGTTGGGCCAACGCTCGAGGCAAAGGTGCGGCCCGTGCTGCGGGCCGACGAGGTGCCGCAGACACAACTGGGGGGAAATGGCTGCAGCCGACTCGGCTGGACTTCGTGGCTCAGTAGTCGGCGTCCGGTTCGAGACGCCGAAGACGCCTGTTTCACTGTCCGGCTTTGAGTGGTGTTTTTTCGGCGGCTCGTGACAGCCCCCCGTGACGGTTTGCTCATACTTCTTTATAACCGTTAATCCCCCCACCACAAAAACCCTCAGAGCGAACATCGCCATGGCCGGCCTCGACCTCAAGAACCTCATCGGCAAGCTCAACCCGCAGTGCCAGCGGGCACTCGAAGGAGCGGCGGGCCTCTGCCTCTCCCGCACCAACTACAATGTCGAGATCGAGCACTGGCTCGTGAAGCTGCTCGAGCAGCCGGGCAACGATCTCGCGCTCCTCTTTCGGCATTTCAGTATCGACGCCGCGAAGGTGCTCGCCGACCTCGCCAAGGCGATCGACCGGCTGAAGACGGGCAACGCCCGGCCGCCGCTGCTCGCGCCCGAGGTGTGCCAGCTGGCGAAGGAGGCCTGGCTCGTGGCCTCGGTCGATCACGGCCACCCGAAGGTGCGAAGCGCCTGGTTGCTCGCGGCGCTCATGGGCGAAGAGTCGCTGTCGCGGCATGCGGTCTCGATCTCCGATGAGTTCCGCAAGATCTCGGTCGATCAGCTGCGGCGGGATGCGAGCGTGGTGTTCGAGCGGTCAATCGAGAGCGAGCTACCGGCGGGCGAGGCCGGCGGTGGCGGGCCGGGAGAGCCCGGTGCGCCGGGCAAGCCGTCAACGACGCCATCGCTCGATCAGTTCACGATCGACCTCACCGGGAGGGCGAAGGCGGGCAAGATCGACCCGGTGCTCGGCCGCGACGCCGAGATTCGGCAGGTGATCGACATCCTCACCCGCCGTCGGCAGAACAACCCGATCCTCACGGGCGAGGCGGGCGTGGGCAAGACGGCGGTGGTGGAGGGGTTTGCCCAACGGATCGCGATCGGCGACGTGCCGCCGGCGCTCAAGAACGTCGCGCTGCGGACCCTCGACCTCGGCCTGCTTCAGGCTGGGGCCGGCGTGAAGGGAGAGTTTGAGAACCGGCTCAAGGGGGTGATCGACGAGGTGAAGAAGTCGCCGGTGCCGATCATCCTCTTCATCGACGAGGCCCACACGCTCATCGGCGCGGGAGGCTCGGCGGGGCAGGGGGATGCGGCAAACCTGCTCAAGCCGGCGCTCGCCCGCGGCGAGCTGCGCACGATCGCTGCCACCACGTGGGCCGAATACAAAAAGTATTTCGAGAAGGATGCGGCGCTGGCTCGGCGGTTTCAGGTGGTGAAGGTGGAGGAGCCGTCGGAAGACATCGCCGTCCGGATGATCCGCGGGCTGGTCGACACGCTGGAGGCCCATCACGGCGTGTCGGTGCTCGACGAGGCGGTGGTGGAGAGCGTGCGGCTTTCGCACCGCTACATCTCGGGCCGGCAGCTTCCCGACAAGGCGGTGAGCCTGATCGACACGGCGGCGGCCCGCGTGGCGATCGGCCATGCGGCCACGCCGCCGGCGGTGGAGGACTGCCAGCGGCAGATCGACGCTATCGCCACGACGCTCGGGATCCTGCGACGCGAGGAGGAGACGGGCGCGAGCCATGCCGATCGCATCAAGGAGCTTGAAGCCGAGCGGACGAAGCTCATGGAGCGGCATGCCGCGCTCAAGAGCCGCTGGGAGCAGGAATCAAAAATCGTCGCCGAGATCCGCGATATCCGTAAACAGCTCGCGCTGGGGACGGGTCTCCCGGGGACGGGAGTCGTTTCGGCGACTCAACCAGGCTCCGCCCCTTCATCCCACGCCACCGCCGAAACGAGTCCCGTCCCCACTCCCACGAGTCCCGTCCCCACTCCCACGAGTCCCGTCCCCACACCCACGACGCCCTCCGCCCCAAACCGCGACCAGCTCCGCACCCGTCTCAAGGAACTCGAAGCCTCCCTCGCCCAGATCCAGGGGGAGGAGCCGCTCCTGCAGCCCTGCGTGGACGGCCAGGCAGTGGCCGCCGTCGTGGCGAGCTGGACCGGCATCCCCGTCGGTAAGATGCTTTCCGACGAGATCAAGGGCGTGCTCGAGCTCAAGGAGCGGCTGGAGGAGCGGGTGGTGGGGCAGTCGCACGCCCTCGACCAGATCGCCCAGCGGATCCGCACGAGCCGGGCCGGCCTCACCGATCCGAAGCGGCCGATCGGCGTGTTCATGCTCGCGGGCACGAGCGGCGTGGGCAAGACGGAGACGGCTCTGGCGATCGCCGACCTGCTCTACGGCGGCGAGCAGAACATGACGATCATCAACATGAGCGAGTTCAAGGAGGAGCACAAAGTCTCGCTCCTGATGGGCTCGCCGCCGGGCTACGTGGGCTACGGTGAAGGGGGCGTGCTCACGGAGGCGGTCCGCCGCCGACCTTATTCCGTGGTGCTGCTCGACGAAATGGAAAAGGCCCATCCCGGCGTGCAGGACATCTTCTATCAGGTGTTCGACAAGGGAGCGATGAAGGACGGCGAGGGCCGCGACATCGACTTCAAGAACGCTGTGATCATCATGACGAGCAACGCCGGCACCGACACGGTGATGAAGCTCTGCAAGGATCCGGAGACCCGGCCCGACGCCGACAAGCTCGGCGAGGCGATTCGGCCCGACCTCTTGAAGGTCTTCAAGCCCGCGTTCCTGGGCCGCGTGACGGTGATCCCGTATTTCCCGCTGGCCGACGACGTCTTGAAGGGGATCTGCGAGCTCAAGCTGAAGGCGATCCGCCGTCGGGTGGAGGGCAATTACAAGGCGAAGTTCAGCTACGCGCCCGAAGTCGTCTCGGCGGTCGTCTCCCGCTGCCACGAGGTGGACTCGGGCGCTCGCAACATCGACCACATTCTGACCGGTGCGATGCTCCCGGAACTTTCCGCGAGGTTGCTCGCCCGAATGGCCGAGGGGCAGCCGGTCACGGACGTAAAAATCGTGATGAACGGCGACGGATTCGGCTACGAAATCGGGTGACGCAACTTTTCCCGACAGACACCAGCAATGCCTACTAAGAAGTAATGAATTCCATATAGATCACGTTTCCTACCACAGCAGCACATTTTTGGCACTTTCCAGTAAACCATGACGGCATCGAATCATGAATCGAGCACAAATCCTTTCGCCTGGACATACGGCTTCGCAGGCCGACAAGCCTGACGCATTGAGAAAAATCGACGACGACCGATTGGACCGCGTTACGAAGCCGGTCACAGTGAAAGCCTCCAACGGCACGCTCATTCCCATTCCGGCATTTCTGATTGGGCGTCATGCAAGAATCCAGGCCCAAGGCGATGGACGCTGCTCCATCGAAGGCTATGGCTACTACGTCACTGTTATTAATTTCACGAACGATCCGTCACCAAGAACCAGGGGCAAGGAAGACATCGACGGCATGACTCGTGGAACATGCATGGTAACAGACGCAATGATCAAGGATAAAGTGCAGGAGTCAGCAATCACTTTTGCGCTGAGGGTCCTGCGAGCCATTAGCGACGGAAGGGTGGTACATTATATTCATACCGGTGCGAGAATCTTCTTGTCCTTGCCGGTTCAACTCGTGATTGCGCTGATGGAGTCTGAAAATATTGGTAAGGACGCGGCGGTGGGAAAGTTGGAGCAGACATTGCCGGACGGCACCCGGGTGCTCATCGAATGGCTTGGCGATCCTGCCTGAGGCGACCGCGAATCGTGGAAAAGAGGAAGGGTGCGAACGGATCTGGGACTTCCACTGCGGAACGTTTGCACGGGGGTGGGAAAAAGACCGAGCGGCAAACCGGGGACAGGGACCAATTTCGTGGCGGCGATTGTTGGGGAAATCCGGGACGGGAGCGAGGAAATCGGGGACGGGAGGAAATCGGGGACGGGAGCAGATTTTCACCGCGAGGAATTCGCTCCCTGCTGGATTCGTGCCCTTTAGCTGACGGGTTGCTGTATTCAGCTGGGAAATCGGGGACGGGAGCGGATTTCCGCAGCCGCTCGCTCCACCGACCCCCGCCGGCCGGTAGCTCTCCTGCGGGAACAATGGGGACGGGAGCTGATTTCCATGTCGTTCGTTCCGCCCGCCCGCGTGAGGCGGTAACAAAGAAATCAGGGGTAGGCGTGATTCCGATCCACGGTCATGGGTGAAAGCCGTCAGTGGCCCGGATTGCTGCGGTAAGCGAAAAAGTCACAGGGAAATCGGGGACGGGAGCGGATTTCTATTGGGGGAGACAACTTTTTGTACCGAACACCGATAATCGTTTGCTGGGCCCAGCCATTGGCGGCAGCGAGTTGGCCCGTCTAACGTGTGCGATCCGTGTTACCCACCTTTCTCTCGCCTTTGATTTAGCTCTGCGTAGATCAATGGTTCTCGCGACCCGTCGTACGCAGTAATACCCCACAACCGCAACCTTGAAAAGGACCTTATTGTGGCTGAAGACAGAATTCGCGAGACAGTGCACACGGGCTCGCGCAATGAAGCCGACATCCGAGTTGTTCAGCGATTACTGAACGCGCACTTGTCGGAACTGCTGCCCTTAAATCCGCTTACGGTAGACGGAAAGATGGGCAGCGCGACTATCAATGCCATCATAGAATTTCAAAAACGCGTTGTTAGACTCGCAGAGCCAGATGGCCGAGTTGCCCCAAATGGAAAGACGATTCATGCTCTCCGAAACGTGAGTCATGCCGCCCCTACACCAAGCCAGTCGCAAAGGTGCTCGGGCGCTGTTCCGGCAATCGCCGTTGTCTTTAGTCATCACAATCGAGTGCCCAAGAGCACCAAGGGAATGGCATCCACTTTTGGTTCGATTTACGAATCCGATGTTTCTGTAAGCGGCGGCTTTTCAGGTTCTTTTAAGGGGTCGGTATGGCCAGACGATATGGTCAGTCACAAACGAATCTTGGATGGCATTTACCCAGTCCACATAGGTTTTCATCAAGGCCAAGGAACCACTCCCACGCTCGCGCATCTCGTTGTAGAAACGCGGAAAAAGCCACGTGCTGCCTTGCTAGTTAATTGCCGGAATTCCATCAGTGCGACGAACAGCAACGAGGACAAGTTAACCGCTCATGGCGTAAACATTCACAATGGATGGAACTCCGAAAGAGGCTCGGACGCGTGCTTGACGATATCCCCGGACGACTGGCCTGCGTTTATTTCACTTTTTCTCAACGCGTTTCCGAGCCTAGCCGATTGGACCAAACTCGGTGATCGCACCGGCATCAGTATTGGCACTGTGCAGGTCAAGGCGTAATTGCACGGAAGAAAATCTGGGACGGGAGCGGATTGCGTTCACTTCAGCCGCTCAAGCAGGCCCACGATCTTCTCTTCACAGCGTCGATTCTTCATCAAAGAACCTTTTTCAGCCCCTGCCGGGGCACGAGGGTTTCTCACACAGGATCTGCGGCACTACTTAGGGAGTGGACTACCAACCGGGAGACCGTTGCCGAAGTGCCACTGACCGAGCGATCCTTTGGAGCGGGCACCGCAAATCTCTGAATGGAATTCGTCGGTTTTCGCGATCGCGAATCCGTTCGCGTTTTAGGAAAAACTCGCAATGAATCAGACGTTTGTCAAAAATACGCCCTGCAGCGTCAGAGGTTTTATCGTTCCACTAGAATTCATCCGAGGGATGTCCCTCGCGGAACTGGAACGAACGCTTGGCCTAGCCACGGGGCGATTGGATCGCGGAGCCGCGTTCGCCCTGCTCAATGAGACCCCGCAAGAGCATGAACTGCAGTATTTTGGGGACACTCGCGCACCCGAACACCGTTTCGAGCAGGCGAGGAACAAGCAGATTAGCCACCAGCAAGTGAGCAATGCAGCCTATAACTACATAAGAACTGCGCGACCCAAGCTGATAAAGGTGATCGCCATCAAAGATCACAATCCCCTGATGACAGAGGATCAGAACTGGCCCTCGGGACAAGGAGCCATGCAGTACAAACTGATTGTCAATAAACAAGCCACGATCATCGATCTAGTCGAAACCTATCCCCACGGCCGATTTTTCTTTTCGTAGAGCCGCCGCATAAAAAGGAAGTCGGGAAATCGGGGACGGGAGCTGATTTCCGTTCGCGCGTTTTCTCCAGGTTCAGCAACGACCGGGAAACCGCACGCGTTTACCCGTACATGCAAGCTCAGATGCCCACCTCTGAAATCCGCAAGTGACAGATCGGTTTTCGGTTTATCTCGCAGAAGGCCGTAACTAAAAAACGACGAACGCAGGACGGAAACATGCCCGCAGCAAAACAAGTCGGGGCGACGTGGGACGATGGGCAATGGGACGCGGGCTCTCCTTCAACAGTTGTTGCGAGGAAGCCGACCATCATGCGAATGCTCATCTTGTGGGCCGTTGTGTTCGGCAGCGTTGTGTGCGACGGTGCCACAGGGGTGTGTGGCGAGGCCGAATTGCTGCCCGAGAGGCCGGAGGGTGCGGTTGAGGGCGATGCAGATATCGGGGCATATCCGAGGCCCGATGCCGGATACGTCACCGACCTGGCCGACATGCTCTCGCGGGACGAGGAGGAGCGGATCGAGCAGTTGCTCTGGCGGGCGGAGTCGGAGAAGGGTGTGGAAATCGCCGTCGTCACGATTGACTCCCTGAAGGAATATCCAGGGACGGCGAACGACTCGATCGAATCGTTCGCCACGGAACTGTTCAACCGCTATCGGATCGGGAACCTGCCGAAGAACGACGGCGTGCTCTTGCTCGTGTCAAAGCGGGACCACAAGATGCGGATCGAACTGGGCAAGGGCTGGGAAAGGGGCCACGATGCCGACGCGGCCCAGATCATCACCCGCGACATCAGGCCGCAGTTCAAGGCAGAGCGGTACGGCGCCGGCATCGAGGCCGGCGTGAAGGCGATCGTCGCTACGTTCGCGGGACTCGAGGCGGCGGGTGGCGCAACCGATTTTCCGTGGATGATTCTAGCGATCGTCGCGGCAGGGGTGGTCGTGGCAGCCTTCGTGGTGAGCCTGTTCCGCAGCGGTAGGTCCGGATGGGGCTGGCTCACGATGGCACTTTTTGGGGCCGGACTGTTCGCTCTGTTCCAGGCGTTGGAGCAGTATGGAAGGCGGGCGCAGGGGTCATCGGGTGACAGCGGCAACTGGTCATCGGGCGGAAGCGGGGGCGACTTCGGCGGCGGGTCTTCGGATGGCGGCGGGGCCTCAGGGGATTGGTGACCAGCGGGAGTAGGAGAAATAGGGACGGGAGCGATTTACTCTCGATCAGGTGCCGTTCACCGCAGTCATCCTTGACGAAAGACCGTATGGATAATTTCCTCCGGTCCCGATTTCCTCCCTCGGGTAAGGCAACTTGTAATCCGAGGCGTCGACAATGACTACGGGAAAAGATTCTCTCAGCACACAATATTGAGATCACATCGTTAGGCGGCATAAAGCCGTACTGCCATCTGACCGAACGATTTGTCGGCTCGAAATGAGGAAATCACATGAATTGGTATTTGGAAGTCCTGAAAAAGTACGCGGTGTTCACTGGAAGAGCGCGTCGGAAAGAATACTGGATGTTCTTTCTGTTAAGCCTTATCATCGCCTTTGCTTTGGCATTCATCGAAGGACTCGTCGGCAGTCCTGGCGTGGTCGGAGTGGTTTACAGCCTAGCGACTCTCATTCCGGGCCTTGCTGTCACAGTGCGGCGACTCCATGACACCGACCGCAGCGAAGCGTACTTCCTCCTCGCATTTGTCCCACTGATCGGCCTCATCGTCTTATTAGTATTCCTGGCACAAGATGGCACTTCCGGACAGAACCGGTACGGTGCGAATCCGAAAGAGGGAATCGCGTAGAGGGGAATCGGGGACGGGAGTGAATTTACGGCCGATCATAAAATCGCTCACGTCCCTGATTTTCCGACCCAGACAACTCCCGTCCCTGATTTCCTGCTATCGCCGATACTCGGCCGGTACCCCTGCCTTGGGTGAGACATTGCAATGCCACGGTTAGACGACATTCCTCCCGGATATACCGCCGATCGTGCTGCTCTCGGCAGGTCACGGGTGGTCCCCAAAGGAGAGGACACTCTGACGGCCGAGGAACGACAACTGCTTATCGACCTCGTGCAAGCAACCGCCGACGTGCTCGGTTTCGTTGACCCCACGCCGACATGCGACGGCATCTCGATGGTCATCAGCCTCAGCCAAGGCGATTTTTTTGGGGCCAGTTTGTCGATCATCTCGATGGTCCCGTTTATCGGGGACGCGGCCAAACTCGGAAAACTTCCCAAGTATCGGAAAGTGCTTGACAGAGCGATCGCACAGGCGAAAAAGTCCACGCGATTCGAAACGCTCGTCAAGCCACTGCTTATCCAACTCCAAGATTCGCTCGGCCGTCTGCCCGACTTCCTGCCTGAAAAGCTGGCCGAGCAGGTACGCAGCATGCGCGGTTCGCTGGACGGGTACCTTGCGGCTCGGGCCGCCAAAAAACTCGAGGAGTTCAAACAAGCGGAGCAGCTCGGCATACCCGTCGAGCATGCCTTGGCCATTCGTCATGCGGTCGTCAACAACAACCCGAACCGATACATCGTGTTCATCCGCGAGGCGAAACTCGAGGGCATGGAATGGATAAGGCGGGGCTATCCCGCGAAACCTCGTGAGATCAAGGCGGGGACCGACAAGGACATTGGACTCGTAGTTGCGAAAACAGCCGATGAAATCAACGAGGCGCTCGCAGCGGGGCATTTCGTCGTCAGCAAAGGCAGTGCGAGAAACGGATCAATGGTCGCGGAGATCGGCGATGCCCCGGAATGGGGCCACATGCCAGACGGGCTGATTATTGACAAAAACACGATGAAGCCGTTCACGTCTGATTTCGACGTCGGGGCCATCATCGACCCATCTGCACCCAGACGAAATCTGGCCCTGCTCAAAACGGGCGGTACAGGCGATGCCAGTGTCTATGTGAAGGATTACATCGACCCGCGCGAGCGAGCGATGATTGACAGCATGAACCAACACATGGGCGGACTCAACGGCGGCGGTCGACTGAAGCATGGGCCTGACGACAAGTTCTCCAATACGGTTCGCGAAGACAGGCATATCGCGTTCCTTCCCGATGGAACGATGGTAATCCTCGAGAAAAATCAGTTTCAGGACTGGATGGACTCCATAAAGCGTGGGTCGCTTGGACTAAAGGACTTCAAGGGCGGCACGGGCGACGGAACAGGTGGGGCCGCGGGTGGCAGACCGCCGCAACTAAGGATCGTGAAATAATCGGGGACGGGAGCCGATTCCCGGGCGCTCGGAGATGCCGAACTTCGTCTGAAACTCGGCGACCGCCGCTCGCTTCCGGAAAGGGCTTACCAGTTTCCCTCCGAGAGGTGCTTCAGCATCTGGTTGTCCAACGATAGGCAAGCCTCGTGCGGACCGAGAGTGAGCCGGATTTTGAGCCAGTTTAAAAAGCGAGCTCTTTCTGGTTCGATCACTGGGGCAGATCACTGTGCTGTCTTGTGTTTCATATCATTGCGGGAGATCCGGAATGGGCGGTGCCTTTATTTTTTACCTGATACCGTACGCCCTCCTTTCCTTATGCGGAGTCGGAGCCATCTCGATCGGAGTTCAGGGCTTGAGAGGCAGTGGGATCGATTCGGGCGTGGGGTGGCGTATAGCAGGACGTACGGGGCGGATTGTGGGCGCAGTTACCCTTTTGATTGGTGTAATATGCCTTGCTGGTGTGCTCTTCCTGACACTTTGGCTTCGAAAGGGGATTGCCGAATAACCGGGGATAATCGGGGACGGGAGCCGATTTCCATGCTCCGGCTCAGGGCTGACTTTCCGCCGGCTGTCTCTTCGGCCGGCCGGCCCGGCCAACCTCAAGCCGAATCCCGAGGCGGTCTGCCGTCGCCCGTCGCCAGTCATCGCTGCCGAAAGGGAGGCCGCGGCAAGCAATCCCTCAAACATCGCATAGTCGGCCGCGGACTGAAAAGTCTCTGCCCTGCCGACCGCCCTGTTGGGCACATGGCAAACGATCCCGGAGGTGTACATACGTTTCGTTCGTGGCATGGCGGGCATAGTATCACCCAATGAGCCGAGTGCACGTGTTTATTCATTCCTGTCCCGGATTTTCCTTTATCATGCCCCTATCCGATAGCCTCCCAGAGACCTGATCGTGGATCTGCCGCTGCTTGTCACGATCGTGCTGATCTTCTGCGGCACGTCGTTCGTCGGGTATGTCCGTAGCCGGATCACCGATCGATGCTTGCGGTCTTTCCACGGTTTCCATGTCACCCTCCGCCGCGTTGATGGCCGGCAGGCCTGGGGCCGCATGGATCTGTCCCCCGGTGGCATCGAATTCACTTTCCCGGAACGTGAGGCCGACGACGAACAGTTGAAGACGTCTTACCTTCTCTACGCATCGGAATACCGGCTCATCCAGGGCTTGTATCGGTACGCCGACAGACTGACCGATGCCGAGCGTCGCCGCCGCGACGCCGACATCGCCAGGTCGTTTCACCCGGGGCCACTGCGGCGACTCGCACGGCGGTTTCGCAACTTTCTCGGTTCGGCCACCGACTCTCTCCGAGACGTCCTCGCGATCGTCCTGGGACGCGTGCAGAAGACGCAGGAGCGGTTCGTCGCGGCCGAGGGCACCGATGCCCTCACGAAACTGGGCGGCAACGTGCTGACCGAGGTCAGCAGCACCCACGATCCGCTGCTGGAACGCCAGATTGGACGACGCGTCGTGCTCGAGGTGATCGAAGGCGACGTGATCCACGAGCACGTGGGAATCTTCAAGGAATACTCATCCGAGTTTCTGCACCTGCTCGACGTGCAGTACCCCGTGCCCCAAGTGCTCGAGGTGACGGCGGAGAGGGCGGCGGAATATGGACGGTTGACGGTCGTGCATGTCGGCGAGGCACTCCGGATCGACAACCGCGGAGACCGTCCGGTGCTCGTGGTGGCGTTGGAGACGACCGCGGGGGAGCGGACCGTCGACGCCCTGGTGGAACCCGAGGGCACGATCACGCTGCCGACCGACGCTGGCGACGGCAAAATGCGGCTGCGAATCCAGACGATCTGCGACCTCGACATCATCGTTCCCCGCGCCCGCGCGTCGATCCGCCACCGTGCCGAGCAGGCCGCCGCGGCCCTGCAGGAATCGACGTGGGACAGCGTTTTCGACCTTGGTTTCGCGATCCGCGGCCGCGACGAGGAGCGGGAGATCCGCCTGCGCCAACGGCTGGCGGAGTTGCCAGACGATCCGCAAGCGGCCGCTGGCCTCGGCGCCCTTCTGCTCGAGCGGCAGGAGTGCACCGAGGCCGGCCGCTGGCTTCGCACCGCGTACAACAAACGCGACGCTCTCCCCGACGGCGGCCGCCGGGTGCGGATGCAGCTGCGCGAACTCGCCAGACGGATCGCGCAAAAATAGAAAATCCGGGACGGGAGCGAATTTCCGAGTTACGGGAGTTGGCGGGCTCGTTTCATGTCGTCGGGAAATTCGCTCCCGTCCCGGATTTTACAAAAAATCCCGCGCGGCTTGGGGCCGCGCGGGATTGATTTTCTGACAGAGGCTGATCGGGCCGCCGACCGCGGCCAAGTCGTCAGCTCTTTGCGGCAGTCGCCGTTGCTGGCGGGCTGGCGGCCGGCGGAGCCTTGGCCTGCGCCGCTGCTTCCTCCTCGAGGACCTTCGCCAGGGAGACGGTCTCACGCTCGCCGGCCTCGAGAGCCACCTTCTTGGTCTTGTCGACCCACTTGCCGTCGATGTAGGCCCGCATCCGCACGATGAAGTCGTACTTTTTCTCTGCGGTCATCCCGTTGCTCGTAAAGAGCCGTGTCTCGCCGGTGGAGCCTGTTTCGTACTTGTTGATCCAGACCTTGGCATCCCGCGGAACCTCGACCGTGAGCAGCACCGCGTCGTTCGAGACAGGCACGTGCTTGGCCAGTTCCGGCGTCACGACGAGCGTGCCGCCGGCTGAGCCACCATAGGATCCACCCGCTGAGCCGCCGTACGAGCCGCCGTACGAGCCACCCGCCGAGCCACCGTACGATCCACCTGCGGACCCGCCGTCCGAGCCATTTCTACGGGACCGCCAGCCATGGCGGCCCCCCTGAGAACCACCGCCGTGTGAACCACCGCCGTGTGAACCACCGCCGTGTGAACCAGCGTCGCCTGCCGAGCCGCCGGCAGAACCATAGCTGCCGCCGTCCGAACCAGCGCATCCGCGACCGCGGTGAGGCCAACCGGCTTCAGCAGTGCTAACGGTGAAAACAGTGGCGATGGCGAACGCGAGGGCCGTCGCCGTCATCAAAAAAACACGATGCATGGGGAAAATCTCCGTGAGGGTTGAAGAGTCGTCGTGACGTACCGCTCGTCTGAAAAATGGCCGAAGTTCGCCGCTGGATTGCCCACCCAAGGGCACAAGCCAGCATGGCCAGATGCAGGCGGTAAAGCCAAACTGTAATTCGGCCTCCTGGGAAAATAAACAGCCTCGGTAGGATTTGCGGGCGTCGACGGAGCGGACGGGAATACCCCCCGTCAGATTAGGCCAATTTTAGGGGGTCACAGCAGGTGTGCTACCCCCCCTTTAGTGCTGGTAGCCGGATGATCGTCGTCTGCATCTGCTGGAGGCCAGCGGGCGGTTACGAGTTCACAAGGCTCGCAGAGACGACAGTTCCCAACGAAGTCGAGCAACAAGAAAAATTTCCGATCCCACGCAACACTTCGGCTTCGCTCTCGATAATCCTCACGTCCTGTTCGCGGCACATCGCATCGGCTGGACGGTTTCGACTACATTCACATCAGCAACGCAAGGAGACGGATCATGCCAGCGTTTATCAAACTCGCCGACATCAAGGGAGAAGCCTCCGATCAGGGGCACAAGGACTGGATCATCATCCAGTCGATGAGTGCCTCGATTCACCGTTCGATTCCATCGGGCGCGAAGGATCAGCAGCGGACCAAGGGAGAAACGTCGCTCGGCGACGTCCAAATCGTCCGGCAGCTCGACGCCTCGTCCACGAAGCTGCAAGAGGCCTGCGCCGCCGGCAAGTTCTTCAAGGAGGTCGAGATCGAGTTCTGCACGACCGTACAGGGCAAGCAGGAGGCCTACCTCAAGTACAAGCTGTACGACGTGATCGTCTCGAGCTACAGCATCCACGGCGACGCATCGGGCAACCCGCTGCCCAGCGAGCAGGTGTCGCTCGGCTACTCGAAGGTCGACTGGACCTACGTCAAGGTTGACCCCAAGACCGGCGATAACAAGGGCGCCGTCGCTGCGAAGTACAACCCGGCCGAAGGCAAGGCGGGCTGATCGTCGCAAAAGTTCGCATGCGATCCGACTGCCGCGGGCAACCCCCGCGGCAGTCGCCCGCGTGAGAACAATTGGGGACGGGAGCCGATTTCGCCGCATCGGCTTCTTTCCGGTCCAAAACTAAACGAGGCGAAATCGGCTCCCGTCCCCAATTTCACACCGGAACATGCATCATGCGAGGCTATATCAAGATCGGCAGTTTCAAGGGGGAGGCCACCGACACCGGCCACGAGGGCTGGAGCATCATCCAGTCGATCTCGGCACCGATTTCACATTCGATGGGCGGCTTCTCCGGGAGCGAGCGGGGCAAGGGGCAGACGAGCCTCGGTGACATCTCGGTCGTAAAGGAGATGGACAACGCCAGCGTCAAGCTGCAGAAAGCCTGTGCGACGGGTGAGAAGATTCAAAAGGTCGAGATCCACCTCTGCACCGTGCTCTCCGACAAGCGGGAGCCCTTTTTGATCTACGAACTCGAGGACGCCTTCATATCGTCCTATCAGTTCGCGGCGCAGATCACCGAGAACTCCGGGGTTCCTACGGAGAGCGTCTCGATCAATTTCAACAAGATTTCTTGGACCTACGCGTCCTTCGGCCAAGACGGAAAGAAGCGCGGCAAGTTGAAGGAAAGTTACAAGATCGGCGAGAACAAATAGCCGCGCCACGGGCGGTTTCCAGAGAAAGCTCACACCATGCCTTCGTACACCCAAGACGACCGGCCGATCGCCGTCGAGACCCCGCTCGGCAAGGACAAACTGCTGCTCGAGTCGGTGAGCGGCACGGAAGAGATGTCACGGCTATTCCGCTTTGACCTCGACCTTGTCTCGCAGGAAGACTCGATCGATCCGAAGCAGATCGTGGGCAAGCAGGTGAGCTTCCGGATCAACCGGGCCGACGGGAAAGCCGCCAACGCCCGGTGGTTCAGCGGCTGGGTGAGCCGGTTCACCTGGGTGGGCCGCGACGAACGGCTCACCCGCTGGCGAGCGGAGGTCGTGCCGAGCCTCTGGTTTCTGACCCGCACGAGCGACTGCAAGATCTGGCAAGAAAAGAAGGTGCCGGACATCGTGGCCGAGGTGCTCGGTGACCATTCCCGCGTGAAGGTTAAAAAGTCGCTGCAGGGGTCGTACAAGCCGTGGGAATACTGCGTGCAATACCGCGAGACCGACTTCAATTTCGTCAGCCGCCATCTTGAGCACGAGGGCATCGCCTACCACTTCGAGCACGAACACAAGAGCCTTACGGTCGTGCTGGCTGACTCCATGTCGGCCTATGGCAGCTGCAAGGACGACAAGGTGGAGTTTGTCGACGACTTCGCCGATCCGTCGAAACCAGGCCAGCTATTCAGTTGGCAGCGCGACTGGAGTTTCAAGAGCGGCAAGTTCGCCCAGCGAGACTACAACTTTCAAAAACCGACCACCGACCTCGTCGCGAAGCAGAAGGGGAAGGGCGACTACGAGGGGGCCGGCGACCTGGAGCTCTTCGACTACCCCGGCGAATACGAGACCAAGAGCGATGGCGACGCCGACACCAAGCTCCGCGTCGAGGAGGAAGAGGCTTCGGCGAGCGTGGCGCAGGGGTCGAGCTCCTGTCGCACCTTCTCCCCGGGCTACACGTTCAAGGCCCCGGACGGCAAGAAGTATCTGCTGACGTCGGTGAGCCACTCGGCCAGCATCCGCGGTGCCTACGAAGCCGATGGCAACACGGCCACATTCGACTACCACAACTCGTTCAGCTGCACGCCGGCCGACGTGCCTTACCGCCCTGCTCGCACGACTCCCAAGCCGATCGTCAGCGGAGCCCAGACGGCGGTCGTGGTGGGCAAGTCGGGCGAAGAGATCGACACCGACGAATACGGCCGCGTCAAGGTGCAGTTTCACTGGGACCGCTACGGCAAGAAGGACGAGAAGAGTTCCTGCTGGGTGCGTGTCGCCCAGACGATGGCCGGCTCGGGCTGGGGTGGCCAGTTCATCCCGCGGATCGGCCAGGAGGTCGTCGTCTCATATCTCGAGGGCGACCCCGACCAGCCCCTCGTCACGGGTGTGGTTTACAACGGCCAAAACAAGCCCCCCTTCGCCCTGCCTGACAAGAAGACGCAGAGCGGCTTTCGCTCCCGCAGCACCAAGGGGGCCGGCGATTCGAACTTCAACGAACTGCGGTTCGAGGACAAGAAGGATTCGGAGGAGATCTACTTCCACGCCGAGAAGGATTTCAAGCGGGTCGTCGAAAACAACGACGTGCTCGAGGTCGGCGCGAGCAAGAAAAAGGATGGTGACCGCACGATCACCATCTTCAACGATCAGAAGGAAACAATCGGCTGCAGCCAGGCCAAGAGCGGTAGCCGCACGCTCACCGTCTGGAAAGACGACACCACGACGGTGAAGACGGGCAACCAGAAGACCACGATCGAAAAGGGCAACTCCGGGATCGAGGTCAAGATAGGCAATCAGACTGTCAAGATCGCGATGGGCAAGCAGTCCACGGAAGCGATGCAGGCGATCGAACTGAAGGTTGGCAGCAACTCGATCAAGGTCGATCAGACGGGGGTCACCATCAAGGGCCTTATGGTGAAGATCGAAGGGCAGACGATGACGGAGATCAAGGCCGGAGCCATGGCCAAGATCGACGGTGGCGGCATGCTTCAGGCCAAGGCCGGCATCACGATGATCGGGTGAAATCATGGTTAACACAACAAGCCAGTTACACCGTTTCGAGTCGGGCGACGCCGCGGCCGCGCGACTCGCACAGATCGATCTCGACGACTCGGCGCGGCCGATTGTGTCAGCCAGCGGAACAGATCTTCCGGCGGCCGCTCGATCGCTCGTGGCCGCTGGCATGACCGGCGATGCGGTGAGCGTGCTCGGTCAGGCCCTCGACAAGCGAGCCGCGGTGTGGTGGGCCTGTGTCGCCGCGCGAGAGGAACCGTCGCCCGACGTACCGGCCGGGTTGTCTCCCGCCGAAACAGCCGCACTGGAGGCTGCAGAGAAATGGGTACGACACCCAGACTCAGCAAACGCACATGCCGCTTTTGCGGCGGCCGAAGCAGCCGACATGGCGTCACCCGCGGCCTGCGCCGCCCTCGCCGCATTCTTCGCCGGTGACAGCATCGCGCCTCTGGGCGGTACGGCCGTGCCGCCGCCGGATCATGTAGCGGGGCTCGTCTCCGCCGGAGCCGTACAATTGGCTGCCGTTCGCCATCGGCCCGACCTCGCCCCACAAACGCTCGCGTCCTTCCTCGACCACGGCTTCGCGATCGCCGCCGGCCGCAAGCTCTGGGAAAATGAAAATGAGGGACGGGAGCGAATTTCCCCTCCAGCAGCAGCATCGCAATTTCGAACAACCTGAAAATTCGCTCCCGTCCCTCATTTTACCATGCCACAACCAGCTGCCAGAATCGGTGATATGCACGTCTGCCCGATGGTGACCCCTGGGCTGCCCCCGATCCCGCACGTCGGCGGCCCGATTTCGAAGGGAGCACCCACGGTGTTTATAGGCGGCATGCCGGCCGCCCGCGTCGGCGATATGTGCGTCTGCGTCGGCCCGCCCGACACCATAGCCCTGGGGAGCTTCAAGGTGCTGATCGGCGGGAGCCCTGCCGCCCGCATGGGAGACATGACGGCCCACGGTGGGTCGATCGCACTGGGCTGTCCTACAGTGCTCATCAATTGACGACCATCGAGGGCTCGTTGTCGACACCTGCACACTCTTCCCCCAGGCTGCCGCTGCCGGCATCTTCTCCTCCGCATCAGCGTCACATGTCGTTCTCTCAAAAGTTGTTCTCCGTGTTCTCTCGCCTCCCAAGGGAATTATGACCATGCACCTCTCCATAAACCCAGGCATGCAACGCCGTTCCCTTTCGGCCTGCGTTGCGTCACTCGCACTAGCCCTTCTCCTTTCGTCCGCGGTCGCCGCGCAGCAGACTGCATCCCCGTCCGGGGTACGGCTGCGAAACATCGTTCTGAAGAAGCTGCCGGCTGATACGAAAATGATCGGGCTCGAATTCACCATCGTGCACATCGATAACAACGGCGTCCGGAAACTGGTCGACAGAGCGCCCGAGCAGTACCCGTTCAACGTGGGTGACTCCTTTCTCGTCAAGATCAAGCCACAGGACGACGTCTTCGTCTACGTGTTCACCGAAGGCCCCGACGGCAAGCGGGCCCGCCTCCTGCCAGAGTCGAGCGACGAGCCGCTCTCCGTGAAAGCCGGCGAGGAGATCGACCTCCCCGACGACGGAGCATTGTTCACGTTCGAGCAGCCAGCCGGTGAGGAGAAGCTGCTCGTCGTCGCACTCAAGGAGCACAACCCGAATCTGTTGATCATCGAAGAAGCGGCGTTCAAGGCCGGGGGCAAAACGCTCAGCACCGATGCATCGACACCGGCAGGAGCAGGGGCCCCTGAGAAGCTCTCGGCCGTGATTGATGGTCTCAAGGATCGGCGGGACAACGGCCTGAGGCTTCGCGGATCGCCGGCGCTCAAGAAGGCGGCGGAAGGCGACCTGGCGGCCTCAGCGGCCAAGCCGATCCAGTTGGAGGCGACCCCCGAGAAAGACAGCCCCAGTACCGAAGTGGTCGGCGTGGGTACCTCCGAGATCGTCGTGGGCATCTCGCTGAAATCACAGGCAAGCCCAACCCGGTGAACGGGAGCTCGGATCAGTCGGGGGCCGCAACGGAGGGAGTGGTGTCATGACGCATTCGTGCAGCATCGGGCGTTTCGCCGACCGAGAGTTCGGTCGGCCGCAGTGGCGGTGCATCGCGAGCATGCTCGTCGTGGTGCTCGTCACGCTCCCGGCTTCCGCGGACGTTGTTCTCGAGGATTCCGAGCCCTTGCTCAGGCTCGACCTGCCCGGCCACACCGGCGAGGTACGGGCGCTCGCGTTCTCTGCGGATTCCTCCCGGCTCATCTCCGGCGGTCGCGACAAACTGGCCATGGTCTGGCAGGTCGGCGATGGAGCGGGCGGACAGGCGGCCCCCCGTTTGCGAGACATCGTCCTCCGCCGGACCCTCGAGCGGGTCATTCGCTGGCAGATCGCGCGCGGCCCAAGGGGCGCGATCCAGGCGCTGGCGGCGTCGCCAGCCGGCGATCCGCCGGTCATTGCGGTCGCCGGCTACGGTGCGATGGGGAGCACCGGCGAGATTGTGCTCGTCGATGCCCGGGACGGCGGATGGATCAAGACGCTCGGAGGGGCACCGGGTCCGGGCGTGGAACGTCCCGGCCATCGCCAGAGCGTCGTTTCACTCGAGTTCACCGCAGACGGCGGCTGGCTGCTTTCGCAAGATCTCGACGGGCAGGCTTTCGCCTGGAAACGATCCGACAACTGGCAGCCTGTCGAACTCGCGAAGCGGGAGGAAGAGCGGTTTGACGCGGCTGTCGTCAAATCGCTGCTCAGCATGCCTCCGATGAGGCCGCTCGCAGCGCTCGGCAAAGACCGGGCGGCGCTCCCGGAACTCGTGCCTTCCAGCGACGCGGCGGTGCCGACGTGGAAGATTCGTGTGATCGACTTGGAACGGCCGAACGAAAAGGGGCGACTTCTTTCTTTCGAGCATCGTGGTGTCGTCACCGCGCTGAGCGCCACGCCCGACGGAAATCATCTCGTCTCCGCTGATGCGGCTGGGCGTATAGCCCTGCTCGACCCGGCAGGGAGCCGCGGCCCGATTTCGTGGGAGGTAAAGCCGACGGCCGAGGGACTCGCGATCATGCCGGATGGAAAGCGGGTGGTCGTCGCCGTGGCGGCGGATTTGAGTGGCGGTTCGCCGCGGCTGGAGACGTGGGATCTCGCTCCTCTGCGGCGGGTGGCATCCAAGTCCGTGAACGCGTCCGTTCGCGCGTTACGAGTGAGCCCGGACGGCCGGTGGTTGGCATGGAGCGACGGTACGGATCACTCGATTTGGCTCGAGCGAACGGCGGAGATCGGCCTGCCGGAGGCGGATCTGCCCGCTGGCAGCCGCCGTAGGCTCGGTGGCGTTTCCCAGCGGATTTCGCGGCTGGCTTTCTCCTCGGCCGCAGCAGATGCAAAGCGGCAGACGCCGCCTGCAGACGAAGCCCAGCCACTTTTGCGGCAGCGAAACATCGCAATTCGCAAGCAGCAACCGCCTGAGCCGCCGGGCGGTGGAACACCGCCGACGCGGATCGCCGTATCGCGCGGCGTCGCCGGAGCAGATGGGCCTCCCCAGTTCGATGCGGCCTTCGACATCGCAGGGCTGGCGATGTCGGCAGTTCGCGATGAGAACGACTGGGCTCCGGCTGCGGGACGCCCCGGCGACTGGACGATACGGCCCGACTCGCGTCCCCGGGCGGAACAGCCGCCGGGGGTGCAGCGCTGGGAGTTGCTTCAGGAAGGTCGGCCATCGGGCTTCATCGACCTCGCGCTCGACTGGCAGGGGCCAGCCGGAGGTGGCCCCGCCGTCTCGTGGCTTGCGAAGCGGGACGCCGCCACGCCCTGGGCGGTCGCTCTCGGGACGGATGTCGGTATTTTCGTCTATAAGCTTGCCGAGTCCGGCCGCGGGCCGTGCAGGCTCATCCGTTGGTTTCGCGGCAACGAAAACCGCGTGCTCGCCCTGGCCGTCTCGGAAGACGGCCGCTGGCTGGCGTCCGGTGGCGGTGACGGGATCACGATGCTGTGGTCGCTCTCCGGGCTCGATCGAGAAGCAGGCTTGTCCCAGCGTTGGGGCGTCGATGTGAGGGTCGAGAATGGCAAGGCGGTGGTGGAAAGCGTCGACGAAGCCGGGCCGCTTGTCGGCCGAGACGTACGGGTCGGCGATGTGATCGCGAAGATCTCGTTTGCATCCGGCCGCACAGGTCCGCGGACGGAGCACACCGCCGGCGATGCGATCCGGGCAGCGTTGGCCGACCTGCCTTGGAACACGTCTGTCACGTTCACGGTGGACCGCGGCGGCAACAGCCGGGCCTTCAACCGCAATCCGGCCTGGGAGAACATCGCCGCGGTCCACCTCGCGGACGAAAGTGAATGGGCGTTCTGGTCACCCCGCGGCTACTACGCTGCCAGTGCCAATGGGGACCGCATGTTCGGCTGGCTGGTCAATCGTGGCATCGACCGGCTGCCCAGGTTTTTTCGGGCGAATCAGTTTCGCCGGCGGCTCGAGCGGCCCGACGTTGTTTCACGGCTTCTTGCCGAGGGAAGCCTCGATGCCGCGCTGCGGGCGACCGCCCGTGAGGTGCCGGCCGCTCCGTCCGCCGAACTTCCGCAGCAGATCCGGGAGACTCCGGAGGTGCGGATCGTGTCACCGAGGCCGATCGACGTCGCCCGAAACGGACGGCTCGCCGTGCGAGCGGAGGTCGAGGTGCCCGACGGCGTGGAAATCGACCGCGTCAAAGCGCATGTGAGCGGCGTGCCCGCGGCGGTCCGACCGCGGGTCGTGGAGGACATCGCGGCTGCCAAGGGGCGGCCACGGCGGATGGTGTATGAGTGGGAACTCGATCTACCGGAACAGGATAGGCATCTGGTCAGCGTCTTCGCGGCCGCCCGGCAGGGGCCCACTGAATCGAAGGAAGTGACCATCACTGCGGATTCGCCACGCCCCCAGCGGCGGCCCCGACTGCACGTGATTGCCTCCGGCGTCGGCCGCTACGCGAATGCACCTCAATGGATTGAGGCGCAGCGGGCCCGGGGCGCCTCGCTGCCCGATGATGCCTGGGACCTGCTCTTTCCGACGCAGGACGCCGTCGCGATACGCGACGCGCTCGCCGGTCACGCACTCGATCTGTATGACCTCGGCTCGCCGCCGATCCTACTGGCTGAAGGGGCCGCAACTCGTGGGGGCTGGAAGGATGCCGTTGCGAAACTTGCCGCTGAACTCAAGGACACCGTGAAGCCGGACGATATCGTGATCCTGTTTCTCTCCGGCCACGGCCTCCGGAACATGGATGCTGCGGGAGCGTATGCCTACTTGTGCCATGACGCGGAATTGACGATTTCGCGTTCGGGCGATGACTTCGTGCCGACTTCCACGGGTTCGATCGGCTGGGCCGACCTCCAACCGCTCGCCGATCTGCCTTGTCGGAAGCTGGCGCTGGTGGACACATGCCACTCGGGGGCGCTGGGCCCTGCCGGCCGGAGCACCAGCGTTCGCGAGTTTCAGGACGACATGATCGTCGTGTTTGCCTCCGCGGAGGATGACCAGCCGAGCGTCGAGCACGAAAGTTGGGGGCACGGCGCGTTCACGAAGGCCCTGTTGGAGGGTCTCGGTGCCGACAAGGACGACCGCGAGCAGCTGGCTCGGGCGGACGGCATGCTCGCGTCACAACAGCCAGATGGTGTGGTGACCGTCGATGAACTGATCGCGTACGTCATGCAGAGAGTGCCGAAGCTCACCGAGGAGTTCGTCAGGCCCGGTGGTATCCCAAAGAGGCAAACCCCCAAGGCATCTCCCACGCATCTGCTCGACTACGTCCGGCCACCGCTGGTCACGGTCCTGCCGACGTCCCGCTGACGGGGAGTATTTTCCTCCCAGCCGAGTCGCGGTATGCTGTCCGTCGGTGTGGTCTGAGCATGTCGTTGAATTGGCCGTCCGCCCAGGCCATGGGAGAGAACAGCAGACGATGGACGTTGCCGACGCGGCGAGGCGAGCGATGCACACGGCGCTGCCAGGTTTTTCGCTGTCGAATCTTCGCCCCGGGATTGATTCCTGTTGGTACCGAGGCCTGGCGAAAGACGGCACCGCGGTCCTCGTTCGTCGAATCGACGGCATTCCGTTCGCCGATGCGATTCGGGATTTGACTGTGGCCGTCGAGTCGCTGGGAACGGCTCCGGAGGGTGTCGCGCCATCCCTCGCCGTCCTTGTCACCTCGGGCGGAAACGTCATCGCTGGGTCGGTGGCTGCGTCGGCCGGCTTCAGTGTCGTTCCCGCCGCCGCTGCGGCCGTTCCTGTGGATGGCCGCGTGGACGTGTGGACCGTCTATGCCGACGTCGGCGAGGAGGTGCTTGCCGATGCGGCGACGGATGCGGCGACTGCCGCCGGACGACTCGCCGACGTCGCCCGGGTACTCGACCGGTTGTCCGACCCGCATGGATCGATCGACGCAGTGGCCTTGCGGTTCACCCAAGCCGGTCCGCTCGTGCTGGCGAACGGACTGGCGTCGCTCGAGGCCGCTCGGCGCGATCGGCTTGACGCGGTTGAGCCTTGGTTGACGGTATCGCCGGAACGCTGCCTACCACCAGGACTTCCAGGGCGAGGCGACGATCAATACGCCCTGGCAGTCCTGTGGCTTACCTCCCGCACAGGCCGTCCACCACACAAGGGGCCCACCGCCGACGCACTCGTCCGCAGCAAACTCACAGAGCCGCCGACGATCGATGGCCTCATCGGGGCCGAGCGGGACGTGGTCGCACGGGCACTGGCGTTGCCGGCCGAGGAGCGGTTCGGGTCGTGTGCCGAATTCGCACAAGCAGTGGTGGCGGCATTGACTGTCGAGACGCCAGTTGCCGAGACGCCAGTTGCTGAGGCGCCGGTTGCCGAGACGCCGGATACGAGCGAGTCCGCGGCGTCACACCAAGCGACAACCGCATTCCCCCCGTCGATCAGCCGAGATGAATCGATCACAACGCAGTTGCCCCCGAACCAGCAGTCCCGCTCCGAAGCGAAAGAAGTCTTCGCCGGCCGGCTGGCGAACGGCCCCTACAAGACGGGTGACCAGATCCTCCCCGGCTATTGGCTCGTTCGGCTGCTCGGCAAGGGAGGCTTTGGCGAGGTTTGGAAGGCAACCGCGCCCGGTGGGATGAGTGTCGCGATCAAAGTGATTGGCAATCTCGGTCGCAAGGAGGGCGCACGTGAATTGAGGGCCTTGGGCACCGTCAAGGATCTCAAGCATGTCCATATCGTGCCGATCTTCGGCGTCTGGCTGAAAACGTCGGACGGTCGGCTGCTGGGCAAGTCGGAGGCCGACCGGGCCGGTGAGATGATCCTGCGGCAGGACGGAACGCACCAGTTTGGCGAGGGATCGAGTGGTTCCATCGACAGCCTCGAACTTGTGGTTGCCATGGGCCTGGGCGACAGGTCGCTCTATGACGTCCTCAAGGGCCGCGGGCCCGAGGCAGCACCGATGATCGAACCCGCGCAATTGATTGAGTGGATGCGGCAGGCCGCCAGAGCCATCGATTCCTTCAATCGAGGCAGCGTGCGGGAGGGCGAGACCTCCGAAGCCGTGCAGCATTGTGACATCAAGCCGCAGAACATTCTCTTGGTTGGCAATGCGGTGCAGGTCTGCGACTTTGGATTGGCACGCGCTCAGGGGCAAGCCCGCGCCACGGCCAATAACCTGCTTAGCATTGCATATGCGGCCCCGGAAATGATGGTCAGACCCTTCAATCCTTCGCCGAGCACCGACCAGTATTGTTTGGCAGTGACGTACTACGAACTCCGCACCGGCCGACTACCCTACGGCGGTCAAGGCGAGACCCGCGAGGAGGAGTTGTCAGTCGCTGAACTGATGAAGGCCAAGATCGATGGGAAGGCCAATCCGTTGCTCGTTCCCGCCACTGAGCAACGTGTTCTTCAGCGGGCCCTGTCGCTCGACCCATCAAACCGCTTCGGCAGTTGCGAGGAATTGATCGACATGCTGGAGGCGGCAATCGATGCGGACGCCACGTCGGCTCCTGCAGCGACGCCACCGTTTCCATGGTTGAAGGCGTTTTCGCTCGCCACGGGCGCCATCGCTTCCGTGGCGATGGCCTGCTTTCTCCTGCTGCCAACCCAAACGCGCATCAAACGTGCTCCGGACTACTGCTTACAGGCCCGCTCGACGTTTGCCGAGGCTCTCGATCGTGACGGAGCTGTCGATCTCGACAAGATCGGTCGTGCCATGGAACTGGCCAGGAAAGCAGCGGAAAGCGGCGGCGAAGCCTGTGGCGGTCTGTTGGAGGCGGCTGACGCGGTTGCACAAGCCGCACCGTTGATCGCGGCGATCACCAACGACACCACGGATCTCGAAGGCCTCAAAAGGGCCGAGGTCGCTGTCGCTCGCCTGCCCGAGGAGGTGCCAGTGTCTGTTGCCGAAGCGTTGCGACGGGCGCTTGCCGAGCAGGTGGCGGGCGTACGCCGAGATCAGTGGGCTGCGGTACGCACCATGCTCGACGCGGCTGTGGCAGATGATGGCGATCTCGACGCGGAGCGGCTGAGCCAAGCCGAACAACAGGCCGAGAAACTGGGGCGGTTCGATGAGGCTGAAGCCAAGCGTTTCGCCTCGCTGGCCATCGCGATTCGGGAAATCGCTGGTGTCGTTGGCGACGCAGATCACACGTCGGCCAACCTCGACGCGGCGATCGGTCGTCTTGATCGCACCGCCGCTGATCTGCCGCCCCGCTGTGCCGACGTTTTGGGCCGTGGGCTCGCGCGCCGGCTCGTGGATCGCGGCATGCGGCGGCTGCGGGATAGCGAACTGCTGGATCCGGAATCGCCGACGGCCGGAAAGGTGCGGGCTATCGAGGACTCCTGCCAGGATCTCTCGGCGTCGCTGAGAATCGATCCGCTGTCTTGGGCGGCGCTGAGCGAGTTGGGCTTCTGCAAGAGTCTGCGTGGCGATTATGACCAGGCAATCGACCGCTATGGCGAGGCGTTGGCTTTGCTTGACAAAGCGGGAGGTGAAGCGGGGATTCGCGACGAGATCCTGCGGCGTCGAGCGTATTCGCGGGTCAAAACCGGTCGCTACTCAGAGGCGGCCGACGACTATCTCGCGTGTATGAAAGGCAACAAGGCCCTTGGGACGACACTGCTCCAACTGGCGGATGACGGCGTTCGCGCCGGGGCGTTCGCAGAGGCTGCCGCGGTGCTCGACCGCACACGCAGGCTGTTGGATGAAAACCCCGCAATATTTGGCAACAATCCGCCGGCTATGGCGGAGGTGCTCGAATCGCTCGTGTGGCTCATGGTCTGTGGATATGGTGACGATCCAGCCGGGAGATCCGTCCCGCTGGCCAGAAAGCAACTGGCCTTGGCGGATGCGGCAGCCGCCTCATCCAACGACGACGACAAACGGTCCGCCACGGCGACAGTTGCCCGCGGCAATGCCCTCGACAATCTGGCCCTCGCCTACGCAAGGGCAGGCGATTGGGATGAAGCGATACGCACGATCGACGAGGCGATCGCCCATGTTGAGAAGATGCCACGGATGCAGGCCGAGTTTCGGAAGCATCGTGAAGCAATCGCCGGGAAAAAAACCTGGAACGAGCCAAACTGACTGAGTTGAGTGGGCTCGGGCTGCAGATTCAGGTGGTTTTCTCCTTATTCTCTTGTCGTGACACCCCCTCTCAAGGGGTGTTTTTGTCGTGATCCGGTTGGGTTGTCTGCACAGGTTCTGCTGCCATGAGTCGCTGATGCACTGGGGCTGTTGAACGATTGGGCGGCTTGTGCGGGCCCCGATTCCGCTCGCATGACCCTACTGATTGGGGCGAGTGTGCGGATCGTTCCGCATGTGAGGTCGGGCCCACTCAAATGAGATCTTCCACTGGGACAATTTGTCACTGCCAGCGTGAAGGGGGGGCAACGTGGGGGCCGATACCCCTCAAGGGGTTGGTTGGGGCACTGAGGCACTCGTCGTGTATCAAACACGATGAACGGGCCAGAGCGAATGCTCCCAACGAAGCTCTCCCTTTGCGATTCGCCTCCGTTTACTGGGAACACTACCGATGAGACTTTCTCGTGGCTGCATAAGCTCTCTGTTCGCTTCGCGGATCGGCCGAACCGTCGGTCTGGCGGGATGCTTTGCTGCCGCAGAGCCTACGTTCGCCGCCGATCTGTTCCGGCCGTTCAAACAGCATGAGATCGCGGTTGTGGCGGATTCAAGTCCTGAAGCCAACGCCGAACAACCGGTCGCAGATGAGGATATGCCGATCGCCGCGGCCGCGGTCTCGGGCGATCTTGCCCAGTATTTCCCAAACCTGAAGATGCCGCCCATGCTGGCTGCGGCACCCGATGCGGAAGTCGAAGAGTCGCAGGACAGCACCCAGCGGATTGGTCGTCGCGACTTCGCTGCGATCGTGGAGGAGGCCAAGCGGGAGGCAATGGCCGATGCTCGCCGGGGCAAAGGCAGCCTCGCCGCCGACTTTCCGGGCAGGGACAGGAATGGAGTTCCGGCAAGCTTTGCGTCTCACACGAAGCCGCACTGCCGGCAGCATGGTCGGGTCCAGCAGACGCCGCAAGCCTGCCCGCCGAGTCCATCGAGCAGGCCCAACCAGTCCGCGTCTCCCATGCCTGGGCCAGTTGCTCAACCGCAGTTTCAGAATCAACTTGCAGAGCCAAGCGCACCCGTGGTGCCGCTACCTGAAGCCATGCAGCCAGAGGTGGCAGCCCCGGGCATGCAAAACCTGCTCCGCGACACGCCGTCGTCACGAGACATTGCTCGGGCCGACGTTGGTGGTCTTCGATCCAACTGGTCCGACGCTCCAAACATCGTCGGCGACGGCTGTGCACCGCAGGGCTCGACAGGAAAGTTGGCCGTCGGCCGCATCTGCATCATCGCCCCGGGACTGAGCGGCGATCCGCTCTCGAACACGAGCAGTGGAGCCACCCTGAACGTGCTCACCAACGGTGCGTTCAACAACGTGCAGGCGATCAAGAACGCAGGCTATCCCGCCTTTGCACTTCCAGCTCAGGGCCTCGGGGGCGTGCCGGGCACGCCGCCGACAACGATTCCGGCGGGGCCGTCGCCCGCTGCTGGCATCACGGGAGTCTCTTCACCGGCGACGTTTACGGCGGCCGCGAACACCACGTTCGCCTCCAGTCCTGACCTTAATACGTCGCAGTACGCCAACCTCAGCCCAACGACGGTCTACGACGGAGCAAACTCAGGTGCTTTGCCCAATCCCGCCGGTTCGACGACCCAGGACGCGTTTCTGTTCTACAACTACGTGATCGATGCCAACATCGTGCTGCCGGGGTATGCCGTCGGGTTCGTGAAGCTCACGGAGAATCAGAGCCCGATTCCGCGTGATCGCGTCTACATGACGTACAGCTACTTCAAGAACGCGAACTTTTACCCAACGAAGGCTGACGTCAACCGCTTCATGCCCGGCTTCGAGAAGACCTTCTTTGACGGCTGGACGTCGGTTGAGATTCGCACTCCTTTCGCCGCCACGCTCAGCAATGGGGCGACCATTTCGCCCGGCGGAAGCGGCGTGCAGGAATATCGTGACATCCAGTTCGGCAACATGTCGGTCATCTTCAAGACGCTCGTCTGGGAGGACAAGACCTGGGCGCTCACGACCGGCATGCAGGTGATGCTGCCCACCGCCAACAACACCTTTGTCAACGGCGTCAATGCCCTCGGCGAGGACATTCAAAACGTGTACGTCGCCAACGAATCGGTTCACTTGATGCCGTTCATCGGCGGTATCTGGGCCCCAAACGAGCGGTGGTTCAATCAGGCTTTGCTCCAAGTCGAGACCGACGTGAACGGCAATCTTGCCTATGTGAACAATAACTTCCAGACCGGCATCGCTGGCCGCGACCTAACCCAGGTGGGCAGGATTCGCTATCCGAACTTTATGTACATCAGTCTCGGCACCGGCTACTGGCTCTACAAGGACAACACGCAGAACTTCACGGGGTTCGCCCCGGTGATGGAACTGCACGTGAATCAGGGGCTTGGCGCATACTGTCCGATTGAAGCCTATGGCTATCAGCTCGGCCCCAACCTTGGCCAGGTGTCGGTGACCAACGCTCTGGTAGGTTGCAACTTCGAGTGGGGCGAGCGGTCAACGCTGACGTTCGGTTATGTCACCCCGCTCGGCGGTGGCGTGGATCGGTTCTTCGACGGCGAACTCCGCGCCCTCTATAACTGGCGGTTTGGACCGCAAAACCGGCTGACACGGGCCCAGTTCTAACAATCGGATAACAATCGGGGACGGGAGCGGATTTCGCTGTCGTCAAGCGACGAAGCGCTTGTTGTGCGGGCGAAATTCGCTCCCGTCCCCGATTTCCCCGCACCGGACAAAAATATTTGAACCAAATCCTTGACTTGCGCGATACGCGAAGATATTCCGATAGGAGCGGTGTCCCAAGGCAAGGTACTAGACCCCTCGCAAGTGGTGTCATCGCAAAAAACTCTTGGAGTCTATGCGTATGGCCCGCACTCGCAACTGGTTTCCTATCCGTCGTACTTCACGTGGAATCGCTCGTCGACGCCGGGAGTCGCCTGTGGGCCGTTGGCCTCAGGAATCGTCCGTACGCATGTCTCCACGCTTGGCAGCCGAGTCGCTCGAGCCGCGGGCGATGCTCGCGGTGACGGCGACGCTCTCGGACGGTGATCTGCTCATCAGCTACAACGCCGCCGACGACCTCGTGGCGGATATCTCGAGCGACGGCACCAAGTACACGGTGTCCGGCACCGGTCTCGCACCGAAGGATTTCGCGGTGGCGAACGTGACTGGTGTGATCACCGTTGCCGACAAGGCGGCTATCGCGGGCCAATCGTTCACGGTGAACGCAGGTACGGCAGCACTCGTCAATGCCGTCCAGGTGAACGCGAATGTCGAGTCCACAACTGTTAATGGAGCCGTCGCCGCTACCGTCGCGGGTGACGTGTTGATCGGGTCGGCGGCGGTCTCGCTTGGGAACGACGTCTCGACGGCGCTGACGAACGCGAAGGTCGAGTTCGCAGGAGCGGTGACGCTCGCCAAGAACACGAGTGTCAACGCCGGCGCCGGCGAGATTACGTTCAAGAGCACAGTCGACGGCGGCTTTACGTTGTCGGCCAACTCGACTGCGGCCACGACGTTTGGTGGCGCGGTCGGCGGCAACAACGCACTGGTGAGCCTGACGACGGACGCCGGCGGCACCGTAAGCCTTGCGAGCGTGACGACGACGGGGGCACAGTCCTACAACGACGACACGGTGACGCTCAACGGGACGTACAAGACGACCGACTCGGCGTTCAAGATCGACAAGGTAACGAAACTCGCCGGTAACACGACGGTGAGCACAGGTGCCGGCGCTGGCGACATCACGTTCAAGGGCACGCTGGACGGCGCGAAGACGCTCGGTCTGACGGCTGGCACTGGGAACGTGACCTTCACCGGCCTTGTCGGTGACACGACGGCCCTCGGAGCGATCACCGTCAACTCAGCCACGAACGTCACAGCCCA
>Ga0247836_1000613_pt1 | contig 65612 bp, 57 predicted proteins | sample LaCruzMarch2015__4_FD_187116 | JGI IMG/M metagenome (GOLD analysis project Ga0247836, IMG submission 187116) | Freshwater microbial communities from meromictic Lake La Cruz, Castile-La Mancha, Spain - LaCruzMarch2015_14m | ecosystem: Environmental > Aquatic > Freshwater > Lake | place: Spain... | reverse complement strand
AATGTCACCCATTCTCCTGGCTCAAAAGTGCTTAGATAAGACCTTCGATCTTGCTCTCTCTTTTTTCCTCAATTTGTCAAAGAACTGGGCCACTTTTTTTTCCTAAAAAAGTGTACGCCTAGAAAATTAAAACCTAAAATTAATACTTAATCCCGGCCTGCTTGTACAAAAAATGCAACAACCACGCCGGCCCCACCATCAGAAACTGGAGGTCCTTGAAAAAGGAGGGCTTCTTTCCTTCTATCTTGTGGCCGATAAACTGACCAATCCAGGCCACCACAAAAATCAATAAGGAAGTTTGCCAAAGCGGCATTGCAACGTTCTGCTGTAGCCATACATTGCCGATGATGCAAGCGGAGGCAAACAAAAACATCCCAATGGCAATGCTCAGGGAATGACGGAAATAGTAGATAAGGTTGATCAGCAAAAACAAAGTAGCCCAATTGAAATAAGGTGCCCACTGTACGGGCAGCCAGTTGCTCAAATAGGCCGAAGGGATCGAAGTGAGCAAGCCCATCAAACTGAATACAATGGCAGGAATACAAATCCAGTGGAAGGCTTTGTTGATTTTGTTTTGATGGCTTTCGCCATATTCGCTGAGTAGAGCATCAATCGCACGCATGATTTCCTAATTTTGTATGGTTTGCTGCAATATTAACAAATTAAAATGCGTAATTTAAATAAATGACGCGATAAATTGCATTAGTAACCGGCTAAACACAGCTATTTGCGGTTGTTCCAAAGGAGCATGACTCGGAAATCGTAAAAAAAGTAAAAAAATCGCCTCGGAAGGTTTGTGATTCCAAACAGAATTCTCTAGGTTTGTGCTACATTATAAAAAAGCATCAACATGCGTTTGAACAACAGCTTTTATTTTTTCAGCTTTTACTTTTATGGTCAACCATAAGGGACTGCTGAGTTTTGTTGTTCAAATACTGAAGATGAAAACAAACAGTCCCGCAAATGCGGGACTTTTTTTTTGCCCATACCTGAACCAACCAATTTATATCCTTTTCCCACGACTGAAGTCGTGGGCGAGATCAGTATGTTCCTCCCACGACTAAAGTCATGGGGTGGGAAAAAGCAGAGTATTCCTTCCAGACCTGAAGTCATGGGGTGGATTAGATTTGACCAAGAAAATAAGCAACATGCAAACGTTACTCGCTGAAAATGAAAAAGAGACCGATCAAGAGACGGCAAATTTGAGGGTTGGCATTCAAGGGTTTCCTGGTGCGTTTCACGAAATTGCGGCTCGTTTGTGCTTTGAAGGGCGGCCAATTGACATTGTTCCTTGCTTGACTTTTGAGAGACTGGTTGAACAGTTGGAAGAAGGCAAAGAAATGGACGCAGCCTTGATGGCCATTGAAAACACGCTGGCCGGCAGCCTGATGAGCAACTACAAGCTCCTGGATCAGGCCAATCTAATGGCGGTTGGGGAAGTGTACCTGCGGGTAAAACAAAACCTGATGGTGCTTCCTGGTGTCAAAATAGAAGACCTGACCGAGGTTCACTCCCACCCTATTGCCATCGAACAATGCCTCGATTTTTTCCGGCAATATCCACACATTCAGTTGATTCGAATGGAAGACACCGCCTTGTCGGCCCGCAACATCCGGGAGCAGGGGCTTCAAACCGTAGGTGCCATCGCCAGTACCCTGGCTGCGGAATTGTACGACATGGAAATTCTGGCCGAAGGCATTGAAACCAACAAGAAAAATTACACCCGCTTTCTGGTGCTACAACGTGCTGACAAAGCAGTGATAGACACGGATGCAGATAAAATCTCGGTCAGTTTTGGGGTCAACCACACCGTTGGAAGTTTGCACAAAGTATTGGCAATTTTGTCAGCATACAACCTCAATTTGAGTAAAATTCAATCTGCGCCCATCATCGGGCAACCCTGGGAATACCGCTTGTTTATTGACTTTGTAGCCGAAGGACACGTCAGCGTTGACCAGGCTTACGAAGCTTTGCGTCCGGTTACGCATGAATTGAAATTGCTCGGCGCTTACAAGCAAGGAGTCTTATTTGATTATTAATTTCTTGTGAATTGGACTTCCAAATACGGAAGTCCTTCCTGAATCGAGATACATGACACCGATCATATCCACCGCCAGCCGATTGGGCAATGTAGAAGAATATTATTTCTCTACCAAGCTCAAACAGATTGCACAACTGCGCGCAGAGGGCAAAAACGTGCTCAATTTGGGCATTGGCAGCCCAGATTTGCCTCCAAGTGAGGCTACCATCGATGCGTTGTTGGCATCCGCACGGCGTTCGGACACCCATGCTTACCAAGGCTATCAGGGTATTCCAGAGTTGCGGCAGGCTTTTGCAAACTGGTATTGGACCTACTTTGGTGTTCGACTCAATCCCAATACCGAAATTTTGCCGCTGATTGGTTCCAAGGAAGGGATCATGCACATTTCGATGAGCTATCTCGAGGCTGGTGATGAAGTATTGGTACCCAATCCAGGCTATCCGACCTATCGTTCGGTGAGTTTGTTGACCGGAGCTACTGTCCGCGATTACAACTTATTGGAAACGCGCCATTGGCAAGCAGATTTGGACGATCTGGCCAAACAAGACCTCAGCAAGGTAAAAATCATGTGGGTCAATTACCCCAATATGCCTACTGGCGCACAAGCAGACAAGGGGTATTTCAAAGCCTTGATCGATTTTGCCCGCCAGCACCACATCCTGATTGTAAACGACAACCCCTACACTTTCATCCTGAATGACCAACCGATGAGTTTGTTGGACATTCCTGGTGCAATGGATGTAGCACTGGAGCTGAATTCCCTGAGTAAAGCACACAATATGGCTGGCTGGCGTGTAGGCATGTTGGCTGGCGCAGTCGAATACCTCGAACCGGTAGTGCGCTTCAAGAGTAACATGGATTCGGGAATGTTCAAACCCTTGCAAGTGGCAGCCGTACAAGCCTTGCAAAATCCACCTTCCTGGTACGAAGAACTGAATGACGTATACCGCAGTCGACGCAAGGAGGTATTTGCTTTGCTTGATTTGCTGGAATGCGACTATGACCCCAAACAGGTGGGCATGTTTGTTTGGGCCAAAGTCCCGACTTATTACCCTGATGGATACGCATTGTCTGACGTTATGCTGGATGCCACCCAAGTATTCATTACCCCGGGAGGCATTTTTGGCACCCAGGGCAGTGGCTACATCCGGGTGTCTTTGTGCAGCGAGGCCAAGGTTTTCCAGGAAGCTACCGCAAGAATAGCCGCCTACAAAGCCATCAAGCCGTTTCATTAACCAGCCACCCCACGACTTTAGTCGTGGGAGGCCATATAAAACCCACCCCACGAATTCATTCGTGGGAATCATGGAAAGCCATACAAAACCCAACCCACGAATTTATTCGTGGAAGAAAAGCGAAAAGCAAATGACCATCTCCATAATCGGCATCGGACTCATCGGCGGATCACTGGCCATCTCCCTCAAAGAGAACGGTTTTGCGCAGCGCGTCATCGGGGTAGATGTCAATCCAGACAACATCGACAAAGCCATCCGCCGCAGATTGATTGACGAGGGCAAAACCTTGGACGAAGCCATTGCGGAATCAGACCTGATCATCGTGGCTACTCCGGTAGATTCCATGACCAGGGTTATCCCCATGGTTTTGGACAAAATCAACGACAAGCAGGTAGTCATCGATGTGGGATCCACCAAGACCACCATTTTGGAGGCAGTCCAAAACCACCCCATGCGCAAGCGCTTTGTGGCTACGCACCCCATGGCCGGAACGGAGTATTCTGGCCCCGAAGCAGCGATCCCCAATCTCTTTGAAAACAAATACACCGTTCTTTGCGATATCGAGCACAGCGACGCCGATGCCGTGCAACTTGTGGAAAGTCTGTACCAATCCATCCCGATGAAAATCATCCATTTTGATGGTTTGTCTCACGACATTCACACTGCCTATGTTTCGCACATTTCGCACATCAGTTCTTTTGCTCTGGCTCTAACGGTTTTGGCCAAAGAAAAGGACGAAGAACGGATTTTTGAATTGGCCAGCACCGGATTTAGTTCCACGGTGCGTTTGGCCAAGAGTTCGCCAGATACCTGGATCCCGATTTTTCGCCAAAACCGCGACAATCTTCTGGATGTCCTGGATGAGCACATCAACCAACTTTCGCAGTTTCGCACCCTTTTGATCAAAAAGGATTTCGATACTTTTCATCAATTGATTTCTGAAGCAAATCAAATTCGCAAAATCATCTCTTAAGTTCTTGTACCATGGCTACTATGACATTTCGACCTGTTTTGGAGCGCGCTGATAAAAGACCCATCCTGATTGCTGGGCCTTGTAGTGCGGAAACCGAAGAGCAAGTATTGCAAACTGCTCGTGAATTGGCCAGCGACGGCATGATTGATTTATACCGCGCCGGAATCTGGAAACCCCGCACCCGCCCAGGAGAATTCGAAGGCGTTGGCGCACCAGGCTTGGCTTGGTTGAAAAAAGTAAAAGAAGAAACCGGCCTCAAAGTGACCACCGAAGTGGGCAACCGCGAGCATGTGTTTGAAGCGCTGAAAGCTGGGGTAGACGTACTCTGGATTGGTGCACGCACCACCGTGAATCCATTTTCCATCCAGGAAGTTGCAGATGCACTGCGTGGCGTAGACATTCCGGTTATCGTTAAGAACCCGGTTAACCCGGATCTTAAATTGTGGATGGGCGGCATTGAGCGCATCTACAAGGCTGGCATCACGCGTTTGGCGGCGATTCACCGTGGCTTTTCTTTCCATGGCGAAACGTCATACCGCAACGTACCCCACTGGCAGATCCCCATTGATTTGCGCCGCAATTTCCCGGATATTCAAATCATTTGCGACAACAGCCACATCTGTGGTCGCCGCGATACCCTGCAAGAAGTAGCCCAAAAGGCCATGGACCTGAACTTTGATGGTTTGATGACCGAAGTTCACCCAACGCCTGATGACGCTTGGAGCGATGCAGCACAACAGATCACTCCTGCGCAGTACAAGTTGATGATTGAGTCATTGGTTTTCCCACAAGCCAATTCAGCCGATCCGATCTTCGTACAGCACATGAATGACTTGCGCCACGAAATCGACGAGATCGACGAAAACTTGTTGAACCTCTTGGGTCGCCGCATGAAAATCGCTGAGAAAATTGGCGAATACAAGAAGGAAAACAACATCGCCGTATTGCAAACCAGCCGTTGGAATGAAATCCTAAGCAAAGCAGTAAAGCATGGCGCGAAAAAAGGCCTGAGCGAAGAATTCGTAACAGTGGTGCTAAAAGCCATTCACGACGAATCCATCAACCACCAAATCCGCATCATGCACGGTGAGGAAGCTGTGAAGTAAGCAACATTGTTGTGGAAAAATAAAGAGGGAGCTTCGCAAGGGGCTCCCTTTTGTTTTGGGCAAAAAGGGATTTTAATGGTGCAGGGCTTGATTAATTGAATTTTGTTCGGTATTTTTGAATGTTCGATTTTTAAATACAAAAAAATATGACCTCGATTCAAATTGCTCAAGAACGGCGGATCATTGATCCTATTTTGGATAAGTTGCAGGAGTTGAAATTAATAAGCCTACAATTTGCTTACCAACAAGCCCCCGATGGCGCAGATTTTGATGGGCTGATCACCGTCGGCAATGTTGAATATCCGCTTGAAATAAAAGGGCAAGTGCAAATGTCCATGTTGCCCAAGCTTTTGGAACAAAAAAAAGCTTACCCTAAGCTCATCCTGGCTGCACAAGAAATCCCGGAGAAGGTAAAAATCGCGCTCAAGGAACAGCAATTTAATTATGTAGATGCCACTGGCAACCTATTTTTGAATGATTTACCTCATCTTTATCTCTTCAATGAAAACAAAAACAAAAAAGCGGCTCCCCTTAAAAATAAAGACTTAGCATTTACTAAAAAAGGGCTGATCGTAGTATTTCATCTTTTGAGCACACCTGAATTGGTAAATGAACCTCAACGTACCATTTCAGAAGTGAGTGCGACCAGCCTTGATACCGTAAATAAAGTTTTGGTTAGCTTAAAAACCCAGGGGTTCACCCGGAAAAGAAACGAAAAAGACATCCGTTTGGATCAAAAACGCAATTTATTCCTTAAGTGGATCGATGCCTATGAGCAGCGTTTAAAACCCTCTCTTTTTGTAGGTAGGTATCGTTTTCAAAACATCGAAAAAGAACGCGCCTGGAATGAAATTGAATTGAACGAAGCTTCTTTTTGGGGAGGAGAACCAGGTGCAGATTTGCTCACCAACTACCTTCAACCCGCTGTTTTTCAACTATATTCGACTGAAACGAAGATGGATTTGATGAAAAATTATCGTTTTATCCCTGATCCCAAAGGGAATATTTATGTACATGTGCCTTTTGGAGAAAATTTGGTTACGGTGAAGCGGACTAATCCTTTGTTGGTTTATGGGGATTTGGTGAATAGCGCCAGTTATCGCAATCTTGAAGTAGCTCAAAAAGTTGATGAATTATATGTTCAGAAAATTCTCGAATAGTCAAGTTGAAGCTATTTGTACTGCTGTTAAACAAGCTTGCACAGAAGCTGGTACAGAAGCTTTCCTTATTGGCGCACAAGCCAGAGACCTTTGGTTATATCCCAAAATCTCCTCAAGAGTAACCAAAGATATAGATTGGGTAATTGGATCAAGTGATAACGACACTTATCAGAAAGTACATGATTTTTTGGTACAAAAAGCTGGTTTTCAGATAACAAGCTCTAACCCATTCAAGTTGCTTAGCTCAGATGGAATTCAGCTAGATTTATTGCCAATGACCAGTGAAGAACTAACTCATTTGTGGGACTGCCTGAAGTTCTTGAGTTTGGTTCTGAAAAAATATCTATCAACGATCAAGATTTTCGAGTGGCTACCTTGCCTTCAATAGTTTTACTCAAGTTAGTTGCTTGGGGAAACCTTCCAGAATACCGAACTAAAGATTTAGAGGACATTTATTTGATTTTACAAGAACATTTTGATGCTGATCTAGATAAAATTTATGAGAACCATTTAGATCTGTTTGATCTTTTTAATCAAAATCAATTACAATCTTTAGGTGCGCGTGTGCTTGGTCGTGAGATTAGTAACATTGTAAAAGATTCACCTTCCATAAAAGATCAATTACTTGACATCTTGGGTAAGAAAGAATTAATGGCTCAAATCATCATCAGAAAAACGGATGAAACTGAGGATAGAAATATTATTGGGTTATTTAACGAATTAGAAAAAGGAATGAATGAGCAACTAAAATAGATCTACCTCCTATTTATCAGGATTCCCGTAGGTTGATGTAGATTGGCACCTATAACGGCCTATCTTAATTTGAGGGGAGCTTTCGCATACATCAATCAGGTCATACCAGAGCCAAACAGGGCTTGACTTCATACCTCAAAAATCTTTTGTACTACAATTTGCATTAGACATAAGGCGAGTTGATTATCAATTACCTGATAATCAACCCGCCTCAAGTCAATTACAACTTCACGATCAAAGTTGTCATAAACGAGCGACCATCTGAAGGCCAAACCCCTGGCCCAGGGTGAATGGTTGGGCGTTTGGTGAAATACTGTGTATCTGTAAAATTGCTAGCACTTGCTTTTAAAGAGAAGTGTTTGTTGAAGCGATAGGTCGCATTAAAGTCGAACAAACCATAAGCAGGCACGATACCTTTGGCTCCATTGGCAGTAGGTGTAACGGTATTTTCTGGATCTGCATAGCTGAAATCGACCCAACTGTACTGCAACGCCGCGCTAAAGCCACGATAACGACCTTGCAAACCATTGCGGGTCATCCATTTTGGAGTGGATTCTACCCGGTTGCCTGCGATCTCGGTATTTTTACCCGCGACAACCACTGTTCCTTGTACATAACGAGAATCAAAATAAGAAGTAGAAGTGAAGACACTAATGCGGGCGTTTTTGGTTTCCAGAAGATTCACTTCCGTATAAAACTCAACGCCACGAGTAAGGACATTCCCTACATTGGTTTTGAACACGATGGATTGGCCATTTTCCTGGATGATCGTATTGCTCATGCGGTTGTTGTAGCGGAGTTCAAACAAGGATACATCGAAGTGAATCCGATTGCGCCATTTGCCACGAATGCCCAATTCAGCATTGTATCCCTTGTTGTTCAATAGATTGGTGTCAACTTTTTCTAGCGCATTGGCAGGAATGACGTCGGCAAAAATAATTGGACGATAAGCTTGAGAAATACCGCCGTATAAAGTGGCGAAGTTGGTCAATTTATACTGCGCACTTGCCCCAAACAGAGGGAAATGGTGTTCAATTTTATTGGGCACTTTCAGCGGATTAAGGTAGGAAATGTACCCTGTCATATCGGTTCTACCGCTTTCCACGCGCATACCACCCGAAACCGACAAGCGTGGTGTCAGTTGAAGCAGATGCTCGGCGAATACTGCGATGTTGTTGGTACGGTACCACAGATCCCGGCCAAAAGGACCAACCAAAGAAAGGTCATAATCTGATCCAGTGGTACCTTTGCCCAGTTGCTGACGGTTCAAATCATTGTTGATGTACCGTGCACCAGCAATGAGGGTATGTTCAACATCACCGGTTGAAAACTGATGTTTGAAGCGCAACTCAGTAGTGAAGCTGTTGAAATGGTCATCATCCACGTTTCGATTGGCGTATTGGCCAGTTTGTGGATTGATCACGTCGGGTTTATCTGCAAACCCGACAAAGGTCAACACAGTCCGTCCGCCCCAGATGCCACTAGAAACGACATTGAGGTGGGTTCTTTTGCCCAATTGCCAATCAAGTTGGATAGAAGGCACCCAAATATCGGGGCTATAATAGTTGCGCGACCGGGTAGATTGCCGCGGATTGTCATAAAACATGGCATCGGAAAGTGGGCCAGGCATCTGAAAACGGTAATAAGAATGCGCCAATTCCGCTTTTACATTGAGGTTGCGGGAAAAATCATACCGCAGCGACAGATACTGAGCACTGGAATGAATATTCGCATTGTCCCGGTAACCATCTGACCGGCGGTCGAATGCATAAGTGTAATACGATAGTTTTCCAAGTTTTCCACCCAGCGCATGATACATGCCGCGGGTATTGAAAGAGCCATAATTAAACTGGCCTTCATAAGAAATTTTGCGCGTGGTATCTGCGGTTTTGGTGACATAGTTGATCATGCCCCCAAACATGGCGCCGTATTGTAAGGCAGCCGTACCCCGAATCAATTCCACTTTTTCAATGCTTTCCATCGGTGCACTGTAGTGGCTGGCCGGATAACCATACATATCACTGTTGGTCACTACCCCATTAAGACGCACATTGTATTCCCAGGAGCGGTGCGGATCCAGTCCACGGGTTGCAATGTTGATCTGGTTGCCAGAGCCGTCCATGTCGTAAACAAATACTCCAGGCACTTTGGCAAAAAGCTGCCGCCCGGTTTTATCCGCCAGGTTGGCATCCATGTCGGCAATGTGGATCACCTCGTTCTTTTTGCCGGAGGAGATATAGGTGCCGACTACTTCGGGCAAGCGCTCGATTACAGTGGTTTGTTCGCTCAGTTCGCGTACCGTAAAGGTGTTGAGGTTGACACTGCTCGGGGTGAGTTGTACCTCAAGGAATCGGTCATCATTGACCGTTAATTCCTGAGGAGCGTGTCCAATTAAAGTAAAAACCAAAGTTTTTTGTTGCAATTCGGGAAGGATTGTGATTTCGAATTGGCCTTCGCCATTGCTTTCTGCGCCCAATGTAGCGCCCTTCCATTGGATGGCTACTCCTTTCAGTGGCTGATTTTGAGGGTCAACAATGCGACCTTTGATCATTTGGGCATGTACCAATAGCGGAAGCAGAAATAACATTCCGAGTAAATACCTGGTCATGGGATTTCATTTAAGAGTTAGAGTAACAAATGTTTAGGAAAAATATTTAGAGTACCGTAAAGAGTTAATCGATTGATTGTGTAACGGTATGTAGATAGGAATGCCATAGCATTAGTGCAAAGATAATTCAAGAATTTTAAATATACAAGATCATATAAAAAAAGTAGAGGCAACCCTGTGTGGTTGCCCGTCATACGTGTTCATTATGTAATATTGCCCAATATTTGGACGACCATGCCCACTTGGCACGCCCGTAGACGCCCACATAGGGACGCCAGCTAGGGACCGCCCTACCGTGCACATCGGAATCCGGTGGTTGCGTTGCGTTCAAATCCCGGGGATATCCGCATCAACTTTTGGGTATAACTCAATTCCCGCGGACCTCCTTCCACGTACCACCAACTGCTGGCGGGCAGGTAATAACTTCCCCCCTTGAGGATCAAAAACTGATTGGTGCCATTGCGGTACAAGTCGTTGGAGATTTGCCACACGCAGCCTACCAGGTCTTGCAACCCAAATGGATTCGCGCCTTTGGGGTAGGCACCGACCGGATACAATTTACCATTACCCGTATTGCAAAGTGTAGAATCCACTTGTAATTTGGAAACCGTCAACGTCTCAGTGATCACCTGTTGCACGCGTTTTACTTCTGCGTCTTTGCTCCAGGGCCATTCGCGCAGGTCGGAAGTTTGAGCAGCGTATTGCCATTCGATTTCGGTGGGCAAGCGTTTGTTGGCCCAAATGGCGTAAGCCTGGGCATCTTCGTAGCTGACGTAGGTCACCGGGAATTGTTCTTGCCCTGTGGGGATCTTGCCTTTGCTCCAGTGATGCAGGAAATTGGTGGTGTCTTTGGGACGGTATTTCGACTGCTGCATAAATTGGGCAAATTGGGCGTTCGTCACCGGGTGCTTGTCCATGAAAAAGGAGGGAATTTGAAGTTCTTCTTGCGGGTATCCCCTAGGATTGGGAATGAAATCATCGCCATAAGTTACCTTCATGCGGAAGTTTCCGCTCGGAATGCGCACCATCCCTGCGGGAATGGTATTCGAGGAAAAAAAAGTCGCTTTTTGACTCACCAAACGCGCCAAACCGGTTTCCACCCAAATCACTCGTTCATCCAGCAACTCGCCATCTTCAAACAACTGTAGGACAAACTTGCCTTCCGGGTGCTCAAAAACCTTGTGCAAAGCAATCTGCTGTGCCCCGGTTTTGTATTCTTTTGGCTTTTGGTCATACGCGGGATTTCCGGCCCAGATGCGAATACGTTGCCCTTTACTGGCCGAAAAGCTCAGCACGTCACCCTTGCGTTCCACTTGCAAAAGCTCCGGAAAAATGGCAATTGCCCCCACTGCACCTTCATTGTTGGTACCCAACCATTTCTGAGAAAAAGCTTCCAGATCAACCGGAATTTGCCATTGTCCGTTTTTGATTTCGGGTTTCAGTTCTGCATGGTTCCAGAGGTCTACAACGTGATGACCGGATTGAATTGGGGTAGAAAAAAGCTTGCCATTAAAGCCCGCAGGTTGCAAACTAAATAAAGTATACACCGTTTTTTCAACTCCTGGCCACTGATTGATGTAAATGCTGTCGCGCAAAGCAGGCCAGAGCGGCACAAGTTTTGGTTGGGTAAAAACCGCTGCATTTTCCCGCAATACCCGCAAGGTTTTGCCCCAATACCGATAATCGTCATCGACCCAATTGGGACGACCAGGGCGAAATTGATTGATCTCTGTGCCATAGCCATTGAACATGGAAAGGGAGTATTCCCTACGGATGGGTTCGAGGTACAATTCTGCTACCCGAAAAATGGCAAAATCGGGCCGAATGAACTTGTTCAGATTGAGCAAAGGTGGGTAGTATAAGGCATTGTGCACCCGACCAGATACGATCCCGGTCATATCGCGGGGTACAGCCATGCCTTCGCTGTACATGATCACGCCTGGCCGCACCCGATCGGCAGCAGCCTGGCGCTCCGGGCTGGATTTGCCTTCGGTATCCAGCACCACCCCGTCGGCAGAAATGGCTTCAATCATTTCCGACATGCCAGAGTGGTGGTCAACCCAGCGGGTACTTTCATCCCAGGGATTGTAGCTGATGAAGAATTTGGTGTTGAATTTCCTGCGGCCCGATTCAGCCAATTTGCGCAGTTGGGGCAGTCCTCCTGGCAATGCCCGGTACATGTCCCACTGGTTGCGTTGATCCAGCCCGAGCATAGGCCAGTTTGGCCAAATGCCTACTACATCATCGCCCCCGTAAAGTATTTTGGCTTTTTTCAAAAAGACCTCGTAGGTGTATTTTTGTGTGTTGGGGTCAAAAAAATCGCGATCCCATGCCATGATCAAGTGCATGGCGTAGGTATGGCGAATCCATTTCAGGTCTGGGCGTTGGTATAAGGTTTCGTCAAAAGTTTTCCCCTCCAGATCAAAAAGGTATTGTTCCTGAAACACGCGCCGCAACCCTTCTTGCCAATCCCCCTGAAATGGCATAACCCAAAAATGGTAAGTAGTGCTGCCTCCTGCAAAAAGGATCGTCTCAAAGCGGCGACGTTGTACCCGTTGTGCATCCCAACTGATACGGCGGGCCAATGCGCAGTATTGTTTTCCATCGCTAGTTTGGGCATCGGCGTAGCCCAGGTGCCAGGCATTGTCGGGAACGATGACATTGACCGGTTTCAGCCCTGGTCGAAACAAATGCGCCCGCGACAAGGGGTGTTTCCCAAGTCCGGTGATGTAGACCCGATCTGCTGAAGCGCCAAAAGGGACAACATTTTCCAGGGTCAGGGTATCGCCAACGCTGGAGTTTCGGAAGCGCAATGCGTACTTTTGGTAATCTCCTGCCCCTTTCTCTGGCCAAAATGCCAATTCCAGTTTGCCTTGTTGGTAATAAGTAGTATCCTGCTCTTTTCGCAAAAAAGATGCCTCCCTACTGCTTTGGGTTTCGCCATTTAGGACGTAAGTGCAAAGCTCAAAATTTGTAGCAACATGGCGGATTTGAGGACCATTCTGGGCAACTAAACTTACAGGTACTGCAAAAAAAATACAAAACAAAAGAAGCTGGCGCTGGATTGGCATCATCAGAGATTAAAAATTTGATAGACTTGAAAAATCATTTACTTTTGAAAAGTATAGAAATTCTAGAAAAAAATCATTGCCTTGAAACATTTTATCTTCTTTATTATGTCGCTACTCTCTTTGCTTTTCGGTTGCGGGAAACGTACCGACAAACCTCAGCAAAATTTACCCTGGTTTCCTGAAATAGACAACCTTGCCGTAAAAGTCCAGGAAATGCCCTTGGACAGCGACTATGTTGTAGAGACTTTTCTGGTTTCCAGAGAGCGAAAAGAAATTTTTGTACTGACTTATAAATTGGTTGAAGAAAGATCCCCGGAGCACCTGACTGGATTGGTGAATTACCAATTGCTTTGCTTTAACGCCGATGGTACCTTGCGCATTCGCAAAGAATTGCCCCACATTGAAATGAGTGTCCCTGCTCACCTCTGGATTGAGCATTACAATCTGGTGTTGTTTCTCAACGATAAAGTGCGCCTGTACAATGTAGAAAGCCTGGAGCTAACTGAAGAGATTCCTTATTACTCAGAAAACGCCTTTCCTACCTCCGCCAATCTGGATGAGTTGGTACCGGAAGAGCAAATGGAACTGTACCCGCCGGCCCGAGCAGAACACCTGAAAAATTGCAGTTCCATCCGGGTATTGAATTTACCCAAAGCTGGGGGTTGCGTATTGCTCGTAAAGGACAACCATAAACTACGAAGCATTTGGCCCCTGATTGATTCCAGCGATGTTGACCAATTCTCTCGGGAATACGGCATGATCGAACCTCCCTTAAATCCAGGTTGGTCCTACGATCCAAAAACTGGCCTTTTCCAGTTAAAAGACCACGAGGTATTTTTGGAAACGGCTGCCAAGGTCTCAATGGGAACACAATTGGTCTACCCCAACTACAAGGAGCGGTCGGCCTTCCAATACCGCTTGCTGGTGAACGCCAAAACAGCTCGTTTTGCTACAACCGATCGTTCAGGCAAACCGCTGTATGTACAAACCTCCCAAAATGAATACCTCAGTACTGCCGGAAAAGAAGCCTGGATTGCCTATCGCGGCATCCTGTACCGCTTGGAATAACACCTAATGCGAATAATAGGTTAAAAGACACGTTTACTAAACTTTAAAAGTTTAGTAAACATCGAACCAAGATAGTCCAACCCATTATTCGCATACCTATCTATTTCAACCAAATAAACAGTCAATGAAGAAAAGTTTATCCTTGTTTTTCTGCGGGCTTATTAGCCTCACGTTTTTGCTGGCGCAAAGCAGCTCAATGTACCTGCAAACCAGTGAAATGAACCATCAAATGGTACAATATGCCGCCGACAAAGGTAGTATCCTGCGTTTTTATGCCACTTCCAATCCAATGGAGTTCAGAGGGCAGGTTTCCGGCTACAACTCACCAGAGCGCCGCCAACGCCTCCTTCAACTCATTGCCGACAATCTGAAGCAACTAGAACAGGTCGATTTCGACAAATGGAACATCAATGGCAAGGTGGATTACATCCTGTTCAAGCGCAACCTTGAAGACGAGCAGTACAAGTTGCAGCAAGAGCAAAAAGATTACGCGCAAATCACTCGTTTTTTGCCTTTCTCCGAGCGCATTTACACCCTCGTTAAACCCCGCAGTCGGGGCATCAGTGTGGTTGGACAGGATGTGGCCAAGGAATTGAACAGCATCCTGAAGGAAGTTGTACAAGCCAATGAAAAGTTGAAAAAGGAAGAGGGTTTTGAGCAAAACCTGGCCAACCTGGCGGCTGAATCGGTCAAAGCATTGCAAGGCACACTCAAAAGCTACTACAATTTTTACAACGGTTACGATCCGATGTTTAACTGGTGGGTATCCAAAACCTATACGAGCCTGGATGCAGAACTCGAAACCTATGCCAAAGGCCTGGCGGGGAAAGGCAAACCCAATCCCACCCAAAAGGACGACGGTAGTGGCATCATCGGCAACCCGATTGGCCGTACCGAACTGATCCGGCAGCTCAAGCTGGAATTCATCCCTTACACTCCTGAGGAACTGACCGAAATTGCCAATAAGGAATTTGCCTGGTGCGACGCAGAGTTACTGAAAGCCAGTCGCGAAATGGGTTTTGGCGACAATTGGAAAGCTGCGCAAGAAAAAGTAAAAAACAGCTTTGTCGCGCCCGGCCAACAGCCCCAGGCCATGCTGGATTTGTACAACCAATCGGTGGATTTTTTGAAAAAAAATGACTTGGTGACCATTTCCCCAATTGCGGAGGAAACCTGGCGGGTCAACATGATGTCTCCCGAGCGGCAATTGGTCAGCCCTTTCTTTTTGGGTGGAGAAACCCTGATCATCTCCTACCCTACCAACACCATGACTTACGATGAAAAAATGATGAGCATGCGCGGCAACAACCCTCATTTTTCAAGGGCTACCGTGCACCATGAGCTCATTGCTGGGCACCACTTGCAGGGTTTCATGAACAACCGCTATAAAACCTACCGCAATTTTGAAACCCCATTTTGGCATGAAGGCAATGCCTTGTATTGGGAGTTCATTCTGTGGGACATGAAGTTTCCGCGCTCACCCGAAGACCGCATCGGGATGCTATTTTGGCGCATGCACCGTTGTGCCCGCATCATTTTTTCAATGAACTACCATACCGGACAGTGGACGCCACAGCAGTGTATCGACTTTTTGGTGGATCGGGTTGGGCACGAGCGCGCCAACGCTGAAGGGGAAGTGCGCCGTTCGTTTACGGGCAGTTATGGCCCCTTGTATCAATTGGCCTACATGGTGGGTGGATTGCAGTTTTATGCTCTGAAAAATGAGTTGGTCGACACCAAAAAGATGAGCTACAAGCAATACCACGATGCCATTTTGCAGGAGAATGCAATGCCCATCGAACTATTGCGCGCCATTTTGACGAATCAGAATGTGAAGCGAGATTTCAAAACCCAATGGCGGTTTTACGACAAATAAGCGGCTAGAGACACATTAGTAAGTCAACCAGATTTTACAACTGACTTCTAACACTTAAAACCAATTGCTATGACCTTTTTTTGGATTTTATGGGGTTTTGATTGCCTGATTTCGCTGGTGGTCTTGTATTTCTTCTTTATCGGCTTGCTCGATGGCACCGTATCTTCCTACAACATGGTAAGCTGGACCTGGTTGCTGTTGGGACTGGCTGCCATTATGTTGGGCAGTTTATGGCTCAAGTCGATTAAGTGGTTGACCTTGGCTAAGGTTTTGCTAGGCATTTTGGCCATTCCTGGTATTCTTTACATTTTGTATGCCTTGATGTTCATCATTTCTAAGCCAAGGTTTAATTGATTGGTTACTCATCAAGTCAAATGCTGAAAATGCCCGAATTCGTACGACTTCTGTACGAATTCGGACAATTTTTCTTTCCGATCGTTTTTAAAACCCTTTAATATCAGCCCCTCGTGCAACTGGCATCTTTTTGGAGTGTCTATACCAAAAGAACATTCAATTTGGCCATATGCTTCAAAATTATCTGAAAATCACCTGGCGCAATCTAAAGCGCAATCGCGTTTACGCATTCCTCAATATTGTGGGCCTCAGCATGGGCATTGCTTGTGGATTGTTGGTATTCTGGTTTATCCGTTTCCACACCACCCACGATGCTTTTTACTCCAATATTGACCGCATCTACGAAGTGACTACCGAATTTCATTTTGATGGAACGAGCTATTCCCGAGGAGTGCCTCCGCCAACCCCGAAAGCGGTGCGCGACGAAACTTCTGCACTAGCTGTTTCGATTTGCATTGAGAAATACAACAGTTTAATGGCGCTGATCGACGGGAATGGGCGACCAGCAAAAAAATTCAAGGAAGGCCCTGGGCCAAAACTTGCCTATGTAGATCCAGACTACTTCAAGATTTTTGATTACCAGTGGCAGACTGGCGAACCCCAATCCCTCAAAAGACCCAATACCGTCGTGATCAGCAAGGCAATGGCGGAAAAGTATTTTGGGGACAAAGAACCGATTGGGCGCATCATCAAGTTAGAAAACACCTTTTCGCTGGAAGTGACCGGTATTGTCAACAATCCACGCGAAAATACCGATCTCCCCTACGAATTCTTTGTGTCCTTTGCTACGCTGGAAAGCAATAAAGACTTTCCTTATGGAGGCCCAGACTTGGATGAGTGGGGCGGAGTCAATTCCAACACCTATTGCTTTGCGTTGCTGCCCAAAGATTTTAAAGCTGAGCTTTTCCAAAAACAACTGGATGCCATCAGCAAGAAATACCACGGCAAAGATGCCAAGGCTTATGCCCACCCTGTTGTCAAGTACAGTGAAATGCACCACTCGGAACGTTACTATGGCCCAGTACCCTACAAGTGGATTTACATCATGGCAACGGTTGGAATTTTTCTGATTGCTACCGCTTGCTTCAATTTCATCAACATGGCCACGGCACAAGCCATGCGCAGATCGAAGGAAGTGGGCATTCGCAAGGCGGTGGGTGGCAAGATGGTACAAGTATTTTTTCAATTTATTGCTGAAACCAGCGTCATCACCCTAGTTGCCTTGATTATTGGTTTTGCGTTAGCTGCACTTTCATTGCCTTTTCTCAACGAATACATGAATTTAGGCGGTGGCTGGCCACGCAAAGTATCTTGGAACGATTTGGTACTTTGGCTATTTATAGTGGGCTTGTTTGCTACAGTCGTGTTTTTGGCTGGCTCATATCCTGGGATCATTTTGGCGGGATTTCAACCAGTAGCGGCATTAAAAGGAGGAATCAGCCAAAAACAAGCCGGTGGATTGAACATTCGCCGCAGCTTGATCGTGGTACAGTTTGTATTGATTCAATTGCTGATCATCTGCACTTTGGTCATCAATGGGCAGGTTGATTTTATGATGTCCAAATCAGTGGGCTACGAAACCAAAGGCATTGTGGAAATCAATGTTCCTGCACCTGAAAAGATCAATCAGACAACATTCCGAGATCGTTTGCTGAAAATTCCAGGGGTCTAAGAGGCTTCATTCTGTATCTTTTCTCCCACCACCAGTTCCAACAACACCATCAATGTGCGTTTTGATACCCGTCAAAAGGATGAAGTGTGGCAAATGAACGCCAAGAATGCCGACAGCCACTACATCGATACCTACGGCTTGACCCTGGTAGCAGGCAGAAACATTCCTCAAAGTGATACGGTCACGGGGTTTTAATCAACGAGAAAGTGATTGAACGTTTGGGTTTGAAAAGGCCTGAGGATGCCGTGGGAAAAAATATGCGGGTTTGGGGTAAAGCTGTTCCCATCTACGGTGTACTCAAAAACTGGAACAATGCATCTTTTCAAAGCGCAATCGATCCGGTTGCTATTTTTTCCTTTAAGGACATTCATTACAGCTGTGGCATTAAACTTTCTAGCACGAACGTGCACCAAACCATGAAGGCAGTAGAGCAGGTATGGAACAGTTATTTTCCAGACTTCCTTTATGAACAAACCTTTCTGGATGAAAGCATCGCGCAAAACTACCAATTCGTAAGTACCATGTTGAAGTTGGTGCAGGTGTTTTCTTTCATTGCCATCTTCATTGGTTGCTTGGGTTTGTATGGTTTGGTACGCTTCATGGCCTTGCAAAAGACCAAAGAAATTGGCGTACGCAAGGTATTGGGTGCTACGCTTGCACAAATTCTCGGCTTGTTTGGCAAAGAAATCGTCGTCCTCGTAGTTGTTGCTTTCCTGATCGCCGCGCCATTGGGCTGGTACCTGATGGACGCCTGGCTGAAAGATTATACTTACCGTATTCCGATTGGATTTGGTACGATGCTTATTGCGGTGCTACTGACCTTAAGCGTCGCTATTTTGACCTCCAGCTATGAGTCGATCAAGGCTGCGTTGGTGAATCCTGCTAAGTCGTTGAAATCGGAGTAGAGAGGCGATGCACCGCCTCTTTAAATACCCCAAAAGATATGTAGAGGCGCGAGGCATCGCGTCTCTATGCAAATTTTCGGTACAATCCGAAAAGATATATTTTGATCAATCAGAACCTTCATAGCTTAAGCAGCAATCATTGTTCTTTGCATCCTCATCGCTGCAAAATCAAGCGCCACCAATAAATCCTGTCTTGTCAACTCTGGAAAATCCTCCAAAATATCTTCAAAAGACATATCCGAAGCCAAATAGCGCAAAATATCTTCTACGGTTATTCGCATCCCCCTAATGCAAGGCTTACCGCTCCGTTTGTCTGCTTAGATGGTGATAATGTCTTTGTAGATGTACATGAAGTTAAATTTTAATCAATCGGGATAACGTGAGCAATTTCTGCATTTAAATGAATACATGCAAACCCAAGAGATAAAAATCCTCAAATAAGGGTTTCCAAAGCGACAACAACAGGAGAACGGATGACCCGGATTTTGGGTAAATTCAAGGTGCTTTCTCAGAACCTATGTTCAGAGAAAGCCCTTGGGTTAGTTGATGTGGTGGGTGCTTTTCTGTTCTAGCCAGCCTTCTTGCCCGTTGGATAGACGAACCTTGTCCCAGGTACCGATTTTATCCAAATACGCTACTTTGGTACCTTCGTGCAAGGTTCGGATGGCAGGACTGGCCTGCTCGGGCCCGATGCGCAAGGTGGTTTCTTTGCTGAGGATAATTCCAGTTGGATTGTAGTAGGTGTTCCAAAAACTGAGCGCAGCTCCGAAGAGTACAACGATCGCGGCGGTCAAGGTTCCTCGGATTACCCAAGGAAACCAGGCGATTTGGGGATTTTTTCGCCAGGCCAGCAAAAAACCCATTTCCAGCCAAACCAGTAGTGCAAAAAGAATCGCCCAGGTATTAGGACGCAGGAGCCATTGTGGTTGCAAGAGCCAATCCCACCAATCGGGAGCCATGCTTTGATCAATTTGGTCGCTTAGGCCACTGCGTACTTGTTCGAGGTTCTCCAGCACGGCCCCATCGTTTGGCGTGAGTGCCAGGGCTTTTTCATAATAAAGAACTGCCTTCCCAGATTGACCCGCCTGAAAACATGCATTACCCAGGTTGAAGCACAAAGCTGCATCGTAGTACCCCTTGGCGATGAGTTGTTCGTAAGTTTCTATTGCACCATGGAAATCTCCTTTTTGGCAGGCCTGTTGGGCTTTTCGAGCAATTATAGTAGCATTTTGCGCCTCAAGAATTGTGGAAAAAGCGCATCCCATTGCCACCATTAATGCAATCAATCGAAAGTACGGGTATGGGCTATTCATTTTCAATGGTATTGATCTTGATTCGGTTTCCAGGGTTATTGCGACTTTGCGGTACAAGTACCACAAAGATGTCTTCTCTTTTGCGCGGACGAATATCGGTCTCCCAACGGAAACCTTTCAGGCGCAGCGCCCGGTGATTGGTGGTTCCCATAGGGCTTAGCACCGATTTGGGATCGGTGATGAAGGTGATTTTGTCTACCGCGTTTTTGTCGCCAAAGCGGATGACCATTTCACTGCATTCGGTTTTATTGACCCCCACATAGGCCCCGCCGTCATCTTTGGCATAATAGATGACTTCGGCATTGCCAAAAGCATCCATTCGCCTCAGGTTGTTCTCTATAAAATGGCAGACCACGTTCCTGGCTTTAATCTGATTGAAATAGGCTTCATCCGATATGACCACGATAAAAGAATTGCTGCGCATCAGGATTTTGTCAATCTTCTTGTTTTTCAGCGTGATAAACATGGTATCGGCAATAAACTGGCTGGTATCCGACCAGATAATGGGTTCCCCGTACAGCGAAAACAAGGAATCGCGCGTCGTGTAGATCAGGGAATCACAAATTGCCTGAAAGTTTTTTTTGTAAATGCGGACATGGCCAAGGGCGCGAAGAATGCGGTTGCTATCGGCTTGGGCCGTGTCGGCCTTTATGGCAAAAAGGGTGTCTGCAGCAACAAATAAAGAATCGCCTTCGGAAATGGTGATCAGTTCCGGTCGCCCCTTGGGGCCGCCACTTGCTTTCAGGTAATCGGATTTTTTTCCATAGTCTGCGCGGGTGCAATTGATGGAAAGGTCTGCGGAGGTATCGCGCCACATCACATTACCCGTGGCCAATCCCAATCCGGTGGCATCATCAAAATCCATTTGATCAGCCTCCATCAAGTTGGGGGGATTGCTGACGAAAGTTCTGCCCAGGGTTTTAAACGTCCCCTTTTTGCGGTTGTAACTGATGATTTCGGAGTTGATGTCCTGGTCTTTTTCGCGATAGCGGGCGCTGCCTTGGAGGAAGGTGGTGTCCTGGGATTCATCGTAGCGGATCAGATTACCAATGGCCAGTCGGGTGGAGTCTTCGACTCGCGCGTTTCCCCGCAGGGAATAAATCTTGAGGTTGTCGTCGTAGGTGATCGTGTCCGCTTCGGCCTGTTGATCCTTTTTGACGTATTGGGCATTGCCAGAAAATTCAGCTTTGTTGTTGAAAGTGTCGTAAAACCCATCTTCACAATAGACCTTGCTGCTGTCGTTGGTGATGACGGTAGGCCCAAGAAAATCTACCACCCGGGATTCCGTGTTGTAATTGAGCGAATCGGCTTTGAGCCGGAATCGAGGCCCAACCGCAGTAACTTTTTCCCTGAATTGGGCTTCTTTGTTGGCAACAAAATAATACCCTACCTTACTGGTCATAGTGAGTGAGTCGCTGACCATGGTGGCATTGTTGGTATAATAGGCTACTCGGGTGTCGGTGCGGTAATCCAGGCGGCGGGTGTAGAGTTTTTTATCTCCATTGACCAAAATTACCCTCCCAAGCAGGTTCGCAATTTTGGTTTCGCCATCGTACTGCGCCTCATCTGCAAAAATTTTCAAGGAATCGCCTTGCTGGATTACTACGTTGCCATAGGCGTACACCTGCGTTTCATTTTCGATGATGGCAGAATCGCAATACATGTAGACGCTGTCTTGCTTCAGTTCCACTTTTCCTTTCAATCTTTGAATGGAAGTTTCTCCTTTTTGATTCTGAACAAGGTTGTCTGAGTAAAGTACCTTTACCCTATTGCCTTCACCGGAAGGAGAAGTAGTTTGTGCCTGCATTTGAATGCTACCCAAAACCGCAAACAATATGATAATGAGCCAAAGCTGCTTGTACATTTTTTTCCTTAATGATTAACCAATCAACAATTCCGCTGCTTCTTCTCCCACCAAAGTCCCGATCGCTACGCCCATGCCGCCCATGCGAACAGCTACCACCAGGTTGGGGCTTATTTTCTGCAAGATGGGGACTTTCCGTTCGCCTAAGCCCATAATTCCGCTCCACCAGGATTCGGCAGGTATGTTTTGACCGGGCAGGATCACTTCATTCAGCAATTGGAGTAACGCCTTTTGGATCAATTCAGTATGGCCGAAGGCATCCGTTTGTTCTTCAACCAGTGCCAAATTGCGCCCTCCGCCCAAAAGCAATCGTCCATCGATGTTGCGAAAATAATAATATCCTCGGTCATAATGAAAACTGCCCACAATCGGCAGATTGGGAATCCGAGGAGAAATCAAGACCTGGTTGCGCGCAGGAGACACATCCAGATCAGGCAACAATTGTTTCGCAAAACCATTGGTAGCTACAATACATTGCTCAAAATGGAGGCTCCAATCGTCTTGTGTATGCAGGGTAATGCCCTCCTGGTCTGGTTCAATTTGTTTGATTTCCAAGCCATTGATGATCTGAACTCCGGCTTCATTTGCCAATTGGAGTAGTCGTTGCATCATGTAGCCCGTGTTGATTTGCCCTTCGCCCGCGTTGAGAATGAGGTGTTCAACTCCTTTGAAGCCAAAGTCGGATATTTTTTCATCCGTTACGCGGTAGGTTTCGGTCAATCCAGTGATGGAACGCGCCATTTTATTGAAAGCCGGAATGTACTCCTGACATTCCTGGAAAATATCGGATTCGTCGGCACGAAACAACTCATAGCCTCCCAGCCCTTCGTAACGCAGGTAGTCATCGCCAATTTTTTCTCGCAAGCGCTGCAAACCCAAAAATCGCCTTTCCACCAGCCCCCAAACCGTCGCTTCGTCGATTTTTTTGAGGTCATCCAGCAATTCGGTCATGCTGCCGTAGCAAGCAAAACCTGCATTTTTAGTGCTTGCTCCACTGGGAATGGCACCGCGCTCGATGACCAATACTTTGCGGGAAGGATCGAGCTTGCGCAGGTGTAGCGCCGCATTTAGCCCTACAATGCCACTTCCCAAAACCACAGTTTGAAAGTCATCAAAAAAAACCGAGCGTTCCCAGTAACTCAGTCGATTGATGTTTTGTTGTAAAATCATAAGCGCTTATCTTCCGCCGCAAATATCACTATTAAACTTCAATATACTTCAATCTACAGCTATGATTCAGCGAATCCAGAGTGTTTTCTTTCTGCTTGCCGGGGGGCTTTACCTCGGATTGTTTGGCGTACCTTTTGCCAAAACCCTCAAGCCAGTGGCTCAATCTGCTTTTTTGAGTGATGCCGCTTACGGCGTAAACGACCACGTAGCCATGATGGCTGCTTTTGCCGTAGCAGGCGCCTTGCCCCTTGCGGCGATATTTCTGTTCAAAAACCGATCGGTACAAATGCGTTTGGCCACTTTCTCCATCATCGCCGCCCTAATAGGCAGTATTCTTACGGTGGTATTTTATTTCCAGGCAGGGTTGAACAACGGCAAAGTAGCCATACAACCTGGATTGGGTATTGGCTTACCTGTTGCAGCGCTGTTGTTTACTTTTTTGGCGTACCGGTATGTGAATAAAGATGAGAAACTGGTGAGATCAGCGGATCGGTTGCGGTAAATTTCCTGGTTGAAGGATTTGGCATCAAACCGCAGTTGAAGTGCCTGATCCTGAAACTTTGTAAAGCTTAAATTTCTACTCTAGCGCTTCCATTAAAGTCGCATTGTCTTTCAAAGTCACCCCCGTCAATTGCAATCGCAATGCCTCCTGAATCAGGTACGTGATTTTAATTGTCGCCATTTCAAAGGACAAGCCTTCTGGGCGGATATTGGAAATGCAATTGCGGCGTTCATCCGTCAATCCGGGGCGAGGAGCGTAGGTCAGATAAGCACCCATGCTGTAAGGCGAAGTAAGGCCGGGTCGTTCTCCGATCAAGATTACCGTTATTTTTGCGCCCAGTAGGTGGCCAATTTCATCGCCAATCGCCACGCGGGCTTGCTCAACAATGCTAACGGGCGATAGGCGATAATTGGCTTTTTGCAGGGCTGAAATCAAGCTTTTTAAGACCGGGATGGCATGCAGATTTATGGCAGTAGCAGACAATCCATCTGCCAAAATGATAGCTACCTCAGGCTCTGATGGTTCAAATTTTTGCAATTCCAGAACGGATTTTCGGTCCAGTTGACGCCCCTTATCCGGACGTTGTAAATATTCAGCCCGGCTTTGGGCCTGGCTTTGTAACAAACAATGAGAGACACCTATTTCGGAAAGCTCATTTTGCAATTTATTGATTTTCAGCTGAGAATATACCGCATCTTTGGCATGGGCAAAGGCCATTTTGAATTTCAAAACTTCCTGTAAGGGGATAGCAGTCCCGGTATGTCCTAAAGCAATACGGGCATCAGTATAGGCTTTGAGTGAATGCCAGGGATCGGGATCGGTAGATGATTTTGAGTAGTCGTTTTCTTTCAACTGCTGCGCTGTTTATTCCAAAAGCAAATGATTCGGTTTCAGTGGCAATTTGCGGCCTTTTTCATCCAGGATACCCTGTGTGATCAACCAGTGTTCAAACTCAGGAGCTGGCCTTTTGTTCAGCACCTTCCGCAAATATAAAGCATCGTGGAAGGAAGTAGATTGATAATTGAGCATAATGTCGTCGGCGCCAGGAATGCCCATGATGAAATTGCAGCCCGCTACACCCAACAAAGTCAGGAGATTGTCCATATCGTTCTGGTCGGCTTCGGCGTGGTTGGTGTAACAAACGTCCATGCCCATCGGTAAGCCGAGCAATTTTCCACAAAAATGATCTTCCAAACCTGCCCGGATGATTTGCTTGCCATCGTAAAGGTATTCGGGGCCGATAAACCCAACCACAGAATTGACCAGGAATGGATTGAATTTTCGCGCTACTGCATAAGCCCTAGTTTCAAGCGTTTGTTGGTCTACCCCATGGTGTGCATTGGCCGATAGCGCCGAGCCTTGCCCGGTTTCAAAGTACATGACCTGATTGCCAATCGTACCATGCTGCAATGCGGTGGCAGCTTCATGCGCTTCCTGCAACATGGCCAGATTCACCCCAAAGCTTTGGTTGGTCTTTTCAGTGCCACCAATGGATTGAAACACCAGATCTACAGGTGCTGACTGGATGATCTGCAACGTAGTACTCAGGTGGCAAAGCACGCAGCTCTGGGTCGGGATTTGGTATTTCAGCCTCAAATCGTCGATCATCCACAACAGTTTAGAGACCGCAGCGGGGCTGTCTGTAGCAGGATTAATTCCTATCACAGCATCTCCGCTGCCGTAAAATAAGCCATCTATGATGCTGGCTGCAACACCTTTGGGATCATCGGTGGGATGATTGGGTTGCAAACGGGTAGACAAATGGCCTTGTAAGCCAACCGTAGTGCGAAACCGTGTTACGACTTCACATTTTTGTGCCACTGCAATCAAGTCCTGGTTGCGCATCAGCTTAGATACTGCCGCCACCATTTCAGGTGTCAGTCCTGGAGCGAGTGACTGCAAAGTTGTCGTATCCACCTGATCACTAAGCAACCAATCGCGCAATTGTCCTACTGTAAAATGGCTGATTGGGGCAAACGCATCGGCTCGATGCTCATCAATGATCAAGCGGGTTATGTCGTCACTTTCGTAAGGGATGAGTGCTTCTTGCAAAAAAGTTTTCAGTGGCAAATCCGCCAGTGCGAGTTGTGCGGCAACTCGTTCTTCCTCGCCTTCCGACGCCAATCCAGCCAATACATCACACCACTGCGCAAGGGCGTTGCTTTCGCCATCAGGGTTTTTAAGTCCTCAAAAACATAAACGCGGTGGGCAACGGTGTAGCGGTAGGACATTGGAAACTGAATATGGCAATATTGATCATTGAATAGAAAACCGATCTCGCATCTTCCCGTGCGTAAACCTCATGCTACCCTTCTTCTGCGGGAAACTAAAATTGACGAGGTTGTTTTGGTCTTCGTACAAATCCATCAAGAATGAGTCAGTAAGGTCAATGACTTTGGGTTTGGGTACTTTGGGAATCTCCACATACAACCAGGTTGCCACGTCTTCGTATTCTTTACCCAGGAAATTGGCTTTGTAGACTTTTCCGTTGATCAGCAATTTGAAGTGGGTATTCAGGTAATCGGCCAGGAACTGATCCGTTTGTGGGTGTTCCTGAGGGGTTCCGAGGCGCAGGTTCACTTCTTTGCCCTGAGTTTTGAGCGATTCTTCGATGTGGCGCTCCAGATCATCCATAAAGATTTTGTGGGTAATTTGAATGGTTTTGGTTTTTTCATCGTAAACCACTTCAGAAAGGGTTAAGTGAATGGGGTGTATAAAGACATTCCACATTCCCAGGATAAGAATAGTCAATAAACGCTGCATGAAAATTGTTTTTAACCACCAGGTGTAAAATCAGCAAACGGAATTGTGTTAAGGAACGGAAATAAAATAAAGTAAACACCTGACTGGCTCTTTTTTGATTTCCGTTCCTAAGCAACTTTTTCTTTAATGCTCGCCAATCTAACCAATGGTGGTTGAAAGCCGAGCACGATATCTGATTTTGGCACTCCTAACTCTACTAATTCATCAACAAGATAGAACTCAGTATTATTGAGTTGAAGCCAGATTTTATTGTCAATGATATCAAAATGAAACAAAATGCCAAAAACGAATTGCTGCTGTTTTTCGTCCCAACCAATTTTTATCAATTGATAATGATTTCTATCCCGATCCACAAGCATTTGAGGCTTCACGGGTGAACTAGAGCCAGAAAAAAAATCGACGTATCCTTTGAGTAGATTTACGAGAATCTCCTGATATTTCATTGTTTTATCCATGACTCGATTGTTTGTTTTTCCATGTCAACGACAATTATCCTAAGTGGTTTTTCATGTACTATTTTCTGAATAAGTGGTCGCTGAAAAAATGTTTTCCAAATGAACGTGGGTATAGCCAAATAGACCCTCCTTTCCGGTTCCTTATCTTCTAAAGCAAATTGATAGGTATCATATTGACCACTTGCTTTATGAAACTCCGAGACAGGAGATTGTTCTTCCAAAAAGGATTTAATCTCCACCGCAATTTTTTCCTCTCCTCGCTCTGCTGCCAGTACTCGCGCTGCGCCCAAATCCGCAAATAATTCGACCTCACCTGAGGTTAAATCTAATGGGTCGTCGGTTATCATCCACCCATCTTTTTCTAAGGCAACCCTTACTTGGAAATGGTATTTGTCGCGCTTTGGCATAAGTTTATTTAGAACAAAAGTCGAGATTTTTTAGCACTTTTACAAGGTCAAACTTGAATCAAGTTTCCACAAACCCAAAAGTTGTTCTACCTTTAACTACTTTTTTAGCACCCTGGCCACATTTTCCCACCAATGGGGGGAGAAGCGCACCAGACTTTAGGTGTACCTTGCAGGTCTTAATTTTTTCATTTACCACCCTCAACTACGAATGAGACGGATCAATCAAATTACCACCTTGGTGTTGTTGCTGATAGCGACTGTTACTTTTGCCCAGCAAAACACCGATCAAAGTAAATTCCGGCAAATGGGCACGGAATTCCCAACTGCAAATACTTACCGCACGGCTTCAGGCGCACCTGGAGAGTCTTATTGGCAGCAGAAAGTAGACTATGACATCAAAGTGGAGCTCGACGACGAGAAGCAGCGCATCATTGGCAAAGAAGTCATTACTTACAACAACAATTCGCCACATCCCCTGAGTTATCTTTGGCTGCAATTGGATCAAAATGTAGTTGATCCAGAGTCGGATACTTACAAAACGGCTACCAACGCATTGGGCGAGCGCGTCAGTGCAGGCCAGCTGAACAGTATGCTGGACAACTCCTTCGACGGGGGGCATAAAATCGAATACGTCAAAGACATGGCGGGTAAACCACTTAAGTTCACCATTGTCAAAACGATGATGCGGGTGGATCTGCCTACGCCATTGGCGGCCAAAACGGGCAAAATCCAACTACAGATTGGCTGGAACTACAACATCAACGACCGTCAAAACCCTGCCTTGGGTGCCGACAACCGGGGCGGTTACGAATTGTTTCCCGAAGATGGCAACTACCTTTATACCATTACTCAATGGTTCCCCCGCCTGGCAGTATACGACGACTACAATGGTTGGCAGCACAAGCAGTTTTTGGGTCGTGGTGAGTTCACCCTGCCTTTTGGCAACTATACCGTAGCCATTACGGTACCCTCCGACCACATCATTGCAGCAACAGGTGCATTGCAAAATGCCAAAGATGTGCTGACCGCCGATCAGCTCAAGCGTTTTGAAGAAGCCAAAACTGCCGCCAAACCGGTGGTAATTGTTTCCCAGGAGGAGGCTACTGAAAAAGAAAAAACCAAAGCCAAGGACAAAAAGACTTGGCTGTACAAAGCGGAAAATGTGCGCGACTTTGCCTTCGGCAGCTCGCGTAAGTTCATCTGGGACGCCATGGGGGTAAAAATTGAGGGCAGTCCGGTTCCTACCGTTATGGCCATGTCTTATTATCCCAAAGAAGCCAACCCCTTGTATGGGCACTTGTCTACCGAAGCAGTAGCACATACCCTTCGGGTGTATTCCAAACACACCATTCCCTATCCCTATCCGGTAGCCATCTCCGTAGAGGCTTCCAACGGAATGGAGTACCCGATGATTTGTTTCAATTATGGACGCCCTGAAAAAGATGGCACCTATTCCGAGCGGGTTAAATATGGCATGTTGGGAGTAATCATCCACGAAGTTGGCCACAACTTCTTCCCGATGATTGTCAATTCCGATGAGCGCCAATGGACCTGGATGGACGAAGGTTTGAACTCTTTTTGTCAATTTCTGGCTGAACAAGAGTGGGACCGCAAATTTCCTTCCAATGGCGGTCAGGCACGCAACATCGTAGGTTACATGAAGGCCGACAAGGAAGTACAAAATCCGATCATGACCAATTCCGAATCCATCATCCAGTTTGGTCCCAATGCCTACACCAAACCCGCTACTGCGCTGAACATCCTGCGCGAAACGGTCATGGGACGCGAGTTGTTTGACTTTGCATTCCGGGAATATGCCCGCCGCTGGGCCTTCAAACACCCTACACCCTATGACTTGTTCCGCACCATGGAAGATGCCTCTGGTATTGATCTGGATTGGTACTGGCGCGGTTGGTTTTTCACTACCGACAACGTCGACATTTCTCTGGATGCGGTCACAGAGTTCCGCCTGGATACCAAAAATCCAGAGGTTGAAAAACCAATGGCTTCCAAAAAGACCAAAGAACAATTGGAGCGCGATGTGACTTACCAAAACAACAAACGCGACCTGGCGCAAACAGCAGTAGAGCGCAATGAAGCCTTGAAAGACTTCTACAACAGCTATGATCCTAACGCCCCAGCTTCAACGGACAAAGAGCGTTACGAGAAATACCTGGCCAGCTTGGGTGCCAAAGAAAAGGCCATCATCGAAGCCAAGAAAAACTACTACCAACTTGATCTATCAAACCTTGGCGGTCTGGTAATGCCGATTATCCTCAAGTTTGAGTTTGAAGACGGTACCAGCGAGACTCAGCGCATTCCAGCTGAAATCTGGCGCATGAACGACAAAAAAATCAGCAAGGTCTTTGCGTTCGCCAAGCCAGTTAAGCAGGTTATCCTCGATCCACAGGAAGAAACTGCCGACATCAACGTAGAAAACAACTACTACCCACGTCGTCCAATTCCTTCTCGTTTTGAAGTATTCAAGCAAGAAGGCTTTACCCGCGGTGCAAGCATGGGCTCAAACCCAATGCAGCAGGCTCAACAGCAGAAAAAACCCAACGGCAGCAACTAACATTTTGGAACAATAGACCAAAGGAGTCTGGCAGGTGAGTGATCATTTGCCAGGCTTTTTTTTTGTTTTTATCTTTTGTTAAAAAAATCCTAATCTCAATGTTGTCAAATACTATTTATCTTGTTTGGATCATTTATTAAAAAAACCAATACATGAAACAATTGAAACTCTTGACTATTACTTTGGCATTGTTTTGGATGTGTAACCAGGTACAAGCCCAGGTTCGCGTAGGTGGTGGTTTTACTTACGGCACCAAATTTGAAAAACCAGGTTTGTTTGCCCGTGGCGAGTTTCAGATTCCTGATAAGGACTTTGGAATTGTTGGTTCGGTCAATTACTATTTGCCCAAAGAAGACAAAAACCTGGGCGTGAGTGAAACCCGTTTGGCCCTAAATCTGGACGGCATGTACACTTTTGCCAGCAATGATTTTCTGGACATTTACGGCTTGGGTGGACTCAACGTACTGACCTATTCCCGAAAAAACACTGGCTTTAAAGATAAAACCTCCGATACGAAATTTGGATTTGGAGTTGGCGCCGGCATTCGCTATATTCTGGAAAGCAACCTCGTGCCTATGGCTGAAGTGCGATACATCAATGGTGGGCAGGATGAATTTTTTTGTGAATATTGGAGTACTGTATAAGTTTTAGGTTTTACACAAAACCTTTCACCCAGCTTTTTGCTACCGAATTCTAAAAAAAGCGAACATAAGCTTGCATACTATGTGAAAAAGTCACACTTTTGTAAAACTTTAATAAGGATCCTTTCCCCTTGGGTCTGCTCATTACGTGTCAAACAAATCAAGTCTCAGAACAACTGTTGTTTGTGAAACAGTTGGCTAATTAAGTAACCGAATAAGTATATTTTGCTCTATTACTTTTTGTGACTTTTTGCGTCAAAAAAGTGTAGATTACACTAAAGCAGGATTTGTAATCGAAGGTGCAACAAAAAATTAACCATGAACAATTACCTACACATAAACCGTGTGGAGCGTTAAACACTTTACCATGAGAAAACTAATTCTTGCGATTTCCTTTTTTGGAACATTTGCTGTCGCAGGATTCGCACAAGAGTTTCAAATTGCCTGTACCAATGGTTATTTGAACAACAACACTTTTTGCTTTGGTTACACAAAAGCCAGTCAAGCCAATGTGGGAGTGATTAAGTTCCCCAGTTTTGCGCCACCGCTCAATGTTGGAGTCGTATACACCTGGTATGCCCAACACCCAAATGGCCCAAAAACCTGGGAAACTCCTGTATCCGGAAGAACAGTTCCTCTCCCCTGGTCTGGCACTTATCAGATCTTTGTAGTAATTCATTTTATTGACAAAGAGTCATTAAGGCATGTTGCTACGTATCGGTCAAACACGATTTCCGTGCAAGCGTTACCATGTGTAGACAGTAAGGATGTGAGTCACCACTAAAGACTACCAAACTAGGCCATAAGCAGAAAGCATGCTTATGGCCTAGTTCTATTTTGTCGAAATTGAACCTCCCCACCAATCTAAAGTACCTGCCTGGAAACTCGATTTTCCACAAAATTCTTCGTCAACCAAACGAATTATCCCCGGATTTTTCTACTTTTAGTCGCACTTTTGGTTACCCGTTTGGTCAATCCAATCGGAAAAGATCGAAGAATACAAATATGAACAAACAACAAACATTTGCATTGGTCATTTTGCTTTGCGGCAGCATGATCATCAGCTCGCTTCATGCTCAAGATCGAGCATTGCTCACCTTTTCCGTTTCCAGCGGTAATTTCGAGCGCAACAACAGTCCGGTAAGTGTGGCTTTAGATGGAATTGCTTTACCAGAATCCTCCAATGGCTATCAGTTGCTGGAACTTACCTCAAAAGGGAAAGTTTCCGTCCCTTTTCAAATCGAACAAAACACGACCAAACGGCTCTGCTGGATTTTATCCGGGATTACGCCCAATGGTACCAAACGTTTATTTGAATTGCGTACTGGGACGGCCTCCAACAGCAGTAGCAATTCTATTGTGGCCATTCGCGACAAAGAAGCCATCGTTTTTCAACGCAATGGGCACAATTTACTCCGCTACCAATATGCTGAGGCAAGTGTTCCCGAAGGAAAATCAGATTTGTTTCGCCGGGGCGGCTTTATCCACCCGCTGTGGTCGCCCAAAGGAGAAGTACTCACCAGAATACAACCACCAGATCACACCCATCATTACGGCATCTGGAATCCCTGGACAAGCACGGAATTTGAACACCGCAAACTGGATTTCTGGAATTTGAACAAAGCAGAAGGTACGGTAAAAGTAAATGGACTTCCAGTGCTTACCCAAGGGCCTGTACTCGGCACCCTCCGCGCTCGCCACGAACACCTTGACCTTACTGCACCCAGTCCAACCGGATCTAAAGCGGCGTTGGAAGAAGAGTGGAACATCAAAGTCTGGAACGCGGGTACTGACCAAGGGCCACAATTGGTTGATTTTCAATCTACGCTCTATTGCGCTACCGATAGTCTGTTTACCATAAAAGCCTACACCTACCAAGGATTTGGATTCCGGGCCACCGAAAAATGGGACGACAAAACCGCGCGATTGCTTACCTCAGAAGGCAAAGGGAAGGGCGACGGCAATGGAACCCGCGCCCGCTGGATTGATGCGCGTGGAGCGTCCAATTTTGGCAAATCGGGCATTGTGTTCATGACCCACCCATTGAACCACAATTTCCCTGAACAATTGCGCCTGTGGGGAACGGGTCAAAACCAGGGCAAGGAAAACGTATTCCTCAATTTCAATCCGGCTCAAGAACAAGATTGGGTGCTCAAACCCGGCAATGCCTATACTCTGAATTACAGGATGTTGGTGTACGATGGCGAATTGAGCCCAGAACTGATGGAAAAATACTGGCAAGACTACGCTAACCCGCCTAAAGTAGAAGTGATTCTTCGGCAACTGGGCGGGGCTAAAAAAGTGCTGGTGTACACCAAAAACGGCAAGGGCTACGTCCATGAGAACATCCCCAGCTCCATCGAAGCGATCCGCAAACTTGGCGCTGCCAACGGATTTGTGGTAGATACGACCAGCAATCCAGCGCTGATTACTGCTGAAAATCTACAACAATACCAGGCCATTATTTTGTCCAATACCAACAACGAGACTTTTGATACCGAAGCCCAAAAACTGGCCTTCCAACGCTACATACAAGCGGGAGGGGGCATGGTGGCCATTCACTCTGCTTCTGGGTCGGAGCGGCAATGGCCCTGGTTTTGGCGTACGTTAGGCGGAAAATTTCGCCGTCACCCCCCACTTCAGCAGTTTGACATTCAGGTGGTCGACCCCTTTCATCCGTCTACTCTACATCTGCCCCCAACTTGGGTCTGGGAAGACGAGTGTTACTACCTCGATCAACTCAATCCTGGCATGCATGTATTGCTTGCAGCCAATGTGGGTAAGATTACGGATGATAAAAAAGGTGAGTATCCTGGCAATACCTTCGGAAAGCTAATTCCTATTTGCTGGTCGCAGGAAACTGGCTTGGGACGCAGTTGGTACACCGCGCTGGGCCACAAAAAGGAATACTACTCCGATCCAACTTTTTTGACCCACCTGCTGGGAGGAATCTTGTGGGTGCTGGACGGAAGCGAAAAACTGGACTACAGCAAAGCAGCAAAAAATTTGATAACCGAATAAGCTCAATAGCCATGCAAAAAAACAAAAAGCCGGGCATGTCCCGCCGTGAATACCTCAAGACCACACTCAAAGGGTCTATTGGCATGATGGTACTGCCCAATATCGTACCGGCTTCAGTTTTGGGGAAAAATGCCCCCAGCAATCAAATCCAGATTGGCCAGATTGGCTTCGGACGCATCGGGATGACCCACGATTTGCCCGATACCTTGCGCTTTGATGCCGCCAGAGTAATGGCAGTGTGTGATGTAGACAGCAAGCGCAAAGAATACGGCAAACAATGGATTGAAAAATGGTATACCGAAAAGAAAAATAAGCCCAATTATGTCGACGTCAAAATGTACGACGACTACCGCGAAATGCTGATGAACCCGGAAATTGATGCGGTAATCATCAGTACACCCGACCATTGGCATGCACAACCAGCAGTGGAAGCGGCCCTGGCAGGAAAACACATCTACCTCCAAAAACCAGCTGCACTCACCATTGCAGAAGGCCGTGCCATGAGCGATGCGGTACACAAATCTGGCGTGGTATTTCAAATCGGCAGCCAGCAGCGCTCCCAAAATCCTTGGCCGCAATTCAAACGCGCTTGTGAACTGGTGCGCAATGGCCGCATCGGCAAACTGCATACCGTCAAAATCGGACTTCCTGGTGATCCTGGTGGCGATGTAGAAGTCGAAATGCCCATCCCTAAAACCCTCAACTACGACATGTGGTTGGGTTCTACCCCCAACGTGTATTACACCGAAAAACGGGTTCATCCTCAGGTAGGTTTTGACCGCCCAGGCTGGTTGCGTTGCGAGCAGTTTGGCGCTGGTATGATCACCGGTTGGGGTGCACACCACATCGATACTGCCCACTGGGGCATGGACACCGAGCATACTGGCCCCATTGAAATCAAGTCAACCGCCAAGTTCCCAAGCAGCGGCCTCTGGAATGTCCATGGCGACTTCCTGGCAGAAGCCAAATACGCCAATGGTGTCAACATGATGGTCAGTGGCGCCTTCCCCAACGGGGTGCGATTTGAAGGCAGCGAGGGCTGGATTTTTGTATCGAGAGGCAACGTAGGCGTAACCGCAAGCGATCCCGCCAATGCCAAGAATTCAGAAGCATTCAGCGCCAGTGATCCAAAGATTCTGCAATCCATTATCAAGCCAGATGAAATCCACCTGTACCATTCAGAAGATCAACACGGCAACTGGCTGGATTGCATCCGCGACAACAAAACCACCGTTGCTCCCGTAGAAGTGGCGCACCGTTCTACTTCGGCCTGTTTGGTTATCCATGCTGCGATGAAACTCGGCCGTACCCTCCACTGGGATCCCATCCGCGAACGCTTCAAAAACGATGATGAAGCCAATGCCATGGTATCTCGGCCACAACGGTTTCCGTACGGAACTACTCATGTGAAGTAAAAATATAAGATTCAGGGGTTGGAGGGCAATGCTTGCGCCTACCTTTCAATCCCAGTTTTTTGCCAGAAAAAAAACAGTTTTATGTTCAAATCAGCCATTCCATTCCTTTCTATAGCCATTTTATTTTTTGCTTGTAATACCGCCAAAACCCAATCAAAAAGCATGAAACTCAGCGGAGCCAGCAAGGAAATCAAACTGATTACCCTCGATCCAGGCCACTTCCACGCGGCGTTGGTGCAAAAAAACAACTACACACAGGTAGATCCAACCGTACACATTTATGCCCCGGATGGCCCCGAGGTAAAAGCGCATCTGGCCCGCATTGAAAGCTACAACAAACGGACCAGCGAGCCAACCAACTGGGTATCGAAAGTATACACAGGCTCCGATTATTTGTCAAAAATGATTGCCGAAAAACCGGGGAATGTAGTGGTCATTTCAGGCAACAACGCCCAAAAGACCCAGTACATTCAGTCTTGTATCGCAGCGGGCATCAATGTGCTGGCCGATAAACCGATGGCCATCAAACCAGCTGATTTCCTGCGCTTGCAGGAGCTTTTCCCACTGGCCAAAAAGAAAGGCGTATTGCTGTATGACATCATGACCGAGCGCCACGAGATCAGCACGGTTTTGCAACGGGAGTTGTCCAAAATGCCCGCCTTGTTTGGCACTTTGGAAAAAGGTACGCCCGACAATCCAGCGATTACCAAAGAGAGTGTGCACCATTTTTTCAAGTATGTTTCCGGTGCACCATTGATTCGTCCAGCCTGGTTTTTTGATGTAGAACAACAGGGTGAAGGCGTTGTCGACGTGTCGACTCACCTGGTAGACCTCGTGTTGTGGGAATGTTTCCCGGAGCAAAGCATCAGTTACCAAAAAGACATTCAGATGCAATCGGCCAAACGAGCTGCAACCGACCTGACTAGCGCTCAATTCAAGCTGGTGACCGGCTTGCCGGGTTTTCCGGGCTTTTTGAAAAAAGACCTCAGCAAAGATTCTACACTTAAGGTATTCTCTAATGGCGAAACCCATTTCAGCGTCAAAGGTGTACACGCCAAGGTGTCGGTGATTTGGAATTTCCAGGCGCCTGACGGAGCTGGAGATACCCACTTCTCGATTATGCGGGGGACAAAAGCAAACCTGATCATCCGCCAAAGTGCAGCAGAAAAATACCGCCCGGTATTGTACGTCGAACCCCTTGCCAATGTAGACCGCAACGCTGCTGAAATGGCCCTCAAAACCGCCATTCAGCAACTGAACGCAACGCAATTCAAAGGACTAGCTTACGAACCCACCGAAAAAGGTTGGAAAATCAGCATCCCTGAATCTTTCAATGTGGGTCATGAAGCGCATTTTGCCCAAGTAACCGAAAAGTACCTGCGCTACCTTGCGCAAGGAAAACTCCCGGCTTGGGAGGTGCCCAACATGCTGGCCAAGTATTACGTTACGACCAAAGCCTATGAATTGAGTAGAACAAAATAGAATGGAACTTTGCAGGTAGGTCGAGTGTTTACTTTTTTTATTTTGGAAAAAGCTTACATGCAATATGGACTCTTTAGACATCAACAACACGACCGAAACGCACCCCTTGTTTCCCAGTGGGGAATGGGAAGGCTTTTATACTTATGAAGAAGGCCCAGCCGCACAACGCTCGATGATGTATTTTACCTTGTACTTTGAAAACAAAGTGGTAACCGGTGGCGGAAGTGACAATGTTGGCTCTTTTGTGTGGAAAGGAACTTACGATACCCAAGCACTTTGGTGCAAAATGACCAAGCACTACGTTACCCATACCGTAGATTACGATGGCCACGTAGACGAAAACGGCATCTGGGGCAAGTGGACCATTTCGTTGCGTTCTTTTGTATATTCCACAGGGGGCTTTCACATCTGGCCAAAAAAGACGGAAGAAGTAGCAGAGTCTGCCGAAGTGGAGCGTATAGAATTGGATGTAAAAGTTAAGGTACCCGTTGTTGTAACGGTTTAGGCCAGCGATTTATGAATTAAATCATCATCATGCTGATCAGAATATTCTTGATTTTTGTTTCGTCTTTTGGGGCGATCTCCATTTTCGGCCAAACCTATCTATTTTCCTACTTCAAAGGCAATGGCGAAGATGGGCTGCACTTGGCTTACAGCAAAGATGGGCTAAAATGGACTTCGCTCAACGAAGACAAATCCTACCTGCAACCCATTGTAGGTACTTCCAAACTCATGCGCGACCCCTGCATTGTCCAGGCACCCGACGGAGTTTTTCACATGGTTTGGACCAGCGGTTGGACCGAGCGGGGCATTGGTTATGCTTCTTCGCGGGATCTGATAACCTGGTCGGAGCAACAATACCTTCCGGTCATGAATCACGAACCCGCTGCCCGCAATTGCTGGGCACCGGAGTTGTTTTATGACCGCACCAGTAAACAGTACCTCATCTATTGGTCAACGACCATTCCAGGACGTTTTTCACAAGGAGCCAGCAAGGGTGATACGGGGTACAACCACCGCATGTACTACACCACTACTACTGATTTTAAAAACTTCTCCCCTACCCGCTTGTTGTACGACCGTAATTTTAACGTCATCGATGGCACCATCCAAAAGGTGAAGGGCGAGTATTTCCTTTTTTTGAAGGATGAAACGCGGAATCCCCCGCAAAAGAACTTGCGCATTGCCCGCAGCACTCAATTGACAGAAGGGTACAGTGCTGCCTCCGAACCCATTACAGGCAAATATTGGGCAGAAGGACCAACGGTTTTGAAAATCAGAAAACAATGGATGGTCTATTTTGACAAGTATGTCGATCACCAATACGGCGCAGTACGTTCGAGTGATTTAAAAACCTGGGAAGACATTTCGGAGCAGGTGAGCTTTCCCAAAGGAGCAAGACACGGGACGGTTATTGCCGTGAAAACCAAATGGTTTGAGAAGCACTTTAAAGTCACGTAGAGAATTTCAGCATTCTGTTTCGCGCAGATACACAGATTTTTTCGCAGATGCTACACAGAAAAATCTGCGTATCATCTGTGAAAAAATCTGCGCAAAAAGGCCATATTACATCAATATCTTCTTCGTAAATTCCACACATTTCCCGACTTCCTTCACGGCATCAGAGCCTGCGGGAACTGCGTATTCCAACTCAACCGTGGCAGGGAATTTGTATTTTTTGGTCTTCATCAAAGTCAAAATCTCCTTGATGGGCGTATCGCCTTTGCCCCATTCCAGGTTTCCTGCACCATGTTCAGGAGTGGTACGGTCTTTCATGTGCATACTGGTGATGCGATCGTGTTTGGCTTCGATCAATGCGAGCAAGGTTTCTTTGGTGTTTTTGCCACCGGCAGCGATGTAATGGCCACAATCCAAATTAAGTGAATTGTAAGGAGATTGGGCAAGCGCCACATCCCAAAGCACATCCGTAGCCTGGGTGTGCGCATGGTAGCCGATGTAAACTTTGTGCTTGGCACCCAGATCACCGAGGCGTTGGGTTTGAGCGGCATCTGTAGGCATTTCGAGGGTAACTGAAGTTGCTCCCAGCGCTTTTGCTGCTTTCAAACCGTATTCTACTTCCGCATCCGAGTTATTCGGGCCAAAGGCGTTGGGCTTATACGCATAGATTTTCACGCCAGCGGCATTGAATTTTTTGCGGATTTCCTTGAATTTGTCCATCGAAACGGTGGCGCGCCACTCTGCCACTTGTTTGTTGTAAGCAGCAATTTGGGCTTTTTGTTCGTCGGTCAATTGCGGACGTTGTCCAGGTGGGGTGCCAGCTGGTGGAGGGCCCATTCTGAATGTGTTTTTGGGTTTTCCAGCAAATTCTTCTGCAGGGTCACCCATCATTTCAATCGCACCCACATTGCTATTGATACAAAATTGCAGCAATTGATCAATGTCATGTGGCATGCTCCGGAAGGAATACGTGATGGCTCCCACTTGTACTCCAGAGAATTTTGAATTGGGCTTGCTCAATAGCCGATGGAAAAAAGGGCTAAACGATTGGTTCATGGATAAGCCAATGATAGCCAGTAAACCAATGGCGAAAAAGCTGCGCCGTAAAAATGTGTTTTTCATTGTTTAAAGTTTGATTGCGAGTTGATGAAAAAGGTGACGCTAAGGGACGGAAATTAAATAAAGTTAGGCTTGTTTTGGCAGTTATCCAATGATAAGTTCTTCTTTTGTTCAGAAGTTCAACAATAATAAGCAGTTCACTGTTTCAATTTATCGACGTCACGTTTTTGCCGTCCCAACCACACGCTCAAATGAAACCAATAAAATCCATTCCCGTTTTGCTTTTTTTTATGGTCATTTTAGGGCTGAGCACTTGCTCCCAGCAACCAGGTCACCTCAATTCTGCTTCTAAGGCAGCATCAAGCGCCAAGAAAATTGCCCCTACCGAACTGGCCAAATACCACAAAGCTGTATTTGCTGCAGGGTGTTTCTGGTGTGAAGAATTGGTATTTGAAAGCATCAATGGTGTAGTGGAGGTCATTTCAGGATACGCAGGTGGAACCACTCAGAACCCGACTTACGAGCAAACTGGCACAGGCACCACCGGTCATGCAGAATCCGTAGAGGTTTATTACGATTCCTCGGTGATCGACTACAAAACCTTGCTCAGGGTATATTTTGCATCCGGGGATTTGACCCAGGTAAATGGTCAGGGGCCGGACATTGGCTCTCAATATCGTTCGATCATTTTTTACAAGAATCCGGAAGAAAAAACCATGATTGAAAGCTACATGGCTGCCCTCAAAAGTTCCGGAAAATACAAGCGGCCTCTCTCTGTAGATGTTGTACCTTTTACCAAATTTTGGCCAGCTGAAGATTACCATCAGGATTATGTAAAACACCATCCAGACAATTCTTATGTGCAACACGAATCGATTCCTCGCTTTGAGGGGGCAAAGGCACAACTGAAGGATTTGCTGAAATCGACTGGGCAAGTACAAAATTAAGTGGTTGATTGATTTTGTTTAAAGCCTTGAAACCAAAATCTTCGAACATCTTAGGAGTTTTCAATTTTGGTTCCCCATTTAACAAACCGAAAAAGCAAGTCGAAAAGTGGTTTCCCACGTTTCGACTTGCTGGTTTTAGGTGTTTCAGGATCAGGTTTATAGATACTTTGCGAAATTTGCAGCCGTACCCAAGCGTTTGTTAGGATTAGAAACAATTAGGGCCACTTAAAAATTGACTTTGTTTTTTTTCAGTATTTTTTCCTTCTTGATTTCCTCCCGGCTTGGCCAGAGATTTGCTGGAATATAAACGGTTTGTACATCTGGCAAAATAACTTTCCGTGCGGGGAAGTTTTCACACTCGAAAGAAAGGATATCGTGACCGGGAGGCGCCATGATATCAAAGTTACCGGCTGCATTTGCAAAAACTTTTGTATTGGTACCTTCAATCCGAACATATGGAGTCCCGGCCTTTGCCTTGCCATTCACTTTGATGCTTCCACTCACTTTAATGGCGAATTTACGTGAAGAGGGTTGTGTAAATTGAACGGCTTCGAACATTTGATCGATCCCTTCACTGCCATTATTGAGCAAAAGGACGTTTAAGACATCGGTTTGTTTGACATCAACGTAATCTCCGTCCATTCCGTCTTCGGCAAAAGAAAGTTGCTTTAGCTCTCTTGGAATGGTAATTGCATATTTGCCTTTTTTGTCAGTAATGGCATGAAATGGGGCAAGTTGAAAACCAATTTCAGCGCCTACCAATTCAGCTCCTGAAAAATCAAACACTTGACCGGTTAGTGTACGGGTGGTAAACTCAAGTTCTTTTGAATTGCTTTCGTTATTGTCCATAATTGCTGCAATTTGCTCAAATGGCACCTCATTTGATTGCTGAAAGCAGATTGTTTTGCTTGTTTGAGCTGGTGTTTGGAAAACGAAAGAATTCATTTTGGTTTGAGCCAGTAATTGCCCTGCAAAAATGAAAATGACCAACGTTGAAACGGATAGCCTGGTTGTCATGGATTTTAGGTTTTAAATAGTTTTTGATGAAGGTTTGCTTTCTTTGATGATGTAAAGATGAGCCCAAAATGTATTGACTTCAAGTGAGACTTGCCCGTTGGTTGATTTGGCTATCCGGTTGGTAAAAAATAGCGGGGAATACAAGTTATGGATAAAGAAAATCCTAGTCAGGCTGGGTCAGGTAAAAGGATAATGATTGTGGCGCCGGCTTCAGGTGTAGAAATCAAATCAAAGGTTCCTCCATGCCCCTTTACCACAATATCATAGGCCAGCGATAGCCCAGACCCGTGCCTTGCCTGATTGGTTTGGTGTTAAAGAATGGCAAAAACATTTCTAAATTCGTAAAAATTCATTCCTGTTTTTTTACAAGAATATAAATGATTAAGAATAAAAATGATTTAATTCAATGTCGATGGTTAGGCAAGATCATTACAAACCTTGAGCCAAGGTTAGGTGTGCTTTCTACTTCCAAACTCCCCCCATGCCCCTTGGTTACGATATCATACGCCAAGCTCAGCCCCAACCCCGTGCCTTGCCCGGTAGGCTTGGTAGTGAAAAACGGCTGAAAGATTTTGTCTTTGATGGATTCGGGTATGCCATTGCCATTGTCTTTGACGCTGATTTCGATGACGTCCTCGGTGGCCGAGCGAAGCCGAAGCCGAGTTCTTACACTTACTAACGGTTCATACCCTTCGATCCCTAGTTTAGCTCTCTCCGCCACAGCATAAAAAGCATTGTTGATCAAATTCAACAGCACCCGGCCAATATCTTGTGGAATAACCGAAACCAGCGGCAAATCTGGATCAAAATGCGTTTCCATCATTGCGTTGAAACTGCTGTCTTTGGCACGTAGGCCATGATAAGCCAGTCGCAAGTATTCATCGGTGAGTGCATTGAGGTTGGTGGGTTCTTTTACGCCTGTATTCGTGCGCGAGTGCTCCAGCATCCCTTTGACGATGGAAGAGGCGCGTTGGCCGTGGTGGTTGATTTTTTCCTGGTTCAAGGCCAGATCAGTAGCTAAATCGATGATGAGGGCTTTATCGGATACGGGCTTTTCTACTTCTTCTTTGAGTTCTTGCGCGAGTTCAGCACTGACTTCGGCGAAGTTGTTGACGAAGTTCAGCGGATTTTGAATCTCGTGGGCGATGCCTGCGGTGAGTTCGCCGAGGGAGGCAAGTTTTTCGGATTGAATGAGCTGGGTTTGGGTGGACTTAAGGTGTTCCATAGCCTGCTCAATTTGTGTTTTCTGTTGGTTGACTTCCACTACCAGTTGGGCCAGCTCCACATTTTTGAGCCGAAATATTTCCGATTCTTTTTGCGATTGCGCGACCTGGTGGGTAATCTGCATATTGAGTATCCGTTGTTGAACGGCTTCGTTGTTTACTTCTTTTTCGAACTCGGCGTATTTTTCATAATGGTGCAAGGCCAGGGCAAGGTCTCCGGCATGTTTATACGTTTTGGATAAATTGTGGTGAATTTTGTACAAAATATCCTTGGCTTTCAGTTCTTCGGCCAGGGACAGTGCCTGATGCAGGTAATCGAGCGACTGCTGGAGGTTGGCCTGGGCAAAAGCACTGCCTTCGTACAATGCGCCCAGAAAACAATAAATCTCCGCGCGCCCTTTTTTGTCACTTACCGCTTCCCGGATCTGCAAACTGCGTTGTAGGTAGTCGAGTACGTTGGTATAATCTTGTAATTCCGCGTAGATTCTTCCCGTATTGAACAAGGTGTTGCCACGTCCTTTTTGGTCTCCGGTTTTTTCAGTAATGGCCAAACTTTGTAGGCAATGGTTCAGTGCTTCCTGGTGCTTTCCCTGTTGGAGGTAAATGTTGCCCATGTTGTCGTAACAACCCGCCACCCCCCATAGGTCACCTATCTTTTGTCGTAGGCTCAAACTTTGCTGGTAATACTCCAGGGCTTCATCGTAGCGGCCCATTTCAGCATAAATCCCGCCAATGCAGTTTAAATGGTACGATTCGGGGATGATCTCCTTGATGGCTCTGGCAATGGGCAGTCCCATCAAGGCGTGCTCGAGGGCATTGTTAAGGTCACCCAGGTATTTGTAGGTAATGCTCAGGTGGTAAAGCGAAAGGGTTTCTTCTTCCTGGAAATCGGCTTCCCGGCTGAGGGCAAGCGCCTTGTACAATTCTTCCAACGAAGCGGAATAGTTCCCAAAACTGCGGTAAATGATGCCGTAATATTCGTGTACCACTGCTTGATTGCGGAGGTCGTTGGATGCTACAAACAGTTGATATGCCTCCTGTAAAAACGACAGTGCTTCATGGTATTGGGCCAGTCGAATGTGGCAAAAGCCGAAGGTACGCAGACCTTCGGCTTTGCCTTTTTGATACTGAATTTCTTCAGCAAGGCGCAGGGCTTCTTTGCTCAATTCAAAAGCCTGGGTACTGTCGGCTACCCTCAGCTTCCAGGCATTTTCATTTAAGCCATCGATCTTCTTGATCAGTGACTGATGCTTTGACTCCGCCTTATTTTTTTGCATGATCCAAGCGGCTTATTAAACCATGTAGTACTCCCAGGAAATGCGATCAGGGTCTTTAAATGCAATATAATTTTTACCCAGGGTAGCATCAAATTTTACGCCAGTATTTTCAATGTTAGCTTCTGCCAGGGCTTTGGCAACGCGTTGTAATTCCCCTTCATCAGTGCAACCCAGAGCGAGGTGGTCAATCCCTACATTAAAAGGGCTAAACACTTTTGTCCCTTCTTCTTCAGCAGGGCCACGTACACCGATGAACGTGCCTCCGGCGACAAAGATGAACAAATTGGGCACCTCAAGGGCAATGGGGAAACCCAGCGTGCCGTGGTAAAATGCTTTAGAGCGCTCGAAATCGGTGCAACGCAGCGCAATGTGGTGAATTCCGGGTGTTTGGATGTTGATTGGCATATGATTCAAGTTTAGTTGATTACGTAGAGAATAAGTGCTGAGATACCTGATTTTGAGCGATGAAAATAAGGAATTTATGCGAGAGCGGGAAGATTTATGATAAATTCGGTTCCTTCATTTTCCGTTGACTGTACTTTAAGGGTTCCCCCATGCCCCTTGGTCACAATGTCGTATGCCAAACTCAGCCCAAGCCCCGTGCCTTGCCCGGTAGGCTTGGTGGTGAAAAAGGGCTGAAAGATTTTCTCTTTGATGGATTCGGGTATGCCTTTGCCATTGTCTTGAACACGAATTTCCACCTTGTCTCCTACCATACTCGAACTTACCGTTACAGTAGGTTGATACCCTTCAATTCCCATTTTCGCCTTTTCATTTACCGCATAAAACGCATTATTGATCAAATTCAGCAGCACCCGCCCTATGTCTTGGGGGATGACGGAAACCAGTGGCAAATCTGGATCAAAATGGGTCTCCAAGGCAGCATTAAAACTATCGTCTTTCGCGCGTAGGCCGTGATAGGCCAGCCGTAGGTACTCATCAGCGAGCGCATTGAGATCGGTGGGTTCTTTTACCCCTGTACTCGCCCGCGAGTGTTCCAGCATACCTTTGACGATGGAGGAGGCGCGTTGGCCGTGGTGGTTGATTTTTTGGAGGTTTGTTTTCAGAGCAGTAGCAATGGCAATGGCCTCGGTAGTATCGCCTTTTTCCAGTTCTTCGTGCATTTCGTCCAGCATTTCAGCGCTGACTTCGGCGAAGTTGTTGACGAAGTTCAGTGGGTTTTGGATTTCATGGGCAATGCCTGCGGTGAGTTCGCCGAGGGAGGCGAGTTTTTCGGATTGGATGAGTTGGGCTTGGGTGGTTTTGAGGTCGGCCAATGTGTTTTCTAAAATTTTATTCGCTTTTTGTTTTTGGCGATTGTTGCGGTACAGAATGAAAGACAAGAGCAAAACGCCCCCTAAAATACCGAGTAAAGCATAAAACCTATTTCTATTTTTTATATCTTTTAAGCGAATCTGTAATTCCATTTCCCGTTCCAGCTCTTCAAAAGCTAATTTTTCGACTTGTTTGGCTTTATCCTGATCATATAATTTGTCTTTGGTTTCTAAAACAATAAGCCGGTATTTTTGTGCTTCGATAGCGTCTGTATCTTTGTACAGGTCGTATAACAATTGTGCACAATCGATGATAAAATAATTATAATTATTTTTTTGAAAAATTTTAAGCCCCTCCTTTGCGTACACTTTAGCGGAGTCTATTTGATTTTTGTCTCTCATAATGCGCGCAATACCCATATAGGTCTGCCCACTTGGGTTATTCCCCAATGCAATAATTGACCTGCGGAAATGATACATGGCAGAATCATTGTTTCCTTTTTTATAATATATCTCTCCAAAATCCCGATGGTATTCTTTTGGGTTTGCAGGGGATAAGCCTTTTAAAGCATATTGATAGCCTTTTTGAAGATAAAACAAAGCAGAATCGGGCATACCCCCATCTTTGTAAGCAAAGCCTATGGATGTATAAATTGGAATAAAATCTTCTGATAAGTTGTTTTTCTGCATCATTTGTAGGCATAATTTATAATAGTGCAATGATTTAGAAATATTAAAATGGTTGTAGGCATAACCAATGTAACCCACCGACCTGATCAGGTTTAATGTATCGTTATTTTGTTCACACAATTTTTTCACATCAAAAAAAATGATTAATGATTTGTAAGAGTCTGTTTTTGCCAGGCTAAAACCTGCGTTAAAACCACATGCGATTTGCCCTTTTTCATAACTTATACTTTTTGCTAATGCATAACCTTTTAAACTGTACTCCACAATTTCAGGTTGCGGGATAATGTGAATGCCTGCGGTGGTCAATTGGGCGTAGATGGATACTTTTGCCGTATCTGTTTTTGCGTTTTTTAAGGCATTTTTCAGGCTGTCCGCAAGTGATTGTGCGAAAAGGTTGGTTATACTGAACCATAAAATAAACAGGCTACTATACTTTTTCATTTTCCGATTGTTTTTATAGCCGGGTAATGCCTTTGCCATTGTCTTACAAGCTTATCTAAATATAAGCATCGGGATGCAGGAATACAAAAAGACTTTCCCAATGCGGCGTTTGGTCTTCCGAATGGTGGGAATTGGGCTCCGAATGATTGGTCTTTAGCATCAATGAACGGATGTTTTAAGGCAAGGTTAATCTCAGGGTAAAAACTGTTCCCGCATCCTCTGTACTATCTACCTCCATAGGACCGTTATGCCCCTAAACTCCCGTCATGCCCTTTGGTCACAATAGGATATGTGAGTGAAAGACGCTGTTCAAAGTCACGGAATTAAAATTCAGCTTGCTGAACAAATTGAGGAAAGAGCATGATACGTTGTGCGTCAATTGTGTTAAACAAAAACGGGGCAACATCCTTGGACAATTGTGCCAAATCCAATTGGGCGAGACGATTGTAGAGAATTTCTTTTAACTCTTTAGCATTTGTCACTGCAAGCCGTTGTTGCAAATAAGCGTAATTGGGTCGTGTTTTGGCACATAAAAAAGTAATATCATAGATATCGCGGCCCTTTGGCTGTTTGCGTTGGCAAAAAGCCGTAATTTTTTGGGCAAGCAGCAAATCAACAGGCGTAGTGCGTATGCTTCCAAAAACATCAAATTTATTGATCAAATAAGTTTCAGGCTGAAAATCAAAGTTTTGCGGCTCGGTGTCCAGTTGAATCAGGATTTTTGCCTCCCGGTGCCCACTCAAACCGGTTTGATGGAGTAAATTGGGGAACTTGATGTAACAATGGTAAGCACCCCGATAAACTTGTTCCATTTCAATTTGTAAGCCTTCACGTTCCAACCCTTGTTTAATTACCTGAGCAAGTTGTTCAAAATCGTTGGGTGACAAATCAAAATTATCAAAATCCAAGTCTTCCGAAAAGCGGTTGGTCTGGTGTACAATGCGCAGGCATGTGCCACCGAGGAAGGCAAACTTTGTGGCAAAATCACTGTTGAAAATCAAGGCCAATATCTTGTACTGCAAGTATTCCCGCAGCAAAAAAGGGCCGAAACTATGCAGTTGCGGCGGGTAAAATTGCTGGATTTGAGCAAAACTTAGCATGGCTTATTGCTGTTTTTCAATGAAGTTTAAAAAAATGGCAACTCGTTTGGACAATGACTTGGAATTAAAGGCTTGACAATACTGGCTAAATGTATCTTGATGTAGAACCCGTTTTATTTCTTGCATATTCAACCGCATTTCGTAAAAATGGCTTTCATCCACCATTTCCGGATGTAGATACAAGAAATCCAATATCGTTTTTTCCGGGGCTGCTATTTTGAAATAAAAACTTCCAAAAGACACCAGTAGATAACCAAAATAAAGACTTGGTTTGATGTTTTGATAGCCAAAATTCCCTATGGCTGTTTGAAAATCATTCGTTTTTAAAGTCGAAACCGAAGTAACCTTAAATACACCTTCGGGGATAAAACCATAGTGCGACATGGCTGTTTCCAAGGAAATATAAGAAGGCTGATAGATTTGATTGGAGATAAAAAACAAGGTGTCACTATCAAGCGGAGTTTCTTTCAAGCGGTACCATGTATTCCGAATCTTTTGTAAATACTGGTTTTTTTGCCAATGCACCAAATTCTTCGGGTCAAAACCAGGGTAGACTTTCTCAATCTCTATCCTGGAAATTATCGGATAAGATTGAAAGGCGGAACGAAACTGCTGAAAGTTCATTTTGTTTCCATTTTAGGTTAAAATTAGTAATTTTTAGAAACAAAATTATTTTTCATTTCATTATCCATTGTTTTTAATTGGCAACTGACTTATAAACACAGTGCCTTCACCTTCCTTGCTTTTCACTTCCAACGTCCCGCCATGCCCTTTGGTCACAATATCATAGGCCAGACTCAACCCCAAACCCGTGCCTTGCCCGGTGGGTTTGGTGGTAAAAAAGGGCTGGAAGATTTTCTCTTTGATGGATTCGGGTATGCCATTGCCATTGTCTTTGACGCTGATTTCGATGGCATTTTCCAATTTTTTTGTACTGACGGTTACGGTAGGCAGGTATTGTAGAGACGTTGCATGCAACGTCTGTACGGTGGTAGCGCGTTGATTCACGGCATAGAATGCATTGTTGATCAAATTCAGCAGCACCCGACCGATGTCCTGAGGAATGACTGAAACCAGCGGCAAATCAGGATCAAAATGCGTTTCCATCGTCGCATTAAAGCTGTTGTCTTTAGCCCGCAGGCCATGGTATGCCAAACGTAGGTATTCATCAGCAAGCGCATTGAGGTCCGTAGAGACGCGATTAATCGCGTCTCTACCTCTCGAGTGTTCCAGCATTCCTTTGACGATGGAGGAAGCGCGTTTGCCGTGGTGGTTGATTTTGCTGAGGTTTATTTTAAGGTCAGCAGCAATTTCAAAAGCATCATCGGGCTTGCCTGCTTTGAATTCAGTTTCCATTTCCTCCAAAAGTTCCACGCTGAGTTCAGAGAAATTATTGACGAAGTTCAGTGGGTTTTGGATCTCGTGGGCGATGCCAGCGGTTAGCTCACCGAGAGAGGCGAGTTTTTCGGATTGGATGAGTTGGGCCTGGATCGCTTTGAGCAGGTTGAGGGTACTTTGAATTTCTTCTTTTTGAGTTAACAAAAGGGCGTTGGCCACTTGTTTTTGACGGTTGTTGCGGTAAAGAATGAAAGCGATCAACAAAACAACACCCAAAACGGCCAGCAGCGCATAAAGCCGGACTCGATTTTTAAAAGCAATCTCCCGGGCTACAATCATCCTTTCGTTTTTTGCAGCCCGTTCCCGTTCCTCAAAGGCTAATTTTTCAATCTGTCGCCCTTTTTCTTGGCTAAAGAGACTGTTTTTAGTGGTGGACGCGATAACCAGGTAATTGAGTGCTTCTGCGGCATTTGAGTTTTTATACAATTCAAAAAGTAAATTTGCGGCCTGGATGACGTATAAATTTCGTTTCATTTCTTGGAAGATGTGGAGCGCCTTTTTGGCGCAATACCTGGCTGAATCCAACTTATTTTTGTCCCGATGGATTTGGGCCATTCCCATGTAAACCTGTCCATCATTAATTCCAATCGAACGACGAAAATAGCTCATGGAGAGCTCCTTCTGACCTTTTTGGTAATATACCTCGCCGAAATGCACATAAAAAGATTTTGGGGGGAGGAAAAGTGTGGCTGATTGCAAAGCGTAAGCATATCCTTTTTGAAGATAAACCAATGCAGAGTCTGGAATACCCGCTTCTTTATACTCGAACCCAATGAGCGTATTGATGGGAATAGTGCTTTGGGTCACGTTCACTTTTTCCATTAGTTTTTTGCATTCAAAAAAGTATTGTAGACCTTTTTGGTGGTCAAACTTACCGTAAGCATAACCCAAATTAGCCAATGATTGAGCCAATTGAATAGAGTCTTTGTTCTTTTCACACAGTTGTTTTGTTTCCATCAGGATCAAAATGGACTTATAGTAGTTTCGTTCAACTAAACTAAAAGCTAGCCAGTTGCCACATAAAATCGCCCCTTTGTCATAGTGAATCCGTTTGGCCAAGGCCAAGCCTTTCATCCCGTAATCCTGAGCGACTTGGCCTTTAGATGCTTTCATTAACTTTTCGTACAACAAGACCTTGGTGGTATCACTTTTTGCTTTGGCAAATTCTTGTTTTAAACTGTCCAAAACAGGATTTTGCCCAAAGCCGAGGCTTAGCTTAAAAAAGACCAAGAACAACAAGGGTAGATTTTTCATGCGCAAAGGTGATTGTTTGGTTGGAAATGCCTAAGTATCTACTTCACCGACGCCATCTGCACCACCTGCTTTTGCGCACAATACGCACAAGTAGTCGCCTCGGCATCAAACACATGCTCCTCAAAAAAGAAACTACGTTCCGGGCTCACCACCGGGCAACTCTTCAAATGTACGATACCACTGTGATGGTGGCCAAGCTCATCCCATTGTTTCAGGATTGGCGTTTTGTAAGCTCCACAACTTTGGAATCCGATGATCAGAACAAGGATGAACCAATAAGTACGAGTGTTTTGAATTTGCTTTTTCATGGTTTAGCGATTAAAGTGATCAAAAATTGATGATGGATTAAAAATACGGCCAGGATCACTTCAATGCTAGGACAAATCTCCGAATGGACAGTGTGGCTTTCCGGTTGGTATGAATTGGCCTCCGAATGAAATGCTGGGCAGTGCCAATCTCCAGGTTTTGGCACTGCCCAACGGGAAGGGATTTAGCCCTTCAAACACTCAAACACCAGCCGATAAAAATCAGGATGTGATTGCCAGGTTTGTCCTGTCACATATCGGCCATCTTGTACGGCTTCAGATTTGCCCACGAAGGTGCCTCCGCAAGATTCCACTTCGAAGCGGACGTTCTCGTAGCAGGTCAGGTTTTTTCCTTTGACCAGGCCTGCTGCGGTCAAAATTTGAATGCCGTGGCAAATGGAAAAAATGTACTTCTCGTCGCGGTCAAATTCCCGTACGATGTCAATCACTTTGGCGTCGTGGCGCAAAAACTCCGGTGCCCGGCCCCCCAGAAGCAATACAGCCAGATAATCCTGGGTGTTGACTTCGGAAAAAGCGATATCCGATTCCACCAGATAGCCGGGTTTTTCGATGTAAGTATCCCAACCTGGTTCAAAATCATGGATGACCAAATTCATGCGTTTTTTGCTGGGTGCAGCAATAACGGACTGATAGCCAGCTTCCTCAAAGCGGTGTTTGGCATACAGGCATTCGTAACTTTCGCCGGCGTCTCCGGTGATGATGAGAATTTTTGCTTTGGTGGACATGATGTCTTTGTTTGTTTAATGTCGTTGTTTGGATTTATTCTTTATTTCACACAGATTAATCGCAGATTAACCCACAGATTTGACGCAGAAAAATCTGTGTGAAATCTGTGAAAAAATCTGTGTTGCATCTGCGTGAAAAAAATGCCACTGGTCTGAGTGAAAAAACAATTTAACCGAGCCAAAACCAGGTAAAAAACACCACTTTTGGCTCGGTTAAATTTAATATTTTCCACCAAACTTCTTCTGATTCAATCACATAATGAATTCAACTCTTAATGAATCCGCCCATACTTTCGCAGCAATTCCGTCACTTTCTGATGCGGCAAGGCGTAGGATTTGTTCCCGTTGATCCCCTCCATCGTTTCCGCCGCTACCATCGCATTGATGATGGCTTCCCCCACGGCTTGCACGGTGGCATCAAAAAGCGGATTGATTTCATCGTTGGGTAATTCTACTACTTTGGTGAACTTTTCGCGCTGAAAAGCACCAGGATTGGCCGTAGAGAAGGCAAGGAAAATATCCCCCGAACCATTTTCGCCCCGACCACCCACGATGCCGATACCCAGCGGCACTCTGGCGGCGATGCGTTTAAGTTGATGCGGCAACAAGGGCGCATCAGTAGCTACCACTACAATGATGGAACCATCGCCGGGTTTGCGGTAGTGCTGAGGTGGCAGTTTGAATTCATTGTTCAAGGTGTCTTTCAGTTCTTTGCCAATGGGTACTCCGGCGATGGTCAGGTTTCTTTTTGATCCAAAATTGGCTTGCACCAAAACGCCGAGGGTATAAGTAGAATCGGCAATTTTGAATACCCGTGAAGCCGTGCCCGTGCCACCTTTGAAGCCCAGGCACATCATACCCGTACCCCCACCTACATTGCCTTCCTTGATGGGACCGGTTTTGGCGCTATCCAATGCCGCATAGGCATGGCTTTCCTTGACGTGGAATCCATAAATGTCGTTGAGAAAACCATCGTAGGTCTCGGCTACCACGGGGTAGGTGTACCAAAAATCTTCCTGGTACCAGTGGTGGTCTACAAACCATTTCAGCACCGCATCGCGCACCACCCCCACGCTATTGGTATTGGTGATCATGATGGGCGTTTCCAAAAAGCCGGATTCGGTAATCCAGGTGGTGCCCGTCATTTCGCCGTTGCCATTGAGGGTATACCAATTGGCGTAAACGGGGTTGTTGACGCGACCACGGGGCAGAATAGCAGTGACCCCCGTGCGTACTGGCCCCTTGCCCCGGATGTTTTTACCCTCGCCAGTGATGATGGTGCTGTAGCCCACTTCTACCCCCTTTACATCAGTGATGGCGTTGTATTTGCCGGGGGTGCCATCAAAAGGGATGCCGATGTCGCGGGCGCGGGGCTTTTGGGCCTGGGCGTTGAGGAGCAACAAGAAAAAGATTGTAATACAGGACAGGGTTTTCATCACGGTTTGTTTTTTGGTAGAGACGCAATGGCCCGCGTCACTGCTGTTTATTTTCACACTTCTGCTCAGCGCCTTCGGCGCTTGTATGAGCTTGAATGGGAACGCTGATGACGCGGATTTGGCGGATTTACGCAGATTAAATCCGTGTACATCCGCCAAATCCGCGTCATCAGCGTTCCCATTGTTGAGGTGTTTTGATGCATTGGTGGTAAGGGTGCTGCGTGGCAAAACTTTTTTTAGCCAAGAATAAACCAGCACTTACAAATAACTCAACCACCATTTCTCCGGATGCCCGGTTTTATACCGATCGTACCACCTACAAAGGGGATACAAACTGGCTACAACTGCGATCCAGATCAAGTACACGATCCCTAAATTAACCCCTTCGCCAGGGACGGCAAACAAAAAGGGGAATTGATTTTTGGTTGCGTAATCAATCGCATCTTGTAGCGAATGCCCTCGAGCAAAAAAGCAAATGGCCGAACTGATGTGGATCAGGTAAAAATGGAGGATGTAGTAGAAAAAAGCCGTGCGGCCATATGTCCGCAAAACACCCGTTATGCCATTGTTCAAGCGCTCCAACCAGGCAAGCATCAAAAACGCCGGGCCGATCGTCATGCACAAGTACAGCAATGAAGGAGGGTATTTGCTGAGGTTTAGAAAGGAAAGCACGCTAAAAATGAAATTCTTCTGAATGCTCCAATGCGCAGCATCGCCATAAATGTTCAAGGACCGCAGTACGACCAGCAGCAACAAACAACCCAAGCCAATTCTGGTCAAAATTTTGCCCCGCTCCCCTACTCCGTATTTTGGAGAAAAATAGACTCCTGTGCAGTAGCCCAGTAGCATCAAACCCGTCCAGGGTACAAAGGGATACAGGATAAACAGCGCACGACCCGCAAAAAGGGGATAAACGCCCGACTTGTGCACCAGCATCCACCAAAAATTGGGATGAAAGCCCTTAACCGACTCTGGGATGTCCAACAGGTTGTGTCCCAGCACGATGACCAAACCCAATGCCAAAATAACTTTAAAAGGCAAGCGGATCAAAGCACTCAGGATCACCATGGAGATGCCAATGCACCAGATGACCTGCAGGATCAGTACATTGTACAAGGGGTTCAGGGTCAGGGCAAAAGTCATGATGACCAGCTCGACCAGGATCAACCACAAACCGCGTTTGAGGAGGAAAATGCTGAGTTCTTGCGGCGTCTTGCGCAAGCTTTGCAAGTAGATCGAAGTACCCGATAGAAACACAAAGATCGGCGCACAGAAATGGGTGATCCAGCGGGTAAAAAACAATATTGGCGTAGTGGTGGCCAAATCCAGTGGATCGCCCGTAAACGCGCCAGCATGAAAGAACTCCCGGACGTGATCCAGGGCCATGATGATCATCACGATGCCCCGGAGCACGTCGATGGATTCGATCCTGTTTTTAGGATTAGAAGACATAATAAAGGGTAATTTAGGGTTAAACTTGAGGTGTAATTTTGTAAGTTTAGAGATAATAGTTTAGGAGGGGGTGATCGGACACCATTTATGTGAAGACAAGTTATTCTAAATTTTTAAAAATAAGTCCTAATTCCAAAAAGAATTAATGATCAACATTCCAGTATTTCTCAGCATTAAATCAATACATTTCAAGGACTTTGAATGGCTATCATGGGTTACTTGGATTCCATGTTGGATATTTGACTTGTTGTAAGAGGAGACTGCTTCGCCTCAAAAAGGGATTTTTTTGATCTTAAGCGTGCCTTTTACAACAAGTCTATCAATTCTTTTAGATAAATCGGTTAAAATTCGTATCTCTTTTTATTGGTTTCCTTCTTCAGGTTGTAGCTGTATTTCATCACGCAATATGAGAACAGCAACCATCCCAACACTGCGGCGATACACATGAGGGTAATCCACTGGTATAGATAGCTTACACTGTTTATTACCGACGAAACTTGAGCTGTAAGCACGTTGTCTTTTGAATGTAGCATTTGTACCTGAGCATTGAGGCTGATCGTACAAAAAAAAGCGATAAGGAATAGAGGCGTTTTCATATTGGATTGATTGTGTGTTGATGATGATACAAATATGGGCTTTAGGCTGTGAGTGCACAAGTAAGGTTTTCCCAATGGCAGGTTTGGCCTTCCCAATGGTCATCATGAAACTCCGAGCGAGTTATTGGAAATGAAAATTGATTGCCGACAATTAATCTCGGTGGGTGAAGTAGCTTTCTGAATGGCAGACTTTCGACTTTTGAAAAAAAGCCTTGTTTAGATCACTTTCAGGCGCAAGGCCAATGCTTCCTGAAAACCCCTACTCACGGGCAAGGTATGCTTGCCAATGCTCACGTAGTTGTAGTTGTCCATTACCGCATCGATTTTGGTGACATTGACTATGTGTGAGCGGTGGATGCGGATGAAATCATCCGATTGGAGTTTTTCCTCAAAGGTGCCCAGCGGCAAAGCCATGAGGTATTCGGCAGTAGCGGTATGGATTTTGCAATAACTGCGTTCGGCTTCGGCGAAAAGAATCTCTTGTAACAATATTTTTACCATTCGATCTTTGTAGCGCACAAAGATGCGATCAGAGAGGATGCTGTCTTCTTTTTGATTCAGCTCCGGGGGCAGCGTTTGAGCCACCTGGCTTTTTTCTTCCGCTACTTTTTGGAGAGTAAGCTCGATGGTTCGGCTTAGGTCAGATTGACGGAATGGTTTGGAGATAAACGCATAGGGCTGGGCTACCTTCGCGCGGGCAAAAGTGTTGTCATCAGCATTGGCGGTGAGGAAGATCAGCGGAATTTGGTGCTTTTCGAGAATCTGCAAGGCGGTTTCAACCCCGTCTATTGAACCCTTCAAAGCCACGTCCATTAAAATCAAATCAGGACGAGAGGCCTCAATGCTCTTTAGTGCATCTTCACCACGTGGAATTATACCCATAACATCATACCCCAGATTGGTCAGCTGCATAGAGATGTCGGCAGCAATGATGAATTCGTCTTCAACGATGAGAATTTTGGTATTTTCCATGAATAAGAGGATCTTCCAGGCTTTAAGAGTGTGTTTGGTGAAAGATACGGGATGGAATTGATAGATAGCGCAATTTGGTCAGGTTTTCTTTGGTGTGTTTGCTGATCGGCTGCACCTGTTTTTCCAATACAGAAAATAGCTGGTGCAGTCGATCATTTGCTTTTTGAAATCGGCTTTAGGTAAGTGCTAATTCCCAATGGTTTTATCTGGTGCGGACAGCCCATTGATGTAGAACAACTCCACAATTCCGTCCTGATTTGGCGTTTCCAAAATACAAAACTCGAAAACACCCGTGGTATAGGCTTGCTGAATAATTTGATGTCCTTGTTGGATTAAATCGGAAATGGCTTTTTTTAATCCGGCCAGATTGGGAAACGTAAAACAGGGATGAGGGAGGCATTCACCATGGGCACCGAAGTAAGCTTGGTACAGTTTTTTGCCCTGAAATGGGGAAATCAACTCTATTCTGGCACCAGCAATTTTAGCAAAGGCCACCCGAAAGGTAAACTCGGAAGCTCGACCATTCACGAAACAATGCTCGGGGACAATCGTCCAGATGTTCCACTGAACATTGAGTGCTTTGGCCATTTTTTCTGCTGATTCTTCAATGTCTGAAACCAATTGGCTTCGATGAGAAAGTTCGGCAACGTAATGTGAGAGGGACATTTTTCGTGTTTTTGGAGGTCAGCAATTGTGTTTCAAAAATCTGAGATGCCCTGATGACACCTCAAAAAACTTAACCAGGATTCAGTTTTACTGTGTGTTTGGTTTTAAGTGTTTTTGTATGCTATAAAGATGACAAGGAATATCGTGGTCTGCTTCGTCCACTTTCCCGTTGGTAGATTTGAATTTCCGCTTGGTAAATTGTAAAATTGGAAGTTGCCTGATGGCCATAAAATACCGGCAAATCTCAATCGACTCGAAGATTGCACAATAGGTCTTTCAGTTGATTCAAAAGAGGCAATAATTCATCAAATGGGATTTCTGACTGTGCACCCTGTTCGAGTTGTTGTGCCAAGATTGTCCCTTTTTTCAGTCCAACAAATTCAAGTTGTGGCTTGAAACTGTGAGCGGTTTGGTACAGCAAATTGTAGTCCTTGTTCATCATCGCCTGATCCAGTTTATCGATTTCCAGTGGGTACTGCACCTTAAATTTCTGGAGGAAATAATCCATTTGATTTTCGTCTCCATCGGTAAAATCGCGCAAAAAGCTCAGATCCAATATTTCATCCTGAACGGCAATCGTCGCTGATTTTGGCGGATTGTCTTGAGATTCATCCGCAATCAGGCCAAGCGATTCTGCCATGACCAATGCCAATTGATGGGGTTTGAATGGCTTACCCAAGTGCCGGTTCATACCGGAATCAAGTGCTTTTTCAATTTCCTCAGGGGTGGCAGAGGCGGTCAGGGCAATGATTGGGACACTGCGTTTTTCAACATGACCTTGAGTACGAATGTGTCTGGTTGCCTCCGTTCCATTCATTTCCGGCATTTGCATGTCCATCAACACCACGTCAAAATTTTGATTTTCGAGCGTTGCAATGGCTTCTTTGCCATTTACCGCTTCGGTGATGTTGGCATTTTCAAAATGGCGGTGAATGGCTTCGTAGGCAATTTCTCGATTTAAGGCATTGTCGTCTACCAATAGAACATTCAATGGTTGTGCAAAATACAATGCCGAATTTTCATGGTTTTCAGGTTTCAAATCCTCGACTGCAGCCAATGCATAGGGGAGTTTCACCGTAAAAGTGGTGCCCACTCCTATTTCACTCTCCACCTGGATATCTCCATGGTGCAATTGCACCAACTCCTGGGTTACGGTCAATCCCAGGCCAGTTCCTCCATAACGGGCTACCATATCCTCTCCTGCTTGCTCAAAACTCTCAAATACAGCCTTGATTTTATCCGCAGGAATGCCAATACCCGTATCGATGATCTGAATAATCAGGTTAACCCACTTGGCTTCAGAATCAGTTGACTCGCTCTTGTGTTCCGTACTGTTCATTTTGATCGTAACCGATCCCTTTTCTGTAAATTTCACTGCGTTTCCAGTCAGGTTCATCAAAATTTGATACAGCCGGGTGGGGTCGCCCAGTAAAGCCCCTGGAACATTCTCATGCAAATCCAGCAACAAACTGATGCCCTTGTTTTGTGCCCTTAAGGACAAGGATTCCTGCACATCGGCAGCAATTTTTGCAGGGGACAAGGGAATTTTCCGCAGTTTGAGTTCTCCAGCTTCTAGTTTGCTGAGTTCCAATACATCATTGACAACTTCTCCAAGTCGCTCCGTAGATTGGTGAATGGAAGCCAACCAGCGGCGTTGCTTTTCGCTCAGAGATGTTTCCAGCAATAAGTCTGTAAATCCGGCGATTCCGTGCAATGGCGTGCGGATTTCATGGCTCATGTGGGCTAGGAAACGTTGTTTGAATCGTTCGCCTTGTTCGGCGCGTTCCTTTTCGGCGATGAGTTGGCTTTGGGTGGTTTCCAGGTTGATCAATGCCTGTTTGAATACATTCTTGGCCCTCACCTTTTGCTGGTTGTTGAGGTATAAAATGGCAGCAATCAATAGCATAAAAAAGGAATAACCTACCCACATAAACCCTGGTTTGATTTGCGATGTAGAAAAATACGACTTATCAGTTTCCCGATGTTGTCTTAATTTCCCAATTGCGGTTTTCACTTTCCGCTTGGTAATGCAGAAAAATTAAGTTCCCGATTTTGGGTTTTGAATAGGAAGCCGGATGGTTCATTTCAAGTTGGCTTCCTATTCAAAACCCTCTAAAAAAATCGGGAAGTTATTTTTTGCGTCATACTTAGCAGAAATCGCTAAAACTTCGAAAACAATTCCAGAAAATCATCCTTGCGATTGCGGGCCACACTCACGGTTGCGCCATCTTCCATCACCAGGTAACCACCCTCAGAGCGCACAAACTGGCGAATGTGGTTCATGTTGATCAGGTGAGAATTGTGGATTCTGAAGAAATTTTGTCCTTCCAGAATTTCTTCCAATTGCCCCATGGGCTTGGACACCATGAGTTTTTCTCCGCCCACCATTGCCACAATGGTATACATCCGATCGCTTTCACAGCGAACGATGTCCTCTATTTTTTTGAAAACCAGGCCTTCTGAAGTGGTAAGGGCAATTTTCTCAGGCAATGCGGACTTAGCCTTTACGTTTTGGGCCAACTGATTCACTTGCTCCTTTAAAATGCGGGTTGGGTTGTTTTCGGCCCGGGAAATAGCTGCCAGCAGTTCTTCCCGGCTGATGGGTTTTTGGAGGTAGTCTACCGCACTGTAGCGGATGGCTTTGATGGCGTATTGCTCATGCGCAGTAGTAAATACAACCTGAAAATCAATGGAATCGGTACGTTCGAGCATTTCAAAGGCAGTCATGTCGCCTAGTTCAATGTCGAGGAAAATCAAGTCGGGCTGATGAGTGGCAATGGCCGCCAGACCCTCTGTCCCATTGCTGGCCTGGGCCAGCAAATTGATGTTTTCCTTGCAGTATTTGGTTAGCAGAAACTGTAGTTTTTCTGCTGCGTCTGCACTGTCTTCAATGAGTAGCGTCTTGAGCATGGTTTTGATTTTCAAACAACTTACCTTCTGTAGTGTGCATTGAGGAAATTCCTAGCAGGGACTTCCAAAAAACGGCATGTCAGCGATGTCACCAAAAGCATCAAACCGATGAAATCTAGCAAAGGGGTTAAGTTGCTGAGGTAATTGGGGCTGGTGTTGGGCATTGGTTTTTTTTGTTTAAGGTGTAAAAAAACATGAACTTCTGCTCAATTCCTAGTTGCCTCCGACAGAACCAAGCAGAAGTTGCTTATGGGCTAATTCGTTTAGTTAGGGAGTCATCAACTTCATGATGCTGATCTTCCACATACCATTTTCTTTTAAGGCAGTATTCTCATAAGTGCCATCAATGGCTATTTTTTGCCCATTCGCCTTAACCGTACCGGAGAGGGAAAAGGTGCCGTTGATGAGCACTTTGTTGTCGCCCTGGGGGGTGATTTTGGTGATTTTGATGTCCACCTGCTGATCGGTAGCGCTGAATCCCTTGGCGTAATCGGCGCCGATTGCTGCTGCGCCATTGATGACGGTACCATCGGCGTTGTTTCTTACGGCATCAGCGGTTAGCAAGGCCGTTAAAGCAGCGTGATCGGCTTTGTTGTAAGCAGCTTGGAATTTTTGGGTGTAATCCTCAATTTCTTTATTGAGGTTTTGAGCACCCAATGTAATACTGGTTGCTGCCAAAAGTACTACCGTTAAAAGTAGACCGAACTGAAATTTGAATTTCATAATGTATTGATTTTGTGATAAATTATAGTGTAAATATAGCGGATTTATTTTAGACTCAATAGCATAGAAATACCCGATTTTGGGAATTGGCATTTTCCTTCGGAAAAAACTGGGTAGAAATGATGCTGGCCAAACCGCCAAAAATGAAGAAGTCGTACCATTCAATGATGGTACCAACGGTAGCGGTAGTGATGATGGAACGCAAAGACTGGTGTTGCATAAAATCCTTTACAGCAATGTTGCTTAATGTTGTACTATCAAGGGCAAGGTTTCCAGTCGGTCTGCTGTACTCAGTACCACAGTATACAAGCCATTGGGTAAATCATAACTGGGCATTTGCCATTGCGTTTTTTGATTCTGAGTTACCTGTAATTGGCTGGCTTTTACCGTTCGCCCCAATGCATCGTGTAATTCGATGCGGAGCTTCCCAGAAATGAGCGGAACAAAACTAAGTTGGATCTCCGCATCAACTGGATTGGGGATTACCCGCAACTGAGCGGTTGGTGGCAATACTTCGCGTACGGGCACGGTGGCCCTGGGTGGAGCTTTGAAGCGTACGCTGAGGATTTTGTTCTCCGCTGTGTTCCAGTTGACCTCAGCGATTACTTCTTTGCTCTTGTCATTGAAGTAAAGGTGGGTTACCGTGGTATCTACTCCCAGGAAGGAATCCCAGGCATTAGTGGTGTTTATAATGACATCGGTTACATCCAGCCAGCCCAGTATTTTGATCTTGGCGTCTACCCTGTATTCCCGGTATTGGGTACTTTTTTCGCGCAAAACCTCGTATTGAGCAGAAGGTAATTTCAGGGTCCCCGAAGCGTTGACGCTGGAAATCCGGGAAATAGCCATCCGAATCCGAAGGGAGTCAAAGGCTGTGCCAGCTGGGAGGTAAGAGATGACCGCCGGAGGTAACTCAGAGACTGAAAAACCCTGCAAAATATTCGTGGAAGACGAATTGGTGTCGAAAAAATTCAGGGGTGCACGGCGTTCAGGAAACGCAGGGCGTAATCTATAAATCGCTTTCAGGTTGAATCCAAAAGGGTCAGTTCCGGCGTAGCCCATTGTTTCTAAACGTTTGGAAGTCAGGTTGTAATAGGTTTCAGTCACCCCATTGGTGGTAATCAAATCCGCACCGGGGAAATTGGCCACATTTTTTCCTGCACTGGCTGGCAAGAAAACCTGATTGGCCAAAACACGAACCTTCAATTGGCTTAAATCCCAGGTCTGATTGAAGCCTGGCGGCGTATACATGCTTTGAGGGTCAACTGTCGGCTGATCATCAATGGCATAACGCAGAGTATCGCCTGCCGCAGGAAAGGTAGAAGAAGTTACCGTTATTTGGCCTAAACAAAGCTGGGCAATAGCCAGGAATAGAAGGGTATTGAATAGTTGTCTCATAGTTGTTGGGAGGTTTTAGTGAAAATGGTCCAATCGGGTTGTAAAGTAAAGGTAATCAGCATTTATCTATTTCAAAACTCATTTTTGACCGCACAATTGGATTTTAGGATAATCAAAAGCTCCTTATTCAAAACTTACTGCTGGTGTTTGCTGACAAACGCCGAAGGCAGCTCACCCGTGGCTTTTTTCACGGCTCGATTAAAGGTTGATTTTGAATTGAAGCCACATTCGTAAGCCAATGCCAAAAGGGTGTAATGGCTCAACTTCGGATCTTTAACTTTTTCCTGAAAATCGGCTACGCGGAAGGCATTGACAAAATCGTTGAAATTCTTTTGAAAACCTGCATTGATGACGTTTGACAGCAATGAGTTGTGGGTATTCAAATTTTCTGACAAAGTACTCAAGGTGAGTTCGGGATTGAGGTAGAGTTTTTCGGTTTGCATGATCACCTCTACTTTCTTGCACCAGGCCTGCAATTCGGTGGGATCAAGTTTGTCCAGTTTTTCGGTTTTTTTCGTTGCCATGTCGCTGGAATCTGGTGAAACCTCTGCGTTGAAAATCAGCTTGTGGGGTTGGGGTTGTGTGTAGCCATTAAAACTGATGTAACAAATGTTGAAAGCTACCAGTGCTCGCAAAATCCAGTCCTCCTGGTAAGAGATGGACACGAAAAACCCCAGCAGATAAAATCCTAACGCGGACAATACGCCCAAAACGACCAATGCCAAAAAGTACCTGTACCAGTCCAGCCATCCAAAAATCGGAAGCACGCTCTTCAGAGATGCCTCTTCTGCTGAATTGGAATACATAAAAAAGCCCTTGAAGACAGGCAAAAAGCAGTACAAAAGCATATAAATTTAATTGGAAGTTCATGTTGTTGCGGCACTCCGGGTTTTATCTTTAGTAGACAAAACCCGAAGCGGCAACAAAGGTTTGGAAACTATCTAATTTTTGTATCCCATCGATAGCCCAGTATCGCCATGTACTTTCAGTTCCACGTCGGCGCTCTCATTAGAGGGGTTGCCGATGACTACTGCAGTGTTTCTGTCCACTTTCAGGCTCGCTTTTTGATTTGGCTGCACCACCACGGGTGAATGCGTTCCACCATCAATGGGTGCCAGGTGGATTTTAAGGGGATTGGGCGAAATGTTTTTCAAATTGACACTAAAAGCCCCATGTTTGTTGTTGCCCAGCACAAAACTATTCTGTGGCCCAATGGTGGTTGTGGATGTCAAGGAGCCGAAGATGCCACAGGAAACGGCCAAAAAAGCAGCACAAAGCAGGGTGATGATCTTTTTCATAATTGGATGGATTAAACGGGTGAACAAATGATTGTGTGGCAAAATTCCATCCAAATCAGGGTGATGTCGCTTCAAAATATAGTTTGACACCACATAAAAATCATCCTAAGCATGATGCAAAATTTCATCCCGATTTTTGAGCGGGAAGTTAATTTTTCTATGTTACTAAATTGACCTGATATTCAGTATTCCGCCCTCCCTTTTGAACAATTAGAATATTTTTTTCTACCAAATCCATCAAATGTCGGGTTGCAGTTGCTTTTGAAACTCCGCTAATGGATTGGTACTTTCGGGCATTCATTCTCCCCTGAAAATTACCTTCTCCATCTTCCAGCATTCGACTGATCACTTTGTGTTGTGCTTGATTCAATTGCAGTAAGTGTTGATCAAAAAAATGAGTTTTTTTCAATGTAAAATCAATGGTCTGGATGAATTCCTGTTGGGCTTTAAGGATTGTCTTACTGAAATAGTGGATCCAATTTGTTAAATCATTGGTTCGTTGCGCTTGTTTTAGGGCAGCGTAGTAGGCTTTTTTATCGGCTTCAATGGTATTGGAGAGACTCATCAAAATGGGTCTTTTCAAACCTTGCGCCAAGGCTTTTTCAGCAATTACCCGGCCAATTCGTCCATTCCCATCTTCAAAAGGATGAATCGTTGTAACTATTTAGCACCTAAACTACTTGACAATCAATAAAGTAAAAAGCATTAGCATTAAACCTAATAAAATCAAGTCAATGATAGTCAATGACTTGTGTTTTTGAAAGATTTTTTGCTTTTGTGATAAGCAATTGATTATCAATAAGATTGGGGTGCTAAATAGTTACGAATCGTTTCAAAATAGAGGTGCGCAATGGAAGAGCGAACCAGCAAATTGGCAATTGGGGATTCACCTCCAGGTTTTGTAGCATTAAACCATGCCAAAAATGATTGCATTTCATCGGGAACTTGTGCCGAAGGTGGAGCTTCAAAGTGTACTTCCTCCCTACCAATAGCCCCTGAAACAACTTGCATCGGCTCGGAATGGCTACGGTATTGACCAACATTGATAGCTGTATTGCCCAATAAGAGTGAACGATGCCATTCAAAAAGCATTTCTTCGGTCAAATCGCTATCAAAATCTTCCCGAGCTTTTACCAACAAAGTAGCTATCCCTGCTGAGCGTTTGTCTTTGATGTGAAAACTTGGAGTGGTGTAACCCAAGTTTTTACGGATGGAAGAAATAACATCGATCCGGCTGATGAATTCCCCTTCGATGGAAGATGTTTTTATGGCTTCTTTTACCAAGATTGAAACGATAGATTCGGCTTGTTCATCACTAGACAAGCCTTGCAAATACCCAAAACTTTGCCCGGCAATGACCATAAAGGACAAGGCTATCTCAGTGAAACTGGACGCTTCATATCGGAATCGCCGCCAGTCGTTTTGTTGCCAATTGTACATGATGAGCCGATTAAAGTAGCTATTCGGCTCACAATATACTAAAAAACGAGCCGAATAAGCAAATTATTCGGCTCATTTTAAGCGTTGAACCCATCTAGGCTTTTTTAAAATGCAAATTACTTGATCCGCTTACCTGGCAGTACCTGTCCACCCTGGAACAAGGTCATACTTTCCACTTTGCCGTCTTTGACCGAAAAAGTGACCTGCGCTTCCACGATCTTCAGGAAAAACTCGGTAGCGGATTTAGCAAACAACTCGAATTGCCCCTGGCCGGTAGCTTGACCAAAAAGTTGACTGCCTTTGCGGGTAACGGTGATGGTGAAATTGGGGGCCAGCTCATATACGCCAACGTAGGATTCCAAAATCGATTCTTCCACAGGGAATACTTTGACTCCTTCACCTACACCCATTTTGGCCAACATCTCGATAGCATTGATATTATTTGGATTGAGTTCCAGCGATTTTTTGTAATTTTCGATAGCGGCTTCTTTTTGGCCGTCTTTCATCAGTGCCTCAGCGTAGCTGTCGTAGGCATTTGCCGATTTTGGGTATTCTGCTAGGTAAATTTTGAACAAAACTAGGGCTGCTTTGGTATTGCCACTTTGCAGATAATTATAGCCGAGGCTATTTACTTCGTTCTCATCTAAAGTATAGGACAAATCCTTTTTTAAATTTCCGTAGACCCTCCAGGCTGCATCTGTACCTTGGGCATCCAGCGTTTTTCTGATCTCAACCAAGGCTGATTTTTTCACTTCGATCAACTTGGCAGTTGAGTTGAGCAAATGCATGCCCAAGTCATCTGCTCCCTTATCAGAATTGGTCAACACCACCACTCCTTTACCCGTTTCTTGCACATATCCGGCAAAAGTACGGTAGCCGCCTGTGCCGCCATTGTGCCAGATCACATCGCCTTCAGCACCCTTGGAGATGTGCCAGCCGAGTCCAACCCGCGTACCACCACCAGGTTTGTCGTGACGCGCCTGATGGGCCAATTGCATGGCGGGGTACAATTTACTTTTTTTCAAACCCATATTGGCCTGGAGGTAGATCAGCATATCGTGAACTGAACTACGAATGGCGCCAGCACCGGCGAGTGTAGGGATATCCCAGTTGGACACCTGAACGCCCTGGCTGTACCCCATGGCCAGATTTTGCTTCATCTTGTCATTAAGGGTGATTTTGGTCTCTTTCATGTGAAGGGGCTTGGCAATTTTGCCGAGCATCAATGCCTCGTAACTTGTACCTGCCTTGAGGGAAAGGATATGGCCCAAGAGGCCCTGCGCCAGGTTGGAATACTCGTATTGTGAACCAATGTCACGCGGCAAGGTATAGCCATTGATGAAGGTATACATTTGCTCCACCGTGTAATCTGCGTAAGGGTTGGCCGGGTCTTTGGGGTTAAAATTGCTGGGCATACGCGCCAGTGCTGAAGTATGGTCAGACAAGTGGCCCAGGGTGATTTGTTTGCCGTCTTTGGTAGGCAGTTTTACTCCAGAAGGCAGGTGTATTTGAGCCGGATCATCGGTTTTTACTTTTCCCTCCAATACGGCCTGAGCTAGCAAAATACCTGTGAAGGTTTTGGAAATGGAGCCAATTTCATAAATGGTATGTTCGTTGACGGGCTGGCCTCCGGCAGTTTTGGTGCCGAAGAGGTAATATTGCGGGCCTTCTTTGTCGATGATGCCGATGGCAATACTCGGGCTATACCCGTTGTTGATCCGGGCATTGATGCTTGTGACAACCTCGGCGGGTAGGGTTTTCTGCGCAAAGCTGGGAAGGGTGAAAAAGGCAATTATAAGTGCACACAGCACAATGATTAAAATAGTAAATAAGTGTTTCATGATTGTATTTTTTGGAGCGTTGTTATCCCAAATTAATCTATTACTAAGAACTTCGTGCTCCTTTTTTGGATAATTAGAATGATTTTTTCTACTAAGAAGATTAGGTACGACTACCAAAGAACAAAAAATGCTCTCTTAGGAACGGAAATGAAATAAAGTAAACAAGTTGACTGAGCTATTTTTTGATTTGGCAAGGCACGAGGAAGGCGCATAGCAAGCCTACGCAACTGAGGAGTAACGCAGCAAAATCAAAAAAGAGCC
>Ga0247836_1000608_pt1 | contig 65863 bp, 65 predicted proteins | sample LaCruzMarch2015__4_FD_187116 | JGI IMG/M metagenome (GOLD analysis project Ga0247836, IMG submission 187116) | Freshwater microbial communities from meromictic Lake La Cruz, Castile-La Mancha, Spain - LaCruzMarch2015_14m | ecosystem: Environmental > Aquatic > Freshwater > Lake | place: Spain... | reverse complement strand
CGCGACCCGCACACATCCAGTGGGCGGTTGACTCAGTGAAACTCTGAGACCGACGGTTAAAGTCCGGATGAGAGATAACAGCGGAATCGGTGCACCATGTTTATCGATGACGCCTACGCGCATCTATCTGCCCTTTGCCTTTCGGCACAAGGCAAGTCTTCGCCTAACCCAAATGTTGCAGCTGCTATTTATTCAGCCGAGGGCGCACTCATTGCCGATGGTTTTCATAATCGCACGCAATCTGTCGATCACGCCGAAGTTGTTGCCTTAAAAAAAGCGGGCGCAGCTGCACGCGGTGCCACCATGGTGGTCTCACTTGAACCATGTGCACATACCGGATCAACGCCGCCATGCACACAAGCGATTATCGATGCTGGAATTTCAAAAGTCATTTATGCAGTTGTTGATCCAAACCCAATTGCAGCTGGGGGAGCAGAACTTCTTCGCGCCGCCGGTATCGAGGGAGAGCATCAGAAGAGCGCGGAACTTGAATTCGCTCAGCGCGCGTGGCTGGCAAAGCAAACACTCGGTCGGCCGCTGATGATTTGGAAAGTTGCCACCACACTCGATAGCAAAGTGGCGGCAAGTGATGGCACATCGCAATGGATTAGTGGGCCTGAGTCGCGCGACGATGTGCAGGTACTACGTGCCCAATCTGATGCGATTTTGATTGGAACAAATACCGCAATCGTTGATAACCCACATTTAGTTCCGCGGGGCCATGCTGCACGGCCAGTGCGCATTGTTTGTGGCGAACAAGTCGTGCCGCCTACTAATAAAGTTTTCGATGACCAAGCCCGCACAATTTCGGTGAAATCAAAATCGATTCCAGAGCTGATGAAAGTTTTAAGCGACGAAGGATTCAATCAGGTACTTGTAGAAGCCGGCCCTACGCTAGGTTCAGCGTTGATGGCCACTGGAAATATCGATGAACTCATTGTTTACCAGGCGCCCAAAATGCTCGGCGCCGGAAAAGAATTTGTGAGCCATTTGGGTATCTCCACCTTGGCAGATCACATTGGGCTAGAACTCATTTCAGTTGAAAAATTTGGCAGCGATACTAAATCCCATTACCGAATTGTGAAGGGACGATAAATGTTTACCGGACTTATTACTGAACTTGGCAGCGTGCAATCAATTACCCGTGGCGAAAGCTCTGCTGTATTTACTATTACCGCCCCTATCTCAGTTGCTGGCTTAACTATTGGTGACTCCATTGCAGTCAATGGTGTCTGCCTGACCGCTACATCGATTTCTGATAATTCATTTACCGCCGATGTCATGGTGCAGACCTTAAATCTGACCTCACTTTCGGAGGTAGAAGTCGGATCACCAGTAAACCTAGAGCTAGCCGCCAAACTCGATATGCGTATGGGCGGGCACATAGTGCAGGGACATGTTGATGGTGTGGCAAAAGTTGCAGCGCTAACACCCGGTGAAAAATGGGCGCAGTTCGATATCACTCTGCCAGAAGCGCTGATGAAATATGTGGTTGCCCAAGGTTCAATCACACTCGATGGGGTATCACTAACCGTGGGTGCACTCGATGATGCAACCAATGTCGTCACGGTCTGGTTGATTCCAGAAACTCTTGCCAATACCAACTTGTCAGCGAAAGTCCCTGGTTCGCTGATCAACGTGGAAGTCGATGTCTTGGCCAAATATGTCGAGCGCTTACTCAATAAGGGAGTTGCTCGTGGAAATTAATTTCGCAGATAGCCTGGAACGATTTGGCCGTGGTGAAATGCTTATCGTTGTCGATGATCTCGATCGTGAAAACGAAGGCGACCTCATTATGTTGGCGCAGCACGCAACAGCTGAGAAAACTGCATTTATTGTCCGCCACACAACCGGCATTCTCTGCGTTGCCATTACAAGTGAACAAGCGCGCCGGCTTCATCTTCCATATATGGTTGAACAAAATCAAGATGTACGAAAGACTGCGTTTACTGTTTCAGTCGATTTAGCCCACGGTGTTACGACCGGGGTAAGTGCGAAAGAGCGCACCGCAACAATTCGAGCTTTGGGTAGTGAAAAATCGATACCGACTGATTTCATTCGCCCCGGACATATTTTTCCACTTATTGCCCATGGCGAAGGACTTGCCCAACGCAAGGGACATACGGAAGCTGGCGTGGCATTGGCAGAGCTCACCGGTTCTTACCCAGCAGCTTTGCTCTCAGAAATTGTCGGCGCCGATGGATCAATGGCGCGCGGTCAAGAACTTATTGATTTTGCAAACGAACACCAGATTCCGATTGTTTCGATCGCCGATATACGCGAATATCAGATCAAACTCGACCATAACCCGGCCGCAGTGCAATTTCCAAGCCACCAATTTGAATGGGTAAAAGTTCCATTGCGTAACGCCGAATGGGATATCGCGACCTACCCATCACTTAAACATCGCGAACAAGTTGTTATGCGTTATTGCCTGGAAGCTAAAGTTCCGTTGGTACGTATTCACTCCGAGTGCTTTACCGGCGATGTTGTGCATTCCCAGCGCTGTGATTGTGGCCAACAACTAGATGCATCAATTGCCGCCATTGAAGCGCACGGCTGCGGATACATTATTTATATTCGTGACCACGAGGGGCGAGGTATCGGCCTTACCGAAAAGCTTAAGGCCTATACCTTGCAAAATAAGGGACTCGATACCGTCGATGCCAATCTAGAACTTGGCCACCTGGTCGATTTGCGCGATTGGACAGAGGCGATTGCAATCCTAAAGAGCCTTGAACTTCAAGCAATAACCTTGTTAACTAATAATCCAGAGAAGGTTCGGGCCGTTACAGATAGTGGAATAGCGTGCGAACAACGCTCGCTGATCATTGACGCCAATGAATACAATGAAAAATACTTAACTACTAAGGCAGAACGTCTTGGGCATATTCGCATAACGGGGAGTAAGTAAATGGCCGGCCAAGCACCTGAGATCAGAATCCCACAATTGCCGAAAGCTAAAGTTGCCATCATCTCTTCATCCTGGCACCCAGATATCTGTGACGATTTAGTTGCTGGGGCACAGCGCGCATTGGAAGCCGCTCACGTTAAAAAGATCAAGGTCGTTCATGTTCCAGGTTCCTTTGAAATTCCCTTAGCCGCGCAGAAGATCTTTGAAAAAGGGTACGACGCAGCGGTTGCTGTGGGGCTAGTACTCAAAGGTGAAACTCCGCATTTTGATTATGTCTGCCAAGGCCTCACGCAGGGAGTCATCGATGTCTCACTGAAGTTCTCTAAGCCAATCGGCTACGGCGTCTTGATGTGTAACGACCTCGAGCAAGCTATTGCGCGCTCGGGGCGTCCAGGCAGCAAGGAAGATAAGGGCTTTGATAGCGCAATCGCTGCGCTCACACTTTTAGAGCTTTAGAGTCTAGAAGTAAGAATTCCCTGAACTTCTTCCTTTGTTGGTGCAATTGGATTATTTCCAGTTACTGAATCAGCAAGGACAGTTGTGGCAATGTCCGCAATCATCTCCTGCTTGACGCCATAGTGTGAAAGTGAATTTCGAATATCAATGGAATCCGCTAAGTCGCGTACCGCTGCGATGGCAGTTGTTGAATTCGCAGTGACGCCCATATCGTTTCCGACAGTGGCGTAGATATCACTGACTTCGCGGGCGTTAAATTCCATCACTTCTGGCAATACTGTTGCCAGCGCTTCACCGTGGGCTGCGCCAACGTGAGCAGAGACAGAGTGCGCAATGCCGTGTACTAAACCAAGGCCAGAAAGTGTGAGTGCAAGTCCCGCTAGGTGTGCGCCCATCAACATATCGCCACGAGCATCGACGTTAGCGCCTTCCTTAACTGCAATAGGAAGTGCGTGCGAAATTAATTTAATCGCTTCATGAGCATAGGCCGCAGATACGGGGGTGCGACCTTTTGATGTTAACGATTCGATCGCATGAGTAAGTGCATCGATTCCAGTTCCGGCTGTTGGTCGAGCTGGAAGTCCCAACGTTAATTCCGGATCAAGAATTGCAGCCACCGGAGTAGTGCTGGCATCGCCAACGTAGAACTTGCACTGTCTAATTGGGTCATCAATGACGCCCCAGTTATTTGTCTCGGAGCCGGTGCCTGATGTTGTTGGAATTGCAATGATAGGCAGCGCTGGCTTTTCTGGAGTTATTGAGTAATCAAAGCGGGCAGATGAAAATGATGGGTTAGCGCCAACGAGTGCGATTCCTTTTGAAGAATCAAGTGAGGATCCACCGCCGAGAGCAACGATGCAATCTGCTCCAAAAGTAACCGCTACTTTCGCTGCCGCATCAATCAGTGTCGTTGTTGGATTTGGCTTAATCTCGGCATAAGAGGCGGACTCAATGCCGGCACTTGCCAAGATTTTTTCAACTGAAGCCAGTACCCCGGCTGAGGCAACGCCAGGATCGGTAACAATAAAGACCTTCTTCTTATTCAACCCAGCTATTATTTCTGGAAGTTGGGAGACGCAACCTGCACCAAATCTGATGTTTACTGAGCCAGGTGTGAGTGTAAATGCGTTCATGGTCTGCCTTTTCTAGTTGGTTGCTAATTGGTTGCGATCAGTGATTTGGTAATGCGTTCAGATGCCTTCTTCATTTCAAGTGCTGCTGGAATCAAGTGTTGTTCGAAACGGGCCTTGGGAGCTGCCACGTTGAGCGCAGCAACAATTGAACCACTAAAGTCTCGAATCGGAACTGAAGCTCCTACTAATCCCGGCTCATATTCTTCAATGACAGTTGCATAACCATCATTTCGAATTTTATTTAGTGTGGTTATTAGTTCAGCACCGGTTTTCGTCATGCAATTAGCTGGAGCACCCGCAATCTTTTTGCTGAGTGGATAAAGTTTTTCGATCTGTTCATCACTTAACCCGGATAATAAAACTCGCCCTGATGAGGTCATGTAGGAAGGTGCGGCAACGCCCATCCAACTGAGCGCTCTAAATCCATGCACCGGAGATTCGGATTGAATCGTAATAACTTCTAAGCCTTGTAAAACAGTTAAGTGAACGGTCTCGCCAAATTTATGTACAAGTCCATGCATCTCACCGCGCGAAGCTGAAACCAATTGCGCTTCAAAGGTAAATCGTGCAATCGCGTAGAGTCGTGGCCCGACAACAACGCCGGGACCTTGTCTTAATAACAATCCGTTATCTAATAGCCGCGAAATCGCGCGCGAGATCTGACTTTTTTCACGTTTAGTTGCGATTGCAAGATCGCCATTGCGTTGCGGAACCGGCGCAGCGGCAGCAACAGCCTCAATAATCTCGAGATCTCGTTCTAAACCATTGTTTCGAAGCGGGGTAGTGGCCACGTTGCAGACAGTACAACTCTTGGTGCGCCTATTGCAACAACCCCGTGCCTTGCAGCAATATGACGCTCGTGAAAACCGAAGACTTCATCGTGCCGTTGACGCCGCCGAGCCTTCTTGAATTTATCGGACTGCAGCGAGAAAAAATTACGCTGGCGGTAATCGCTCAGGTTGAATTAATTCTTCTTGTCATGGCAATCGTCTCAGTCACTGCAATTCTCACAGGGCTACTCGTGTGGAAATCAAATTCAGCATCAGAGGCAATCACCGGTTTTTGGTCGATAGTTTTCACCATCCCTTCGCTAGCAATGTGCGTCTTCTTTATTGGACCATTCGGCTTAGGTTGGTTGCCTGCGGTAATCGCACTAGTTCTTTATGGGCAGCTTCCGGTAGTTCGTAACACGATTGTGGGTTTGAGATCTGTTGATCCAGCGATTATGGAATCAGCTGCTGCCATGGGAATGAAACCATTTACCGTTCTGCGCAAGATTCAATTTCCACTGGCCTGGCCGGTCATCATGGTGGGAATTCGAGTATCGGCGATGTTGATCTTCGGCATCTCGGCAATCGCCGCGTATGTCGGTGGACCTGGATTAGGAGATTATCTCTTCAGCGGGCTAGCGAATTTGGGTTCATTTAACTCGATGAACCAAACTCTCGTAGGCGCATTCGGAATCACAATTCTTGCGCTCATTTTCGATGGACTTTTTGTTTTCGTACGACGCATCACAACACCAAGGGGGCTCCGTGTCTAATACAACTCAAGGTCAAGAAATCAGACTTGAACAACTGACAAAGAGATATCCAAATACCCAAAAGGATGCCGTCTCTGAGTTCAACCTAGTTATTCCTGCGGGTGAGTGTGTGGTCTTTGTCGGCCCATCCGGCTGCGGTAAGACAACAACAATGAAGATGATTAACCGAATTATTGAACCGACTTCGGGTCGGATCGTTATTGGTGGCGAAGATGTAACAAAGACTCCGGCGCACGAACTACGTCGCAATATTGGTTATGTTATTCAGCAAATCGGTCTCTTTCCACACATGACCATTGCAGATAACGTCGCAACCGTTCCACAACTTTTGGGCTGGGAAAAGAACAAGACTCGCGCACGCGTTGCCGAACTTCTTGAACTCGTTGGCCTTGATCCTTCTGAGTACGGCAAGCGCTATCCAAAGCAACTCTCTGGCGGTCAACAACAGCGTGTAGGTGTAGCTCGTGCACTAGCTGCAGATCCAGCAGTGTTATTAATGGATGAACCATTTGGTGCGACAGATCCCATCACACGCGTTCGCCTGCAGAAAGAATTCCGCGCGCTGCAACGCGAACTCAAAAAAACTGTAGTTTTCGTAACGCACGATTTCGAGGAAGCCCTCCTGCTCGGAGATCGCATTGCTGTTCTTTCAGAACAATCAAAGGTGGAGCAGTACGGAACTCCACTTGAGATTCTCTCTGCACCTGCAACAAAGAAGGTAGAAAACTTCGTCGGCGGCGCGGCAAGTGTGCGCATGCTCGGACTTGTCTCACTCGCTTCTGTCTCAGTTACCGCTGGCACCGTCGATGGGCCGACTTTGCCGGAGACTGCAACGCTACGCGAAGCGATGGAAGGGTTCATCACTGGCGCTAAAGCGATCAATATTGGCACTCGTGGCCACCTCACCTTCGAAGCGCTACAGAGCGCAATCTCTCAGACTCGAGAGGATGCGAAGTAAGAAATGGTAAAAGCTATGGCACAACCAAATTTGACGGCGGGATCAATGTATTCGCAATCCGCGCGTCTTATTTTTAAGCGCCATCGTTCTTTGATTATTCAACCAATTCTTATTCTTGCGATATCTCTAACACTTGCAATTGTTTTAAGTAACGCAACCCTCGATGTGATTGAAGAAGTCACAATCAATCCGGCCTTTATCTTTGCCGCGATTAAAGATCACTTAATTCTTTCATTCGCCTCTGCCGCCATCATCATGGCCGTTGCAGTACCTGCGGGAATCGCACTTACGCGTCAGAAACTCAAGAAATTTACACCGCTTGTTTTGATTCTGGCCAATATCGGTCAAGCCTTCCCAGCAGTCGGATTGTTAATTCTTAGTGGAATCTTGTTTGGTTTCGGAAAACCAATCGCAATCTTTACCTTCGCAGCCTTTGGCATTTTGCCGATTCTTCGCAACACCATCGTTGGGTTGCAGGAGATTGACCCATTCATCATCGAATCCGCAAAGGGAATGGGTATGACAGCTCGACAGGCGCTACGCCAGATTGAATTGCCGTTGGCAGTTCCAGTAATTCTGGCCGGTGTTCGCACCACACTGATTCTTACCGTTGGAGTAGCCACACTCGGTGTCTTCGTCAACGGTGGAGGTCTGGGAACGCTCATCATTCCTGGACTTAAGCTCAATCGGGAGCTCGTAATAGTCACCGGAGGTTTGCTCACTGTCATAGTGGCATTCACGATGGATTGGCTGGCACGAGTTGCTGAGGAACTCCTTCGACCACGAGGGATTTAATACCTAGGAAGGGTAAAAAATGCAGGTAAAAAGCCACAAAGTAGTTGCTATCGCAGCTGCAATTGCTCTCGCAGTTGTTGGAACGCTAGCAACATCATCTTCAGCTAATGCAGCTGGAACTTCCCTCAAGGGAGTAAAAATCACTGTAGGTTCGAAGGACTTCACTGAGTCAATCGTTCTTTCAAAGATTATTAAGCAACTTGTTATCGCTAATGGCGGACAGGTTGTAGATAAGACAAACATCAAGGGATCTGCCACAACTCGTGAAGCGCTCGTAAAGGGCGAAATCCACGCATACTGGGAGTACACCGGAACAGCATGGCTCGTTTACCAGAAGCAGACAGATGTAAACATCTCTCCAAAGGATATGTACACAAAGGTTGCTGCTGGAGATAAGAAGGCCAAAGTTAAGTGGCTTCCAATGACTTCATTTAACAACACATACGCATGGGCAATCACTAAGGCAAATGCAACTAAGTACGGAATCAAGACATACTCAGATCTAGCAAAGAAGCTTCCTGCAGGTTCTGCATGGTGCGTTGAGTCTGAGTTCCAGAGCCGTCCAGATGGTTGGGCCGGATTTAAGACCAAGTACGGTATCTCTGATTCAAATATCGAAACTAAGGTCCTTGATACTGGTGCTATCTACCAGGCAACAAAGGATGGACAGTGCATGGTTGGTGAAGTATTCGCTACTGACGGACGTATCGGCGCACTTGGCTTGATGGTTCCAACAGAAGATCTCGCTTACTTCCCACCATACAACGCTGCAATCACAATCACTGATGCAACTGCAAAGAAGTACCCAAACCTAGTGAAGGTACTTTCACCAATTGCAGGAAAGATCAGCAACGGCACAATGCAGAACCTCAATGCTCGCATTGACGTTCTCGGTGAAGATGCAGATGAAGTTGCAAAGAGCTTCATCCGCGCAGCTGGATTGGTTAAGTAAAGAACAATGATTGAAATCCAGATCGGCGAAGGCTTTGTGGGCAAAGGCCCTAATGCGGCTCATACGAACACAATTCTTGGAGCCCGATCTGGACCCGCGGGAGTGGCTTGGGCAACTGCCCTTGCCACTCCGCGTGCGGGGCACGTCCCATTTATGGTTGTTGCGCAACCCGGTATTGCAGTGACTCCACCTACGCTCTTTGTAAATAAAGCTGCGGTGGAAAGTGATCAGCATGGATTATTTACCTGGGGCGCGGCGCAAGCTGGCGTCGCTGCCGGAGTGGGAGACGCACTTCGCAACGGTGTTATTGATACTTCGCAGACAGATAACTTAGTAATCGTTGCCGCAGTCTGGCTCAATCCAACTGCTAACGATGAAGAAGAAGTTTTTCGCAATCAGCGGCAAGCCATGATTGATGCGCTGACAAACGGCAAGAGCGGAAAACCAACTGCGGCCGATGTTATGCAGGCAACGGAGAACGTTGCTAATCCATTTTTTAGACAGAACTAACTTCTACTAACGAGAGTCCTAAATTCCTTTCATGAAGATTACAAATATTCGTTTCGAGCGCGCCACTCTTAAACTTGACCCACCTTTCTGCCCTAACTGGGATCCGACTCCACGTGGAACTTTTGGTGCAACTCTGACCATCTTAGAAACCGATGGGGGAGTAATTGGCTATGGTGCCGGCGATGATATGACTGGCTTCGATGGATACGAAAAGTATTTCATCGGAAAAGATCTCTTCGATATTCAAGAGCATGTTCGCGCGTTAGAGACCATTACTTTCCATGCCGGTCGCTATTGGCCAATCGAAGTAGCAATTTGGGATGCCATCGGTAAAGCCAAGAACGAGACTGTTGCCTCCCTTTTCGGTGGCGCTGAAGATTCAATTCCAGCTTATGCCTCAACTGGTGCAATCATGAGTGCGCCCGAGCGAGCAAAGAGCGCAGTTGCCATCCGCAACGCTGGATTTAAAGCGATGAAGATTCGCGTGCCGCAAACGCAACTCGACCTTGGTATTGAAACCCTCAAACTTATTCGCGAGGCAGTGGGCTCAGATCTGGAAATCATGGTTGATCTCAATCAAGCCTGGCGTATGCCTGGAGATACTCGTAAATCAATAAGTGTGGAAACTGCGATGAAGTTTGTCGATGCCGCCGTTGATTACGGGGTTTACTGGATTGAAGAACCGCTTCCGATGGAAGATGTTGAAGGTTTGAAAAAGTTACGCGGTCGCGGTACTCGAATTGCTGGCGGTGAAATGGTGCGCACGATTCATGAGATTAATACCCTGATTGAAAGCGATGCGCTCGATATTATTCAAGCAGATGTTGTACTGGCTGCCGGTATGGAAAAATCACGCGAAATTGCGCGCCGTGCAAATGCGCGTGGTCATGTATTTACACCACATACTTGGTCAAACGGTTACGGGTTGGCCGCAAACCTTCAGGTCACCGCCGGTATCGGTGGTGCACCATTTATTGAATTCCCATTTGATCCACCAACGTGGACAAATGAACGCCGAGATTTCTTAATGGCGAAACCACTAACTGTTGAGAGTGATGGATTACTCCATGTTCCTGCTGGGCCAGGACTCGGAATTGAACCAAACTGGTCTTACTTTAAACAACCTGTCGCCTAAGGAGAAGAAATGACGCTCGACAAAGATGCTTGGGTAAAGCGTGCGCTGGAGCTAAAACCAGAGGCGCGTATGTACATCAACGGTTCATATGTTGATGCCGCATCAGGCAAAACCTTTGATGATATTTCTCCGCGCGATCAACGAGTGATTGCAAAGATTGCAGCTGGTGATACCGAAGATGTAAATAGAGCTGTCGCAGCTGCAAAATCAGCCTTTGATTCTGGCATCTGGCGCGAGCTGAACCCGCGCGATAAGAAAGCGATTTTGCTTAAGTGGGCCGATCTGATTCGCGAAAATCAAGAAGAGTTAGCACTTCTGGAAACGCTAGATGTTGGAAAGCCAATCTCTGATTCGCTCAACGTTGATGTCATGGGCTGCGCCCGAACTGTGCAGTGGTATGGCGAAGCAATCGATAAAACTTACGATGAAATTGCGCCAGCGCCACGTAACGCACTTGCCATGATTACTCGGGAACCACTCGGCGTCATTGGCGCAGTCGTTCCTTGGAATTACCCGATGATCATCGCTTCTTGGAAAGTTGCCCCAGCGTTAGCTATGGGAAATAGCGTGGTGCTTAAGCCAGCAGAGCAATCATCACTTTCAGCAATTCTCCTCGCCCGACTTGCTACCGAAGCCGGCCTACCCAATGGAGTCTTCAACGTAGTTACTGGTCTCGGACCAGAAGCGGGACAAGCACTCGCGCGCCATATGGATGTTGCGAAATTGGCATTTACTGGAAGCGGACCAACTGGGCGCAAGATGCTGCAGTATGCGGCAGAATCAAATATGAAACAGGTTGCCCTAGAACTCGGTGGCAAGAGCCCGCAAGTAGTCCTAGATGATGTGAAAGATCTTGATGCCTGTGCCTCAACTATTGGCTGGGGAATTTATTACAACGCAGGGCAGACATGTAATGCGGGTTCTCGCATCATCGTGCAGGGGCAGAAAATTAAAGAGCAGCTCTTTGAAAAGATTGCAAAGTTCGTTGACACCTTCCCGGTCGGAGATTGCCTTGACCCATCGGTCTACATGGGGCCAATCGTTTCCACGCTACAGCGTGACCGCGTTAATCACTACTTAGATATGGTTGGCAAGAACGGTGAATCATTTGTCTTCGGTGGACAGCAACCAACTGGTGATGACAACCTGATCAGGCCAACTTTGATTGATTGCGTAAAGCATGATTCAGCACTTTCACAGGAAGAGATCTTTGGACCAGTAGTTGTGACCGTTGATGCCAAAGATGAAGCTGATGCGTTAGCTAAAGCAAATGGCACTGAATATGGCTTGGCTGCCTCAGTCTGGTCGAGTGATATCTCTCGCGCACATAACTTTGCCCGCAAACTTCGCGCCGGAACGGTCTGGGTAAATACCTTCGATATGTCCGATGTCATCACACCATTTGGTGGATTCAATGGGTCAGGTGCAGGCCGTGATAAATCACTCCATGCGCTTAATAATTACAGTGCGCTAAAAACTACCTGGGTAGATCTTTCTTAATTAGTAATTACCAATATCCAACAAAGAGGAGAACACGTGAAGGTCGCATTTATTGGAACAGGCAGCATGGGCGGAAGCATGTCGAGAAATTTGGCTGCTGCCGGAATCGACATCACGGTCTTTGATTTAAATACCGAGAGTATGCAGAAGCCAATTGCTGCAGGTGCAAAGGCAGCGTCATCTGGCGTTGATTGTGTCACTGGCGCTGATGTACTCATCACGATGTTGCCAACTCCGCAAGCAATTGAAGGATGCATGGTCACAAGTGGTGTCGCAGCTGCCATGAAGCCAGGATCAATGTGGATTGATATGTCTACCTCGGTGCCAGAGACAGCGAAGACAGTAGAGAAATCACTCGATAAGTCGGTGCGAATTATTGATGCACCTGTCGCTGGAATGTCCGTCGGTGCCGATAAGGGCACCATGTCAATTTTCGCTGGTGGATCTGCGGCAGATTTTGCCTATGCCAAACCACTCTTTGATGTTATGGGAGATCCAGAAAAATTCTTTAATTGCGGAGAACGCGGTACTGGTTATGCAGTCAAGCTCGTCCTTAACATGCTCTGGTTTAACTCATTTGTGGCGACAACGGAAGCGCTCTTGCTTGGCGTAAAAGCTGGGGTGGACCTAGAAGTTCTTCGTCAATCTCTCGTTGGTTCACCATGTAATTCAATTTTGCTAGAGCGTGACATTCTGGGGATGCTGAAAGATGGCGATTACGATGAAGGATTTGCAGTGGCACTTGCCTGTAAAGATCTCAGACTTGCTGGCGACCTCGCTCGCTCAGTGGGTGTTCCGATGGAGGTCGGCGCTACTGTCGAGAATGTCTATCGCCGGGCACGTGCCCGCTATGGCGATAAGGCGGGCGAGATGATTCCAGCCAAGATGTACGAAGACGATACAAATACACCGCTTCGCTTTAAGTAGGCTGCAATGGCCCGCACCTTGGATCGCACCTCCATCCTTGGGGTAGCAATCATGTGGATTGTGGGGGGCAGTATCTATCCGTTTCTTTCATACGCGGCCGAGACAATTGACCCGGTCAACGTTGTCTTAATTCGGGCATGGGGTGCGGTACTTGTTTTGCTGATTGCGGTACTGATTATTGCACCACAATCTCCTCGAACATTTAGATTCGATAAAACGCTGATCCCGGTAGTTATTTCATCGCTGATGTATTCACCGCTCTGCAGTATTTCCTTGGCATGGTCTAGTTCGCGAATTCCAGGGGCGATAGCATCGCTGATTTACGCAACACTTCCTGCGATGTCAATCATCTATATGGCAATACAGGGAAAGAAGCACTCCCTCCTTGCAGTAAGTGGAGTAGCTGTCGCATCAATCGCAGTTGTGTTCTTAATTGGCGCACCACAAGGATCTGTTCAAGTCGCCGGAATATTTGCAGCGCTGCTATCTACCTTTGCCTGGTTTGCTGCGACCGAGATTTGGATTAAGTATGAAAATGGCTATCCGCTAATTTTTGCAATCTTCTTACAGGTATTTATCGGCGCACTTGGCATGACCGTGGTCCACTTTGTCATTCAAGCGCCGGCGGTACGCGCAGCTGATGTCTTAAATCCAACGATGCTCTTTCTCATTGTGGCCTTGGCCGCTTCCTATTGGGCCTATCTTGCAATCTCTCGCACCGTCTCGCCAGCGCTATTAACCTCCTTCGCATTTGTTAACCCGCTAGTAGCCGGGGTTGTCGGCTACTTCGCATTTGGACAGAAGCTCGGTGTGGTGCAGGTAATAGCAGGTGCAATCTTGCTCGTGGGAGTAGCGCTCGTGGTCAAGAGCGAAACCGCCTGAACTCTCACCTCAAGGCCAAGTCTGTCGGGCCTTGAAATTTCTTCGCCCGGAGCCTACATTTGCGTCTCACCTTCGGGCCGACACTTAGGAAAAGGATTAGGAACAATGAAAGCATCAGTACTTCATAAATACGACGAGTCTCTTACCGCAAGTAACTGGGTCACATATGAGGATGTTCCAGATCCAAAGATTACAAAGCCAACCGATGTTCTTGTAAAGATTGGTGGCGCCGGAGTTTGCCGTACCGACCTACACGTTATCGAGGGTCAGTGGCGCTCACGTATGGATCCAGATGGCAAGACCCTACTTCCATACATCATGGGCCATGAGAACGCTGGCTGGGTGGAAGAAGTTGGTTCCGAAGTTGTTGGTCTCAAAAAAGGTGATCCAGTAATTTTGCACCCACGACTATCTTCAGGTTTTGAAATCGAACACCGCCGCGGTGAAGATATGCATGGCACTGGAACATTCCCAGGAGTGAGCGAGAACGGCGGATATGCCGAAGCGCTTGTCACAAGTGTTCGCAATATCGTTGCACTTCCTAAATCCCTTGCTCCTAAGGCAGTTGCTGCCTATGCAGATGCAGGTTTGACTGCGTATCACGTAGCAAAGAAAGCATCTCGCACACTTCTTCCAGGTCAGTTCGTAGTTGCAATTGGTGCAGGCGGACTTGGACACATCGGAATTCAATGCCTTAAGGCAATGTGCGCAGCTGAAATCATCGTTGTTGATATGTCGGATATGGCTCTTAAGTTGGCTAAGGAGAGCGGCGCCGATCACGTTGTTAAGGCCGATGGCAATGAAGTTGAAGCAATCATGCAACTCACAAAGGGCTTTGGTGCGGAAGCAGTAATCGACTTCGTGGGCGAAAAGGGTTCAATCAAGAAGGGTCTAGCCATGACTCGCGCTCTTGGTAACTACTACATCGTAGGTTACGGCGAAGATATCCAGATTTCAGCGCTCGACCTCATCACAACCGAACGCAACATCGTCGGTAACTTGGTGGGAACATGGGCAGATCTCAACGAGCTTATGTCATTGGCCGAGCGAGGATTAGTTCACCTCTCAACCGTGGAGTATGCGCTTAAGGATGCCGATCAAGCACTTCATGACCTCAACGCTGGCAAAGTTAAGGGTCGCGCAATCCTGGTTCCTTAAAAATCAAAGAAGTTCCAAGAAGCACCTTGTTTAGTCTCGGACCCACCACATCGAAGGAGATGGCCTGCTCGTGAAGAAAATTGAAATCGCGCAGTTTGGTGGCTCCGAGACTTTGCAATTGGTAGACGCACCTACCCCTACCCCTACGCGTACACAGCTACTGGTGAAGGTTGCAGCAGCTGGCGTCAATTTCGTAGATATTTATCAGCGCAACGGAAATCCTGTCTATGGCATGAAGGTGCCATACACCCCAGGTATGGAAGGCGCCGGCGTCGTTGAAGCGATCGGCGGTGATGTCACAACTTTTAAAGTTGGCGATCGTGTTGCCTGGACCTGGGCGCTGGGAAGTTATGCCGAGTATGCAATCGTCGAAGAGGCGAAAGCGGTAGTTGTTCCGCAGGGGCTTGAGTTAGAAGAAGTTGCAGCTTTTATGTTGCAGGGAATTACCGGCCATTACCTTGTTAACTCGACCTATGAAATTAAGCCAGGGGATATCGCACTGGTGCATGCCGCTGCTGGCGGTACTGGAAGTTTGCTCGCGCAACTTATTCTCCTTAAAGGTGGAACCGTTATTGGCACGACATCAACAGAAGCTAAGGAAGCAACTGTTCGAGCACTAGGCGTGCAACATGTGATTCGCTATGACAAAGAAGATTTCTTGGAAGAAGTAAAGAAAATTACCAATGGTCGCGGCGTCGATGTTGTCTACGACGGAGTGGGTGCAAAAACTTTTGATCAATCACTTCTCTGTCTCAAGCCCCGGGGAATGATGGTCCTCTTTGGCGGCGCCAGCGGTCCGGTTCCACCATTTGAGCTCATGCGTTTAAATGCCGCCGGCTCACTTTTTATTACTCGACCAACACTTGCTCATTACGTGGCAGATGCCGCCGAATTTAAGGAGCGCAGCAACGCGATTTTTGAGTTGTTACTGAGTGGAAAAATATCGGTGCGCATTGATAAGCGCTACGCCCTGGGCGATGCGCATCAGGCACATGATGATTTAGCCAGCGGCAAGACCAGTGGCAAGCTCATTCTGATTCCATAAGGGTTGATTCCTTAACCACAAACCCTGTTATCAAATTGTTATAACAATCGTGTTATCAGATTGTTATAAAGGTCCTATTCCACGCGTTACTCGAGGGTAGCCCGGTGAATAAATATTTAATTTCACCCTTTACCCAGGACTCTATTTTACGTACGATTCGGCAGCGCCAAAAATTGCGAGGGAACTCTGGGAGAAGTCTCGGGGAGAAGCTTGTGAAAATTGGAAGCGAAGTTTGATCTGAGTTTTCTTAGATGAAACTTTTTGAACTCTCTCGAGAAATATTCCTGAAAGGAAGTTTATGTTCACAAAGAAAGTCAAGACACTACTCGCTGTAGCGCTTCCAGTCGCACTGGCTGCCTCAGTTGTAGTAGTCACACCTGCATCTGCAGGTGGAACACTTACTCGTACACCAGGCCAAGAAGTTTCATACAAGGCTTACGGTGCTGAGTACGCAAACGTTGCTACTACAAAAGATGGTGACGACGCATGCTCTTGGTACAACACATCAAAGAAGGATTACTCAGGTAAGACTCTTCGTGTTCTAACACACGCAATCCCAAACATGGGTAAGCCAACAGCGCTTCACGCTAAGCAGTTCGAAGAGCTAACAGGTGGAAAGGTTGAAGTTGAGCACGTCTCATTCGGTGACCTCTACGCGAAGCAGCTTCGTTCATACCAGACAGATACAAATCAGTACGATGTTGTATTCAATGGTTCATACCAGATTGGTGATTTCCATTCTTACTACGCAAAGGTTCCAGATTCAGTTACTAAGGGAAATGGTTCACTAGCAACCCTTACACCTTTGTACAAGGAGCTATACAAGTGGGATGGCGAGACCAAGCTCTTCGGTATCGACGCTGATCGTCACTTCCTCAAGTACCGTACAGATGTCTACGAGAATGCAGCAGCTAAGGCTTTCTACAAGTCAAAGACTGGAAAAGAGCTTGCACCTCCAAAGACATGGAAGGAATACAACCTTCACGCAAAGACATTCAATGGCTACAAGCCAGCAGGTCAGCCAGCAGGAGTTAAGTTCACTGGAACAACAGAAATCACTCAAAAGGGTGGCCTCATGTTCGGTGCATTTATCGACCGCGTTGCACCATATGCAAAGAATCCAAACGTTAAGGGTGGATTCTGGTTCGATGAAAACATGGTTCCACAGGTCAACAACCCAGGCTTCGTTGCTGGTCTAACTGACTTCGTTGAAGCAACCAAGTACATGCCAGTCGGTGGAAAGAACTTCGACCTTTCAAAGGAAATTGAATCCTTTGGACGTGGAGATTCACTTCTTTCTTACACATGGGATGATGCATGGTCTAAGTCAAATGAGCCAACAAGCCCAATCAAGAACAAGGTAAAGGCTGCACCTCTTCCAGGAGCTGAAAAAGTCTGGAACCGTGTGACAAAGAAGTGGGATACACCTAAGGGTGGAATCAACTACGCGCCATACATCGCATGGGGTTGGTCATCAGCAGTAACAGCTGCATCACCTGCAAAGGCGATGGCATTTGATTACCTCTGCTTCTGGGCAAATGAAGCGAACCACAAGCTCGATCTCACCATCGGTGACATGGGCGTAAACCCTTCACGTACAGAAGACTTCAAGTCTGACTTCTGGGTAAAGGAAATGAAGTGGGGCAAGCCAGCTGTAGATTCATGGCTCGGAACAATGCAGAACTACGAGAAGAACACCAACCGTGTGTTCGACCTCCGCGTTCCTGGCGTTTCTGACTACATGACAGCTATGGAAAATGGCGTTGCAAAGGCCCTTGCAGGTCAAGCAACACCACAGAAGGCACTTGATGAAGTAGCTAAAGAGTGGAATGCAATTACAAAGCGTGTAGGCATCACTAAGGTGAAGTCTGCATACCAGAACGTGATTGCACTCGAAGATAACATCAAGTAAGTAACTCGCTTAAAGGTGTCGCGCGGTCAATTTATTTGGCCGCGCGACACTTATGAGTTTTGCAAATAGACCTCTTTAGTGATTTTATTGCCCCTTAATTAGCGGGCAGAAGTGGAGCAGGATCTCAGTGAAAAAAGGTTACCCACGGTTCTTTCTTCTTCCAGGCTTAATTTTACTAATCGCAATTATTATCTTCCCACTCCTGTTCACAATCCGCGTGACATTCTCAAGCTGGAACGTTTCTCAAACTGGCCTTAACTTTATCGGTGGTGCAAACTGGGCCGAGATGGTCCGCGACACCCGTTACTGGGGCTCGCTACTGAGACTTTTCTATCTCTCATTTTTAACTGTTGCCATTCAATATGCACTCGGCTTTGCCATCGCGCTCTTCGCCTGGAAGGGAATCGCAGCGCGCCGCTTCTTCCGAGTTCTCTGGTTAATTCCGATGATGACAACACCGTCACTTATGGCGATCATCTGGCGTTCAATCTTTACCGAAGATATCGGTGCACTCAATGGACTTCTCTCACGCGTAGGGCTCGACCCAGTTAACTGGCTCACCGAAAGCGGGCCAGCGAATGTTGCAATCACTATCGCTGAGGTCTGGCAGTGGACACCCTTTATGTTCCTCATCCTCTTGGCCGGTCTTCTTAGCCTTCCAAAAGAACCATTTATGGCAGCTGCTATCGATGGCGCTAGTGCGTGGAAGACATTTGCGCGGGTAACTTTCCCAATGATGGCTCCAATCAGTATCGGCGCAATCATGATTCGCTTAATTGATGCGTCAAAGATCTTCGACTCCGTCTTTACTATGACGCGAGGCGGTCCTGGAAACGCAACTGAAACACCGGCGGCCTATATCTTCCAGCGCAGTTTGCAGGACTTCCAGATTGCTTACGGTTCAACCCTGGCACTGACATATTTGATCCTCGCAATCGTGACCTTAACTATTATCGGCAAAGTCTTTGCCCGCCTATCGAAGCCTCGGGGGATCTAACAGATGTATAAAGTCTTAAAGGCAACCTTCATCACCATCTGGAGCCTCTTCGTTCTCTTCCCAATCATGTGGGCGGTTACGACCAGCTTTAAGCCAGAATCTGCCGTAGTTAATGGCGCAACCTTTATTCCATTCTTGGAGTTCCAACCAAGTCTGATTGGATGGAAGGCGATTCTTCCTGGTCCAGATTCGATCACTAATTTATTTACGCCAACGCTCAACAGCCTTATCGTGACCGCAGGTGCTACCGCAATCTCACTGATCTTCGGCTCACTTGCAGCGTACGGTCTCTCTCGTTTTACCTACGGATGGAAGAACTACAGCAACGCAGACATCATCTTCTTCTTCGTCTCCCAGCGCATCATGCCGCCAGTAGTTCTTGCAATTCCATTCTTCCTCTTACTTAAGCAGCTCAAACTTCTCGATACCCACCTCGGGCTGATCCTCGTTCTTACTTCCGGTTTAATGCCGATCGTGGTCTGGTTGATGGTTGATTTCTTCAACGCACTTCCGCGCGAGATTGATGAGATGGCGATGCTAGAAGGATGTAATCCAATCCAGGCCTTCTTCCGAACAATTCTGCCGCTTTCAAAGCCAGGTCTTACAGTTGCCGGAATGTTCTGCGTCATCTTTGGCTGGAACGATATCTTCTTCGCACTCACACTTACTGCAACGAAGGTACTCACCTTGCCCGTTGCGGTTATCGCACTTAACGGAACTGTGACCCCTTACTGGATCTTGGCGGCATCAACTGTCTTCTCCATCATTCCGTTGGTCGGTCTCGCATTTGTAATTGAACGTTTCTTATCTCGTGGAAGCCTTGGCGGAGCTGTTCGATGAAAGGTATCAAGTGTCTCTAATACTTAAAAACGTCTCGGTAACAAGCGAGAAAGATGGAGTTATCCTTGACGATATCTCCTTTGAATTTAAGCCTGGCCGTATCTACATCCTGATCGGACGTACTACTTCAGGTAAGACCTCTCTCATGCGCGCTATCGCTGGCCTTTTGCCTATCGACAGCGGTCAGATCACCATGAACGGTGAAGATTTTGATGAGAAGCCAATCTGGGAGCGCGATGTCGCTGTGGTTTATCAGCAGTTCATTAACTATCCCAATAAGACAGTTCTGGAAAATGTTGAGTTCCCATTATTTCGCAAAGGCATGTCCAAGACAGAGGCCCGCGAAGCAGCACTTGTCTCAATCAGTAAAGTGGGCTTAAGCGATTATCTCGACCGTAAACCAGCACAGCTATCAGGTGGCCAGCAACAGCGGGTGGCGCTAGCTCGTTCTTTATCTCGTAAATCTCACATCATGTTACTTGATGAGCCGCTGATGAACCTTGATTACAAGCTTCGCGAGCAACTTCGCGTTGAGTTTAAAGAAATCTTTAACTCTCAAAAAGATGCAGTAACAATCTATGCAACTACGGAACCGCCTGAGGCGCTAATTCTCGGTGCCGAAATTTTGGTCATGCACGAGGGTCGAATCATTCAATACGGAAGCCCAACTGAAGTTTACGAGAAGCCACAATCAACAACTGTGGCGCGAGTAATCACTGACCCTCCTATGTCAATCTTGCCGGTCTCAATTTCTAATGGCGAAATTCGATTCGGTGATGGATACGCCCAACCAATTCCAGCGAAGATGAAGAACTTCAAAGAAGGTCGTTATCAAGTTGGCATCCGCGCAAACGACATTGAAATCGCTAAGTCAGGTGGCGAAAAGGGAACGATTTCCTTGGTTGAAGTTTCTGGCTCGGAAACCTTGGTCTATGTTGATACACCTTCCGGTGAAATTGTCTTGCAGATGGAAGGTATCCACGATGTAAAGGTCGGGGAATCAATCTCTATTGAACTTCCAGGCAACCGCTTATTCTTATTCGAAACAACCGGGGCGCTCTGTGTCTCACCAGATAGCGCAGGGGAGTAACGATGGCTAAAATTACGCTCTCAAATATTGGGCACTCTTACAATAAAGATAAGGACCAATCCACCTGGGCACTGAAGCCACTAGATATGGTCTGGGAATCTGGCAAGACCTACGCCCTGCTTGGTCCTTCTGGCTGTGGCAAGACCACAATTCTTAACACCATCTCAGGTCTGGTAACACCGCACCAAGGCCGCCTTCTTTTCGATGATCAAGATGTCACTGATATTCCTACTGCGCAGCGCAATATCGCCCAGGTCTTTCAATTCCCAACTATCTACCGATCAATGTCAGTATTTGAAAACCTCTCATTCCCATTGGTATGCCGCGGGTGGAAAGCTGACAAGATCAAGGCGAGAGTTCATGAGATTGCAGAGATTCTAGAGATTACAGATAGGTTGGGTCGTTCGGCAGTCAAGCTCGGCGCCGATGAGAAGCAGTTGATATCACTTGGCCGTGGACTAGTGCGCGATGATGTTAGCGCACTACTGATGGATGAGCCACTGACTGTGATTGACCCACAATCTAAATTTGAACTACGTAAGAAGATTAAGGCGATTAACAAGATCAACAACCTGACCGTAATTTATGTAACCCACGATCAATATGAGGCGATGACCTTTGCTGATGAGTTGCTCGTTATGAGTTTTGGCGAAGTTATTCAGCGCGGAACGCCAGAGCAGCTCTTTGAGAAGCCAAATTCCAAGTACGTGGGTAACTTCATCGGTTCTCCGGCAATGAATTTCTTGCCTGTGCAAGTGCAATCAAATGAGATTCTCTTTGGTTCAACAAAGTTAAAGACCAATAATGCAAGCGGCGATGTAAAGGGGAAGTCCATCGAGGTGGGAATCCGTCCTGAGTACATCACTCTTGCCAAGGGTGCTGGCGAGAATGTCATTGAGGCAGAGCTACTCGGTCACGATGATCTCGGAAGCGTGCGCGTACTTAAATGCGTCGCTGGTGGCTCACCTATTTCGGTAAAGATTGCGCGTAGCGAGGGGCTGCCGACTAGCAAGAACCTCTTCTTAAAGCTTCCAGCCGAAAAGTCGTGGCTCTATCAAGATGGACGTCTTATCTAAACCTTTATTACAGATTGTTATATAGGTCGGCCATTATTACGGATTGTTATATTCCTTATCACGATGAGGTCTAATTCACCTAATTTTCACCTTGCGGCATTGGTTACAATCACCTACCTTTTCCTAAACACATTCTGTGTTCAGGAAGAAAGGGAACAGGCATGAAAGATGGAAAGTTTGTAGCAGATGCCCATACTGGTTTCTGGGATGCAAGTAAAGAGAACATCAAGAATGAATACGGTTTAGCTTTCGCCGAAACATTCTATGCGTTTCAATCAGGATTCAATCCACCTGATCCAAAGTGGACAATGGACTTTGATAAAGAGTTCCGTAAAGTAGATCCAGAGTTCTATCTACATCACATGTTCGTACGTGGTGAAATGGATATGGCTGTACTTTCAACACAGGTACTCTCAGATTTCTATCACACAGGTTTTACAAACTCAAAGCGCAATGCTGAGATGGTTGCTCGCGCACCAGAGCGTCTTATCGGACTTGGTGGAGTAGATCCACGCGATAAGAACGCAACTCGTCAAATGCGTGAGCAGGTTGAAGGCGATGGCATGAAGGGTTTCAAGTGGTACACCGCTGAATGGCGCGGAGAATCACGCGGTTGGAAAGCAAATGATCCAGCTGTATTCCCATGCTACGAAGAAGCTATTGCAATGGGTGTTAAGAACATGCACTTCCATAAGGGCCCAGCAGTAGAGCCACTATCAATGGAGAAGTTCGATGTCTATGACATTGACGAACCTTCATCACTCTATCCAGAACTTAACTTCATCGTCGATCACATTGGTCTTCCACGTCTGGACGAGTTCTGTTGGATCGCTGCACGTTCAACAAACGTGTACGCATCACTTGCAGTAGCGAACGCATTTATTCACAAGCGTCCTCGTTACTTCGGTGAGATGATGGCGAACCTTCTCTTCTGGCTCGGCGAAGATCGCATCATCTGGGGAACAGACTTCCCAATTTGGTACCCACACTGGATTCTTGATGAATTCATGGAGTTCCAGATCCCAGAAGATATCGCTGAAGAGTTCGGTGTTCAGTTGACACCTGAAATCAAGGCAAAGATCATTGGCGGAAACTTCGCACGCCTATACGGCATCGACACTGATGCCAAGCTTAAGCAGATTGAGAACGACGAATTTAGCCAGCGCCGCAAGGAATTCCTTGCGAACCAGGCAACATACGTCGGCGCTTAATTCTTAAGCAGCCAATTAATTACTAAGTAACGAGAAAGAAGTCATGACTACAACATCCATGGGTATCGAAGAACTAATTCGAGATGCGGCTAGTAGCGTTCCCGATCCTGAAATCCGCAAGACTATGGGTCAGTTGGGCATGATTGATGAAGTAGAGCTGAGGGAGGGTGGTAACGCGATTATCCGTTACCACCTGACCTCGCCTCTCTGTCCATCTCCATTTGCCATCTCAATCGGCAAAGAGATACGACGTCGAGTAGAACTAGTTGAAGGCGTCACACGCGCCACAGTTGAAATTCGGGATCACTTCATCGCAAAAGATATTGCGGCGAAGGTCAACGAGGTTGATATTCCAAAGGATGCACCACCATGGCTATAAGGTATGAAACTGGCAGTACTTATTTTCCTGGCTACGAAACAGCAGAGTCAGTTATTGAATACTTATCGGCAGATGAAGTAGCGCGTAGAAGTCTCAAGAACCGTCGCGAACTCTCACTTTTAGAAATCCCTTCAGTGATGCGCGTTGCCTGCATTTTGGCCGAGCGCACCAGAAAACCTGATATTTGGATTCGTAGCGCGGTCACAACGCTCGATCGTTTTTCGCGCGAAGTCTGCAATGGAGATTTAGAGGCAGCGCTCAAGGCTGGCCAAGCAGATCCGTTGACCGCAGAGCTACTGAATCAAAAGTATCTACAGATGCACCAGGACCTCACCTCGGTCCAACTTGCTGCCTTAATGCTGGGGCCAAAGCTCTGGTGGACCTTCCATGGGGTAAATGTTCCTTGGGTAAAGCAGTTCACCACCGTGCCACGTCCGCACATTGCAAATAGTAAGAAGGGCGATTTCGACCCTACAACGCGCTTGCTTATGCTCAGCCTGGTAGCTACTGGCCTCGACTTTGAAGAGCTGGAAAAGATTAAGGTAAAGGACTCTGGCTCATTGGATATCGATGGAAATCTCGTTGAGAATCCTTACAGCGATCCGCTTGTGCTTCAGTTTGAAACAGAAGAAGGTCCTCGTATCACCTTCTTGGGCGAAGAAGCGCGCGAAGCGCTCTCGCACCAATTAGCTATTCGTAATCCAAAATCTGAAGATCCGCTCTTTGCTGACCCAGCTGATTTCAAACGCTTTATGGAGCATGCGGCCAACCGCGCCGAGTCCATCATTGAGACCGTGAACGGTGTTAACAGCACGCTCTGCAAGACTGTCGGAGATTTCTTCCTCGAGTGGGGAATTCCAGGACGTAACTTCTGGAAAGAGAACGGTCTTACTCGTCCCGAAGATTAAAAAACCTTTACTTGGTTTTTAAGTACTAGAACTTGCAGGTCCGGCCAGGTTTTCTAATACCACTGCGCGCCCTGACTCTAAGCGGGCGATTGGCACTCTAAAGGGCGAGCAGGATACGTAATCAAGGTGCAGTGAATGGAAGAAGTGGATACTGCGTGGATCTCCACCGTGCTCTCCGCAGACACCTAGCTTGAAATCAGAGCTATGTTCGCGTGCCTGTTCGGTTGCGATACGCACCAGCAGCCCAACTCCATCTTGATCAAGTGATTCAAATGGATTAAATGGAAGTAGCTCTAGGTCCAAATAGCGCGGTAAGAAGCTGGACTCAACATCGTCACGGCTAAAGGCCCAAGTCATCTGAGTTAAATCATTTGTACCAAAGGAGAAGAAGTCGGCATAGTCGGCAATCTTGCCGGCAGTCATAGCCGCACGAGGTGTCTCAATCATGCTTCCTATTGGAATATCGAAGTGTTGACCAGTTCCGGTAAGAGTATGGGCAATCTCTTCTTCTAGCGTCTTGCGCAGGTGCAGTAATTCTCGCTGGGTTGCGACAAGGGGAACCATAATCTCTGGCACCGGATTGTGGCCCAACTTACGTACCTCAAGGCAGGCGTGCACAAGTGCGCGAACCTGCATCTTAAATAGTTCAGGAATCAAAATCCCAAGACGCACGCCGCGAAGACCGAGCATTGGATTAGATTCATGTAGACGCTTAACGGCTGCAAAGACGGCGTGCTGACGTGGAGTGATCTCTTCACCCAACGCTTCAGCACGTGCCATCTCGGCACTGAGCTCGGCGATATTTGGCAAAAATTCATGCAGTGGTGGATCGAGCAGGCGGATTGTTACCGGCAGACCAGACATTGCCATCATGATGCCGACGAAATCTCCGCGTTGTAGCGGCTCCATTTCGGCGATGATTCCGCGCTGCGCCTCTTCATTCTCAGCCAAAATCAGGCTTTCTACATATGTTCGGCGTGGGCCAAGGAACATATGTTCAGTGCGGCAGAGTCCTACGCCTTCTGCGCCAAGGATGCGGGCACGAATTGCATCTTCTGGAGTATCGGCATTGGTGCGCACACGCAGAACTCGTGAAGCATCTGCATGTTGCAAGATGCGATCGACTGCCTTTACAACTGCTGTTGCTTGGGCAGAGTTAGCATCGAGCTTGCCCTCGAGGTATGCAGTAACGGGGGAGGCAATAGTTGGAAGTGCACCAAGATAGACGATGCCACTTGTGCCATCGATAGAGATAACTTCACCCTCGTACACGGTGCGGGAGCCGACGGTAAATAAATTTGCACGTTCATCAACCGAGATGCTCTCTGTTCCACAAATAGCCGTCTTACCCATTCCGCGAGCGACAACAGCTGCGTGCGATGTCTTTCCGCCACGGCTGGTGAGAATTCCTTCAGAGGCAACCATTCCGACTAAGTCATCGGGACTAGTCTCGCGACGAACAAGAATTACCTTGTGGCCGGCGCGCGCTAGATCAAATGCTTTGCGAGAGTCAAAGACGACCTCACCGACAGCAGCTCCTGCTGAAGCTGGGATACCGCGGGCTATCTCGGTTACCTGCCCTGAAAGATCAAACTGCGGGAACATTAGGTGGCCTAACTGCTCACCGGAGATTCGAGAGAGCGCCTCGTCCATGGTGATCTTGCCTTCATCGACAAGTTGCAGAGCTACGCGGAAGGCTGCCTCTGCGGTGCGCTTACCAACACGAGTTTGCAAAATCCAGAGCTTTCCGCGTTCAACGGTAAATTCAATATCGCATAGATCTCGGTAGTGATTTTCGAGCAGACTCATTACCCGCTCAAGTTCGGCAAAAGCTTTTGGTTCGCGTTCGTTCATTTCAACGAGTGTCATGGTGTTGCGAATACCCGCGACAACATCTTCACCTTGGGCGCGGTTGAGGTAATCACCGTAGCTTCCGTTTTCACCAGTTGCTGGATTTCTAGTAAAGGCAACGCCAGTTCCAGAATCATCGCTGAGATTTCCAAAGACCATTGATTGAATATTTACCGCAGTACCTAAATCAGAAGGGATGCGCTCACGCTGGCGGTAAATTTGAGCACGTTCAGAATTCCAGGAGTGAAAGACAGCTTCAACTGAGCTAATGAGGTGCTGACGTGGATCAGTAGGAAAGTCTTTTCCTGTCTGAGCCTCAATCTCTCTAATGAGAGCCTGTGACAGTGCTTTTAGCCCATCAACTTTTAACTTTTGGACGCTATCAACTGAGTGTGATTCCAAAATTCGAGCTTCAATTTTCTTGAAATCTGCCGGTGGAACGTCGCAGACGATGCGCCCGTACATATCAATGAAGCGGCGGTATGAGTCCCAAGCGAATTCGCCATCGCCAGTTTGTTCGGCCATTGCTTGTGCAACTTCTGGTGTCATGCCGACATTGAGAACTGTCTCCATCATGCCTGGCATAGAAAATTTTGCACCAGAGCGAACTGAAACTAAGAGTGGATTCTTTGGATTGCCAAACTTTTTATCGAGCGCTTTCTCAAGTTCGGCTAGTGAGCTGTCAATCTCGCCGGAGAGTGATGCTGGCATGATTCCCGATGCCAAAAATTCTCGGCACGCTTGGGTGGTGATGGTAAATCCCGGTGGTACCGGAAGACCCATCCGTGTCATTTCGGATAAATTGGCACCCTTGCCACCGAGGAGATCTGCCATTGAGCGATCTCCGAAAGTGAACGGATACACCAGCGACGTTGCAGGCATGGGTGGATATTACATGCTTTTCAAATAGTGCAACTCAACCCGCCCCTTCCGGGCAAAGCTGTTGTAGAGTCCACTCAAATTTATAGTCAGGGATGGGGGTGTCTCATGGAGGTGAGGGTTATCAGTCTCCTCAGCGCCGATGCCCTGAGCGAACTCCGGCGCAAAGTTCATCACACTCGCAAGACCGCCTCACTACCCACGAGAGATGTAATAAATGCCGAGATAATTTCTCACGATCTGAGAGTCATCGCCGAGTTTCTTACCGAAGAGTTTGAAGCCGATGTCGTAACTCTCTTTGAATCTCGGGTGCAGCCCGATCCATGGCCTCTACTCACCAGTTGGGATTACCCAGGCGCTTGGGTGAATACGCATTCGGAAACGCTTTTCCGCATTCTCGACGGCGAAAAGTCGGTCAATATCTTTTCCAAGAGTGGTGACCACAGCATTCGTATCTCAACCATCTCCTGAAGCTGAGAATCTACCGATATCGGAGATTTTCGATTATGATTTTCTTATGGCTAAGAAGACAATCTCAAGACATCGTGCGGCGGCGAAATTCGGTTGGTTTGGAGCGCTCATTGCACTGCTCTTTACCCTCTTTTGGCCGAGCATCTACCTGACAACCATTGTTGTAAATAGCGCCCTCGGTTATGTAGCTGGCTTCATCATCAACTACTTCTTCCGCATGGCAAAAGGCAAATAAAACTCGCTTAAACGCTTCACTTTACGGTCGGTGGCTGTTAGTTTCACCGCATGAAAAATTCTTTGAAGCAGGGTCTACCAATATTCGCAATTTCATCGAATATGAGAGCTGGCCTGATTTTAATCGGACCATTGCTGCCAATCCTTAAAGAAGAGTATGGAATCAGTGTTTTTACTGAATCTATTTTGGCGGCAACCCCGCTGCTCTGCTTCTCACTATCTGCAATCCTGATGCGCAGTATCAGTCGCTTGGGAAATACCAATCGCATCATCTCTTACGCAATCACACTTCTTACGCTTTCACTATTCCTCAGAACAACATTTGATATTGCCTCAATTTTGATCTTCTCAATCACGCTAGGTATCTCAGTTGCAGTGCTTAACTACATGCTGCCGGTCTGGGTTAAGGAAAATGGCACCTCAAATGCCGGACTTCTCACTGGAATTTATGCATCTGTTATGGGATCTTGCGCCGCAATCTCACTTGCAATCACCGCCCCACTTGCAGAGGCATCTTCCTACACCTGGCGTCTAGCAATGCTCCCTTGGTTCATTATTGGTGCACTCACTGCGCTCTGGTGGTGGATCAAGATTCCTAGCTCTTCAGTTTCTGATGTTGTCGAGAGTAAGGAAAGTTTCTGGGCAAACCCACTATTTAAGAGCAGCTCTGCTTGGTCAATCACAATCTTGTTCGGATTACTGAACATGATTCACTACGCATCAGCTACTTGGTTGCCAACTATCTTGTTAACTAAAGGCTTCTCTTTGGTCGATGCTGGAATTCTTGTTGCAGTAGCAACGCTGGTGGGATCACTCTTAAGCTTGGCTGTTCCACACTTTGCCGCAAAGCGAAAAGATTTCCGCGTCGTCTTGATTGTTTTCTCAATCTTCTTGGCGGCTTCCTACTTCGCAATTTCAGTAGATACCGGAATGCGTCTCTGGGTCTGGGTAATCCTGGGAAACATCGGCGTCTATGTAACATTCTCAATCGCGCTCTTCCTGGTTGTCTTTCGCGCAGCTGATGCGGCAAAGACCAAATCACTTTCGATCATGATGCAATCAGTTGGGTATGTCATGGCGACAGCCTCACCGATTGTGCTTGGCCGACTCTTTGACCTGACTGGAAATTGGGATCGCGCGCTCTACTTCATCATCGCCCTGGCTGCGATTCAAGTAGTTGTTGCGATTAAAGCTGGTTCAAACGAGAAGGTTTAATTCGGACCTTTAATGTGATTCGCGAGTGGCTCATTCTTTGCTATTCGCGATAACTGCTCCTGCACCATCTTGCGCGCGCGCGGCTCAAAAGCCCCGCTATCGCCGCCGACGTGTGGCGAAATAATGACGTTCGGGGCAGACCAGAGTGGGTGGCCGGCTGGTAGCGGTTCTGGATCTGTTACATCTAACCCGGCAGTGATTCGTCCGGTGTGAAGCTCGGCAACCAGTGCATCGGTATCAACGATTGCACCGCGCGCGACGTTGACCAAGGTGGCGCCATCCTTCAACTTCTTTAGGCGAGCTGCGCTCATAAAGTGCTTTGATTCTGCGGTCAACGGCAAAATCAAAATAATGACATCAAGTTTTGGGAGGTACTCATCGAATTCTGAAATCTTGACCGATCCATCGCTGCCGCTTCGAGTAAAGGCGGTCACTGTTGTCTCAAACATTTCTAGTAACGATGCGATGCGCTTGCCAATATGTCCATATCCAACGATTCCGACGTGGGCATCGGCAAGTGCTGGCTTTCTGGTGCGATGCCAGACGCCCTTCTTCTGGTTATCCATAAACTCGGCAAATCCGCGGCGTGCTGCGATTGTTAGCCCGATTGCTAACTCAGAAGTTGAAACATCATGTAGCCCAGATCCGTTACAGAGGGTCACTCCCTCTGGAATGTGGGGCAAGATATCTTCATACCCAGCTTGGTTGTAGTGCACAACCTTTAGGTTTTTCATCTGCGGAATGATTTCAATAGTCTTAATTCCACCCATGTAGCTCGGTACGTAGAATTCAATCTCATCTAGTTGCGATGCCGATGGAACAAAACCATCAGTGGATAAGTGCGTCATGCCAGCAGGAATCGTGAGATCACTCCATTGCGTCCAAATCTTCGTCACTATTCGCTCCTCGGCTTTTTACGCGGATCTATCTAATTGTGCAGAACTATATCTACTTCGTAGTGTTAATTGAAGCGTAAATCCTGCAGCCGGATAGAGTTCGGGCCATGAGTGAACTATCGGCGCAGGTGCGAAAAGCACTCGATGCTGCCGTGGAGGCAATCGGGGGAGCAACTCGCGAGGGCCAAATTGAAATGGCAGAAGCGGTTGCAAATGCACTAACCGATAGACACCACCTCATGGTGCAAGCCGGTACCGGCACCGGAAAATCACTTGCTTACATTGTGCCGGCGCTAGTTCATGGGAGAAAAGTATTGGTAGCAACTGCAACGCTGGCGCTACAACGACAGTTAGTAGAACGCGATCTCCCGGCAGTTGTGCCAGCGCTTGAAAAAGCCTTGGGTCGCCCGATCACATATGGAATTTATAAAGGTGTGGGCAACTATGTGTGTCTACAGAAAATGAATGCCGATGATGCTGACCCTGATGGCGAGTTAGTTCTTGAATCCTCATACTTAGAAAAAGATGCAAAGCGGTTAATTGCTTGGGCCAAGACCCCGGGTGTTTCAGGTGACCGAGATGATGCACCGGAAGTAGATCGCAGAGTGTGGGCGGCAAATTCTTTATCGGGGCGCGAATGTGTAGGAGCCGATGTCTGCGCCTTGGGCGCACAATGCTTTGCAGCGAAGGCGAAAGCTAAGGCGCAAGAGGCGGATGTAGTCGTTACTAACCACACTCTGCTTGCAATTGAAATTGTTGATTCGCATCCAATCTTGCCAGAACGTGATGCGGTAATTTTGGATGAAGCCCACGAATTTATGGATCGCACAACTCAAGCGGTAACCGAAGAACTTACTTCTGGGCGAGTGCAGCGAGCAGCTGCCATGGCGCGAAAGTATTCACCCGGCAAACCAAGTGATGCGCTGACCAAGGCTGCTGATTCCTTCCATGATGCGATGGCTGATTACGGCGAGAGCGTGAAGAGTGATTTCAATTCGCAAGGTCGCCTGGAAGATATTCCAAGTATGTTGGAAGCCCCTATCCGTAAGTTGAAAGAGAGCGCCACTGCTTTTGTGCAAGTACTAACCGCCGATGATGAAATTATTGATCCAGATGCAAATGCCGAGCGGGCGCGCGTTAAGGGTGCGGTGCAAGAAATTGCAACAACTGCCGGCAAATTACTGAAGATGGGCAATGAACACGTACTTTGGTATGAGCCAACTTTTTCGACGCTGCATTTAGCGCCGTTATCGGTCTCGCATGTGCTGCGCAGTAATTTACTCACTAAGACGCCAGTGATTGCTACTTCAGCAACACTGACAGTGGGAAATAATTTTGATGCTATGGCACGAAGTATTGGCTTTGTGGTGGGCACTGATACCGAAGTTGAGACCGAAAGCGGAGATATCGACCCAGCTAATGTGCAGATGCTCGATGTTGGGTCACCATTTGATTTCGCTAATCAAGGAGTGCTCTATCTACCTAAACATCTTCCCGAGCCAGGACGCGATGGTCCAAGTAAAGAAGTACTGGAAGAACTTGGCGAACTCATTGATGCCGCCGGCGGTCGCACCTTGGCGCTCTTTAGTTCTTGGCGCGGGGTTGAGGCAGCCGATGCTCATTTGCGTCAAGTATTAGTGGACCTACCAATTACCATCATCACCCAAAAGCGTGGCGATGCCGTGGGGCCACTTGTAGAACGTTTTGCAAAAGATGAAACTTCGATTTTGCTCGGCACTATGTCGCTCTGGCAAGGCGTCGATGTTCCAGGAAATTCTTGCATCTTGGTGGCCATCGATCGCATTCCATTTCCTCGCCCTGATGAACCCGTTATGTCAGCGCGCTCTTCGATGGCTGATGCCTCAGGTGGCAGTGGATTTATGCAGGTATCAGTTCCGCGCGCAGCCCTGTTGTTGGCACAAGGAACTGGCCGCTTGATTCGCAGTATCGATGATCGCGGCGTTGTCGCAATCCTGGATTCCAGAATTGTGACAAAGCGCTACGGCAGCACGCTCTTGAACTCAATGCCACCACTGTGGCGCACCAGTGATGGGGCAGTGGTCCGCGAATCACTTCGCCGGCTTGCCTCAACTGTCGATGAGTAAGTTACTTAATCGCAATCTTTACTGAGCCGTGGTTCATCTGCCACAAGCCCGCTTTTTCGGCGGCGTGAAATTCCACGGTACATGTTCCGCGCTTAATAGCCTTAAGAACATTTCCCTTAACTGAACATGCCTTAGATGAACTCTTGTATTCAATTACTTCGCCAAAGTTAGAAGACTTTGGAAGTGATTTACTCGCACCGACTTTGAGAGATTTTGGCATGGCGGCAATCTTCTGAGTCCCTGGAGTGAGAATAAATGGGAAGTTACCGGATGCCGCTGCAGTGGTTGCATTTCCGACGGTCGAATAGGCAAGTGCACACTGGCCGGCACCTTTCAGCGCCGTGAGCACACCATCTGCATAGGAACAATCTGGTGTCAGTGATCGAAAGGTGATTGCTAATCCTGATTTTGCCGAGGCCACAATTTTGGCATCTGCGCGGTAGGCCAAGTTACTTGGCACGTTGCGAACCAATGGAGTTCCATTGAGAGTGACAGTGATTTCATCTGCTGCTAGAACTGGAGCTGCTACACCTGCTCGAAATGAAATTGGCAAGAACTTATCTTCTGAAGTGTCAGTACCCGCTGTGCGATCAAGGCGGAAGAAGAGCCCACATTGTGTCGTGGTGCAATCAACAGTTACGCCTCTACCGATAATTGACGCAGATACCTTCATTGCAATTGGGCCAGTTGAGCTGATTGAGCCTTGCTCGCCGGTGGTGCTTACCCAGAGTTGATTTATATCATCACATGTCGCTGGACGCGCTGTACCCACTGGTGCGATGCACTGTTGAATGTACATGCCGGCTTTTGTTGGAAACTTGGTAAAACCACCATTGATTGTGGCCCCAGCCGGGTCAAGGTTAGTCAACGGCGCACTTGAAAAAACAAATGTCTCAGCCTGGGCTGGCGCGGATAAGCCAACCGGTGCTACTAATCCGAGTACTACTAGTGCTATCGCAACCTGCTTACGTGATGTGAACATTTTTCTCCTAGTTTCTTTTGTTAGATTTTGAAGTGATGACTTACTTCTTAAATGTGACAGGGATAAACAAATCATTGGTGCGATCGCCTTCATGTAGATGATCAGATCGCACGGTGATAGCGCATTTAACTTTGCTGCAGTCGTGCTTGCCAATTTTCTTAAGCACTCGAACTTTTTCCGTAAAGCGACCACCGGGTGTAAAGGGGATTGCTAACCCAGTTGCATATGAAGGCGCATTCGAAGATATCCAATACGAGGCATCACCAATGCCCTCTTTGTTAACTCCACCACCACACGGTGTTGGCGGTTGACCTTTCTTCGGCATCAGGCAGTAGGCAAGATAGATTCCAACAGTTTCATCAAAGCCCTGACCTGAAACCAGGATTTCTTGGCCACTCTTCACCTTCGTCGTAGCTGCCGTTAATTTCTGAGCATTGCCACCGACCACAGTTGTTGCCGCCATGACCGGAGTGAGCGCAGAAGAGGCGGCAATTATGATCGCCACAATCATGAGAAAACGTCTGCGCATAGTGGAAATAATAGAGAAGGAGGTTAATGAATTTTTCCGACGGCAGGCGCCCACATTGTCGGCAAGATATTTGAGATGATGCATCCATGAGTAAACGAGGCAAAATGGCGGCGCTAACTGTCGCCATAATCACCTCGGCCGCACTCTTACTTACTGGCTGTAGTTCGGCGCAATCCAACGCGATTGCGATTTCAACGGCGCAGGTAAGCACTGTTATAAGTAGTGAAGAAAGCAGTGCCAAGCGAGTTGTTGCACTTGCCAATGGTGCTGGCGAGATCATCTCGGCGATGGGCTTTAAATCAATTCTTATTGGGCGTGATATTGCAAGTACTGATGAAGATCTCAAGAGCGTTCCGATAGTGACTTCCGGCCATCAGGTAGTGGCTGAAAAAATTATTGCGCTATCTCCAGATCTGGTAATTATTGATAAATCCAGCGGTCCCAAGAGCGCACTCGATGCGCTAGCAACTGCCGGAATTCGAGTTGTGACAACGCCAGAGGCTTGGTCCTTAGCCGAAATTCCGGCAAAGGTAAGTGCAATTGCAGCGGCAATTGGCACTCCGGCAACTGGTGTGGCGCTGAATAAGAGCATGAAAACTTCGCTCGCTGAATTTTCCAATTCACCCAACAAGACCCGCGCCCTCTTTCTCTACTTACGGGGCGGAAGTTCCATCTATTTAATTGGCGGAAAAGGATCGGGTGCTGACTCCTTGATTTCAGCAATTGGCGCCGAAGATATTGGTGCAGCCAGTCTGGCCAATCCATTTAATGCAATGACAAGTGAACTAGTGGCTTCACTTAACCCCGATGTCATTCTGGTGATGAGTAAAGGGTTGCAATCGGTGGGCGGGGTAGCTGGACTCGTTGAACTTCCTGGAATTGCACAGACTGAAGCTGGCAAGAATAAGAGAGTGATCGCGGTAGATGATTCACTCCTTTTATCTTTTGGCCCGCGCACCCCTGATTTGTTGAAGAAGTTAGATGCCGCCATGAACAAGGCGATGAAGAAATGAAAAAGGCACTCCCGCTTATCTTCTTGCTTCCGATCGTGGCTATTGCCGCGCTCTCACTTGGTGCCACCGATGTCAGCGAGCTATTTCGTTATCTCTTTAATCCGTGGCTTAACCCCGAGAGTGCTTCACACCAAATCATCTGGCAGATTCGCGCACCTCGGGTGGGAGCTGCAATTCTGGTAGGTGCTGCGTTAGGTATTGCAGGTTCACTTGCCCAGAGTTCAACCAATAACCCGCTAGCAGATCCGGCGATACTCGGAACATCAGCTGGCGCAGCGCTGGGTGTTTTGCTCGGCGTACTCACCAACGTTGTAACCATCGGCTCGATTGGTGCGGTCATCTGCGCGGCAGTAGGTGCAATGGCGGCAACGCTGCTCACATTCTCACTTGCCCGTTCTGCACTGCAACTCATCACAATCGGTATAGGCGTTTCCGCAATTCTCAGCGCGATTGTCGGACTCACACTTTCAGCTGTTAATCGGCCAGATGCGCGCTCCATCTCATTCTGGTCATTTGGTTCGCTCTCACTCGTTACTAACAAGACTTTGTATGTGCTCGCACCCGTGCTCATCATCGGTGCAGTCATTGCGTGGAAGAGTGCGCCCACTCTAGATTTACTCTCATTGGGTGATGCATCGGTTCGCCACATTGGCCATAACGCACAACGCGTTCGCTTTAAAGCATTTGCCATCTTGGCCGTACTCGTTGCCGTTACCGTCTCCAGCGTTGGCGCTATTGCATTTCTGGCACTGGCGGCCCCGCATATCGCGCGGTACTTAGGTGGACCTCGCAATCGGGTCCTTGTCATTTACTCAGGGCTCGTTGGCGCACTGATTCTTCTGATTGCAGATACCGCAGCGCGTGCTCTCATTCCCCCTTTTGAGCTACCGATTGGATTGCTGACATCACTCATTGGCGCACCAATCTTGATTGCCACCTTGAAGAAAAGTGGTGATGTATGGCGCTAGTTAATATAGAGAAGGTATCCATTGCTCGCGGCGCAAAGAGTGTGATTACTGATTTCAGCGCGAGAATCGAACCAGGGAAGATCACGGCAATTATTGGCCCTAATGGCAGCGGTAAGAGCACGCTGCTCAGTGCAATCGCTGGCGATCTTCCCGTTAACGCAGGTGAAATAAGTATCGATGGTCGCAATCTAAAAGATATTTCGGTACTCGAGCAGGCCAAACTTCGGAGCGTAGTTCTGCAGAACAGAAATTACTGGCTCTCGTACTCCACTCGCGAACTCATCGAAATGGGGCAAGGTCCGCAAGAGTTACTTCAGGTAGAGGCCGTTGTGCAGGCGCTGGATATGAAGAGATTTGAAAACCAGAGCGTGACGACGTTATCTGGGGGAGAAGCGCAGCGAATCGAGATTGCCCGGGCGCTGATCAGAGATACTCCGATCTATTTATTTGATGAACCGCTATCGGCGCAAGATGTGGCGAGCAAGGCTCGCATCATCGCGCTCTTGCAAGGGCTTCGAGAAAAGGGGAAGACAATTTTGGTAATCGCTCATATCGATAAAAATTCTTTAACGTGGTGTGATCAGATCATCGATACATTGGCGCAATAACGGCCAGCTTTTGGCAAAGCTTGGATGCAGCGGCATGCGCGTCACGTCTTGAAATTTCACCCAACGAACTTCAAAAGATTCATCGTTAAGTTCGTGACCTTCTAACTTCTCATTTGCCCGGGCAATAATTGTGGAGTAACTCCAACCATTGTGGTCATCGGTAAATGTATGGACCGGTTCTACATCTGCTGGATTAATGCCGGTCTCTTCGACCGCTTCTCGGATAGCGCCTTCAATAATTGTTTCGTGCGAATCTCGGGCACCGCCTGGAATTCCCCAAGTGTCACCGTTATGCACCCACGGTGCGCGATGTTGCAAAAAAATAGAACCGTCTCGTACTAGCAATAGCCCAGCTGCGCCATGGATGCCCCAATGTTTTGAGCCACAGGCACATTCGATCCAGCCATCTCCATCGCGCGCAGCCATGTGCCTACTTTCTCATATCTATCCACAAGCGGCACATTTCAATGGTTTTGGTAAGGCGTAGCGATTTAATCTCCCGCGCATGAAGAGAATTCTCATATTCGCACTCCTATTGACCACCATCGCCGTACCTGCACATGGGCAAGAGTGCATCGAAAAAGCATGTATCGATGTTTATACCCAGGATGGCAAAATTGTTATTGAAGGTCGTAAAGGCACCGGTCCGGCGCAGCAGGCAGTAGTAGCACCGGCGCCAAGTAAGACGCGAAAACCGGTGGTCCGAAAGAGCCCCACACCAAAACCGAGTGCAACGGGGATTGCAAAGCCGAAGGTCGTTACCGCTACTAAAAAACCAGTAGTTCAAAAACGGGTGCGGCCAACGGTTGCTCCGACTGCAACATCGCTGAGTGATAAATTAATTGAAATTCTGCCAACTGCCGGAATCGCATACTCACCTTCATTTTCACCACTGATAAAAGTTCCGGTCTTTTTCTGGTCCGATATTCCAACAATTGTTACCAAGAAAATTCAGATTGTCGGGGAAGTAGTTGAGGTTTCACTTAAACCCACATTCATTTGGCATTACGGCGATGGCATCTTCTTTGTTACCCGCAAAGCCGGAGCGCCATTTCCAGATGGCGAAATCCAACATACCTATTCCAACCCGGGCCATTACCTCATCCAACTTGTTACTAGTTGGGATGGTCAGTTCACCGTCCAAGGTGTAACCACGCGAATTCCAGGAAAGATCGAATCAGTCTCCGTTCTGCCAATCACAGTCGTTGCTGCACCTACTCGCTTTACCCCACCCGTTTCATTTCCTCGCTAAGAAAGGTTTCTTCCATGACTACCCTGACATCTCCGCACGATCTTCTTGCTGCAATTCCGTTTCTGATCGGCTATCACCCAAGTAACTCCTTAGTCTTAGTTGCCCTCTCATCAGATTCTGATAATCAGGGTTCAGTTGGAATGGCGATGCGAGTAGACCTACCCGTTGATATTGCAGCTGAAGGTTATGACTTATTGGCCGCTCACCTCACTCGTGAGAAAGCCGATGCTGCGCTATTAGTTGCCTACACACCACAAGATTGCCAGCTTGGGGAGTCAGTATTAATCAATGCAAGTGCGGCTTTGATGCGCGCCGGTATTGAGATTAAGGAATCACTCGTTGTGCAGAACAATCGCTTCCGCTCACTGCTCTGTCTCGATTCCAGTTGTTGCCCACCAGAAGGAAGCCCAGTTCCTGAAATTGATTCATCAAGGATTGCCGCAGAGCATGTGATTGCTGGACACCTGATGCCATTTGCCTCTGTTAATCAACTGATTGAATCAATTTCGACCCTTCCTACGTCAACGGCTGAAGATTGGTGTAGTGAAGTCAATCAATTTTTCGTTGCCCCTGATGCAAAAGAAGTTAACAACTTGCAACGAGATGGCGCCACTGCCGTCATTGATTTAGCTGGTGAATATCAGGCCAGTCGGGGAGGCGAAAATCGGGAGTTAACTGCTCGAGTCATTGGGCGCATGAGTGATATCCAAGTTCGCGATTTCGCTCTCGGAAGCCATAGCCCAGAGACGGAAGATTTTTATTGGACGATGTGGCGAGATTTATTAGTAATCGCACCCCTTGGCTATGTGGCACCGATTGCTTCGGTCTTTGCCGCCATCGCATATGAACGCGGTGAAGGTGCCCTGGCGCATAAGGCGCTAGATCGTGCAGTGGCAGATGACCCGCTCTATTCGCTGGCGCTCTTGCTGCGACGTGTCTTTACCGCGGGCTGGCCGGCGCAATCCTTTACAACCATGCGAATGGATCTGCACCCCAAAGTGGTAGCCGCAATTTTCGGGTAATATTTGCACCGGTCACGAGTTCTAGTTGATAGCCCCGGCTTACTAGACGGCAACCCTCCACCGCGGTGGGGTGCTCCGGGTGACGACCAGGCAGATTTCACATCTGCAAGTGCGTGAAGGATTTAACGATGAGCAGAGAACCCAACTACAACGTCACCGGTGCGTGGCTTGAAGGCGATCATCCCGGCGAGCGTAAATTTCTGCCGATTGGTTCGCTTCTGCTTGAAAATGGCGAGACGCTGCCAGATATCACTATTGCTTATCAAAGTTGGGGAACGCTCAATTCCGATAAATCAAATGCAATTTTAGTTAACCACGCCATGACTGGTTGGTCTGATGTTCCAGGGTGGTGGCCGCAGATGGTTGGCCCAGGATTGCCATTTGATACCGATAAATATTTTATTATCTGCCCCAACGTCATCGGTGGCTGTCAAGGTTCAACTGGTCCGTCAAGTATTGCTCCTGATGGAAAACGATATGGCTCGCGCTTTCCCATCATCACTATTCGTGACATGGTCAACGCCGAGATTGCCTTTAGCGATGCCATCGGAATCGATAAGTATGTTCTTGCAATTGGTCCATCGCTAGGCGGAATGCGATCACTTGAATGGGCAGTGCAACTTCCAGAACGCGTGGGCGCGATTTGCACGATTGGATCATCAGCGGTTGCCACCGGCGATCAAATTGGAACCTTTTCAGTACAGATTCAAGCGATTAAATCTGACCACCACTTCAATGGTGGCGATTATTACGAGCAAGAACGCGGCCCGGTCGATGGCATGGGCATTGCGCGCCGAATTGCCCACCTTACTTATCGCACCGAATCCGAGATGGATGTTCGCTTTGGCCGCCAATTACAAGGCGATGACACTGGACGCTATGCGGTTCAGTCCTACCTGGACCACCAGGCCAATAAGTTGGCGAAGCGATTTGATGCCAACACCTATATCGCGCTAACCGATGCCATGAATTCGCACGATATCGGCCGAGATCGTGGCGGGGTGGCCAAGGCGCTCGCCAGCATCAAAATTCCAGTGGTAGTCGTCTCTATCGATACCGACCGCCTCTTCGTCCCTCGACTTCAGGTTGAGATTTCGGAGCTAGTTCCTACCGCGCAGCCACCTATTGTCATCAGCTCTGACTTCGGCCACGACGGATTTCTGGTGGAAAGTGAAGCGATGGGCGATGCGATTCGGCACGCCTTGCATGTTGCGGGTACAATATAGGTATTACTTCGAGCAGTTCGAAGAAAAACCAAAAGGACAATTGTGGCTGTATTTAGTGCGCTCAAAAACAAGGCAAAGAGCAAGAAGGCAGCTCCGGCAAAGAAGGTAGCTGCGAAAAAGGCTGCCCCGGCTAAGAAAGCTGTCGCTAAAAAAGCAGCGCCCGCTAAGAAAGCTGTTGCCAAGAAGGCTGTTGCCAAGAAAGCTGTTGCCAAGAAGGCTGTTGCCAAGAAGGCTGTTGCTAAGAAGGTTGCGGCAAAGCCAGTAAAGCCAGCGAAGATTGAGTTGAAGAAAGATCTCACTGCCAAAGACGTTCAACAACTTGTTGACCTAAAGCACGCCATCGCGCGCCAGAAAGAGATCATTGAATCTCTTGCTGCAAGTGGAATCGATAATTATCGCAAGGCGGTAAAGAAAGAATTTATGTCGCTAGCACTTGAAGCTCGCGCACTTGATGTGGTAATTCCAGAGGCAACCGAGAAGGCGCGCAAAGCGGGCCTAGGTGCCCCAAGTCGAATTCTTTCCAAGGCACAACTAGCTCTCATTGCTCCAAAAGAAGAAGCCAAGGCCGAAGGTGAAAAGTCTGCGAAGGTAGCAGTGGTCCTTGATGAAGATGGCAATGAAATCGTTGTTGAAGAAGTTGAACTTGAAGATGTCGAGACTTTGATTGCCGAAGCATCTGAAATCGTCGATGCTGAAGCAGATGGCAAGGATCAGCCACGCGTTGTAACTCTTTCAGATGAGACCAAGAACGAAGCGGGATCATTTACCCTGCTGGATTCTGATGCAGATGATGAAGAAGAAGATAAGAACGAGCGCGAGAAGCATAAGAAAGATTTGAAGAATGTAAATCTTGTGCTTGAGGCAATCAATGGCAAGATTCAGGGTGTAGAACTTCCACCAAAGAACAATATCGATCAGGCTGAGGCGAAGGCGCTTACGTTCAAGCAGATTCAACAGCAGTTTGCGATGAGCACCTTCAACGAGAAGTCTGCGAAACTCATTGCCGAGGCCGTTAACCAGGGCCACTTAAAGAACCTAGAAGATTTGCAGTACTTCTTTAACGAGCAAGCTCGATTTATTCAGATTGAAATCAAGCGCCTTCCACCAGAACAGACCGTTCTTACAGCTGGTGCTACCGCAGATCCAGTTAAGGATTACCTCAAGCAAATCGGTCGCGTAGCACTGCTTAATGCTGAACTTGAAGTAGAACTTGCAACGCGCGTTGAGGCAGGACTCTTTGCCGAAGAAGCGTTGAAGCACACCAAGAAACTTGAAAAGAAAATGAAGCGCGAACTCGAGTGGATTGTCGAAGATGGTAAGCGCGCCAAGAATCACTTGCTCGAAGCAAATCTTCGCCTCGTGGTCTCACTCGCAAAGCGTTACACCGGTCGCGGAATGCTCTTCCTTGACCTTATCCAAGAAGGAAACCTCGGCCTTATCCGCGCAGTCGAGAAGTTCGACTACACAAAGGGTTACAAGTTCTCGACCTATGCAACATGGTGGATTCGCCAGGCAATCACACGTGCGATGGCAGATCAGGCCCGTACAATTCGTATTCCAGTTCACATGGTTGAAGTCATCAATAAGTTGGCTCGTGTGCAGCGACAGATGCTGCAAGATTTAGGACGCGAACCGACACCAGAAGAGCTCGCGAAAGAGCTCGATATGACACCAGAAAAAGTTGTAGAAGTTCAGAAGTACGGCCGCGAGCCAATTTCACTTCACACACCGCTTGGTGAAGAAGGAGACTCTGAATTCGGTGATCTCATTGAAGATTCTGAAGCCGTTAAGCCAGAAGAATCTGTCACCTTCACAATCTTGCAGGAGCAGTTGATGCAGGTCCTTGGTGGCCTGACCAACCGTGAGGCAGATGTAATCAAGGCTCGCTACGGACTTACAGATGGTCAGCCAAAGACGCTCGATGAGATTGGCAAGGTTCATGGGGTAACCCGCGAACGTATCCGCCAGATTGAATCAAAGACGATGTCTAAGCTGCGCCATCCATCGCGTTCGCAATCGCTACGCGACTATCTCGATTAAGAGTTCAAGTCACAGAAAAAGCCCCGATGCAATCGCACCGGGGCTTTTTCTGTAAGAATACTTACTTAACTTCTACCAACTTCTCTGACTCATCTTGAATCGCGGCAGCTACTGCCTTCAGCTTTTCAGCGTATTCCTTGCCGTGATGGGCACAGAACATGAGCTCGCCACCGTTAAGCAGAGTTGCACGCACATAAGCTTGTGCACCACAACGATCGCATCGATCGAGGGCATTTAGAGGTGTGGATTCGAGGATTACTTGCTCGGTCATCGCGCTCTCCATTTCGCTTAGTCTTGAGTTAACTGTGGGAAGTTCTTGTACTTCGATGGAACATCATGCCAGTTCTCTTTATTCCCCGCAGGAGATATTGATTCCAATTATGTAAATTTTTAGCAATCTGAGCGCATAATCATCGATTATTGGGGGATATCTCACCCCAATTATCAATATTTGAGATATTTCGGCGCGCTTACGTGGGTGATAACCATTCGCCGGCTAACCTTTGCCACCGTGGCTGACGAATTGAACTTTACCCCTGAGGTGGATTCTAAAGATAGCTATACCGCAAAAGACCTCGCTGTCCTTGAGGGTCTCGACGCTGTTCGCAAACGCCCCGGAATGTATATCGGTTCCACGGACTCACGCGGGCTGCAGCACTGTCTCTGGGAAATTATTGATAACTCAGTAGATGAATCCCTAGCCGGGCACTGTAAGAAAATTGAAATTAATCTTGAATCCGATGGTTCCGTTGAAGTCCATGATGATGGTCGTGGAATTCCAGTAGATAAAGAACCAAAGACCGGTCTGACCGGCGTTGAAGTTGTCTTGACCAAACTCCATGCTGGTGGAAAGTTCGGTGGTGGTTCCTATGCCGCCTCCGGTGGTCTCCACGGTGTGGGCGCATCTGTTGTCAACGCATTGGCCGAGCGTCTTGATGCCGAAGTTGATCGTAACGGCAAGATTTATTGGATGTCATTTAAACGCGGCGTTGCCGGAATCTTCGATGGCGATGGACCAAAAGCAGAGTTCACACCGCAATCAGGGCTGCGCACCATTGGGAAAGTTTCAGCCAAGGTAACGGGTACGCGCATCAAATGGTGGTCAGATCGCCAAATCTTCCTAAAGGATGCCGAGCTTGATCTTGACGATGTCTACGCTCGTGCTCGCCAAACTTCATTCCTCGTTCCAGGCCTCTCCATTACGGTAAATGACAACCGCAAGAAAGAGAAGACCTCCCAGACCTTCTTCCATAAGGGTGGAATCTCTGAGTACTGCGATTTCTTGCAGCCTGATGCACCGGTAGGTGAAGTTATTCGCATCTACGGCACTGGGCATTATCAGGAGACTGTCCCGGTTCTTGATGACAAGGGCCATATGGTTTCAACAGATGTTGAGCGCGATATGGAAGTCGATATTGCGATGAAGTGGGGCGAAGGCTTCGATACCACGCTTCGCTCATTTGTAAATATTATTTCTACACCTAAAGGTGGCTCACACGTACTTGGCTTCGAACGCGCGATTACGAAAGCCTTTAACGAAGCGATGCGCAGCGCCGGAATTCTAAAGAAGTACGAAGCCGATGTTATTAAAGATGACGTCATGGAAGGCCTCACCGCAGTTGTCACAGTGCGAATGTCCGAACCACAGTTTGAGGGCCAGACCAAAGAAGTACTTGGAACTGCGGCTGCGACCAAGATTGTTTCAGCTGTCGTTGCCGATAAGTTAAAGGAATTCTTCGCAACCACTCGTCGTATTGATAAGGCCAACGGGAAGTTGATTATGGAGAAGATTGCCGGAGCATCACGAACCCGTATCAGCGCTCGTGCTCATAAAGATATTCAACGTCGAAAGAATGCACTGGAATCATCATCGCTTCCAACCAAGCTTTCAGATTGCCGCTCCGAAGATGTCACACGTACTGAACTCTTTATCGTTGAGGGTGACTCGGCGCTAGGAACGACCAAAGCGGCGCGTAACTCTGAATTCCAAGCCATTTTGCCTATCCGCGGCAAGATTCTAAATGTTCAGAAAGCTTCGCTATCGCAGATGCTCGATGATAAAGAGTGCGGATCAATCATTCAGGTAATTGGTGCTGGTTCAGGAAAGTCCTTCGAACTCGATGAAGCCCGTTATGGCCGCGTAATTTTGATGTCGGATGCGGACGTTGATGGCGCACATATCCGCTGTCTACTTCTAACTTTGATGTATCGCTACATGCGCCCCATGCTCGATGCTGGCCGCGTCTTTGCCGCAATTCCACCACTGCACCGCATTGAAACAATGGGCGTTGGCGGCAAGAAGGGTGAGTACATCTACACCTATTCAGATGATGAGATGAAGCGCGTTACTGCTGACTTAAAGAAGAGCGGCAAGCGCTGGAAAGAACCGATTCAGCGCTACAAGGGTCTCGGTGAGATGGATGCAGATCAATTGCGTGAGACCACTATGGATCCAGATGCTCGCACGCTACGCAGAATTACTGTGCCAGATGCAGAAGCTGCCGAGAAGATGTTTGAACTTCTTATGGGATCAGATGTTGCACCACGTAAAGAATTTATTGCAACGGCTGAAATTGATCGCGAACAGATCGACGCTTAATTAGCGAATGCACCCAATCATCTAGGACTTCTTCTTGTAACCAGCGGGGCACTTCGGCTTTAAGGAAGTAATTTTCTTGGTCAGCTTGCCTTTTACGCAGGTAATTGAAGTAGTTGGCTTACTGGTCGCACTCTTGTTAACTGTAATTTGCTGGGCCACATATGCCTCTGCCTCTTTTAACAAATCAAGATGCTTAAACACTGGTGAGAACCAGCCAAATGAATCCAGAGTATTTTCCTTTGATTTTGAGTCGCCAGCACCACAGGCATAAACATTCGCGCCGGCCAGGCCCTGACCTAGATAAAGTAAGCCGCCTTTGTATACGGTTGTGATTGGTCCACCTGAATCACCAGGGCAACCTTGAGGATTTGAAATAATCGTCTCTCGTATTTCGGTTCGTTGGTTTCCTGTGATCCACGGAAAATATGAATCAGAGAGAGGAGCGAGATTCATTTTTGTGATTCTTGGAAGCTCACTAGTCCTTTGGTTCGGATTATTCCAATCTTTCTTGCAAGGATTCTTCTCACCAGGAGCGCAACGATCTCGATACTCACCGTATCCATGGAAATCTACCTCTGCTCGAGCGTTGACTAATTCAGCCTCAATTTCTGAGGTCAGCAGATTTGCTGGAGGAAGGGTAACTAAATCTCTATCCAATACAAGAACAATGAAGTCGTTTCCAGATTGCGTGAAGTCTGCAACAAATGTTTTAACAACCTTCGCTCTACCTTCAGTATTTTTTGCAGAAGAGTTCGGCTTACCTACGGTGATAAACGGGGACTCTTGCAAAATGCGATTACCATTGTTATCAAAACGGTAATGGGAATGTGCAGCGCTAAGAACAATGCGTGATGAATACAAGAATCCACTCCAGTTGGCCATCAACCTAACTTCTGAGGCCCCATCCTGCCCAAAGATTGGTACCACTCTTGGATTATCGAGATTAACTGGCGCATTAAATCCGGCCTGAGAGAAAGGCGCCGAAGAGAAAATCAACGCACTTATCATCAAAAGAGCTATAGCAACTTTGCGCATAACTCAAAGTACCAGCAAGCCTTTCTCAGTCAAGTGTATTGAAGAGCCCAAACTCTCGAGAGTCCCGCACAACCCACAATCTGCCTTAGCTGGTGGCAGTTAATCAATACTTACTAGGTCGAAGTATTCGTCTTTCCAGATATCTTCATCGCCATCAGGCAGCAAGATCACTCGCTCTGGCTTAAGCGCTTGAACAGCGCCTTCATCGTGAGAGACCATGATGACAGCGCCTTGATATTCACCGAGTGCGCCAAGGATCTCTTCACGTGATGCTGGATCTAAGTTATTTGTAGGCTCATCGAGCAAGAGAACATTCGCCGCAGATACAACAAGAGTTGCTAGGGCTAGACGAGTTCGTTCTCCACCTGAAAGCACCTTTACCGGCTTATGTACGTCATCACCTACAAAGAGGAATGAACCAAGCACGTTACGCGCTTCTGGTTCGCGAAGGTCATCTTTAGAGGACATCATGTTTTCCAGAATAGTTCGCTCGAAGTCGAGCATTTCATGTTCCTGGGCGTAGTACCCAAGTTTGAGGCCGTGTCCATGTTCAACTTTTCCAGTATCGGATTCAAGTTGGTTAGCCAGAATCTTGAGAAGAGTTGTCTTTCCGGCACCGTTGAGACCAAGGATTACAACGCGAGAGCCCTTATCGATAACGCAAGAGACATCGGTAAAGATTTCAAGTGAGCCGTAGTTCTTTGAAAGTTCTTCACCTGACAGGGGAGTCTTGCCACACGGGGCCGGTGTAGGGAAGCGAAGTTTTGCAACCTTATCTTTAACGCGCACATCATCGAGTGAGGAGCGAAGTTTTTCTGCTCTACGTAACATGCCTTGGGCGGCAGTTGCCTTAGAAGCTTTGGCGCGCATCTTCTCGCCCTGCTTCTGCAAGATTTCAGCTTTCTTCTCAGCGTTGGCGCGCTCTTTCTTGCGGCGGTGTTCATCTTGTTCGCGCTGCAAGAGGTACTGCTTCCAGCCTAGGTTATAGACATCGATAACGTTTCTATTGCCATCTATGTAGAAGACTTTATTGACTACTGTTTCTATCAAGTTCACATCGTGCGAGATGATTACGAGTCCACCTGCGTAGTTAACGAGGTAGTTTCGAAGCCAGATAATCGAATCAGCATCTAAGTGGTTTGTCGGCTCATCGAGCAGAAGTGTTTCAGCGCCAGAGAAGAGAATGCGCGCAAGTTCGATACGTCGGCGTTGACCACCAGAAAGTGTGTCAAGTTGATTATCAAAAACTGCCTCTGATACGCCAAGGGAGTGCGCAATCGCTTCCGCTTCAGCAGTTGCGGCATATCCGCCGGCGGCGCTGAATTCGGCATCTACTCGGGTGTAACGCTCGAGTGCTTTTTCAAGTTCGGCGCCTTCAGTAGTAGACATCTCGTGTTCTACTTGCGCCATACGAGCAGCGATTTGGTCTAAATCGCGTGCGGATAAAATTCGGTCGAGCACGGTCCCTTGATCTTCACCTGTGCGTGGATCTTGTGGAAGGTAACCAATTTTTCCAGTGCGCTGAACGCCGCCACCTGCAGGCAGAGTTTCACCAGCTAATACCTTCGCCAAGGTTGATTTCCCGGCACCATTACGCCCGACGAATCCGATGCGATCGCCATTGTTGATACGTACTGTGACTCCCGAGACCAAAAGGCGCGCGCCGGCGCGAAGTTCAAGAGCAGTTGTTGCAATCATTTGGGCGTATCTTCCCACAGTATTTACCTTGCCAATTCGCGCCCCCTACACTCGGACCCATGTTTAACCTCACGCTCCTTGCGCTCGTATTGGTAGCCCTAGTACTTCTTGGATATCAGATTCGATTGAGCAGGAAGTTCAGTGCCAATCTCACGAAACTCGTTGAAAGTGAGAAGCAAACTCGAAAAAATACAAGAGAATTGAAAATCTCTACCCGCGAGGATTATCGACAGAGTGAGTACTACACGCAGTTAACCCATTTGCTAAATCTTGATGCACCAATTCCACCAACTCGTGGCTGGGCCGCTTCCCCGGATGTTCTACTTACTTTGGTCGAAAACGCACGCAACTCTGAAGTTCGCACAATCGTAGATTTAGGATCTGGCGTTTCCACGCTAGTGCTGGCCAAGAGCGCTCCGCACGCACGCGTAATTAGTATTGATAATTCACCAGAGTATGCAGCCAAGACTCGGCAGCTACTTGATAACCATAAAGTCACTAACGTTGATTTGCGCGTAGCACCACTAACTCCACATGCCTCTGGCGTAACTTGGTATGACACTTCTGCAATCATCAATCTGGCAGAGATAGATCTGCTCTTTATTGATGGCCCGCCAGCGACCGAAGATGGCCAGGCGCGTCACCCAGCGCTGGCTGAGTTAATTAAAAAGCTCAGCCCAAAGGCGATTGTCGTACTCGATGATGCGGGGCGCGATGGCGAGAAAGAGCTTGCGCAGAAGTTCGCGACTGCTATGCCAAATCACGGACTTGTATTTCTAAGCCATGAAAAAGGTACAGCAGTAATTCGACCTAAATAATTTACTCTTTACCGATTCGAGTACGGCGCGGAGTAGCGAAAGATTTGCTCGCCGCGGTCAGTTCATCTGAAACTTGCTTGCGGATGGCATCTTCGCTTTTGAGCAGCGTAACCAGAGCAGCAATGATTGCTTTGAGTTCTTTGGATTCAGTTTCGAGCTCTAATTTGCTCATCTTGGTCAGGCGACGAAGCGGCATATCGAGAATGTAGGTGGCTTGCTCTTCGTTGAGTTTGAAACCCTTAATTAGTGCATCTTTAGCAGCTGGGGCATCATCACTGCCACGGATAATTTTGATGACCTTATCGATATCGAGGATTGCTTTAAGCAGGCCATCAACAAGTGAAAGTCTGTCCTCTGCCTTTGCTTTCCGGAATTCGGAACGACGACGGACAACTTCGATGCGGTGATCAATAAAGACCTGCAACAGCTCTTTGAGGCCAAGTGTTTGTGGCTTGCCTTTAACCAGCGCTACTGCGTTAATTGCAAAGGCATCCTCCATCGGCGTTAGCTTGTAGAGCTTTTCCAGAACATCTTCCGGTTCAAAACCATTTTTGAGTTCAATGACAACGTTGGTGCCGGTCTGGCCATCGGTAAGGTCGATGATGTCGGAGATGCCTTGAATCTTCTTCGCTTTGGCAAGGTCGGCAATTCGCTCGACAACTTTCTCGGGGCCGATATTAAATGGCAACTCCTTGATAACGATTCCCATTTTGCGAGAGGTGACTTTAGAAAGCTCAGTTGTGGCGCGCACCTTAAAGGAGCCCTTGCCGGTGGCGTAGGCTTCGCGAACGCCTTCCAGGCCAACGATTTCGCCGCCGGTTGGGAAATCTGGTGCCGGGACATGCTTCATCAATTGATTCAGCGTTGCTTTTGGATTATCAATGAGGAATTTTGTAGCGGCAATAACTTCGCCCAAATTGTGTGGCGCCATATTAGTAGCCATACCTACTGCAATTCCAGAACCGCCGTTAACCAGCAAGTTCGGAAATGCCGCGGGAAGCACTAGCGGTTCAGCTAATTGGCCGTCGTAGTTTGGTCCGAAATCCACGGTGTTCTCATCTGCTTCAGCAACCATAGCCATCGCGGTGGGAGCTAAACGCGCCTCGGTATAACGCATTGCAGCGGGACCGGCATCGAGTGAACCAAAGTTTCCGTGGCCATCAATGAGCGGCAGCTGCATTGAGAACGATTGCGCCATGCGAACGAGTGCGTCATAAATTGCAGAGTCACCGTGCGGGTGCAACTTACCCATAACTTCACCGACAACACGAGCGCTCTTCACATGTCCGCGCTCTGGGCGAAGACCCATATCGGCCATCTGATGCAGAATGCGGCGGTGAACAGGTTTTAATCCATCGCGCGCATCAGGTAGGGCACGCGAGTAAATAACAGAGTATGCATACTCAAGAAATGATTCAGACATTTCAGAAGAGACATCAATATCGACGATCTTGCCTGGGAATTCTCCAGGCTTTGGTCCTGCGACCTTTGCCGACTTCTTTGGAGCTGCTGCCTTCTTCGTTGCCATGGCGCGTATTCTGCCAAGGCATTGCACCAATTCTTGGTACCTACACGCCCTCGGAAGCGATGAATTGGCACTCATGAGAAGATATCGCGGTGCACTTGTCGCAAATCATGCCTTCCATCTTTTCTTCATTAGGACTTGAGACGGCAGACGATGCAATTGGCGTTGGTTCATCGCCATCCGGACGCGAACTCCTCTTTCTCATCGATGGTTTTGGCGCAGATGTTTTAAGTACCTACGCAACTGCCGCACCAACGCTGGCCGCACTTGTTGCGCACGGAACAGTGCACACATCATTTCCATCTACAACAGCAACAAGTCTGGCAACTCTGATGACCGGAGAAATGCCAGGCACTCATGGAATGCTTGGATATACAGTTCAAGTTCCGCGCAGTGGGGGACGATTACTGAACACTCTTAAATGGGATGAAAGAGTTGACCCAGTTATTTGGCAGCCAGTTCCCACTCTCTTTGAACGAGGGATGGCAGCTGGAATTAGAACTACACACGTGGCAGCTAAACGATATGAAAACTCTGGTTTTACGCGCGCTGTTTTTCGCGGGGCGCATTACAAGGGCGCAAATATCACTTCAGATTTACTTAGTGAAACTATCGATGCGCTGAAATCAACTCCATCATTTGTCTACCTGTATGTAAATGATCTTGATTCCGCAGGTCACTCAGATGGAGTGGGCTCAGAAAAATGGCTAGCTGCGCTAACAAGTATTGATCAACTGGTGGCGCTACTCATTGAGCAGGTACCGCGCGGAACCCGAATCTGGGTCACAGCCGATCACGGAATGATTAACGTGGGCGAGAAAGTTGTGCTCGGCCAAGACAACCAGTTACTGACAGATATTTCAGTTATTGCGGGCGAACCTCGAGCTCGACATTTGTACCTAGGGGAGCAGGCTGATTCACAGCAGGCTGTTAATGAAGTAATTGCCAGGTGGGATGAATTCTTTGGTAAGAAAGTAACGCTGCATTCTCGGGCAACGGCAATTGCCTCAGGACTCTTTGGTTTAGATGTTTCGCAAGCTGCGGCAGAGCGAGCTGGAGATGTGATTGCGATAGCCCAGGACGGCCTGGTCTTACTTGATCCGATGCGCGCAGATAAAGAGGGGGAGATGGTCGGCCATCATGGTGGAGATTCAGATATCGAGAGTTCGGTGCCGCTACTTACTAAGGTTGTTACTTAATTATCTTCTGGGTTCTCTTCAGATTTTTGGCCAAACATAATTTCATCCCATGAAGGAACTTTTGCCCGAGCAGTAATTCCATCTTGGGCATCAGCAGAAGTTGGGGTTTCGCGAATGACTGCCAGGCGCGGAGCTTCAACTCTTTCGGGCGCTTTTTCAATAACAGGTGCATCAAGAATTTCTGCGATACGAGAAGGATGTGTTGGTTCAGAGTGGATGATGCCAGAAGTCATCTGTTGGACCGGAGCATCTTCATCGATGAGCCAAGCCCCGTTGGCATCGCTGGCATCGAGTGCGCGACGAGCTAAATCAAAGTTCCATGTCGCCAGACCATTGCCATCGCGATTTGGGTAGGAAAGTTCAATGTGCCAGGTGCCATCTAGAAGTCGCCAGGTGTTCCAGGAAATCTCATCTGTATCGACGCCACGCGGTGCTAGTTTGGCAATCACAACATCGGCAAAAGTCATTTCGACGCGATAGATATCCTTACGCATCACTAACTCTCGGGCACGGTCAAGAATGTATTCGCGCTCTTGCATGATGGGACCAGAGAAGCGTTCAACTTTTTCGACTGTGATTCGACCGTCTCGCGCAACCTGATCAAAGCTTTCACCTGCACGCAGTCGTCGCTGAATCTCTTTTACCGACATGGTCTCAACAGAATCAACTGTCGGTACCGAGGTTAGTCGCGGTTGATTAACTGTGGCCCGTAGAGTGTCGCTAATGCGAAGTGAGAACTCTGCACCTTCGTTATCAACGAGGGCGAGATGATTTCCATCCTCAGATTTCCCGGTTAGGCGAAGCTCAGTCATGGAGTGAGAATAACCGATAGGGGAGCACTTTCTGTAGAGATAGACCCTCTAAGATGCGAGTATGTATTCGGAATTGTTGGCACTGGCCCAGAAAGTCGGCGCCGAAGCCGGTGCGCTCCTGATGGATCGTCCGCTGGCATTTGAAATTGAATCCAAATCAACGGCAATCGATATCGCTACCCAAATGGATATCAAGGCTGAGAAATTTATCGTGCAGTCACTGCTCGCTGCCCGACCTGACGATGGAATCATCGCTGAGGAAGGCGCCGCAGTCGAAGGCAGTTCGGGAATCACTTGGGTTATTGATCCTCTCGATGGCACCGTCAATTATTTCTACGGTCTTCCCGGCTGGAATGTTTCTATCGCAGCAAAGGATAAAAACGGGGTAATTGTTGGTGTAGTTACAGCCCCCACAATTAATTCAACATGGTGGGCAACCCTTGGCGGGGGTGCATTCGTTAACGGACATGCAATTCGTTGCAATGACCCAGTCGAATTAAATCGCGCCTTGATTGCTACCGGTTTTCAATACGATGTTGCACATCGCATAAAGCAGATTGAAGATGTATCAAGACTTATTCCCATCGCTCGCGATATTCGGCGTGCTGGTGCTGCCGCTGTTGATCTCTGTCATGTTGCGATGGGCGCCCTCGATGCCTTCTACGAAGCAGGGTTAAAGGAATGGGACTGGTCAGCTGGTGGATTAGTTGCCCGCGAAGCAGGTGCAACATTTGCTCAATACGGTCAGGTGCCCCAGCAAATCTCCATGGCGGCCGGTCCGCACCTGCACCAGCAATTGGTTGCAGCCCTCGGCTTTTCCGCGTAATGAGCGGGGGCAGAGACCCGATTTACGCTCAAGGCCCCTTCTGTGGCAAGATACGCAGTCTGCACGGCTATACCCGTGCTTACTTAATTAGGTAATGAACAGGACCAAAAGATGAACATTCTCGACGTTGTAGATGCTGCCTCACTCCGCAAGGACATTCCACAGTTCCGTGCCGGCGATGAGCTTAAGATCCACGTTCGTGTTATCGAAGGCAACAAGTCACGTCTTCAGGTATTCCAAGGAATCGTTATTGGTCGCCAGGGCGATGGAGTCCGCGAGACTTTCACAATCCGTAAAGTTTCATATGGCGTTGGCGTAGAGCGCACCTTCCCAGTTCACACCCCAGTAATTGAAAAGATTGAACTTGTAAAGAAGGGCGATGTACGTCGCGCCAAGCTTTACTACCTACGCGACCTACGCGGTAAGGCAGCAAAGATTCGTGAAAAGCGCGATGGCATTGAAGGCTACGGCGATGGAATTCTTTCGACTCCGGTTGCAGCTGTGGTTGAAACCCCAGTTGTTGAGGAAGTTGTCGTTACAGAACAAATTGCTGAAGTAACAAGCGAAGCTGGAACCTCGGACGAAGCAAGCTCTGATGTCACTTCGGACACAGTTGAAGAAAAGCCTGCCGAGTAACTTCACTCTCATGTCACGTAAGGGCTCAGTCCTTCGTGAGTTCCCGATTCTCGTAATCGTTGCGCTCGCTGTCTCACTTCTGATTAAAACCCTGCTTGTGCAGTTCTTCTTTATCCCTTCGGGTTCGATGGAGAACACGCTTCAGATTCAAGATCGCGTAGCCGTGAATAAACTTCCATTTATCTCAAAGAAGATAAACCGTGGCGATGTTGTGGTCTTTCGGGATCCTGCAAATTGGTTACCTGAACCTTTTGTTGGCGATGAAAACAAGATTGTTTCCACAATTAAAGATGGCCTTGTGTTAGTTGGGGTACTACCTAACCCAGCAAAGCAGTACTTGGTCAAGCGGGTAATTGGTGTGGCTGGAGATGATGTTATCTGTTGCACCAAGAGTGGCAAGCTGACAATCAATGGAAAAGTTGCAGATGAGCCATACATTTTCGCTGGAAATAAACCGAGCGAGATGAAATTTAACGTCACTGTTCCCGAAGGCAAGATTTGGGTAATGGGCGATCATCGATCAGCATCTGCTGATTCTCGATACCACCAAGATGATGTCAATAATGGATTTATTCCGGTCTCCAGAATAACTGGTCGTGCCTATGCGATCATTTGGCCACTTAAAAACATTGGCATCATTTCATCTCACGACCCGATTAAGTAGCACAGCCCAATGAAGGCGATTGAGGAGCTACTTCTAGCTTCTGGTATTTCTCCTATCGCCGGCGTTGATGAAGCAGGTCGTGGTCCCTGTGCTGGACCACTAGTGATTGCCGCAGTGGTCTTGAATGATTTAGCTGCGCCAGAGTTAGCGGGTGTGCGAGACTCAAAAGAGATTTCCGAGAAGAAGCGGGAAGAGTTATTTGAAGTCATCATGAAGATGGCAGCCAGTGTCTCCATCATTCGAGTTTCAGTTGAAGAGATTGATGAACGTGGTGTTCACGCCGCAAATCTCGACGGCATGCGGCGGGCAGTTAAAGGGCTCACCATTGAACCGGCTTATGTTCTAACTGATGGCTATGCCATCGAAGGACTAGCAATTCCTAATGTGGCGGTGTGGAAAGGCGACCAAGTCGTAACAGCGATAAGCGCTGCTTCCATTATTGCCAAAGTTACTAGAGACCGCGAGATGATTGAACTAGATAAGAAATATCCACAGTATGGTTTTGCCGGCCATAAGGGCTATATCACAGCATCTCATACCGCAGCCCTGGCAGAACATGGGCCATGTGTAGAACATCGCAGATCCTTTTCAAATATTGCGGCACTGATTAAATAGTTTTACACAGCAACACAACTTCCCTCAAATATTTACTTGCGCCTTATCTACCCTGCGCACATGCCCACAAAGTTAAAACGACCTGGTCCCAAGCAGCGCACTGGTGCCTTCGGCGAATCAAAGGCGGCGGAGTACATAGAAAAAAGAGGAGATGAAATCCTCGATAGAAATTGGCGAATCCGTGAGGGTGAAGTCGACTTAATTTCACTAAGTGCTGAAGGAATTTTCCACTTCATCGAGGTCAAGACTCGAAGCTCACTTGCCTTTGGCCATCCATTCGAAGCAATCAATCGGGATAAGGCTCATCGCATGCAACGGTTAGCACTTGCGTGGCTGGCTACACATGGCTGCCTGGGCTGTGATTACGCAATTGATGTTGTGGCCATTCTGCTCGCCTCAGATGGTAGTCACACACTTGAGTACCGTGGAAACATTCTGTGAGTATTGGCTTCACCAAGAGCGTAGCCCTACTTGGAATTTCCGGAAGTATCGTTGAAATCGAAGTAGATATCTCTGATGGAATTCCGATGTATTCACTTCTGGGCTTGCCTGATGCTGCGCTACAAGAATCACGCGATCGAGTTCGCGCGGCCATAACAAATTGCGATGAAATCTGGCCTAATCGAAAAGTGACTGTATCTATGTCACCTGCCTGGCTTCCCAAGAGTGGATCTAGTTTTGATCTCTCGATTGCATTGGGCATTTTGATTGCACATCAGGTTATCCCGCAAGAACCGCTTGACGCCACTGTGGTTCTAGGAGAGTTAGCACTCGACGGAAAAATTCGTTCGGTACGCGGAGTTCTACCGGCGCTGATTGCCGCTTATCAGGCCGGGATAACTCGAGCAGTTATTCCCATGAGTAATCGGGCAGAGGCGCTGCTGATGCCGCAAATGCAGATACTCACATTCGAGAATTTGCATAATGTGTTGCAATGGATGCGTACGGGGGTCACGCCAGAACTTCAAGAGTTAGATTTAGAAAACACAGAGCGCGATAGCTATCTAGATTTCCAAGATGTTGCAGGTCAGAGCAAAGCGCGCTTTGCGGCTGAGGTCGCCGCTACTGGTGGACATCATTTGCTGCTGATTGGGCCACCAGGCGCCGGAAAAACAATGATTGCTTCACGAATCCCATCCATAATGCCGGCGCTGACAATTGATCAGGCGCTAGAGGTAACTGCGGTGCATTCGATTTCCGGAGCCTTGGGTACACGATCTCCGATGTCACTACTTGCACCAATTATTTCCCCACATCACACCGCCTCCCGCGTTTCTATTGTTGGCGGCGGTTCGCATGTAATAAAGCCAGGTGCATGCAGTTTGGCCCATAATGGTGTTCTATTTATTGATGAGGCGCCAGAGTGCGCATCGGGTGTCCTTGATTCACTACGTCAACCGCTGGAATCAGGAACGATCACAATAACGCGCAGCGTCGGCAATATTACTTTTCCGGCAGAGTTCCTCTTGGTGCTGGCAGCTAATCCATGTCCATGTGGGAAATTCAGCGGCAAGGGACGCGGATGCCAATGCTCTTCGCTCTCGGTACGTCGTTATCTCGGCCGACTTTCTGGCCCATTGATGGATCGCATCGATATGCGGGTGCAAGTCGACCCAGTTTCACGAGTGGAAATGGCGGCAACCGAACTAGGTGAAAGTAGTGAAGTGATTCGTGAACGTGTAATTGCAGCACGCGCAGTTGCTGCGGAGAGATTTAAGAGCCAAAACTGGCATTTGAATTCTCAGATTCCGAGTCGTGAATTAAGAACGAGTTATCGGCCTGAGCGCGAGGCTATGAATTTTTTACACGATGAACTTGACCACGAGCGAATCACTGCACGGGGGATGCATAAAGTTCTCCGCCTTTCCTGGACGCTAGCCGACCTTGCCGGAAGAAACATTCCACTTCTAGCCGATGTGCAACGCTCATTTTCACTTCGCGAAGGATCGGAGATATGAATAAACGCCTGGCACTCTTTGCAAATATTGAACCAGCAGCTCCATTTTGGGCCCGAGAAGTTGCAGAGAAAGGGATAGATCTAGTCTTTGACCGGTTAGTCAGTGGTAGGTATGACACAGTCAAGTACGCTCAATTAATCACCAAGCTGAAAGATTTTGATTCTGCCCAAGCGCTAAATTCAATTACTCAGTGCTCGGCCGTATTTCTCACACCTGAAGATGAAAATTGGCCGATACGAGTCAATGAACTTCAATCGCCGCCGTTTGCCTTGATTGTTAAAGGTGATATCTCAATTCTCAACAATCCATCACTTGCGATTGTGGGAACACGAAATCCAACTCCGTATGGTGTGCGATTAGCAGGAGATTTTGCTGCTGGATTTGTCGATCGTGAGTGGGACATCATAAGCGGGGGAGCCTATGGAATAGATACCGCCGCTCACCGCGGAGCACTCGTTGCAGAAGGAAGAACGATTGCGGTAATTGCATCGGGTATCGATGTGCAATATCCAGCCGGTAATGCTCGACTCTTCGATGAAATCTGTGAAAACGGCGCAATCGTTAGTGAAGTAATGCCAGGTGTTGTAGCCATGCCGCATAGATTTCTTACTCGCAATCGTCTAATCGCAGCACTCTCTTTAAGCACACTGGTGGTTGAAGCAGCATTTAGAAGTGGATCACTTCGCACAGCACGTGATGCGGCAGAGTTAATGCGACCTGTGATGGCAATCCCTGGAGCAATCACTTCGCCATCATCAGAAGGATGTCATCGACTTATTGGTGAACGTGCCGCTGAATTGGTGACATCCGTCGCCGATGCAATGGAGCTAATTTCAGCCCTTTAGGTAATGCGCGTAGGTAGTGAGAGAATATGCGCATGAGTGAATTCCGTTCGGGCTTTGTCGCAATCGTCGGCCGCCCAAACACCGGAAAATCGACTCTTATTAACGCACTAGTCGGTAGCAAGATTGCAATTACTTCTCCTCACCCAAACACCACGCGTCATGCAATTCGAGGAATTATTAACAACCCCGAATTTCAAGCCGTTCTCGTAGACACTCCTGGCGTGCATAAACCAAAGACGCTGCTGGGCCATCGCCTCAATGCGGTAGTCAGTGAGAGTATGGATTCGGTAGATATCGTGATGATGTGTCTACCTGCTGATGAAACTTCTGGGGCCGGAGATGAGTTCATCGCAGCAGAGATTGCCAAGCATCCACGGGCAAAAAAGTTTGCATTGGTGACCAAAACAGATTTAGTTTCAAAGAAGAACATTGCCACTCGACTTTTAGGTATCTCTGCACTTGCCAACGGATTTACCTGGGATGAAATCATTCCTATCTCTGCGGCAATTCATGAACAGATTGATTTACTCGAAGAGCTCATTGGTAAGAACCTGCCGGCGGGGCCAGCTTTCTATCCAGAAGATATGAAAAGCGATCAAGGAATTGAGCAGCTTATCTGTGAACTTATTCGCGAGGCAGCGATGCGCGATGCGCGAGAAGAGTTGCCACACTCGATCATGGTCACAATCGATGAGATGTCAGAGCGGGAAGAGAAGGGCAGTCGTCCATTTTTCGATATTCACGCGACTATTCACGTTGAACGAGATTCCCAGACTGGCATCATTCTGGGCCACCAAGGTGAGCGACTGAAAGATATTGGAATGCGTTCGCGAAAAGATATTGAGCGCGAACTTGGGGCCCGGATATTTCTTGGGCTACATGTAAAAGTCTCGAAAGAGTGGCAGCGCGATCCAAAGTTGCTAGAACGACTTGGTTTTACTGAGCGCTAAGAGCGCCAGTTGCTAAGGCAACCAGAAGAGCAGTACCGAGAACCACGCGATAAATCACAAATGGTGTGAAGTTTTTAGTGGTAATAAATTTCATCAACCAAGCAATAACGCTGTATCCAACGATAAAGGCAATGACTGTGGCGGCGAGAATTTCTGGCATGGAATAGACCGAGACAGTTGAATCCGAGATTGCCGCTTTCAGTTCATAGAATCCACTGCCGAAAACAGCGGGAATTGCTAGTAAGAATGAGTAACGAAGCGCCGCTTCCCGTTTATATCCAAGAAAACGACCGAGCGCGATCGTTGCACCAGAACGAGATACACCCGGAATAAGTGCAAGTGATTGAGCGAATCCGTATGCCAAACCATCTTTAGCGTTAAGTGATTCCAATGATTTCTCACGCTTACCAATATGGTCGGCGTAACCCAGGATCAGTCCGAAGAGAATTAACGAGATAGCTACCACCCAGAGTGAACGGAAATGGTTGGTGATGTAATCCTGTCCGAGATATCCAAGAATTGCGATTGGGAGCGAACCGATAATGATGAGTGTTCCTAGTCGAGCCTCCGGTGAACCATCACGAGTTACCCAAGCGCGGATAATTCGCGCGATATCTTTTCTAAAGTAGAGCAGCACTGCCAGCTCGGTACCAATCTGGGAGATTGCCGTAAATGCCGCCCCAGGGTCTGAGGCATTGGGCAAGAATTCACCAACGATGCGTAGATGCGCACTGGAGGAGACTGGAATGAATTCAGTTAAACCCTGAACTAATCCGAGAAAGAGCGCTTCCAGCATTGTCACAGTATGGCGTCAACTACGCCGTTGCTCGCTTCCGGCTCGCGAAGTAAGAACCAATCAAAACTAAAGGAAGCCCGAGTGCCATCCCGGTTGTGAAGGGTTCATTAAGAATAATGACACCGAGCACAACTGCGAAAGCCGTATTGAGATACGTCACCAGTGATGCGCGAGCCACACCGATAATGGCGGTAAGAGTAAAGAAGGCTACAAATGCCGCTCCAGTAGAAAGTACGCCGAGACCGATTACAGAGTTGATTGCCCCCATTGAAATCTCGTGTGCAGGCCATTGCACCACGGTGAATGGAAGATAGAAGAGAGCAGAAATCGCCATCGCAACTCCGTTGATTGCAATTCCAGAAACTCCTGGCAGTGCTGTCTGCACCATCATCACAGCGTATGAGTATCCAACTGCAGCAATCAACACCATGAATATTGAGAGCGCGTCAGCTCCACCTTTGATGCTTTCAATTCCTACAACTGCAACTAAGCCGATAAATCCGAGGAGGATTCCCATTAGTCGAGTGCGATGCCAGACAGTCTTATCGCCACGCATCGAAGCAAAGATGGTTGCCCAGATTGGAACCGAAGCAATAAGTAATCCTGCCAGCCCGGAGGAAATCTTTTGTTCTGCGGTGCCGATAAGTATCCAAGGGCCAATCATTTCTAAGAGCGCATATGGTGCGACATATTTGATCCCTCGAATTGCTGGCATCAGCGCCTTCTGTTTGATGGCAATGGGAATCAAAATGGCTGCACCTATTGCAGTTCGAAGAAAGACAACAATCGCTGGGGTAAATCCGTTATCGGGATCCACTGCAACCTTAATAAACAGATATGGAATACCCCATAAGAATCCAACTAGTACAAAGAGGAACCAGCCGCGACGCGACATTTATTAACTGCCCTCTCTACTGGCCTGGGTACCTGCCGGCGCATCTGTGCCTACTAAGCGGTAAGTTCAGAGCCATGGCGCCATTGGCACAGGTGAAAGGTTAGACTGTGCCAGTCAATGATGACTACCATTTAACCTTTTCTTACTTGAAATAACAGATGATTTTGGAGCATGTCATGCGTATTGGAATTCTTACTGGTGGTGGAGATTGCCCAGGACTAAACGGCGTAATTCGTGGAGTTGTAACAAAGGGAATTAAAGAGTATGGATATGAGTTCGTAGGATTTCGCGATGGCTGGAAGGGTCCACTTGAGGCCATGACAATGCCGCTTGATTTAGCGACTGTGAAGCCAATCTTGGCAAAGGGCGGAACAATTCTTGGTTCATCTCGCACCAACCCATTTAAAATTGAAAATGGCGTAGAGCGCATTAAGCAGAACCTTGCCGATCAAGGAATTGATGTTCTCATCGCAATTGGTGGCGAGGACACGCTAGGTGTCGCAACAAAGCTTGATGCCTTGGGCGTAAAGGTAATCGGCGTTCCGAAGACGATTGATAACGATCTAAACAATACAGATTTCACATTTGGTTTCGATACCTCGGTCAACATTGCCATGGAGGCTATCGATCGACTACATACAACTGCTGAATCACATCACCGCCCGCTCATCGTTGAAGTTATGGGTCGTCACGCAGGTTGGATTGCGCTGCATTCAGGTATCGCAGGAGATGCCGCATGCATCTTGATTCCAGAAGTAAAGTTCTCAGTCGAGAAGGTCTGTGAATATGTGAAGTCACGTTTTGAAACAGGGACTGCTCCCATCATTGTTATTGCCGAGGGTGCGATTCCGCAAGACGGCGACATGATTACCAAAGACCAACCACTCGATGCATTCGGCCACGTTCAGCTCTCCGGAATTGGCGATTGGCTCGCTAAGGAGATTGAGACCAAGACTGGATATCAAACTCGCTGCACAGTGCTGGGCCATATCCAGCGCGGCGGAACTCCTTCAGCATTTGACCGAGTTCTCAGTTCTCGATTTGGACTTGAAGCCATCACGGCTGTCCATGACGGCGATTTTGGAAAGATGATGGCGCTACACGGAACAAAGATTGCTCGCGTGCCGCTGGCTTCGGCTACCGATGTACTAAAAACTGTTCCAATCGAGCGATACGAGGAGATCACTTCGTTCTTTGGCTAATCTCGCTCCGAGATTGCAATTGAACGCTCTACCATTATGACCATGAATTCTTCCTCGCAGCTGGGTAACCTTTTCGACTCGACCCTAGTTGCAGCGCAGCAACCTAATTGGCCGGGCGGTAAAGATGGTGCTCCGCTTGCGAAAGCAGTCGCTGATCTCAAAGCGTTACCGCCACTTGTCTTTGCAGGTGAATGTGATGACCTCAAGGCAAAAATTGCAGAGGCGGCTGCAGGTCGTGCATTCTGGTTGCAAGGTGGAGATTGTGCTGAAACATTTTCATCGGCTACTGCAGATTCAATTCGTAATCGCATTAAGACAATCTTGCAGATGGCTGCTGTCTTGCAGTACTACTCCAGTTTGCCTGTTATCAAAGTCGGTCGAATGGCCGGCCAGTTTGCGAAGCCACGTTCTAATGATCTGGAAACTCGCGGCGAGATCACCCTTCCGGCCTACCGCGGGGACGCAGTTAACGATATTGAATTTACCGAAAGTGCTCGCACCCCTGATCCGCAGCGTTTAGTTCGCGTGTACAACACCTCGGCTGCAACCCTGAACCTGGTTCGAGCATTTACTCGTGGCGGTTTTGCCGATCTGCGCCAAGTGCACGAATGGAATAAGGGCTTTATCCGCGATTCAAAGTTTGGTGAAAAGTACGAACAAATGGCTACTGAGATTGGCCGCGCACTCTCATTCATGGCTTCAGCTGGCGTTGACCCAGAGCAATTTAAAGCGGTTGATTTCTATGCCAGCCATGAAGCCCTAATCATTGAATACGAGAAGGCGCTTACGCGCATTGATTCACGGACAGAACTACCTTACGACGTTTCTGGACACTTCATCTGGATTGGTGAACGCACTCGCCAACTCGATGGGGCACACGTGGACTTTGCATCGAAGGTGCGCAACCCAATCGGAATTAAGTTAGGACCAAAATCAACGGTTGAAGACGCGCTAGCTCTGATTGCAAAGCTCAATCCCGAGAATGAACCAGGGCGAATCACTTTCATTACTCGAATGGGCGCAAAGACAATTCGAGAAGTGCTGCCAGCACTTGTAGATGGCGTTACGAAAAGCGGCGCGCAGGTGCTCTGGGTCTGCGATCCGATGCATGGCAATACCTTTGAATCAAAGAATGGTTACAAGACTCGTAACTTTGAAGATGTGCTCGATGAAGTACGGGGATTCTTTGAGGTGCATAAGAAGCTTGGCACCCATCCAGGTGGAATTCATATTGAACTCACCGGCGACGATGTCACTGAGTGCCTCGGCGGCGGCAATGAGGTCTCGGAGAAGGATCTTGAATCCCGCTATGAGACAGCGTGTGACCCACGCTTAAACCACTCGCAGTCGCTCGAGCTTTCATTTTTGGTTGCTGAAATGTTGCGCGACCGCTAACTTAGCCAAGGTGACGTTGCTTCTCTCCACCTTAGAAACTCCGATTGGAACGCTCAATCTGATTGCAGATGAGCATGTTTTGCTAGCTGCAAATTTATCGAGCGTGAAAGCGCTAAAAGCGAGTTTGAGTCAAGCAGATTCTGAACGTGAAACTTCGCAAGTGAAAAAAATTCCTGTGATTACTGATTTACTCTGCGACTATTTCGAGGGCGACATCACTGCGTTAAACGCAATTCAGGTACGCCAACCTGGGGCTCATTTTTCACAAGAAGCATGGAAGGCGATGAAGAAAATTCGCCCTGGGAAAGTCATCTCTTACGCCGAACTGGCAGATCGCGCTGGAAGTCCGGCCGCGATACGCGCTGCTGGAAGTTCTTGTGCAAAGAATGCCATCGTCTTGGTTGTTCCGTGCCACCGAATTGTTAAGACCGGTGGAGCACTCGGAAACTATGCCTATGGTTTAAGTAAGAAAGAGTGGCTACTTCGACACGAGGGCGCGTTGTAATATTGCAACGGCCTCATCGCACTGCTCGTCACTGACATCCATATGAGTCACTAGGCGGGCATAGTGCGGACCCAGTGCGCTAATCCATAAACCGGCTTCGCGGCAACGCTTATTCAGCTCTGCTGCGGTAAGGCCAATTGCAACCAGATCGAGTCCAACAATATTTGTATGCACGTTTTCAGGATGCACTAGCGATGAGTCAAGGGCGTGCATAGCTTGCGCAATCTTCTTTGCCTTCACATGATCTTGCGCGAGCCGAGGAATATTGTTATCTAGCGCGTAATGCCCAGCCGCGGCAATGATTCCCACTTGTCGCATACCCGCGCCATAGCGTTTACGCCAGATGCGTGCCTCTGCCACACGTGCCTTAGTCGAGAGCATGAGTGAACCAATCGGAGCTCCCAAGCCTTTTGAGAGACAGACGCTAATGGTGTCAAAGTGTTTTCCGTACTCGATGAGCGAAACCCCAGATGCAACGTGAGCATTCCAGATGCGGGCGCCATCGAGGTGCATGGCGATTCCACGGGCACGTGCAGCGCCAGAAAGAGCAGCAATCTCATCGATTGATTGGATCGTTCCCCCACCGAAGTTGTGCGTGTTCTCAACTGCTATTGCAGTTGTTGAGACTAAATATGGCCCCGCATTTTCATGAGCGATTGCAAGTGGATCTTCGGCGCGAAGCACTCCATGTGGAGCTTGCCAGGTACGAGTAGTAATTCCGCTAAATGTGGCGGCAGCTCCTAATTCAGCGCGCACAATATGTGAACTTGTTTCAGTTAACAACTCTTCGCCAGGTTTCACCAGTGTGCGAATAGCAAGTTGATTTGCAAGTGAACCAGTTGGACTAAACAGACCTGCTTCGTGTCCAAAGAGTGCCGCAACTCGTTCTTCTAATGAATTAACAGTGGGATCATCGCCATAGACATCATCACCGACCGGGGCTGCAGCCATGGCAGCGCGCATAGCGGCGCCAGGTTGAGTGACGGTATCGGAACGTAGATCGATTGCCATTGCTATGCCTCCTTAAGGACAATCATAAACATGGCAACGAGCACTAAAACTCCTCCAAATAGCGCTCGAAGTGAGAGCGTCTCGCCTCCGAAAATTATGGCGAAGAGGGCAGCGAAGACAACTTCCATCGTCAAGATGACGGCAACTTTAGTAGCTGACATGTGAGCCTGCGACCACGTCTGCACAACAAAGGCGACGGCGGTACAGATAACAGCAGTAAATAGAACAACATACCAACCATTGCGATCTGGCGGTGCTTCATACCCTTGAATAAATGAGATGGTACCGGTTGCAAGTGCACACGTTGCTAGTTGCACAATAGTCATGGCATAAACATCAAGCCCACTGCTCCACTTGCTCAGCGCGATGATGTGAGCCGCAAAGCCAATAGCGCACAGGAAAACTAAGAATTCACCATAACCAAGACTCCATCCATTAAGTGAGAGCAGCGCTAGACCCACGGTAGCCACGGCTACGCAGGCCCAAGTAAAAGCTGTAACTTTCTCTCGCAAAATAATGGCTGCCAATAGTGGAGTTGCCACAACGTAGAGTCCGGTGATAAATCCAGTGATTGCAGCGCCGGTAAGTGCTAAACCGAGCGTCTGCAAAATGTAGCCTGATGCCAAGAAAAGCCCAGCAATAAAACCTTTCCGTAGAACTTCCTGATTAATTGATTTGATAACGGAGGGCTTAAGTAAAAACATCGCGATTACGGCGATGAGAAAGCGGGAGAAAAGAAAGCTGTTAACGCTCTGGCGTTCGATGGCATCTTTCATGACTACGAAGGCGAGGCCCCAGGATGCCGAGACTAGGAGCAGCGCCCATGGTGCGAGCCGCATTTTTAGCGCGTGCGAAGAACTCATCCACGCAACTTCTTAAGTAGCGCAATCTCAGCGCCGTGTTCAGGTTCCATTCCGGGAGTCTCAAGAATCAAAGGTGCATTGGCAACAGCTGGGTGCTTGAGCAATTCTTTAAAGGGATCGACGCCGATAAATCCTTCGCCAATATTTTGGTGGCGATCCTTTAGCGCCCCACACACATCCATTGAGTCATTGGCGTGAATCAGTTGAATACGTTCGGCGCCAGCTACCTCAACTAAGAGATCGAGCGTCTCTTTCATGCCACCTTTTTTAGCAATGTCATGACCGGCGGCAAAGACGTGGCAGGTATCAAGGCAGATACCAACTTTCGGGTGATACTCGAGTGCCTTTAAATAGTTTTCGAGATCTTCAATGCGCTTCACCAGCGATTGGCCCTGGCCTGCCGTAGGTTCAAGCAGTAGATAGGGTGCATCATCTGAGAGCGCTTCTAGAATTGGCATCATTCCTTTATTTATCTGCTTCCAGGCCTTCTCAATAAAATCTTCATTGACAGCAGAACCGGTATGCACCACGACACCTAGAGCGCCAATTTCTTTGGCGCGCTTGAGCGAATATTCAGTTGATGCCAACGAGTTTCTATATGTGCCTTCTGTCGGAGAACCAAGATTAATAAGAAATGGCGCATGCACATAGGTTTCGATATCAAGCGCCGCAGCTTTCTCTCGGAAGAGGGCATCAGCCTCATGATTAGTCTCAGGCATAGCCCAACCACGTGGATTAGAGGTAAATACTTGAATCGCTTCCGCACCAGTGAGTTCGGCGTAGGCGATAGACCGTTTCGCCATTCCGCCAGAAGTGGGAGTGTGGGCGCCGATCCGAGGTTTCTTCACCGGCTCACCCTACTGTGATGGTCACGGTACTGCCACGTTTGACCTTAGTGCCGACCTTGGGCGAGACAGCAGTGACTTTCTTTACCGCTTTCTTACCAATTTTCTTCACGACAACTTTCACACCGAGGTCTTTTAATGTTTGTACAGCTTTTGCTTCTTCAATCGAAAAGACATTAGGGATATAGGCAAATTCAGATCCCTTAGAGACCAGTAGTTCAATTACTGAACCCTTATTCACGCTCTGTCCGCCGGCCGGTTTCTGAGAAATTACCTCGCCGGCAAGTCGCATCTCGCTATATCCAAACTCTGATGACACTGCAAATCCGGCTTCCGATAATTCATTGAGTGCTTGATCAGAACTCTTGCCAACATAGGATGCGAGTGCAATTTGCTCAACTCCTTTAGAGACTCGAATCGTAATGGCAGTGCCACGCTTTACCTTTGCGCCAGATGCTGGCGTTGAATCAATGACGTATCCCTTAGGAATTGTTGTACTGAATTCTTCAATATTGACTGGCTTCGCCAGCGGCAACTTACCAATCAGATTAGCCGCAGC
>Ga0247836_1000606_pt1 | contig 66086 bp, 55 predicted proteins | sample LaCruzMarch2015__4_FD_187116 | JGI IMG/M metagenome (GOLD analysis project Ga0247836, IMG submission 187116) | Freshwater microbial communities from meromictic Lake La Cruz, Castile-La Mancha, Spain - LaCruzMarch2015_14m | ecosystem: Environmental > Aquatic > Freshwater > Lake | place: Spain... | reverse complement strand
AGCACGGTCTGGTTGACCTGGTAGCGTCCGAGCAGCAGGCGGCCGCGGTCGTCGTCGCCGCAGGCCATCCAGGCGGAATCGAGACCGGCGGCGTGCAGGCATTGACCGTCGATGTCGATGCGGCGCTGCCACCAGGGCCGGGGCTGGGGCTCGCCGAGCCAGGCGCCGTAGAAATCCAGGTAATCGGTGTGGCGCTTGAGGAGCAGTTCACGGTCGCCTTGGTCTTGCAGCGTCTCGGCGATATCGTCCTGGGACTGCGCGCTCAGCAGACCATCCTGGATACTGCGAACACCCCGACTGACCCGACCGCGGTCCACATCGTGATTACCGGGAACCAGCAGTAGGCGGTCGCGCGGCAGAGGCGCGGGGCGGTCCTGATGCAGGGTCGACCATAGGGCATCCAGCCAGGTTCGTACCAGCGTGTACTCATCGGCCGTTCCGGCGTGTGCCAGGTCGCCGGTGATCACCACCAGATCCGGATCGAGCCCGGCCTTGATCTCATCGGCGATGAAGGCACGCAGGGCACGCAGCACCGGGTCCGCATCCCAGGCCGTGCCGGCGCGGAAATGAATGTCTGACAGATGCAGCAGGCGGATGGGCTGAGGCATGGCGGTATTCGGCGTCCGATGCAGGGTATCCCGCGTCTGGTTGACCCGAAGCGTAGCCGCCGACAGGGCCGCACGGCAAGCGCGGCGCCCGGTTGCGGCCGGGTAGAGTGCTGCACGCGACGGGATGACCCCGGCGAGCCGCATCCGGTTGAAGACGCATACCCCCAACTGGAGGCCGAAGCTTTAGCCGGCGTCCCCCACGCAAGGCAAGATACCGTCCTTCGGGCACCCTCCGGCTAACGACCAGCCACCCCGAACGATGCATGGCCCCCGCGCCCCCGTGGGAGCGGCGTCCCGCCGCGATGCGGTGCCGCGGTGACCTCGAACGCTGCGGTGACACGCCCCGCCCCATCGCGGCGGGACGCCGCTCCCACGGGGTCGCTGCGCGACCGTCGGCTCGGATGTCGATGCGACTTCAGTCGCACCGACTCGGGCGCAGGTGCGACTGAAGTCGCGCCGACACTCACCGGTATCCAAATTGTCGGGAATCGCCTTAATCGACGATGTCATTGATCGTGTCTGCGCTGAGCAACCGCTCGGACCACACGAGCAGGGTGTCGGCATCGGCGTCGCTGATGCGCTGTTGGATCTCGGGTGACGGGGGGCCGAACTTGAGGGTGAGTTGCCGCGGCAAGGTGCGGACTTCGCCGCGCTGTTCGCCGATTTGCACGCCGCGTTCTTCGGCCATGCGTTCAATGCTCATGACACAGGAAAGTTTCTTTTGCTAATCACACTTGTAGGATGCGGTGAGGAACGAACCGCATCGCCGGTCGCGCGGTCGGTGATGCGGTTCGTTGGGGTGACGAAGGAACCCCAACGATTTGCGGCTGGGGATGTTGGGGTTCGTTCCTCACTCCAACGGTCATGATCGCCGCGCCCACGCCATCCCATGAAAGTCGGGCTATGCTTAGGGGGCCGAGCCAAGGCCGCGAAGTTATAGGCATCTACGGGGTGGTGCTTGACTGAGCGCCGGAGGCCCGGCCAACGCCGTACCCTTATCGTGTCTCTACGAGACTGCGAGGGTTGTTTTTATATCCGGCCCCGCCCGACTTTCATGGCAACCTGCCATGCTTCCCGTTGACCGTCCGCGGACGCCAAACCCCCAGGGCATTGATCGCCCGAACGACTGAACTTCACCACCCTCGACGGTGCCGCTCCGCGTTATTCACCAACTATGCGCATAGCTGGGGAGCCATCCACACCCCCCGCGGCGGCGCGGTAGGACACGCAGCGCGGGTCTTGCCTGCCGCCGCGGAACTGGCTAGCCTCTTCCCATGGACAACATCGCCAACCCCCACGACGCCTTCTTTCGCGAGAGCTTCGGCCGGCGTGAGATCGCCCAAGACTTCCTGCGCCATCAACTGCCGGCACCCCTGCTCGCGGTGATCGACCTCGACACCCTGGAGATCGCCAAAGACACCTACGTCGCCCAAGACCTGCGCGGGTCCTTCTCCGATCTGGTCTATCGGGTCGGCAACGGCACGAGCCAACTCTCCATTTACCTGCTCTTTGAGCACAAAAGCCGCCCCGAACACTGGGTCCTGCTGCAACTGCTGCGCTACATCGCCGCCGCGGGTGATGCGTACCGCAAACAGCACCCCAAGGCCCAGCACCTCCCGCCGGTGTATCCCCTGGTCATCTACCACGGCCGGCGCCGCTGGCGGGCGCCCAAGACCTTCCACGCGTTGGTGTCACCCCTGCCGCCGGTCTTGGCACCCTTCGTACCGCAATTCACCTACACCCTGCATGACCTGTCCCCCCGCACCAATGCCGAGATCAAGGGCGCCCTGCTGACCCGCCTGGTCCAATTGGCCATGCGCTGGATCTTCAGTGACCAACCCATCGAGCGGCTGCGTGAGTTGTTCGCCCTCATCGAACAGATCGAAGACCAGACCACGGCGCTGGAGGTGCTGGAATCTTTATTGCGTTACTACGTCCAAGGCACCCAGCGAGTGGACGAGCAGGACGCCCGCCTGCTGCTGCAACAGACCCCAACCGGAGACCCCATCATGCAAACCTTCATCGACCGCTATATCGAGCAAGGGAGACAACAAGGGATCGAACAAGGGATCGAACAAGGGATCGAGCAAGGGATCGAGCAAGGAATCGAGCAAGGCGAAGCCAACGTACTCCTACGCCTGATTACAAAGAAATTCGGTCCCCCCAGCAAATCGGTACGTCAACGCATCGCCGCCGCCGACGCCGAGACCCTATTGGACTGGTCCGAGCGGATTCTCACCGCCGACAGCCTCGAGGCCGTGTTGCACTAGCCCTCTCGGATCGGCACCTCGCTGGTACCCGCGCCTTCCGGGCATCCCATCCACCGCCATCGGTATCAGCGGTCGGGGTGACTGTAGGGGCGACTGTAGGGGCGACTTCAGTCGCCCCCTCAACACATCGTCAGACCCTTCCCCAGAAATCACCGAAAAGTCTCGACCCCCTGACCGCGACGCCCTGACGCCGACCGATGTCAAAGCCCGTGATGATCACGCCCGTCTCTATCACGCCGAGATCCAACTGGTGAACCATCGCGACCTGCCCGCCCGCATCCTTTACACCCGGGCCGACCTCTACAGCCAACAATTGCAGAGCGGTCAGGAACTGGATGCAAACTCCGGAAATGGGCCTTGATCATCGTTCCGGCCACGCGGTCCCGTAGGGTGGACAAGCGCAGCGCAGTCCACCAGCGGCGGCGCGGGATTCGGTGGACTGCGCTAGCGCTTGTCCACCCTACGGCCGGAACGATGACCATGGCCCGGAAATGGGGCAAGCCATGACTATCCTGAAGGCGTTCTCCGACAAAGAACGCGCCTATCATGTCTATCAGGCCCGGCAGGACTTCCTGCGCCAACAGCGCTCGATCCAACGCGAACTCGACGACGAACGGGCGGCACGCGCGGCCGAGCGAGAGGCCGCCTTGCAAGCGCAAGAGGTCGAGCGCCAAGCCAAGGAAGCCGCCCTGCAAACGCGCGAGGCCGAGCGCCAAGCCAGGGAAACCGCCCTGCAAGCGCAAGAGGCCGAGCGTCAAGCCAAGGAAGCCGCCCTCGCCGAGATCGAGCGGCTCAAAGCGCTGTTGCACGATCGCGACCGCCCCACAGACGCCTGAAACGCGGTTCCCCTGAAAGCAGCCTCCGGCCGCGACAGGACTTCGCCGGGACACGCGGCAGTGGCGTTCACTGCGGCGCCGATTGCGGCCGGAAGCCGCTCCCACAGGTCCCCCGCGGATCCCACGAACCTCAAGGCTCTGCCGGGCTTCGCGGACTACCAGGGCCAGATCGTCCATGCCAATCGCTCACGGATAGTAACGACCCCCGCGCTGTCTCGCGACAACACCTCTGAGAAGCGTTCGGCCGGATGCGTCAGGCTGTCCAATGAGCGAAGGCCACTGCCAGCGAAGTCCCTCCAAGGCGTCGCACATTCTCAACAACAAGCACTTAGGATGCAGCGATTCAGTCGTTTTCAAGACTGGCTACCAGCGATAGGAACACAACCGCACCCTACCAACGACCTTGTGGCCGCAAGGATGATCACGATCGATCACCCTCGATGGAGCCGTTTCAAGCCGCGATGCCGACAAGCACCGACCTGTGCTTGCTCAGGCATCTTGAACACGCGTCGCAGTTCGTTCACCCGGACGCTACTCCCACGGCGAACAGCCGAATCCTCATCGCGACTGCCTTGCAACGCCCCTCATGAACACACTTAGCTAACCGCTGGTCTGCCCAGCGGGTCACACATCAGCCAATCGCTTGATCCCGCGCGGAGATATCATCTCCGACAACCACCGAACGCCTTCCCTCTTACCACTGAAACCTCCCGTTATTGTCATTAATTGACAATTTTCGTCACTATTGACCGCGTTTGCACGATCCACCCGAAGCCTCACGGCACGCTAACCAAGCCACCGGCCAACCGAACACCTTTACATCTTTTTACATGCCAGCCACTTGGCGCATCTGCTGTCAACAAACACGCCGACCCAAGCGCTGGCTCAGATCATGCAATGCCAGCCTCAGGGAGACAGTTAAGAACGCGGCTGCACGGCGGTCGCGACGGCCTCCCAGTGCAGCCGCATTCATCATCCATTCCGGAGAACAGACGTGAAGAAATTCCAACAAGGCTTTACATTGATCGAGCTGATGATCGTCGTGGCGATCATCGGTATCCTGGCAGCCATCGCCATTCCGTCCTATCAAGATTTTACGGCCCGCAGTAAGGTGGCTGAGGGTATCAACCTGGCCGGCTCACCAAAGGCATCAATGGCGGAATTCGCGTTATCCATGGGTCGCTGGCCCGCTGCCGCCACCTCCATCGGTTATGTGGGTGCCAGCACCAAGTACGTGACCAGTATCGTGCCCGCCGCTAACCTCATCACGATTACGTACAAGGCGGATGCCGGTGTACCGGCCGGTCAGACCCTCTTTATCCGCGGCAATACTAACTCCGTCGGTGTGCAATGGGTCTGCACGGGCGGCACGCTCGACAAGAAATTCCGTCCGTCCAATTGTCGCTAATCAGCCTCAGGTCTTAGTCTAAGCGGCATCAAAACCCCAGGTGTATCCTGGGGTTTTTCATTTATTGATCAGGCCCGCGAAGCCATCAAGTTCAGGCCAAAGCAGCGAGCCAATAAGACCCCTCATGAAAATCGATCAACCCGCCGTCGGAGCCGCGTTGGCGGCACTCGCCCTGGCGCTGGTGCTGGCCGCGGGCTGGTTCGCATTCTCTCCCGGTTTGCCCGGACCCTTCTTGTTCGATGATCTGGTCCACCTGCCAAAGCTTGCCGGTGCGGGTAACGGCATCCAGACCACTGATGATGTGATCCGCCTGATCCTACCGGACGACGGCGGCTCCGGCCGTTCATTATCCTATCTGTCGCTGCTGCTGGACGATACCGGCTGGCCTGCCCCGGCCGCGGGCTTCAAGCGGACCAATTTACTGATCCATCTTCTGAATAGCGTTCTTGTATTTGTTTTTATAAGAAAACTGATGCGTTTGATCCGCCCCGCGGACCCAGGCGTCGCTGCGTCAGACTGGATCGCGCTGGCGGCAACCGCGTTCTGGTTACTGCATCCGCTACACCTGTCGCCGGTCATGATGGTGATCCAGCGGATGACCCTGCTCGGGGGGACCTTCTCGCTGCTGGCGCTCATCAGCTACCTGCACGGCCGACAGATCGCCCCGCAACGCGCTTGGGTGGGGCTTTTCTGGCTTGTGCCGGTCTTCGGCACCTGTCTGGTGCTCGGTATCCTGAGCAAAGAAACGGCCGTCATGACCCTAGCCTATGTAGCAGCACTGGAACTCACGGTACTGCGCGCGGACCGACCGGTCCGCCCCGCCTGGTGGTGGGCTTGGTCAGCCGTCTTCCTCATCTTGCCGCTGGTCTCGCTGGGGATCTATCTCACACTGCTCGTGGGCAACGCGGCGGATGCGTACCAACCGCGGGCTTTCAATCTGAGCGAGCGCCTGATGACCGAAGGCCGGGTACTGATGCAGTACCTGCGAGTCATCCTGCTGCCCTCGCTCACCGAGTCGACACCCTTTCGCGACGATTTTACAATCTCCCGCGGACTCCTCGATCCACCTCAGACCTTGGCGGCTGTGGGGGCGCTTGCCGCGTTGCTGATCCTGGCATTCGTTAAACGCCGTACCTGGCCGCTGTTCGCCTTGGCCGTCCTCTGGTTCCTTTTCGGGCACCTGCTCGAAGGCACGGTCATCCCGCTCGAAATCTATTTCGAGCACCGCAACTACCTGCCGATGCTCGGCCCCATTTTCGCCTTGTGTTATGGCGTGCTCGCGGCGCCAGCGGCCTATCGACACTTGGTCGCTATCGGCCTCGTGGCGCTGATCGGGTTGGTTGGCGTCACAACCTGGGGCTCGGCGCAAGTTTGGGGCAACGTCGAATCGATCGCACTGCAGTGGTCCGCTGAGCGCCCTACTTCGCCGCGTGCACAAGAACTAGCATTCAATTACTGGGCAAGCCGCGGTGACTGGGGCCGACTACGCAGCCAACTCGATCAGGCGACAGCGGCGCAGCCGGACAATGCCAATCTGCCGCTCTACCGCTTCGCGATCGAGCACTGCACTGACCCCGGCCTGCCAAGCCTGGGCGCCAGCATCGCGGAGATCGAGCGAGTGGCGCGGCAAGCACCGCTGGATTTTGCAAGCCTGTCGGGTATCGAGTGGATGATCAAAGAGGACCGGGCCGGACGTTGCCGATTTACACCACAAGAGATGGAACGGATTTTCGACAGCTATCTAACCAGCCCCAAATTTATCGCCAGCGCGCGCGTTCATCGCATTCTAGCCACACACCTCGCCCGCTATCGTCAACAACAGGGCGATCTGGACGGAACCATCCGTGCGCTAGACCGTGCCTACGCTGCCTCCCCGTCCTTCACAACCGCGCTTGATCAAGCCTATTACCTGCTGACCGCGGGCCTCCTTAAGGATGCGGAGCATTATGTGAGAATCGCTGCCGCAACACCGCCTCCAAGTCTCTACGAATGGCTGGAACGGGATCGAGAGGTCGCTGTATTTCAGAATCTGATTCGCGACATTGAGGCACAGAATGACCTCCCAACGAATACCTATCAAGCCACTCCCGAGGACGCGTTGAAACCATGATCGAGACCCAGCACATTGCCGTCGTCGTTCCCTGCTACAACGAATCGACGCAGATCCTGCGGGTGCTTAAGACAATGCCAATCGAGGTCGACCGGGTCTATGTGATCGACGACGCGAGCCTGGACGACACGGCCGCCATCGTACGCGATTACCAGCAACGCGATCAGCGTATTCAGTTGATCGTGCACCCGCTCAATCAGGGCGTCGGCGGCGCCATCGCAAGCGGCTACAAAGCGGCACTCTCCGAGCGAATGGACGTAACGGTCGTCATGGCCGGCGACGGCCAAATGGACCCATCGAACTTCCCCGCCATCGTAGCGCCGCTTCTCTCTGGCAGATACGATTACGCCAAGGGAAACCGCTTGTTCAGCGGCGAGGCTTGGGAGATGATCCCGCGCATGCGCTATCTGGGTAATGCCACGCTTTCTCTGCTCACCAAGATTGCGTCGGGTTATTGGCACATCGCGGACTCTCAATCGGGCTACACGGCCATCAGCCTGCGCGGACTGGAAGCCATCAACTGGGATCTGATGTACAAACGTTACGGCCAACCGAATGACCTGCTGGTACGACTCAACATCGCCGACATGCGCGTGACCGACGTTCCTATCCGTCCAGTCTACGGCATCGGCGAAAAATCGGGTATTCGTCCCCTGCGCATGATCCCTCAGCTTGCCTGGCTGATCGCTCGGCTCTTCTTCTATCGACTGCTGCACAAGTATGTCATCAAGGACTTCCATCCCTTGCTGTTCTTCTATACCTTCGGGCTGATGTTGTTTCCGGTCGGCTTTCTATTCGGCACCTATCTCGTCATTGTCCGGCTGCTGTCTGGTCCGATCGCTGGGACCAGCGCCATGTTCGCCGCCCTGTTAACCCTGATGGGACTACAGTTCTTGCTGTTTGCCATGCTCTTTGACCAGGAACAGAACAAGCATTTGAAATGACATGGCACAGTCGCGCCTCGATCCGAAATGGCGGAGCCGCTTTAACTGTTTGGTGCAGCGGTCGCGCGTTATTTATACACCCCTGTCGTTAGGGTTCTTTGGCTTTTTCCTGGTAAACGATTACCAGTCAATTCGCACCAACCTAGCCGGGCTCGAGGCCGGTTTGCTTGCCACCCTCTTTCTTCTGGTGGTCACCGGCCATCTTTTTATTTCGCTATCCAGCCACTTCTTGTTTCTTTCGCAAGGCCAGAGCCCAGGGACTGCGTTGGTCTTTGCAACCCATGTCAATCGACTTCCGGCTCGCCTGATACCAGGAGGGGTTTGGCAGACGGTTGTGCGCGCCCTGGATTTCTCGACCCAAGGTGTACCCAAGGGGGTTATCCTACGCGTTGTTTTCCTCGAATCGGCTCTTTCCGCCGGCTTGGCCGGATTGCTCGGAGCCGTATTTCTCTTGTCCGTCGGTGGGGACGGACATGCCGGATACTTGGCATTGATTCTAATGTTTGCGGCGGCTGGCCTTGTTACGGCCCCTTACCTCATCGGTCGGGTCGTCCCCGTTTCTGGGGAATTTGCGCTTCTACCCTACGGGGCGGCCGTGGGGGCTTTCGCGGCCAACTGGATCGTCTACGCTGCGGCTTTCTATCTTTTCGTAACACGAATAGCCCCAAACGCAACTTGGGAACGCACTGTCGGGAGCTATCTGTTGTCATGGCTCGCTGGCTTCTTGGCCTTTTTTGCACCTCAGGGCATTGGGGTTTTCGAGGTAAGCGTTAGCTACCTGCTGACAGGAGACTTAACAAGCGGTCTAGTCGCATCAATGTTCGCTTTCCGCCTCATCACGGTTACATCCGATATCGGACTCTGGGTCATTTACCGAATTTGGCTTTGTATAAGCGGGATTCTACGAAATCAATCTAATCGGCATTCCGAATGACACGATTTGCTTGATCTTCAGCGACACCACAAACGCACACTCCGCTACGCATACTTCGATACTCAGGTGTGAAAGGCATAACTGCATGCCGACAGGCGTCACTCTTGGCCACTGCATCAATTGGCCGCACGTTGCCAAAGACAATAGATGTAAATCTGCCACAACCGTTGCCCATGATCGCGTTGCCCGGCGCGGTGTGCGGCAAGAAGGCCATTCACCACCGCCGGCACGAACGGCAGTCCGGAATCGGCCAGTCGCGCCTCCAGGGCATCCCCCAACTCACCCGCGAACCAGCGATGCACCGGCACGGCAAAGCCCTGCTTGCGCCGCGCCCAGATCGAGGGCGGCAGCAGCGGACTAAAGGCTCCCGCCAACATACGCTTACCGCGCAGACCCGTAAGATGGAAACGCCTCGGCAGGGAGAAAGCCAACTCCACCAGTTCCCGATCCAGGAAGGGTGCGCGAGCCTCCAGTGACGCTGCCATGGAGGCTCGGTCGACTTTGAGCAGAATATCCTGCGGTAGATAGATCAGAGTGTCCGCCGCCATCATTCGCCACACGTCGTCGTAATCGCAGACCGCGGGGATGCCGGGGGGCGGGTGTCCGCGTCCGGCCAGATCCGGCGCCAGGGCCGCGAGTTCATCCGGGCGGTAGATCAAGGGCGCCACATAAGGCGTCTCAGCCGCCGCGCGGCCCACGAGATCGGTGAACAGGTGCGCCTTCTTCAACAGACTGTGGCTATGGTGCGCCATGGGCTCCGGCATGGCGCGGATGGCCCGTTCCGCACCGCGACGCAGTGGTAAAGGCACCCGCGTATACCAGCGTAACAAGGCACGTCCCAGATAGCGCTGATAACCGCCGAACAATTCATCCCCGCCGTCGCCGGACAGGGCGACTTTGACATGCCGGGCAGCAAGGCGCGAGACCAGGGCGGTCGGCAGCAAGGATGCATCCGCAAAGGGCTGACCCACATGGTCCAAGACCAATCGCTCCAGCGCTTGAGGCTCGTCCAGACCCAGCACGTCCTCATAGTGCTCGGTGCCCAGTTGGCGGGCGACGGTACGGGCGTAGCGGCGTTCATCAAAAGCCGTCTCGGTGAAGCCGATCGTGAACGTTTTCGGCGGCTTGCCGGAGATCTGCGCGGCGAGTGCAACCACCAGCGACGAGTCCACACCACCCGAGAGAAAGGCACCGACCTCCACATCCGCCACCAACCGACGCTGCACCGCCGCGGCCAGGGTGTCACGCAACCGCTCATGCGCCTCGACATCCCCACCGCGAAACCCACCCACCTTGAGTTGCCAGTAAGACCCGGTCGCACAGCCCGCGACCGGGGACCAGGTCGACCAATGGCCCGGCAGTACCTCCCGAATCCCCTGGTAGGCCGTCGTACCAGGCAGGTAATAGCCATACCGCAGGTAATCAGCGGTGCTGTCCGGATCCTCCGCGGGCCGTTCACGCAACAAGGTCAACAGCGCGGGCAATTCGGATGCCGCGTAGAAACACCCCCGGTCGGTCCAATAATAGAGCGGCTTTTTGCCCATGCGGTCACGGGCCAAGAGGAGGGTTTGGGTCTCACGGTCCCACAGGGTCAGCGCCCACATCCCCTCGGCCTGGTCTAGGAACGCCGGACCATCAAGGGCCAGCCCGGCCAGCAGAACCTCCGTATCCCCCTGGGTGCACAGAGTCCAGCGACCTGCGAGGCGGGCGCGCAGGGCACGATAGTTATAAACCTCGCCGTTGTAGGCCAGGACATGGCGTCGAGCCGGATCCTCCATGGGTTGGCTGCTGGCGGCGAGGTCGATGATCGACAGACGCCGGTGTCCGATCACGAGACCGGGTGCCGCCACCATACCCTCGGCATCCGGTCCGCGGTGGGTCAGCGCCGTGAGTGCCCGCCGCGCCGCGGCGGTCAGGTCCGATTGCGCACGCGTTGGGTCAAAGACGAAGATCAGTCCACACATGGGCGCCGCCGTGAAGCCAAGACCTCCCGGTAAAGCTCGGCGTAGCGCATGCCGGTGCGCTCCCAGGTCAACCCCTGCACGCTGGCCCGCCCGGCCTCGCCCAGTCGCTGGACCAGCCCAGGTTCACTGATCAGGCGGCGCAACTGGTTGGCCAGGGCAGCAGGCTCATCAGGCGGAAACAGTAAACCGTTTTCCCCGTCCACGACGAGTTCCGCAACCCCAGAGATAGTGGAGGCCACCACCGCCCGGCCAGCGGCCATGGCCTCGACGACCACGTTCGGCCGCCCTTCGGAATGGCTGGCGAGTACCAGGACATCGTGGGAAGCCAATACGGCCGGGATTTCAGACGGCTCCAACGCGCCGGAAAAGCGCACACGCCCAGCCAGCGTCGGCTCAGCGGCCAAGGCTGCAAGTCGGGAGCGTTCCGGTCCATCGCCCACCAGGGTCAGTTCAACGCTCAGCGCCAAGTCCAGTTGCGCCAGCGCGGCCAGGATCGTATCGATTCCTTTGCGCGGAATCAGCAATCCGATCGAGACCAGCCGCAAGGCTCGACCCGGCACGTCCGGCGGGACATCGAAGAAAGCCGCGGAGACCCCATTCGGTATGACGACGATGCGCGTAGACGGAATACCCAGGAGACCCGCCGCCTGCACCTGCAACCCATCGCCGACCGTGACCAGACGCTGATTCAAGAGCAGGCCGGTCTTCAGAACGAAACGCCACAACCGACTGCGCTCGGCAAGAGTCACGTCGGCACCGCGCAAGGTCGTGATGACGGGCGTCCCCATGATTCGGCCAGCGAGTCCCGCAATCACTCCGGGCGCCGACCAATTTGCATGGATCAGGTCCGCCCGGCGGGCGACCCGCAGCACCGCCAAAAAAAACGCGGGTAGAAACAGGAGCAGCACGATCGGCACCCCGCCGCTGCGCCGGAGCGCCTCGGGTAGGCCGCCGGGTTGGTAGGCGAGGGTCTGCCAGCGGCGCGGGCCATAGCGAAAGCAGCGCACGCGGATCCGGTCTCCCGCCTGCCAGGTTACCTCACGCGCGGCACAGGGGGTTACCACCTGAACCATGATGTCTGCGGGAAGGTGGTCAACCATCTGACCGACGAAGAAACCGCTCAAAGGGGGGAAGCCAGTCGTCACGACCACCACCCGCAGCGGATCATCAGCGAGGTGCCCCGGTTGGTCAATCTGCTGCACGGCCGAGCCTCGGGACATGAAGAACCGCACAAGAGCCACTTGTCGGGTTTCGAGCGAAAGATGTAAGAGACAGCGATTGCGTACTCATAACGATCTACCGACCGGCATAGGAAACAGAATCAACAACCCAGTGTCCGCGATTTCTGGCTACCATGCACGGGGTGACTCTTCCCCATGCGAGGAAACCCGATGCCGCGCGCCAATTTTGAGACTGCCGTCGCGGTTCTGATCCGCCCCCTGCCGGCGTTGGCGGTACTCTGGCTGCTCGGCCTGCTGGCGTTCTGGCCCGCGCTCTTCGGACCCTGGCTGCTCGATGACATCAAGCTGCAAGACTCGATTGCGGCGATTCAGGCGGGCGGCCTCGCTGAACTCCTAGGGGGGCAGTGGCAGCAGCACCTATTCATCGACGTCTCGGGTATCGGCCGCCCCCTGACGATGGCGACCCTTGCCGGCAATGCCCTGATCGCGGACGGCCCGGCTGTGTTCAAAGCCGTGAATCTGGTGCTGCACCTGATCACCGGGTCCCTGGTGTGCCTGCTGGTTCGGTCACTTGCAAGCGCCCGCTATCGACCCGAGACCGCGGGCCTGTTCGCGCTGATTGTCGCCCTGGCCTGGACCCTGCACCCACTTCAGGTGAGCACCGCGGCCTATGTGGTGCAGCGCATGACCATCCTCTCCGCCCTGTTCTGCGTCTGGGCACTGTTGCTTTACGCGCGGCTGCGCGTTGCGGAGATCGCGTCGGAGCGGCCGACGACCGCGGCGGCTTGGCTGCCGCCGTTGCTGATCCTCCCTATCCTGGCGGTGCTCTCCAAAGAGAACGGGGCCTTGCTGCCGCTCCTCTTGGGTGTGCTGGAGATGACCTTGTTCCGACTGCGCGGGACCCGGCCCACCCAACGCCTGCTTGCAGGCTATTTCGGACTGGTGTTGGTCCTCGGTTTGGCGGCAACCCTGTGGGTGCTGCTGATACCGGAGGTGACGGCAACCGGTTACGCCGGGCGGGCCTTCGACATGGGCGAGCGCCTGCTGACCGAGACGCGGGTGGTGACGCTCTATGTCGGGCAGGTGCTCCTGCCGCGGCTCGGGGCCATGCCGTTCTTCTACGATACACTGCCGCATTCTACCGGCTGGCTGCAACCGCCGACGACCCTCTTATCCGCCGCGTTTCTATTCGCCTTGCTAGGCCTAGGGCTGGGGTTACTCAGGCGACGACCGTTGGCGGCCTTTGGCATCCTGTTTTTCTTCGCCGGGCATCTGATGGAGTCGACCATGCTCTCGCTGGAGTTGGCCTTCGAGCATCGCAACTACCTGCCGAGTTTTGGGCTGATCCTGGCGGCGGCGGACCTGCTCGGGTCGGCACCCGGAGCCCTCGCGCGCTTCCGCCCGGTGATCGCAGTGCTGGCCCTACTGGCGCTGTTCAGTTTGGGCCTGGTCCGTGCCTGGGTCTGGGGCGATGCTGAACGGATCTATTCCACCGCGTTGGCCGGACCCTGGCCTTCGCTCCGGGCACGGGCCGAACTGGCGCAGTTGCTGACCGAGCGTGGACAGTTCGCCGCTGCCCACAGGCTGCTCGCGGACGCCCAGGGTGTCGGCCCCCGCTTGCAGGAGGGCTATCTGGACTGTCTTGAGACTGGCCGGATCGCACCGGAGCGCATCCCCCAGGCACGGGCGCAGTTGGGGCAGGTGCTGACCGACTACGACGTCACGACGCTGATCACGCTGACTAATCTGGCCTTGGATGGAAACTGCGGTATTCCGCAGCCCGCCCTGCTGGCACTCGTGCAGACCGCGGCGGCAGCGCGCACAATGCAGCGTTCAAGCCGCCAGAAGCTACTCATGTATGTGGGACATCTGCACAATAGCTTAGGCGACCGTACCGCAGCCGCGACGGCCCTTGAAGCAGCCTTCGCGGCGCAGCCGACCAATCCGCTGCCTTTACTGCTGGCCGCGACCTGGCGGCTGGATGACGGCGACCTGGACACATCCCGCACGCTCTATGACCGTGCGCGGGCAGTCGGGGCGCCGGGACGGTTGGATCTGGAGCCGAGGTTCGAGGAGGTTTCAAGCCGATTGAGGGAGGCGGGTGTGCGGCGCACGGCTGGGCCTTGAGCGTCAGTAACGCAGCAAGGATTCCAGGACTCCTCTGCCGGAACCAGCATGTATTGCCTTAAAGGCCAATTCGATGCAACGCTATGTCATCAGGTCATGAACACGCCAACAACGACAGCGCGGGATTCAATTCGGTGATCAGCACTGCACTACCTCCCCGCGGCAGACAAGAGGCGACCTTGAGCATTGTTCCGGCTAGCGCTACGCATTTGGAGTCCAAGGCTTCAGCCTTGGCCTGCCGATTCAAGGCTGAAGCCTTGAACTCCTGCCGGCCGGTGCCGGCTCTGACCGGAACCATAACGAAGGCCCCCGCGGCATCACCGTCGCTATGCGCAATCCGGCGCCGGACCACACGGTGAATCGTCCTACCCGCAACGCGCAGTTCGGCGCCATGAGCCTGCTGCTGGCAGTGCTCGCCCTCATCTATCTTATCTACAGCCCCGGCCTCAATGGCCCCTTTCTGCTCGATGACGACTCGAACATCCCGGCAACTCAAGTCGACACTCTGACCCTGGCCAATCTGCAGAGCCAGTTGTTCGACGGCGAACAATTCGCCGGGCTGTCGCGCGGGCTCACTCGGCTCAGCTTCACACTGACCCACTATTTCGCCGGGCCTGGTGCCTTTGCCTTCAAATACCAGAATCTGCTGCTCCACCTGATCAATGGGCTGCTGGTCTTCTGGCTGCTCTCTCTGCTCGCCTGCCACCGGTCACGAACAGCCGATACCACTGCACCACTCTGGTTCGCTCTGGCCGCGACCAGCCTTTGGATACTGCACCCGCTGCAGGTCAGCACCGTTCTCTATGCCGTGCAGCGACTAGTGCTCTTATCGAGCCTGTTCATGCTCGGTGCCCTGATCGCCTATGTGAAAGGGCGCCTGCTGAGCGCGACCCGTCCGCTGGCCGGCGCAGCGGTCGCACTGCTCGGTGTCGGCGGCTGCGGGCTGCTCGGGTTGCTGAGCAAAGAAAGCGCGGCCGTGCTGCCGCTGCTGCTGGCGCTCATCGAGGGCCTGTTCTTCGGATTCAGAACCCAGGGGCCGCGACAGCGCGGGCTCTGGCTCGGACTCTGGGCGCTGCTCATCGCGCTGCCAGTGGCCCTGGGCGCTCTGTACCTGATTCCGCGCCTGCCTGACCTCCTGGGATGGCAGGCCGGCCGCGGCTTCAGCGGGGGCGAGCGCCTGATGACCCAGGTGAATGTCATCGGACTCTATCTCAAGCTCTTCCTAGTGCCGCTCCCAAGCAGTATGTCACTGTTTCACGACGGCTTCCCCATTACCAGGCATTTGGACGCCGCCACCATCGCGCTGGCGAGCCTCTACGCCGGCCTCATCGTGCTAGCCGTGCGGCTCGCCCGCCCGGCCCCCTGGATCAGCTTCGGCATTCTCTGGTTCTTCGCCTGTCATCTGATCGAGTCGACCCTGATCCCTTTGGAGATGGTCTTTGAGCATCGAAACTACCTCGCAACGGTAGGACTCGCCGCACTGCTGGTCTCACTATCTACGACCCTCTTTGCATCCATCAGCCGCGTACGCCTGGCGGTACCGGTCGTCGCCGCGCTCGCCCTGCTGCTCGCCTTCAACACTGCAAACCGCGCACGCGTCTGGGCCGATCTGGATACCTTGCTGGCCTTCGACTACCGATACCGCCCGGACTCACCCCGCGTACTGGCCGAGCTGGCAACCCGTGAAAGCGCACGCGGCAATCAGGCGACAGCCGTCGCTCTGCTGGAGCGGTTGGTGAATATGGACACGGAGGATGCGGCGCCGGAGTTGACCGCGCTGCGCTTCTATTGCTGGGAGCCAACGTTGCCGAACCGGCTCTATGTCCGCGCATTAGAAAAGTTTGCACATGGTCTCATCACGCCGACCGCGGTCACCGCCTTGGCCCAGTTCGCCAACGTTGTGTTGCAGGGTCAATGCCCCGCGATCACGCCCGCCCAGTTCGATACGCTTACGGCAACGGCCTTCGCCAACCCGCGCGCACGGGTGGCCGATGATCGGTGTCTGGCCGGTGAAGTCAGGGTCCGGGCACTGATTGGACTGTCACGTTGGGAGGACGCGGCATCGGTGCTGGCGCAGACACTGGACCACTGCACTCACGCCAAACCGGTTCAACTGAGATTTGTTGTCACGAATCTGCTGCATTTCGCTGCTGACTATGCGGCGTCCGCCCAGACAGTCGCGATGCTGCGCACTGTCACGCAAGAGCCGGCACGCCGTGCCGCCTTGGATCGCGCATTTGGCGCACACGGCGGTTTTGATCTGGACCAGTTGATGGTCCGCGAATCGATGGATCGAGAGGACTCCAGGCCAGGTCGCTGACGCTGCGGGCGTTGGTACGCACCGCGCGTAGGATGGGCATCGCGCTTGCTCTGCCCATCTTGCATTTGCCTCATCAATGCCTTACTGTGACTATGTAGTCAATGGAAGCAACCGCTCCCACGAAACCGGAGGTCGACGCTTTCACCGTTGGTGGCCACCCTAACATAGAGTGTCCGGCGTGATCCTATTTACGGACATCCGTTACCCGTTCATTCGGGCACGCCGATCCTCGGAACGAAGACGACATCACCGGCACAAGACCAGACCTTGTTCATCATTCCGGCCACCCGGCATCGTAGAAGGTTGGCAATGACAACCGCTGACGGTCCCAAACCCCGCCTGCTGGTCTTGACCTCAACATTCCCACGCTGGAGTCAGGACCCGGAGCCGCCGTTCGTCTACGAACTCAGTCGCCGACTGACCGAGCGTTTCGCCGTCACCGTGCTGGCCCCCCGCGCGCCCGGCAGCCTGGAACGTGAGTCCATGGACGGTTTGCAGGTCATTCGCTTCCCCTATTTTTTCAAGCGCTGGGAACATCTGGCGACACACGGCGGCGGCATCCTCAACCGGCTGCGCAGCAACCCACTCTATTACCTGCTGGTCCCGCTCTTCCTACTCGGCCAGCTATGGGCATTGATCCGACTCCTGCACCGCGAGCCCTTCGATGTCATTCACGCGCACTGGCTGATCCCGCAAGGGTTGATTGCCGTGCTGGCGCGCCGTCTGACCAACCGCGCGATCCCGCTCGTGTGCACCTCCCATGGCGGCGACCTATTTGCACTGCGCGGCGCGCTACTGCGCCGCGTGAAGCAGTCCATCATGAACGAGAGCGCCATGGTCACCGTGGTCAGCGCGGCGATGCGCACTGAATGTCTCAGGATCGGCATCGACCCCGCTAAGCTCGCGGTCATCCCGATGGGCGTCGACATGCAGCAGCACTTCACCCCAGACCCGCTGATCCAGCGCAGTCATGACACCCTGCTATTCGTCGGCCGGTTAGTGGAGAAGAAAGGAATCCCACTCCTGCTGCACGCCATGCCGCAGATCCTTCTGAGTCATCCCCAGACCCGCCTGATCATCGCCGGCAGCGGTCCACTGGAGGCTCAGTTGCGACGGCTGGCAGCGGATCTTGGAATCGACGCACGGGTCGCCTTTCTGGGTATGATTGGCCAAGCGGCCTTGCCGGATCTGTACCGGCGTGCAACCCTCTTCGTGGCGCCCTTTGTGGTCGCCAAGGGCGGAGATCAGGAGGGTCTTGGCCTGGTGTTGGTGGAGGCCGCGGGCTGTGGCTGTCCGCTGGTCTGCGGACGTGTTCCCGCGGTTGCGGATGTCATCCAGGACGGACTGACAGGGATTTTGGTTGACCCACACGCGCCATCGGAACTCGCAACGACGATCAACGGCCTCTTAGCCGACCCGGAGCAACGGTGCCGCCTCGCCGCCAATGCGCATCAACATTGTCGGGCGGCCTTCGACTGGGCCTCGGTCGCTGAGCGCTATGGCCAACGATTGCTGCACGCGGCAGATGCATCGACCCTCCAGCCAAATCGAATCGGATCGTGAACGACATCGACCTTGCCGCGGTTGCCGCCATCACGGTGACCTACAATCCAGACCTCGGTCCGCTGCGGACACAACTCGCCGCGCTTCCTGCCGAAAGCCTGAAAATCCTGGTCGATAACGCCTCAATGCCCCATACGCTGGAACAGATCGAAACCTTGGCGAAACGCACCCCCAATACCCGACTGCTGCGCAATATGCAGAATCTCGGTTTGGCCGCCGCGGTCAATCGCGGTGTTTACGCGGCGCGAGCAAATGACCCGCGACTCCGCCTGGTCCTGCTGCTCGACCAGGACAGCGAGCCGCGTCCGGGCAGCATCCAGACCCTGGTCACAGCCCTTGACACGCTTGAACGCCAAGGCGAACCCGTCGGCGGCGTCGGCCCTTGCCTGCTCGATGCCGACACCGGCCTGTCGCATGGTTTTCATCAAGCCGCACACTGGCGCTGGAAACGGACCTATCCACCGCCCGGCTCGGCACAACCAGTGGCCTGCACCACCCTCAACGGCAGCGGTACACTGGTCCCGATCGACCTGTTCCTGCAACTCGGCGGTCTCGATGAAGCACTTTTTATCGATCACGTGGACACCGAATGGTCATTCCGCGTGCTGGCGGCTGGCTTTGGGCTCTGGGGTGTTCCCGCCGCCGTGTTCAACCACCGCATGGGCCAGTCGAGTATTCGGTTCTGGTTGTTCGGTTGGCGGGTTTGGCCCTCACGCTCGCCCCAGCGGCATTTTTTTCTGTTCCGTAATGCGCTGCTGCTGATGCGGCGACCCTATGTTCCGCGGGTGTGGAAGGTCTGGGCATTGGTCAAGCTGATGCTGACCGCCGGGGTGCATGGCCTGTTCGACGACCAGCGGCGGGAACAATGGAATCAGATGCGACAAGGCCTGAGCGCCGGGCTGCGGATTGCGTCGATGCCAGTGTGCCGCCAACGACCATGACCGCGGTCCCCAGTGTCGCTGGCCTGACACTCAACTTCCGCGACGCGGCCCGCACTGCCGCGTGCGTGAGATCCCTGCTCGACGAAGGCGCCGCTCCTGTGCTGGTCTGGGATAACTCCGACGACAGCGGCGCCACGGCGCGTGCGCTAAGCACGGCCTTAGGGACAGACCGCCGCGTAAGCATTGAGATCAGCCCGGCCAATCTTGGGTTCGCCGCCGGCGTCAATCGCGGGATGGAGTGGATTGCGAAGCGCCACTCGGGCGCCTGGGTGCTCCTCATCAACAACGACGCCCGCCTGCTGCGCGGCGCCTTGGATGCGCTGCGCGACGCGCTCCTGCGGCATCCCGACGCCAGACTGGCCTACCCCGCGATCGACCAGACCGACCGCGTCTCGGGCACGGTGTACTACCAGCGCTGGTTCGGGCTGCTCTCGACGCGCCCCCTGCCGGGAAGTGATCCGCATCCCAGTGGGTGCTGCCTCTTGTTGAACACGGCGCACATCGGGCCGTATGTTTTTGACGAGGACTTCTTCATGTACGGCGAGGATGTCGAACTTGGATGCCGCTTGTCACGCGAACCGGGCGCCATGCTGTACCTGCCGAAGGTATTGGTGCAGCATGATGGTTCGGCCAGCAGCGGTTTAGGTACGCCATTCTACGAATCACGCATCGTGGCCGCACACCTGATCCTGGCGCGCAAACTGGCGTTTGGTCCGATCGGCCGTAGCGGTTTGTTGTTGGGACACGGCGTGATGCTGAGCGCCCGCGCTTTGGTGCGCGCCACGCGATACCGCAGCCTGGTGCCGTTACGCGCACTGCGTGAGGGATGGGCGCTGGCGCACGGCGCCGATCCGTTGCTGCGCCGCGCCCGTGCCCTGTCTTTGGGATCAGGGGGGCACTAACGCGATTCGGTGATCTCGGCCAATGCGGTATGCACCCCGGCCCATACCGTATCGACCGTCACCGCGCCGATGCATGGAAAAGGCCGGCCCGCGTCAATCCGATAACGGCAGATCCAATCGCAGCCGAAGCAGGTCATGGGTTGGGAGACCGCGACCGGAATGCGCCGAACCGGTGCCTCGCCTGGATCGTAGGGAAAGCACCTGGCATAATGTCCGCCACCCACCACGGCGACGCCGGGCACACCAGATGCCGCCGCGATATGAACCGCGGCTGAATCGTTGCCCAATACCAATCGCGCCTGTGCGATCAAAGCCACCAGACCCGTCACATCGGTGTGACCGATCACGTTAGTCGCACGCTCCCCCAGTTTCGCGGCAATTTGCTCCCCTAGTGCCCGCTCGGCGGCCGTTCCAACAATCAGGCATCGCCAATCCTGATGCTCATTCAGAATCCGCTGGATCACGGCAACGAATTGCTCCGCTGGCCAACGTCGCTGACCGTGACTCGCACCGGGTGCGATAACCATGTAGGGCGACTCACAAGGGGTCTCCACGCCAGCGTCCGACATCACAACGGGACCGAGCAACGCCGTCGGTACCCCGACCGCCCGCAGAAACGCCCGGTGCCGTCTCGTCTGATGCACGCGTTCGATGGCAGGGAGCACTCGACCATACAGCCTGCGACTGAGCGAACGGTCAATCCACGGGCGATCGGCGAAGGTCGCGTCGAAGCCCCAGGCCATTCCGCCCAACGCGCGCACCGCGGCATCCTCCACAATCGCATCACGCGGATATGAAATGTGATACGTCAAAGCCGCGTTCAGGTCACGCAGCAAGCGCAATACCCGCCGTCGTTCATACCAATCCCTCACGAAACGTCGACGATCGACCGCCACGACCATACAACCCGGAAAATGTCGCCGCGCCAGCGGAGCGACTGCCGCATTGAGCACCAACACCAACTTCTGACCCTCGTTACACAGATGTCGGGCCAGCGCTTTGCCGTAGGGTAGCCATAGAACATAATCACCGACCAACTCCAGATTGACGACCGCCACGAGCGAGTGCGACGGGCAGGATGGACGACCAGCCAGCACCAGCGTATCGAATACGCCGAAGGCCAGGAATTCCAGCAGTCGTTTCATCTTCCGGATGGACAATCTCCACCAACACAGAAAACCGGGTAAGCTAGCGTTGAACAAGCGCTTCCAACTCTGCTTCGAACACTTTCGGAACGGGCTGTTGATCGATCAGCGCGCACAGGGCTTGATGACCGAGCCGGTGCATGAACCAGCGCAAACGGTTCAAGGCGCGAAGCAACGCACGGTGGGGCTTGCGCCAGGACCAGAATAACTTCGGCGGATGCAGAATGAACTCCAGTTGACGGGTGTCGAAACCGGCCGCCTCAAGCACCTGCGGAAGTGATCGCTCATTGAAATGAACCACGTGAGTGAAGTCACCAAAACAATGATTCCCCGCCAGGAGGAATGACGCGTTTGGCACCTTGATACTCAAATAACCATTAGGCTTGAGACAGCGGTAAAACTCCGCTAATAGTGGAATGGTATATTCTCGGGGAATATGCTCCAACACATGATGAAATAAGATTACGTCGAAAGTACCATCCGCGGTCTGCGCCACAAACTCCCGAACATCCGAGATCTCGACAATGACCTGAGCGTTCAGAATGTTCCGGGCAGTAGCGGCGAGCTGCCGTGACACCTCGACGCCCACCAGACGGCGGTATCCCGCATCCCAAAGCAGACTCAGCATGTAGCCGTTGGCACAGCCCGCATCAAGGATATGCGCCTGCCGGTCGATGCGATCGAGCCATCGCGGCAGACGATCGAGGTGTCGCTCCTTCACTTGGGGTATTGGCACCTGCCAGCGCGCCGCGCCGCTATCCTGATAATGCCGCTCGTACTTTTGAAATAACTCATTTGACGGATCAGGTATCATGATCGTACCACACTACGAGTAAAATACTGCATTGTAACCAAGGCGATCATACCAGCTAACTCGGTGAGGTATGCGGCGCTAACCGCACCCGCGAGACCGTAAGCATCAATTAAATAGATATTCAACATGATACTCGCTATGCCGGCAATAATTGACGCTAAAGTAAGCAAATTCGTTCGATAGGTTGCCAATGCCTGGAAATTAACGAAATTTCGCGCCACCTGCATCGCGGGTAACCAGGCAAGCCATTGCAGCAGGTGCACAGCCGGCTCGAATCCCGGACCCAGCAGCAGTGGCGTCAAAGGTGCAAGCAGGTACAGTATCACACCGCCACCCAAGGCAAGCAACACCAGCAAGGCGGCGGTGATCCACATCCGATGCTCATGATCAGGACTCGCGTAAAGACGAGCCCATAAGGCTTCCTGCATGGCGATCAACGGCAGGCTGGCGATATCCAAGGCCCGCTGAGCCGCGTTGAAGTTCCCGGCCAAGGCGAAGCCGAGTTGCGCGAGCACCGGCTTATTGAATTCCGCCTGTAACCGCAGCGACAGCCCACCGACAACGAAAGGAACGCCTTCACGCACCAGCGGCCATACCGGCACGCCAGCGGTCCGCATCGGTCGAAACTCCCTTCGCGCGTACACGAGCAAGAAAGTCGCATAGGTCAGACTGCTGGCCGCGTAGATCCACATCCAGCCATCAACATCCGGACGCGTCAGCAAGGCGTACACTGCCAGCGCCGCCGCGCGCACAAGCACCAGACCGGCTAACATTGCACCATAGCGATGGGTGCGGTGCAGCGCTTGCTGGACCCGTGCCAGCAACTCCACCAGCGAGGCGCTGACCACCTCCGCCAACACCAGCGCCGCAACCGCGCCGCGAACATGATTTGGCAAGACCAGAACCGCGGTAACCGCACCGATCGCACCAACTGTCGTCGTACTGAGCCACCACAGCCGCAATGCCGTCTTATACTGCTGCGCAATGGCTTGCGGATGTCGCGCGCCATCACGCAACAAGACACCAGGCAAACCCAACCCGGCCACCGCTGAAAAAAAGGTGGCAACGGCCAGCACGGTAATGAACTGACCATACCCGGCGGCGCCAAGCAGTCGTGCGAGAACGATGACTAAGATGACTTGCCCGCCCGCGCGCACGAGCAGCCAGCCAAACAGTCCGACACTGGCACGCAAGTACATTCCAGGACGCCAGGCGATCAGGTGGCCGAGAAGACACGACAGAGGTTGAACTGGATGCCGGCTCAAGTGGATGATATCGTTAATAAGCGATCTGAAGCTGGTTGACATCACCCTGCGGCCGACGGTCGAAGCACCGGCTGAGTTGCGTTCTGTTGCTCAAGCCCCCGAGCACCTGCACCAGACTGATCGTACACCCAACCCAAACCGATCTCTTTAATCAATGCCGCAGAGTACGACTTGCATATACAGATAGTTCTGACATTATTCTCCATGGCATTCGCATTTATCCTATATGCCGCTTACTGCGCCAGTTATCGCAAGCGCACCTTAGGCATGATACCGATTGCGCTTGACTCACTCTTTTATCTTGCGTTGGCCGCGCTGGCATGGTTGATTGGAACAAGCACTAGCTATATCTTTGTAAGCGGCTATTTTGACCACTGCGAGCCTGCGGTCGCATCGCTATCCTGGATGACGGCGGCCGGCGGGCCGAGCGACGTACTCGCACCGGATGATGCTGCGCGATATTCCTTTCAATACGGCCCTCTTGTTTATCTGACCAACGCCGTAGCGCTTATTTTGTTAGGCGGAAGCGTAGCGTCAAGCAAAGTGATGGGGGTCGTATCCTGTACCATCGGCCTGCTCGCACTCTATGGCGCTCTTAGAGTCAACCTCAACCGTAATGACGCGCTAACCCTGACCGGATTTACGGCTTTGCAGTTTCTCGCGTTCGCCAATTTTTCTTATTGGAATCGCCCTGATCCGTTCCTAATATTGTGCTCCGCAATAGCATTGTTGACACTTACCCGCCTTCCCAAAAAGACGGTACCGCTGATTCTTGGCACTTTGATTGGCAGTGCCTTTGCTCTCAAGATACATGGCCCCCTGTATGTTGCGCCGATCGTTACTGCGTATATTGCTAGGCGGCCGCGCCCACTTGATCTAGTGCTGCTGGCCGGCGCGGCGGCGATCAGCGCCGGCCTAACATTCTTAATGGGAAATGCTTCGATTACAGCACTTGTGATTGCAATTCAGGCGGCAAGCAAACACGGTCTATCATTATCCTATTTCTACTGGAATATTACCTATCTCATACCCGTGCTGTTGCCCCTGCTCGTATTTGCGCTGCTAAAAAGAGGCGAACTGCGAGCGGAGTCACAGATTTTCGTCTACAGTACATGCGCGACCTTGATTCTGATTACCATACCGGCGTCAAAGGTTGGCGCCGGACCTCATCACTATCTCCCACTGATCCCCATCATTATTTATGCGTTCTCGTTGGCTCTAAGAAATGGGGGGATACGCCGACTCTTTTCCGCCGAATGTCCTTGGCGTGAAGATCTGATTACCGGTTTCCTGATTTCTGCTGTCGTGGTATCGCTCATGTCGGCTTCACTGAGCCAGTATCGGATAGCGCGCTATCTGAGCGGCAGATGGCCTTATTCAGAAGCAACGTTGGAACTCAATAGCATAATGGCAAGGTACCCTAACCAAATAATTCAGATGGGATATTCCGACGACGCGGGCTATGCGCTTACCATGGTGCGGCCACTGCTGAGCTTTCACGGCCACCCGTTGTTCCTCGACGCAGCACCATTGATGGACTTTACTGCCGCGGGTTCCCGTCTGCCCGTGCGAACGATAGACGCAATGCGGACGTGCAAAGTATCCGTTTGGATTATTCCCCGGCCTGGCGAACCATTCTCGATGACGAACAATTACCCGCCACATGATTTGCTTTTTGACCGAAAGCTCAGGTCGGCATTTTTCGAAAGCTATATGCTGGACTACTCGGCAAACATTTACGATAGTTGGATATGCAAACAGGCGGCCGTCGAAAAATAGCCGGTAAGGGCTTCAGGGCCCTGCGCAACACACGATATACTTCCCAACGAACGCGCGGTCAGCAAAATCGCCGGAACTACGATCAAATACCCGCCATTCCACTCATCACTGGAAATCGCCCGCCGCCGACTGAGGCGGCAGCGTCATCGGCCGATACATCAATTGTGTGATCTGCTCCGACACCAACCCGATCAGAAATACGATGACCGCCGTTGTGAGCATAAAAATAGTCATGATCGAGAGCCGCAGTGCGAGACTATAGGTGTAAATCCAATAACCAGTCCCGAGCAGAAAAAAAAGCACCGCCACCGGCACAAAAATCTTGAGCGGCGAATAGAGACTGCCAATCTTGAAGATAATCAGAAGAAAGCGCAAGCCGTCGTGCACAGGGCGGACGTGACTCTTGCCGATGCGCTGGCTGGCGGTGATGGAGACATAGCCGACATGATACCCGGCACGAAAAAACGCCATGGTGATGGTGGTCGGGTAGGAAAATTCGTTCGGGAGCAGGTAGATGAATTCCCGGAACAGGTCGGCGCGAACAACCCGGAAACCGGAGGTGAGATCCGGAATCGGCTGACCGGTCATGTAGCTGGCCAGCCGGTTGTAGATGCGGTTGGCGATGCCGCGTGCCAGGGTGGCCTGGGAGGCCGAGCGGCGGGCACCCACCACCATGTCGAAGCCTTCATCCAGACGTTCCAACAGGCGGGGGAGGTCGGCGGGGTCGTGCTGGCCGTCGGCGTCCATGAAGATCAGGACGTCACCCGCGGCAGCGCGGGCGCCGGACTTGATCGCGGCGCCGTTACCCTTCCGGTATGGGTGGCGGATGCAGCGTACCCCGTTGGCGACACAAACGGCCCGCGATCCGTCCTCGGACGCGTCATCCACGACCAGAATCTCCGCCGCGGGCAGCACTTGCCGGATGCGCGGCAGCAGGGCTTCAAGCGAGGCTGCCTCGTTTCGACAGGGGAGGATGACGCTGATCTTAGGGGACACGCGGGCTCCAGAACAGTTGCAATAGACGTGGGTCGTTGGTGGTTCGACGCCGACGCTGCCGGATCGACGGCACGACACGCGGCAACGCGCTGGACCACGGTTGGCCGGATGCAGCACATCCTGACGGTTGGTCCGATCGTGCGCTGTGATGAAGTGCACCATCGCGTGAGGGAGCACTTGATCGTCGATGCGGCGTCCGCGGCGCGGTCAATCTTCGTTGCGCTCTATCTTAGCCTGTATGCAGCGGTCTGGCACCGGTGTTCTGACCGCGGGTGGTGTGCCGGCCCATCGGAACCTGGACGAGGTTGATCGGTCAGCGGTCGGGCTGGGGCTGGGGGCTACGACAGCGGCGGCCCTTGGCGGCTTTCGGTATCCTGTTCTTCGTTTCCGGCCATCTGCTGGAATCGACACTGATGCCGCTGGATCTGGCCTTCGAGCATCGCAACGACCTGCCGAGCCTGGGGCTGATCCTGGCGGCGGCGGACCTGATCGGATGGGCGACCGGCGCCCTTGGCCGCTTCCGCCCGCTGATCGCGGCGCTGGCGCTGCTGCTGGCTCTGTTCAGTTTGGGCCTGGCCCGCTCCTTGGGGGGATGGGCAACAGATATACTCCACCGCGCTGGCCGGGCCTTGGCCTTCACTCCGGGCGCGGGCCGAGCTGGCGCAGATTCTGATCGAGCACGGACAGTTCAACGCCGCCCACGGGCTTCTCGCGAACGCCCAGGGCGCCGGTCCGCGGTTGCAGGAGGGCTCTCTGGACTGTCTTGAGACCGGGCGGATCGGGCCGGAGCGCATCGCCGCGGCCCAAGCGCAATTGGGTGTGGTGCTGAGCGACTATGACACGACCGCCCTGATCACGCTGGTCAATCTGGCCCTGGACCAGGGTTGTCGCATGCCGGAGCCCGCACTGCCGGCACTGACGCAAGACGCGGCGGCGGTGCCGGCCAGGTTGCCGTCCAGCCGGCAGAAACTCCTGATGTATGTCGGGCATCTGCGTCATGCCCAGGGCGACAGCGCGGGTGCCATCGACGCACTGGAAGCCGCCTTCTCCGCGTTTCCGGTGAACTCGCTGCCGTTACTCCTGGCGGCGACTTGGCGGCTGGATGCCGGCGAGGTCGACCTGGCGCGTGCGCTTTATGACCTTGCGCGGGCGATCGGGGCGCCGGGGCGATTGGACCTGGAGCCGCGGTTTATCGAGGTTGAGAGTCGGCTGAGTGAGGCGCGGGACGAAGTGCGGACACGGGACGCTGCTAAGATCACAGACGATCGGCCGACCGGCCCGTAGCCGCACCTGGCCTTTGCCGTGGCAATCGGCAAAGGGCGACGCTGCCGGCGGCCGCTACCCAGGGGCGTCGGAGTGCTTTTCAGACAAGCCGCGCGCCTCGCCCGAATGGCGGGAAGCGGACTGCGTACGGGCGCTTCGCTCCATGGAGAAAGGGGCCGACACGCGACATCACCGAGCTGATAGGAACGCGCGGCCGATCACCGGGCGGACGCCTCAGTGCAACACCGCGTCCACGCTGTCGGCGGTGAGGATGCGCTCGGACCAGTTCAGCAAGGTCTCGGGGTCCGCGTTGCTGATCCGTTCGCGCATCGCCGCACTCGGTGCCCCAAACTTGCGCTCGATCAGGCGCAGCAGCAGCGCGGCGCCGCCTTCCTGTCGACCCTCTTGTCTACCCTGCTCAATGTAGCGATCGATGAAGGTTTGCATGATCGGGTCTCCGGTTGAGGTCTGTTGCAACAGGGCGCGCACATCGCGTTCCTCCACGCGCCCCGTACCTTGGACATAGTAACGCAGCAGGGATTCCAGAATCTCCAGGGCCGTGGCCCGGTCTTGGATCTGCTCGATCAGGGTCAGCAGGTCAGCCAAACGCTCGACCGGTTCGCGACTGAAGATCCAGCGCATCGCCAGTTGCACTAGCCGGGTCAGGACCTCGCCCTTGATCTCGGCGTCGGTACGCGCCGAAAGATCGTGTAAGGCATAGGTGAACTGCGGCACGTAGGGCGCCAGCGTTGACGGCAGCGGCATCACCAACTCGTGGAAGCTCCGGGGGACTCGCCACTCCCGAGTGCCGTGATAGATCACCAACGGATAGATCGGCGGCAGACGGCGGGCCTTGGGGTGCTGTTTGCGGTAGGCGTGACCTTCGGCCGCAATGTAGTGCAACAGTTGCAGCAAGGTCCAGTGCTCCGGGCGGCTCTTGTGTTCAAAGAGCAGGTACACGTTTAACCGGGTGCCGCGATAGCGGACGCGATAGACCAGATCGGAGTAGGCCGAGCGCAGGTCGCTCGCAACGTAGGTGTCGTTGGAGATCTCCAGGGTGCGCAGCTCGACCTCGGCGAGGAGCGCGGCGGGCAGGTGCTGCCGCAAGAAGTCCTCGGCAACCTCCCGACGGCCGAAGCTTTCGCGGAAAAAAGCGTCATGAGGCGTGGCGATGTCATCCATGGCACCGAAGGCTAAACGCAGCCGGTCGGCCGCGCAAGCGGTGCCCCGCATTCCGCGCACTGTAACTACACTGACTGGTAGCCAAATTGTCGGAAATCGCCTTATCACGGTTCCGGCCAGGTGGCCCCGTAGAGTGAACAAGCGCAGCGCAGTCCACCAGCGACGGCGCGGGATTCGGTGGACTGCGCTATCGCTTGTCCACCCTACAACGCAGCCGGTTTTGGGTGGAAAAGCGCGGCGCATCCACCATCAGCCTTGCGTCCGGCACGCTGTTGGCGGCGGCCACTCAAATGCGGAACTGCTGAGCCGTCGGCGCACACATTGTCCGAACTGGCGGGCCGTGAGAGACTGGCGCACATCCGCTGCTGTTACCGGCCTGTGCACCCGTCGTCATGCCCCGACTCTCACGTCAACGTCGCCGTGCCCGGTCCCGCGCCCGTTCCTGCGCGCGGGCGCCGCAGGACGGCTCCTACAAACACCTGTTCTCCCACCCTGAGATGGTCGAGGGGCTGCTGCGCGACTTCGTGCAGGAGGACTGGCTGGCGCTCATCGATTTTTCCACCCTGGAAAAACGGGGCGGCAGCTATGTGACCGACGACCTGCGTGATCGCGAGGATGACATCATCTGGCGGGTGCGGGTGGCCGGGGACTGGCTTTATGTGTATCTGCTGATCGAATTCCAAAGCCAGGTCGACCCCTGGATGGCGGTGCGGGTGATGGTGTACACCGGCTTGCTGTATCAGGACCTGATCAAACACGAGGCGGTGGCGCCGGGTGAACTGCTGCCGCCGGTCTTTCCGCTGGTGCTCTACAACGGCAGCGGGCGCTGGACGGCGGCGCGCGACATCGCGGAGCTGATCGTGCCGCTGCCCACTGCGCTGGCACGCTACCGGCCCCAACAGCGCTATCATCTGATCGACGAGGGCCGTGTCGAGAAAGCGACACTGGCGCAGGCGACCAGTGTCGCGGCCGAGTTGGTGCGGCTGGAAGTGCTGGCGGCCGACGGCCCCGCGGCGGTGCGCCCGATCCTGCAGCGGCTGACCGCCCGCTTGCGCGACCCGCGCCACGCCAGCCTGCGGCGCGCCCTGACAGTCTGGTTCGCGCGGGTATTGCTGCGGCGGCTGATGCCGGGCGAGAATCTGCCGGAACTGCACGATTTAACGGAGGTCGAGACCATGCTTGCCGAACGGGTTGACGAGTGGACGCAGAAGTGGAAGCGGGAGGGGTTGCTGGAAGGCAAGCGGGAAGGCAAGCGGGAAGGCAAGCGGGAAGGCAAGCGGGAAGGCAAGACCGAAGCGCTGCAAAGCGTGCTAACCGCCCGCTTTGGGCCCCTGCCCTCATGGGCGGGCGCGCGCCTTGCCGGGGCAACCGTTGACCAACTCGATGCCTGGCTGAATGGTTTACTCCAGGCCGAGACGCTTGAAGGTCTGCTCGGCGATCCGCCGGTGTAGACCGGCGCGCGCGCTGACCGGCATCCGCTTGCTCCAGCGCTGGACTGTCCCGGCAGGGAGTCGCTGCCAACCTGCCATCCACGCCGACTTGGAGCGAAAGGGTACCCCCATCGGCGGCGGCCACCTGGGGGTTCCGAACAGCGCGGGATAGGGGCTGCCGCTCTAGGGCGCGGTGCCATGCCCGTGGCAGACCGCGCACAGGTCCGCGGAGAGGGCGGCGGGTTCGTCCGCCCGTCCGACGCCGACCGGCAGCAGCGCGACGAGCGTCAGGACAGACAGCGTGCTGCGGGATTTCATGACTGCACCGCCCATTGCTGTTGCAGGAGTTCCAGCCCGGCATGGGCCGATTGGACGGCCCCCTCCATCCAGCCCGGAATCTGGCTTACGTGTTCCCCGGCGAAGATGACCCGCCGGTTGCCGCCGGCCACCCGCGGCAAGTTGCGTGCCCGGGCATAGTCAGTCCAGGCACCGCAGCAGCCGGCACTGAAGGGGATGCGCGGCCAGGCGACCGAAACGGCGGCGGAAACCGAAGCCGACCTTCAGCGCCGGCTCATAACCCAGGCGCGCGATGATCCCCCGAACGGCCGGATCGAAATCGCTATTGATCCGCGACAGCACACTGAAGGGAATGGTGCAGACGAGCCGCGTGGCATGCGCCTCGTGCACCTCGCCGGAGCGTGTGTCCCGCCAGCCCACCGAAACCCCGCCGTTGTCCTGGCGCACCGGGACCACCGCCGCACCCAACTGGATGGTTCCCGCCGGGAGTTGTCCGGCCAGGACCCGACGCCAGGTGGTCGATGCCGCCCGTCACCGTGAGGACCGGCGTGGGATACTTGGCACTGTTGATCCACCCTGGGGCCTCGGCCAGTCAGGTGATCACTCGAGGCTTTCGGAACCGCCGGGCACGGTTTGCGCCGGTGCTTATTTCCGATCTCAAGCTAGCGGAACGGCGCGCAAACAACCTTGACGGCCGTCGCTGAAACGCACCTCGAGCCTTGCCGTTCTGTCGTTGGTGGTGAGATCCCGCTGCTCGGCATCGACGATCAAGGCCGCCTCGACTGAATCCGGTCGGATGCGGCATTCCGTCCGGTGGGAGTGCTGACCGGGGCGACGCGACCGGAGGTCGACGCTTTAGCGGGCGGCGGCGCCGCGTTCGGCTGAAACTGCCGGTACAGCAAGATCTGCGGGGGGCTGTAGGGGCTTGTAGGGGCTTGTAGGGGCGACTTTAGTCGCCCCTAAGGTCGGTTGGAACGGGGGGACGGACGAGCAGACGGGGCGAGCGGGAAGGGGCGACTAAAGTCGCCCCGACAAGTTGCCCCGACAAGTCGCCCCGAGAGGTTGGTCCAGGCTTATCCCGGAAATCACCTGAAGCCCGCCCGAGATCCTTTCAAGCCAGTGCGCGCAGCACCGCCTCGACACAGTCCTCGGGGGACATCTGCGGGGTCTGCAGGTGGACCTCGGGCGCCTGCGGACGCTCATAGGGGCTGTCGATGCCGGTAAAGTTCTCCAAGCCGCCCTGGCGTGCGCGGGCGTACAGACCCTTGGCATCGCGCCGCTCGCATTCCTCGACTGGGGTATCGACGAAGACCTCGACGAACTCACCCGGCTCGAACAGATCGCGCGCCATGCGCCGCTCACTGGTGTAGGGTGAGATGAAGCTGACCAAGACGATCAGGCCGGCATCGGCCATCAGCCGTGCCACTTCGGCCACGCGCCGGACGTTCTCAACACGGTCGGCTTCGGTGAAGCCCAGGTCGCGGTTCAAGCCGTGGCGGACATTCTCGCCATCGAGCACATAGGTGTGCTTGCCCTCGGCGTGCAGCCGTTTTTCCAGCAGGTTGGCGATGGTCGACTTGCCGGAGCCCGACAGCCCGGTGAACCAGATGCAGCGCGCTGACTGATGCTTCTGCGCGGCCCGTTCGGTCTTGTTGACTTCCAGCATCTGCCAGTGGATGGTGCTGGCGCGGCGCAGCGCGAAATCGATCATCCCGGCGCCGACGGTTTCGTAGGTGAGCTTGTCGATCAGGATGAAGCCGCCCATGACCCGATTGACGCCGTAGGGCTCGAACACCAGGGGCGCGCCGGTAGACAGGTTGACCACCGCGATCTCATTCAACCCCAGCGACTTGGCCGCGAGATGCGCACCGGTATTCACATCCTCCCGATACTTGATCTCGGTGACGGTGGCCGTCACCTCCTTACAGGCGGTTTTCATCAGGTACTGCCGGCCCGGCGTCATGGCGTGCTCGACCATCCACAACAGCTTGGCCTCGAACTGGTCCGCGACCTCCGGGGGCGCGGCGGCGGCCACCAGCACGTCGCCGCGGCTGGCGTCGACCTCTTCCGTCAGGGTGACGGTGACCGCGTCGCCCGGATGAGCGGTCTCAACCGCGTCGAAACCCGCCAGAATGGCCTTCACCCGCGTCTGCACACCCGACGGCAACACGCGCACCGCATCGCCGGGATGCAGGGTGCCTTCGGCGATCCGACCACAGAAGCCCCGGAAGTCCAGATTCGGCCGATTCACCCATTGCACCGGCATGCGGAAGGCCGCGCGCTCGCTGGTATCACCGACATCCACCGTGTCGAGATATTCCATGAGACTGGGGCCGCTGTACCAGGGCGTCTGTGTACTGCGATGCAGCACATTGTCCCCGTCCAGACCCGACAGCGGAATGGCCTGGGTGCTGAGAAACGCGAAATCGGCGGCGAACGCCTGGTAGTCGGCGATGATCCTGTTGTAGACGGCCTCATCGAAACCGACCAGATCCATTTTGTTGACCGCCAATACGATGTGACGAATCCCCATCATGGCGGCGATGCGGCTGTGACGGCGGGTTTGCGTGAGCACGCCCTTGCGCGCGTCGATCAGGATGACCGCCAGTTCCGCCGTAGAGGCGCCGGTGGCCATGTTGCGGGTGTACTGCTCATGACCGGGCGTATCGGCAACGATATAGCGGCGGCGGTCGGTCGCAAAGAACCGATAGGCGACATCGATGGTGATGCCCTGCTCGCGCTCGGCCTGCAGACCGTCGACCAGCAGCGCCAAGTCGGTCTTCTCGCCTTGGGTGCCGTATTGACGCGAGTCGCTCTCGAGTGCTTCCAGCTGGTCGTCGAAGATGCTCTTGCTCTCGAACAGCAGGCGGCCGATCAGCGTACTCTTGCCGTCATCCACACTGCCGCAGGTGATGAAGCGCAGTGTTTGCTTATTGCGTTGCTCGTCCAGGAAGGAAACGATGTCACGGGCGTGCAGGTCGTTCATCAGAAATAGCCCTCTTGCTTCTTCTTCTCCATCGATCCGGGGGTATCGGCATCGATCAACCGGCCTTGACGCTCCGAACTGCGGGCATTGAAGGTCTCGGCGATCACCGCCTCCAGCGTATCGGCATCGCTCTCGACGGCGGCCGTCAACGGCCAGCAGCCAAGGGTGCGGAAGCGCACGCGCTTCATCACCGCCTGTTCACCCGGGGCGAAGGGGTAACGGTCGTCATCGACCATGATCAATTGACCATCGCGCTGCACCACTGGCCGCTCCGCGGCCAGATAGAGCGGAACGATCGGAATCCCCTCGGCGTGAATGTATTGCCAGATGTCGAGCTCGGTCCAGTTACTGATTGGAAAGACCCGGATTGTCTCATCCGGCTTGACGTGGGTGTTATACAGATTCCACAGCTCCGGACGCTGGGCTTTGGGATCCCAGCGATGACCCGCCGCGCGGAATGAGAAAACACGTTCTTTGGCGCGGCTCTTTTCCTCGTCGCGCCGGGCACCGCCGAAAACGACGTCACTGCCCAGGGCGTTCAGAGCTTGCTTGAGCGCCTGCGTTTTCATGACATCGGTGTGGTAGTTGCTGCCGTGGGTGAACGGATTGACCCCCGCCGCGACCCCCTCCGGGTTCGTGTGGGTGATAAGCTTCATCCCGCTCTCCTCCACCATGCGGGCGCGGTGCAGGTACATCTCAGCGAACTTCCAGCCGGTATCGATATGCAACAACGGAAACGGCGGCGGTGCGGGGTAGAAGGCCTTGCGTGCCAGGTGCAGCATGACCGAGGAGTCTTTCCCGATGGAGTACATCATGATCGGGTTGCGGGCCGTCGCCACGGCCTCGCGGATGATTTCTATGGATTCTGCTTCAAGGGTAAGCATGGGTCTGTCCGCGGTTGAAGAAGCCGGGTGGGTCGTCTCGGAAACAGGCAAACATTTAAGTCGGCGCCTTTGACTCATCGAGCGCAGATGATTATGGGTCCGGTTGCTGCACTGCACAAGGGGTGACGCTCGCAGCTTTAAAACACGCGGCCGCTGCGTTGGACTAACGAACGCTTATTAGCATCACAGCAAGTTATTAACCTTTGAACTACTAGTGATGCCGTGATGCCTTTACGAGCGCCCGGGCTTCGCCCTGAATCCGGCAGTGAATCGCAAGACCGAGCGGGCCTTGATCATCGTTGCGGCCGGCCGCGAACGATCCGCACAGCGGACCCTACGATAACACCGTGATCTGTAGGGTTCGCTATGCGGACCGACGACCGAGCAAATCGCGCTGTAGCCGGGTTTATGATCAAGGCCGGCGTGCGAGTCTGCGTCGTCAGGGCTTCCAGCCCTGACTGGTCGCTACGCCGTCAGGCCAGGATGGCCTGACTACGCACTTTCACGGTAAGCCTCGACCTCCGGTGTGCGACGCCCGAGCACTGGCCGGAACGAAGATCAAGGCCGTTACGCACGCTCGAGGCGCCGCGCGGTCAACCGAATCCGAACATCCCTGTTATTCCTGCCCTCTGGCCCCTAAATTAGCGGGCTATCGGCGGCACTCGCCGGTGCCGACGGCAACCAGATTACACAAAACGCCATGAATACGGAACGCTTCCCCCGCACCCCACTGCTGCACGGCGAGGATCCCGAGGCCAAACGCCGCGAGATCCGCGACTATTTCACCGCGACCTTCGACCGGTATGAGTCGCTGTTTTCCACCCTGGCCACGGCCGATGCCTACTATCGTAAGCCGATCGCCCTGCGGCATCCGTTGCTCTTCTATTTCGGCCATACGGCAACCTTTTTTATCAACAAACTGATCCTCGCGGGCCTGCTGGAGCAGCGGATCGAGCCCAGGTTCGAGTCCATGTTCTCGGTGGGCGTGGACGAGATGTCCTGGGACGATTTGGACGAGTCCAACTACGACTGGCCCTCGGTCCAGGCTGTGCGCGACTATCGCAAGCGGGTGCGCGGCACCGTGATCGGCCTGATCGAGCGGCTACCGCTGCGGCTGCCGATCGACTGGGACAGCCCCTGGTGGCCGATCCTAATGGGCATCGAGCATGAACGCATCCATCTGGAAACCTCCTCGGTGCTGATCCGCCAGCAGTCGCTGGACTGCCTGCGCACCGACCCGGCCTGGGAACCCTGTCGGGAGACGGGCGAACCGCCAGCCAACCCGCTGGTACCGGTCGCCGCCGGATCGATCCGGCTCGACAAGCACGAGGCGACCGCCAGCCACTATGGTTGGGACAATGAGTATGGCTTCCATGAAGCCGAAGTCCCGGCTTTCGAGGCATCGCGGACGCTGGTCTCCAATCGGGAATTCCTGACCTTCGTCGAGACCGGCGGCTACGAGACCGACGACTGGTGGACCTCCGAGGGCCTGGCCTGGCGTCAATTCAGTCAGGCGCGCTACCCGACCTTTTGGGTCCCGGAGCCCGCGGGCTGGCGTCTGCGCCTAATGCTGGAAACCGTCCCGATGCCCTGGAACTGGCCGGTGGAGGTCAACTACCACGAGGCCAAGGCGTTCTGTCAATGGAAGGCCGAGCAAACCGGCACGGCGGTGCGACTGCCGACCGAGGACGAGTGGTATCGCCTCCATGATGCCGCCGCCTGTTCCGAAGTCCCCGCGGACCAACCAGCCGCCGCCAACCTGCATCTGGATCACTGGGCCTCCTCCTGCCCGGTGGACCGCTTTCCCCAAGGGGAATTTTTCGACGTGACCGGCAATGTGTGGCAGTGGACCGAGACCCCGATCTACCCCTTCGCCGGGTTCCGGGTGCATCCGCTCTACGATGATTTCACCACCCCGACCTTCGACGAGCGCCACAACCTGATCAAGGGCGGGTCCTGGATCTCCTGCGGCAACGAGTCGCTGCGCTCCGCCCGCTACGCTTTCCGCCGTCATTTCTTCCAGCACGCGGGCTTCCGCACCGTGGTCGGCGCCGCGCCCGAGCGACCGGTGGCCTCGCACTACGAGACGGACCGCCTGCTCTCCGAATACGCCGAGTTCCACTATGGCGCCGAGTATCACGGCGTACCCAACTTCCCGCGGGCGCTGGCGGAGATCGCCCTGCGCTGCCTCGGCGACCGCCCGGCCCGCCGCGCGCTGGATCTGGGCTGTGCGACGGGCCGCGCCACCTTCGAGCTGGCACGCCGCTTCGCGGAGGTGACCGGTATGGATTTCTCCGCCCGCTTCATCGGCCTGGGCGCGCAACTGGCGGACCACGGCGTGTTGCGCTACACGCTGGTGGACGAGGGCGAACTGGTCTCCTGGCGGGAAGTCTGGCTGAAGGACCTGGATCTCGCCGAGGTACGTGACCGGGTAACCTTCGTGCAGGGCGACGCCTGTAACCTCAAGGCCCAGTTCACCGGCTATGACCTGCTCCTGGCCGCCAATCTGATCGACCGGCTCTACAGCCCGACGCGCTTCCTCGCCCAGTGTCACGCGCGCATCAACCCCGGCGGCTTGTTGCTCATCGCCTCGCCCTACACCTGGCTCACCGAGCACACCCCGCGGGAAGAGTGGCTGGGCGGCTTCAAGCGCGACGGGGAGAACGTCACCACACTGGATGGACTCAAGGCGGTGCTGGGCGCGCACTTCCGGTTGATCGAAGGCCCGCTGGAGGTCCCCTTCGTGATCCGCGAAACCCGCCGCAAATTCCAACACAGCCTCTCCGAGGTGACCGTTTGGGAGCGACTTGCGGAGCGAGAGGATGCCCCCGCCCATGGACATGACTGAACTGGACTTCGACCGGCCGATCGACCGGGAGGGAACCGCCGCGGTCAAGTGGGACGCGCGCCTGGCGCAGTTCGGTGACCCTGGCGTGCTGCCCCTGTGGGTTGCGGATATGGATCTGCCCGCGCCCGCGGCGGTCACCCGCGCCCTGGCCGCGCGGGCGGCACATCCGATCTACGGCTACACCCTGTTTCCGGATGCGCTCTTCAGCGCTCTGGCCGACTGGATGCGCGCGCGGCACGGCTGGGTCATCGAGCGCGACTGGGTCATCATGGCGCCGGGGGTGGTGCCCTCCCTCGCCGCGGTGGTCCAGGCCCTGACCGAGCCCGGCGAGGGGGTGATCGTCCAGCCCCCGGTCTATGCCCCCTTCTTTTCGGTGGTGCGGGCCAACGGCCGGCGGTTGGTGGAGAACCCGCTGCGTGCCACACCCGCGGGCTATGCGTTCGACCTGGATAATCTGGAACACTGCGCCGCCACGGGTGCACGTCTGCTGATCCTGTGCTCGCCGCACAACCCGGTCGGACGGGTGTGGCGCGCGGACGAATTGACCGCCCTGCTGGAGATCGCCCGCCGCTACCGGATGGTGGTCCTGGCGGATGAGATCCATCACGACCTGTGCTTTCCGGGCGACGTCCATCACCCGCTGGCGCGACTGACCGATGATCGCGCCTCCGTCATCACCGCCGCGGCGCCGAGCAAAACCTTCAACATCCCCGGTCTGGGACTCTCCGCGCTCATCTGCCCCGACCCGATCCAGCGCCGCACCCTGCGCCACGTGTTCGACACCTTCCATGTCAGCGCCGGCAACCCGTTCAGCGTCGCCGGCTTCACCGCCGCCTACCGTGACGGCGGCCCCTGGCTCGATGCCCTGCTGCGCTATCTCGCGGGCAATCGCGATCTCGCGCTGGAGTTCATCGCCGCCCGTCTGCCCGGCATCACCGCACTCCGGCCCGAGGGCACCTATCTCCTGTGGCTCGACTGCCGCGGGCTGGGCCTGGACGACGCCGCCCTGCACGCCTTTTTCATTGAGCGTGCCGGTTTGGGCCTGAGTCCGGGAACCCTGTTCGGCACCGGCGGCAGCGGACACATGCGGCTGAACCTGGGCGCACCGCGGGCGGTCATCGAACGGGCGCTGCAGCAGCTTGCGGCGGCCTTGGGGTAGCGGCGGGTCAAGTCTCCCGTCGGCGCCGGCGCCGGCTTGCGAATCAGAGACGAATCCGCTCGCGTTGTTTATGGCAATGGCTGTTGCGGCAGTTCTAGGCTTTGGTCCCAATCGGCTTTGATCTCTAGGATGCGCGGCAGACAGCCCTCGAAGGCCGTGATCAGGGACGGATCGAAATGGCTGCCGGCGTCCCCATGCAGGTTCGCCATGACCTGTTCCAGGGACCAGGCGTCCCGGTATGGCTGCTTCATGCCAAGCGTATCGAAGACATCGGCCACGGCGACGATTCGCGCTGATTCGGGAATGGCCTGACCGACCAGGCCTTCCGGGTAGCCGCTGCCGTCCCACCACTCGTGATGATAGCGCGCGATTTCGGCGGCCAACCGGAAGACCGGTGCGTCGCTGTTGGACAGAATCTCAAAACCGATCTCACAGTGGGTCTTCATCAGCGCCCATTCAGCGGGGTCCAAGGTGCCGGGTTTGCGCCATATCGCACTAGGGATACCGATCTTGCCGGTGTCGTGCAACGGTGCCGCCAGTTCCAGCAGGTCGCAATCCGCCGGGGACCAACCGACCGCCGCGGCAAGTTCGCGGGCAACGGCTGCCATCCGCCAGTTGTGTAGATCGCTATCGACGTCGTTGTAATGTCCGACTTTAGCGAGCATGAAAATCGCGTCGCGGCTGCGCTTCTCCAATTCCCTGTTATGGACCAGCGACAGGTGCGCACGCACCCGCGCCCGCACGATCCGGGGGGATACCGGTTTGGTCAGGTAATCGACGGCGCCCACGGCGAATCCGGCCTCCTCGTCTCCCTGGTCCGACAAGATGGAGACAAAAATCACCGGAATATCTTCAGTCCGCGGATCGGCCTTGAGCGCCCGACACACCGCGTATCCATCCATATCCGGCATCTGAATGTCGAGCAGAATGAGCGCCGGCCAATGCGTGAGCGCCAGACGGATGGCCTCGGCACCATCACGGGCGAACATCAGGGGATACTCAGTCTCCAGAATCGCCCGCAGACTCACCAGATTGATGACTTCATCGTCGACGAGCAGCAGGGGTCTAGGCGTCATGAGTCGGTCCTCAGGCTGATCGATCCAGGTCGTGGAACAAGGCGCGGATCAGGGCCTCGGCTCCGCGAAGATCACATTCGGTCAAGCGCGACTGTACTGCGGCCAGCGGCGCATCCGCCACCCGACCCGACACCTGCGCGAGCAGCGATTCACAACGGACGGGGGCGTTTTGATCGAGGGCAAACAAGCGTTGATCAAAGACCGCGCGCGGGCCCGCGGATCCGCCAGCGCAGACCTCGCGACAACCGCGGGGCACGCGACCGCCCGCGCCGCGGCAATCCCGGCGCATACCTCGGCGATGGCCGTTTGCAGGGCCACGGCCAGTTCCCCGAGCGGTTCCTGCGTTGGGCAAACGCGCGTGTCGAGACCGCTTGCGAAGCGCCGTAGAAATCAGCGAGCGACTCGACCTTGGCGACCAGGCTTTGAAGCACTGACGGGCAGGCAGGCTCCGCAGGTACCGGGGCGCTGCGCGGACCTTCGCTCGTCATGATTGACCGAGCAGTACATCCTTCGCCTCGTTGATCTTCGCCGCTAGGTAATCCGAGCCGCCGCGGTCCGGGTGCAGCCGCTGCACCAGCCGTCGATGGGCGGCGCGGATCTCGTCCGGACCTGCGCCAGGGCTCAAACCAAGGACCGCCCTCGCCTCTTCCTGCGGCATGCGCTGCATCGCCGGCGGCTTGGGGGCGTGGGCGCGCTGGGCCGGCGTCGGACGGCGCACCGGCTGCTCACGCTCACGCTCCAGGTAGACTTCCAGGGCTTCGGCCGAGGCGAGGTCACCGGCATACCACTGCGCCAGGAGATCGATCAACTCCTGGGTCGAGACCCGCTCCAGGGGCAGGCCGCTGAAGGGTCCGGACAGGAACTCGCCGCGGATATGTCCGGAGAGTTGATCGATGACCAGCAGCACGCCGCGAGTCGCCACCCGCGATTCGTGCGCGCCCTGGTAGTTGGGCGACCCCTTGAGTTCGCGCACCCACAGGGCGGTGGCGCCGGCCACCGCGCTAGGCATCACGATGAAGTTGAGCACCGGGACCATGCTGACACCGACCGTCGCGGCACCGAACCCCAGACTCAGGGTGCGCCGCTCGCGCAGTCGTCGGCGCTGCTCGCGGAACTTGAGCCCGTTGTTGCCCATGGGATAGTCCGCATACTGCAGCGCCATGATCCAGGCGGTGTAGAGGAACCAGAGGACCGGCCCCACCAGCGGCACGAACAGCAGCAGCAGGAACGGGATGGCGAGCAGCAGGGCATAGAAGATCTTCTTGGTCTCGTCCCACAGCGTCGGAATCAGCTCCTTCAGCATCTGCGCCACCCCGCCGCCCTGCTCCAGTGACCGTCCGGTGAGCAGCAGTTCGACTTTTTCCGCCAGCAGGCTGTTGAAGGGTGCGGCGATCAGGTTCGCGACCAAGGCAAAGCCATAGAACACCAGCACTAGGAGCAGCAACACAAAGACCGGCCAGAGAATCCAGTCGAGCCACTGCAGCCAACTGGGAACGCGCGCGTCCATCCAGGTGACGAAGCCCTCGAACCAGGAGACCCCGGCGGCGATACCTACCGAGAACACCAGGATGTTGACGAATAAGGGCACGATGACGAAGCGCCGCAGGCCCGGGCGGGTGATGAGCCTGATGCCCTGGAACAGATAGCCGGCACCGGAGACGGGGTTGACGGACATGGTTGAATTGGGATCGTCTGGTTCGTGAGAGTTGGACGGGAAGACAGTATACCGAGCCGGGGCCTTGGGGTATCCCATCCGCGGCAGCCGCGGCTGAATTGCGCGCCGGACACGTCACGCCCACCGGTTGACGGAACGCCGCGGCGGATGCACTGTCGGAACCTAGCCCAGCAACCAGGAGATCCCCATGCAGCGAGCCCAACAAGAACTCACCCTATTGGCCCAACTCCCGGATGCGGCGATCGATCTTCCGCGGGCCGCGCTGGCGATCAGCCGTTTGTTCCAGCCGACATTGGATGCCGACCGGTCGCTGCGCCGGTTTGAAAGCCTCTGCATCGCCGCGGTCGCCAGCGTGCCGCGGGGTGCGGACCTGACGCACCGGGTGCGGGCACTCAACCGCTTTCTGTTCGATCAGGAGGGATTCGGCGGCAACCTGGAGGACTTCTATGACCCCCGCAACAGCTTTCTGGATCAGGTGCTGGAACGGCGCACCGGCATCCCCATCAGTTTGTCCCTGATCTACGTGGAAGTGGCGCGTCAGGTCGGCATACCAGCCTTCGGCGTCGGCTTTCCCGGTCACTTCCTGGTGCGGGTCGCGGCCGGGGACGCGCTGCTGATCCTGGACCCCTTCAGTCGCGGCGCCTCGCTCGATCTGGAGGATCTGGACCGCCGTCTGGACGACGTCTATGGCTCGGGCGCCTTGACGGTCGCGGCCAATCCTACACTATTGCGGCCGGCCACCCGGCGCGAGATCCTGGTACGGATGCTGGCCAACCTGAAGGTGATCTTCCTGCGCGACGGCGACCTGGGGCAGGCGCTGATCGCGGTCGACGGGCTCCTGGCCCTGCAGCCGGACGCGCCCGACGGCCTGCGTGACCGCGGCCTGATCTACCGCGAACTGGGCTATACCCCGGCCGCCGCGGCCGACCTGCGCCGCTATCTCCAGGTCAGCGACGACGCCACGGAGATTGCGGAACTGACGCCGGTCCTCGCGGAGTTGGAGGCGGCGGGGGTGCGGGTGCACTGAGGATCTCCCGTCGGGGCGGCCTCCGGCCGCAATGGGGCCGCGCGGGATCAGCGAACGTTCACCGCGGCCCCATCGCGACCGGAGACCGCTTCAAACCGCGCTGCCTGACTTTCACGGTCAACCGCTAAGTAACGAATTCGGCCGCTGGAAATGAATGCCGACCCACAGTCAGACCGGCGGGCTGGTGATGGTGCCGGCCAGACCGCAGTACCCGAACTGCTCATGGTCAGGCGTCCGGGGTGGCTGCGCGGCACCGGCCGCCCAGCGCCAAGCCATGCAGTGCGAACCTTTGCAGACGATGTGCTGCTGGGCGCCGGACACTACCGGACAAAAGAACCGTTTGGCGTCTTCTTCTTTAACTAACATGCGTGCACCAGCGCTTCCAAGGCGGTTGCCGTTCAAGCTGAGAACTAGCTCCTTGCTCCAGATGTTTCAACGACGGAGCAGCCGGCCTGGTTCAGACCACCGCCTCCGGCACATCCGCCGGGCGCTCCGCCGCGGCGCCGTGCATCAGCATGTTGAGCATCCGCATGGTGGCGGCAATGGCGGCGAAGACCTGGTTGGCATGGACGCCCCGGGTCTTGATGCTGCCGCGCTCGGTGTCCCAGGTGATGATGCACTCGGTCAGCGCATCGGCGCGCCCGCCCTTGGGGATACGCACCTCATAGTCCTTGAGTTCCGGCAGGGTGATCCCGTGCCGTTTGAGCGGCTTGGTCAGGGCGTTGATGAAGGCATCGAAGGCGCCGTTGCCGCTCCCCGCCGCGTTCACCACCTCATCACCCAAACAGATCTTGATGCTGGCCGTGGATTCCAGCTCCAGGCTCGATGAGACATTGCAGGCCAGCAACTGCGCGTGATTGTAATCCTTGCTGTCCAGCACCTCGGCGATGATGAAGGGCAGGTCCTCGGTGGTGATGGTCTTCTTGGAGTCGCCCAACTCGACGATGCGGGCCAGCACCCGGCGCTGGTTCTCCTCGGAGAGACTGATATCCAGGCGCTCCAGATTCTTGGCCAGGGACGCCTTGCCCGCGAGCTTGCCCAGGGCGTACTTACGCCGTCGGGCGAAACGCTCCGGCGAGAGCCGGGTGTGATAGAGACTGCCCTTCTTGTCCCCGTCGGCATGGATACCCGCGGTCTGGGTGAAGACATCGGCGCCGACGATCGGCGCGTTGTCGGCGACGCGTTTGCCGGAGAAATACTCCACCAGTTCGCTCACCCGCGCCAGATGGGTCTCGTCGATCCCGATCTCGAACCCGAGCTGATCGCGCAAATTGACGGCAACCTCGGCCAGCGAGGCATTGCCGGCCCGCTCGCCCAGGCAATTCACGGTACAGTGCACGGCCGCGACACCCGCCTGGGCGGCGGCCAGGCAATTGGCGGTGCCCAGACCATAATCGTTATGGGGATGGAAATCGAACAGCAGCCCCGGAAAGCGCAGCATCATGTCGCTCATGGCACAGAAGACCCGCTCCGGTGTCATCACCCCCAGGGTGTCGGGGAGCATGAAGTGCGCGATGCCCACATCCGCCAACCGCTCGACCAGGCTATAGACATAAGCTGGTTTGTCCTGGTAGCCATTGGACCAGTCTTCCAGGTAGCAGTTGACCTTGAGCCCCCGCGCCAGCGCCAGACCGACCGTCTCGCGCACGTCCGCCGCGTGCGTGTCGAGCGTCTTGCCAAGCTGGCCCACGCAGTGTTTTTCGCTGCCCTTGGCCAGTAGATTGAGCACCCGCCCGCCCGCCCGCGTGATCCAGTCCACGCTGCGCCCGCCGTCGACGAACCCCAGCACCTCCACCCGCTCGGCCAGCCCGCGGCGCGCGGCCCAGTCGACAATGTTGGCGACCGCTTCCAGTTCACCAGGGGAGACCCGGGCCGAGGCGACCTCGATGCGGTCCACCCGCACCAGATCCAACAGGACCTTGGCGATATTGGTCTTCTCGTCTGGGGAAAAGGACACCCCCTGCGTCTGTTCGCCGTCACGCAGCGTGGTATCCATGATGCGGACAGTGCGAGGGGATTCGGTCATGCGGGGTCTCGTGGATTCGGGGACAAACGGGGCAAACGACACAAGGATACTGCCGCGACGCCTTGATTCAGTTAGAATCAGGCGTCAACGACAGGCGCGGGGAGAGCGAATGATACCATCCGGGACGCAGCGCGGAAGCGCGGATGCCGCTCGCCGGTGCACCGGCCGGGCGCGGGCCAAGCACGCGACACCCGCAACGACTGTCATGATCACCCGCGTCTCCGATCGCCAACCGCAATGAAGTGACCCCCGATGTATCGCTGGATTCACCAGGAAAAGGCCCGTTACTACCAGGCGCACCTGATCCGCGACCTGTTTGGCGACTGGACTCTGATCACGGTCTGGGGCAGCCTGGGCTCGCACCGCGGCCGGATGTACAGTTCCGGTGTGCAGTCCTATGAGGCGGGGTTGGCCCGCCTCGCAGCGATCAGCAAGCGCCGCCGCCAGCGTGGTTACCTGCTCGTCGATGGGTCCTGAGCCCAGGGTCGCATCGCGCAAGCGGCGGCATCGCGCGTGACGCGCCGCGCCGCGATCCGGCGCCTGGGCGATCAATCATTGATCGACCCTGCTAACCGACTGGCTGATCAGGGTTGCACCCGTCTTGGGCACAGGCTATCCACAGAAACTGTCACAGTGACTGTGGAAGGTCCGCGCGGGCAAGCGCGGCACTGTGCCGCGGCCATGATCGCCGTTGCGGCCACCGCGATCAGCCGGAACTGGAACCTGCTTCTGGTTGAAAAAGGTCTCGACTTGGACCTGGGGCAGCGAACCGAACCGCCTGCCGGCTACCGGTTGGCGGCCGATGACTGTCGGCACGATAACCCTCGCTACGGTAACAGCTTGAATGGGCCGGCACGGGAGAAAGCGCTTGGTTTCGTTGCGGCGGTCGAGGTGCAGGAAGGGCAAAAGACCTGCGTAACGTCGCACCGGCGGCGCCAACCGGATACACTCACCAGACCTTGGCATGGGTTCACCCTTGATTGCGATGTCACGACATTCACGCGTCCTGCCCCTGTTGGCCGTCGCCCTGGCGATGACCAGTCTCCTGCTCGCCGATCCGGCCGCGGCGACGACCGCCTGTCGGCCGGGCGCTCAGGCGCGGGTCTGGACCGCCCCGCTCAGGCCCGCGGCCGGGGAACCGTTCGAGGTCCTGGCGGTCGCGACCGATGGGGCACTCGACCAACTCGTCGTCACCGACCCGGCGGGCAGCCAGACCACGTTGCGCGGAGTCCGTTACGGCGGGCCTCCCTGGGGGGTGCATGGCGGCGTGTTTCGGCCGAAGACCGGAACCTATCGGGTCGAGGCGACACGCGGCGGCCGGGGTGTCGCCTGTGCCGAAATCAAGGTCGGCGGCGGTGCCGGAGAGCAGGGCACCGGGGACTGGGACCTGGCGACCCAGGCGTTCTATGCCGTCTGGATCGAACGGTTGTTCGACGGCCCGCCGGACCAGTCACTGAGTTTCGACTCGCTGGCCCCGGTGCTGCGCGACCCGGAACGCAACTTCCTGCACGGCTATCTCGGCGCGAATGAGGACAACCGCCTGCCCGCCGAGCCGGACTGCGCGGACTTGCCCTATTTTCTGCGCGCCTATTTCGCCTGGAAGCTCGGTCTGCCGATCGCCCATCGACCCTGCAACCGCGGCAGCCGCAACGGTGCGCCGCGTTGCGAGGGTCCGACAATCGATAGCGCTTTCACCGGCGCCCCGGCCTCGGCAAAAGCATTCGGCGGGGTCACGCGGCGGATCATGGATACGGTCCACTCGGGCAGCGGGCGCACCGGCTTGCGCGACGAGGCGACCGATTTCTACCCGGTCCCGCTGGAACGTTCCGCGCTCTGGCCCGGAACCGTCTACGCGGACCCGTATGGACACGTCATGGTCCTGACCAAGTGGGTCGCTCAACAGCCGGGACAGCCGGGGCTGCTGCTCGCGGTCGACGCCCAGCCGGATAACTCGGTCGCCCGCAAACGTTTCTGGGAAGGCACTTTCCTGTTCGCCCAGACACCGAGCGCCGGACCTGGCTTCAAGCAATTCCGGCCACTGGTGCGCACCGGCGCAACCCAGGGGAGCGCACGACTGCTGCCCAACGCGGCGCTCACCGGCCGCGACGGCCTGCCGCCCTATTCCACCGAGCAGGCGGACCTCGCGCCCGCGGATTTCTACGCCCGTATGGAGCGGCTCATCAACCCGGACGGACTCGCGCCGGAGGCCGCCTATGCGTCCACCCTGGCGGCGCTGATGGAGCAACTCCAGACCCGGGTCGACTCGGTGGACAAGGGCGAAGCCTATATGCGCGCCCACCCCGGCACCGTGATTCCCATGCCCAGCGGCCCGGCCATCTTCGAGACCACCGGCCCCTGGGAGGACTTTGCCACCCCATCGCGGGACATGCGCCTGTTGATCGCTATGAAGGTGCTGGAGGGGCTGCCCGAGCGCATCCGCCGCTATCCGGACCTCTATGTCCTGGGCGGTGACAGCGCGTCCGGCGCCGCCGCGCGCATCGCCCAGGTCCACGACCGCCGCCTCGACGCGCAGTTCACGACCTACACCCGCGGTGACGGCAGCCCCTGGCGGCTGAGTCTGCGTGACCTCTACGCCCGCCGCGCGGGGCTCGAGGTCGCGTACAACCCCAACGACTGCATCGAACGGCGTTGGGGCGCTGCGCCGCAGACCCAGGACTATGCCACCTGCCGCCGACAGGCGCCCGCCGAGCAACGGGCGCGGATGGAGGAGTACCGGCCCTGGTTCCACGAGGCCCGCCGGCCGCCGCGCTAGCGTTGACCGCCACTGCCCAGTGCTTCACGTGCCGCGTCCTTGCGCGCACCCGAAGTCTCGGCATTACTCACAAGGAGTTCTCCCGTGCCGATCCTAACCACCGCCCAGATCTGGCCCAAGCTGGCCGCGGTCCTGGTCTTCTGTCTGCTCCTGGCGGCCTGCGGAACCCCCAGTCAGCGGCCCGACGGCGGCGACGCCGGGACCTGGAATGGACGCCGCATCGGCGTGCCGCCGCGGGCCAATCCGGCGCTGCGGCAATCGATCGTTGCGCGCGCCACCCGCGAGTGGGATTACTTTAATCGTCAAACCGTCGTCCTGAAGGGGAGCGAGGAGAGCATCCCGCATGTCGGTACCTGGGAGGACGACGACACCAGCAGCAGCGAACGCGTCGCCGCCTACTGGCGCGCGGCTGGTAAGGGCGGTTTGAACGGCATGGATTGCAAACAGCCCTGGTCCGCCGCCTTTCTCAGTTACGTCATGCAGAACGCCGGTGTCCCGCAAGCGCAGTTTCGCCGCGATTCCGCGCACTGGGTCTACCTGGCCAGCATGATCGACGAGGCCGACTTTCCGGGCCGCTGGTTCGTCCCCCGGCGGATCGCGGACTACAGCCCCCGACCGGGCGATCTGGTGTGCGCCTCGCGCGGGCTCTCACGGCCAGCGACGATCGGCGGCTACACCAGCGCGCGCGCGCTCGAAGGCGCCAACCTGCATTGCGACCTGGTCGTCGGCCGCGGCGGCCAGACCCTGGACGTCATCGGTGGCAACGTCCGTAATTCCGTGTCCAAAACGACGCTGGAACTGGACAGCCAAGGCCGCTTACAGCCGGTGCGGCGGCGCCCGTGGTTTTTGATTATGGAGAACCGACTGTAGCCCCCGGTTCCCCTGTGCCCGCACCGTGGGAGCGGCCCCCGGCCGCGATGAGGTCTCGCGGGATACTGAACATCGCGGTTCGCCGCGGCACCGCATCGCGGCCGGAGGCCGCTCCCATCCGGTTGCCGTGCTTCCAGGCCGCGTGACGGAAATCGCCTAGACCCGCTCCGCCAGTTCACGCAACCCTTGACGATGGACCCGCCCCAAGCCCCGCACGGCCGCCCCGATGCGGGTATCCGCGGCGACCAGGTCCCAGAAGCGCACGGCCGCCCGGCAGGCAACCAGCCAATGGTCCCGGTGGCCCGGCAATGGCAGCGGCGGCGTCCATTCGGCTGCGGGGAGTTCCCCGCCCGGCAGCGGGGCATAACGCATCGGCAGCATGTCGTAGGTCGGCGCCAGACGCAGGCGTCCGCCCAACGGCCGGAAACTGAGATTGCCCAGGTGCATGTCGGTATTGGCGATCAGCCGCCCGAACCACCACAGGTGCCGGATCCGCACGACCTCCTCCAGCCCCAACAGGTTCGCCGCCGCCAGACCGTCGGCCAGGCGGGTCCAGTCATAAGTACCCATCCCGAGCAGTGCCGCATCGAGCGTCTCCAGACTGCACAGCGGACTGCGCCCCCTGGGGCCGTGCCGGTCGAATCGTTCCACTTCGAGAAAGGTCCGGCCGGCCTGGATCAGAATGCGGCTATCGGCGCTCTCGACCTGCGGCAGGGTGCGCGCGCACTCCAAGGCCAAGTGCTCGCACACCAGCAGGTCCGACCAGCGCCTGACCGCGGGCGAATCATCAGCGCCGGAGAATTTGACCAGGACATGCGGCGTCGGGCGGCCCGCAAGATCACGCCGGGCCGGAAACTTGGGAAACTCACCCGCCGCGCTCGATCCCGGAACCCCTGCGGCCACGGCCTGCGCGGCCAACTGAACATAGGCGGCGGCCGTCCCGTGCTCGGACAATGGCTCGGCCTGGACCAGGCCGTCCTGGTGCCAGTGTTCACAGGCATCATCGCCCAGAATCAGGTTTCCGCTCATCTCCGACCCGATGCGGCTCAATGCGAACAGGATGTCGTCATCGTTCCAAAGATTGGGGTTGTCAGGCACGCCCAACGCGCCGTGCACCGCGCGCGCCAATTGGCGACCCAGGTAGCCCTGCGGGCGCATGTCGTACAACGGGTAGGGCAGAACCTCCCACCAACCATCGCGCGCCTCGTCGGCCACCGGCCAGTCCGTCCCGCGCAGCGACACCCAGCACCCTGCAGGGGCGACCGCTATCAGACTGGCCACTTGCACTGCACGTCCCGACGGATCGACGGCATAGAGCGGGTACTCACCTCGATCCCCGCGCACGGCGCGCCGCAGCGCATAGCGGGTCCGGCGCGCCTTACCGGCAACGAGGATCGGCTCGGCGTGTTCTTGCAGCAATCGGTGCAGCGTGGACACGCTGACGCCCAACGCCTGCGCCAGGTCCGCAGCCCTGACCGCAGGCTGCCGTCCAAGCACTTTGGCCAGGCGGTCACGGGCGAGTTGTTGCTTGTTGGTCACGGGAGCCGGCGTGTCTGCTGATCAGTCGGTTCATTATCGGTGACTAAAAGGCGCTGGTTGCAAAGCACAAGGATCGACACGCCGCCGGCCCACGGCGGGTCATACACGGGGATACCATGGAGGCGATGGTAGGCCGCTTCCTACACGTCGGCAAGGCGGTTTCCTACGCGTCCGAGCGATTGAACGTCACCGGATCGGGGCGTAATATCCGAGTCGCAGGCGTGGTACCTGGCCGCTATGAGCGACGGGTCACAATCGGCGTAGCGGACCAGCCATCAGGGGACGCACGACCGCTTGACTGCGGCTACACTTAGGCGGAATTACACCAGGCAGGCGCGGCATGTGACGCCTGCCGCGCACCGGCAATGGGGTCGTCGTTCCCGAACATGAGCACTATTGACATCGAGGCGTTGCTGGGACCGGTCTCCGCGGCACAGCCCGCGGGGGAGGACCTGGAGTACGATCCGGATTTCCGCGCCCTCACCGAGGCGGCGACCGGCACCCCCGAGCAGCAGATGGGCGGCACCCTGGTGCCAGCCGGCGAGCCGGATTGGCGGCAGGTCCTGGCCTTGGGTAAGACCCTGATGCTGCGCTCCAAGAGCCTGCGGGTTGCCGTACTGATGACCCGCGGCTTGCTTGAGAAGGACGGGTTGCCGGGGCTGAACATCGGGCTCGAACTCGTTCGGGGACTGATCGGTCGCTTCTGGGCGGATCTCTACCCCGCGCTGGATGCCGGCGACAACAATGACCCGATGGAACGGATGAACGTACTGGCGGATCTCGCCCACCCGGACACTCTACTATCTCAGTTGCGCGCCGTCCCCCTGATTCGCTCACGGGTCTTCGGCTCGATCAGTTGGCGGGACATTGAGGTAGCGGAGGGCCGCGCCAAGGCCCGCCCCAATACCAAACCGCTGGACACGACCGCGATCGACGGCGCCTTTCAGGAATGTGACCTCGCCGAATTGGCCGCGGTGACCGCGGCGGCGGACGCGGCCCGTACGACCTTGCGCGGTCTGACCCAAGACCTGGCCGCACAGGTCGATGCCTCGCAGACCCCCGACCTCACACCGCTCGCCGGTCTGCTTTCGCAGATTCACGGCGTACTGCAAACCCATTTCGCGCCCCGTCAGCCGGCCGCGGAGGTCGCGGTAGCGGCCGAGGTCAGTGCGGAGGGTCCGGCCACTCCAGGCGCGGCACCGGCAGCGCGCGCACCGGGGCAAATCGGCAACCGCGACGACGTCGTTCGTACGCTCGACCTCATTTGCGACTATTATTTACGGTGCGAGCCGTCGAGTCCGGTGCCGTTTTTGCTTAAGCGGGCGCGGCGACTGGCGACCGGGAACTTCGTGGACATTTTGCGCGATCTCGCTCCCGATGCTCTGCCACAGATCGAGAAGGTCTGCGGGATCGCCGATAAGCCCTAACCAGCGCGACAAACCGGGTCGCCCGCGCGGTGACCACGCCCCTTTAGACGACCTTTAGAGGAGAAGCCCAGTGGCGAAAGAGAGCAGTCAAAAGTTCATCGCCCGCAACCGCGCTCCGCGGGTGCAGATCGAGTACGATGTCGAACTGTACGGAGCCGAGAAGAAGGTCCAGCTCCCCTTCGTGATGGGCGTCCTGGCTGACCTGTCGGGCAAACCCGCGGAGGCCCTGCCGCCGGTTGCGGATCGCAAGATGCTCGAGATCGATGTCGACAACTTCGACGAACGACTCAAGTCGATGAAGCCGCGCGTCGCCTTCCAGGTACCGAATACCCTGACCGGCGAGGGCAATCTCAATGTGGAGTTGACCTTCGAATCGATGGAGGACTTTGCTCCGGCGGCGGTGGCGCGCAAGGTCGATTCCCTGAACAAACTCCTCCAGGCGCGCGGTCAGTTATCCAATCTGCTGACCTATATGGACGGCAAGAGCGGCGCCGAAGAACTGATCGCCAAGGTGCTCAAAGACCCGACCTTGTTGCAGGCACTCGCGGCAGCGCCCAAACCGACCGATGCCGCGGACACGGCATCCGAACAGCCGAAGGCGGAGGGCTAATCCAATGGCCGAGACCGACACCCAAACCGCGGGCGGCGCCCAGGGCCAGACCGGCGTCACCGAGGTCGACAGCTTCGCCTTGCTGCTCAATCAAGAATTCAAGCCCCGCACCGACCGCGCCCGCGAAGCCGTCGAAGGCGCGGTCGCCACCCTCGCCTCCCAGGCGTTGGCCCAGACCGCGCTCATTTCAGACGATGCGGTTCGCACCATCCAATCAATGATCGCGGCGATCGATCTGAAGCTCACCGAGCAGGTCAACCTGATCCTGCACCACGCCGATTTCCAGCAGCTCGAGGGCGCCTGGCGCGGCCTGCACTATCTCGTCAATAACACCGAAACGGACGAGATGCTGAAGATCCGGGTGATGAACATCTCCAAGCAGGAGGTGCACAAGACACTGAAGAAGTTCAAGGGCACGGCCTGGGATCAGAGCCCCCTCTTCAAGAAGCTCTACGAAGAGGAATACGGCCAGTTCGGCGGCGAGCCCTTCGGTTGCCTGGTCGGCGACTACTATTTTGACCAAAGCCCTCCCGATGTGGAACTGCTCGGGGAACTCGCCAAGATTTCCGCGTCCATCCATGCGCCCTTCATCTCCGCCGCTGCACCGACCGTGATGCAGATGGACAGTTGGCAGGAACTGGCCAATCCGCGTGACCTGACCAAGATCTTCCAGACTCCGGACTACGCGGCGTGGCGCTCGCTGCGCGAGTCCGACGATGCGCGCTACATCGGCCTGACCATGCCGCGCTTTTTGTCCCGTTTGCCCTACGGCGCAAAAACCAATCCGGTGGACGAATTCGACTTCGAAGAAGACACCGCCGGCGCACAGCACGGCAAGTACACCTGGGCCAACTCGGCCTACGCCATGGCGGTCAACATCAACCGCTCCTTCAAGATGTACGGCTGGTGCTCACGCATCCGCGGCATCGAGTCCGGCGGCGCGGTGGAAGGGCTGCCCAGCCATACGTTCCCCACGGATGACGGCGGTGTCGATATGAAGTGCCCGACCGAGATCGCCATCAGCGATCGACGCGAGGCCGAACTGGCAAAGAACGGCTTCATGCCGCTGGTGCACAAGAAAAACACCGACTTCGCCGCCTTCATCGGCGCCCAATCGCTGCAGAAGCCGTTCGAGTACGATGATCCGGACGCCAGTGCCAACGCCAACCTGGCGGCGCGCCTGCCCTATCTGTTTTCGACCTGCCGTTTTGCGCACTATCTCAAGTGCATCGTGCGCGACAAGGTCGGGTCCTTCAAGGAGCGCGAGGACATGCAGCGGTGGCTCAACAGTTGGATACTCAAATATGTGGACGGCGATCCGGCGCATTCGAGTGAAAACACCAAGGCCAAATGTCCGCTGGCCGCGGCAGAGGTCGTGGTCGAGGAAGTGGAAGGAAACCCCGGTTACTACACGTCAAAGTTCTTCCTGCGTCCGCACTACCAGCTCGAAGGTCTGACCGTTTCGCTGCGGTTGGTCTCCAAGCTGCCGTCGGCGAAGGGCGGTTAGGCGAAATACCGTCATCGGCTCGTCCGAGGCGATGACGGCACGGCGGTTGGCGGACCCGCGTGATGCGGGTGCGCGGTTCGATCAAGCAACTGATAGAGGAGCTAGCATATGGCTGTCGACATGTTTCTCAAGCTCGAAGGCGTCAAGGGCGAGTCCCAAGACTCCAAGCATCCGGAAGAGATCGACGTACTCGCCTGGTCCTGGGGCATGAGCCAGTCCGGCTCGATGCACGTTGGCGGCGGCGGCGGTGCCGGCAAGGTCTCGATTCAAGACCTGTCGATCACCAAATACATCGACAAGTCCTCACCGGTGCTGATGCAGTACTGCTCCAGCGGCAAGCAGTTCAAAGAGGGCTTGCTGACCGTACGCAAGGCTGGCGGCGACAGCCCCGTGGAGTACGTGTTGATCAAGATGACCGAGGTGATCGTGACCTCCTACAGCACGGGCGGCTCGGGCGGTCAGGACCTGCTGACCGAGAACGTCAGCCTCAACTTCGCCGAAGTCGATGTGGACTACACACCGCAGAAGCAGGATGGCACCGCGGAAGCCGCGATCAAGTACGGCTGGGACATCGCGAAGAACGTCAAGAAGTAACCGCGGGGCACGGCCTGCCCCACCAAGTCCGATGATCCTTGCCGCGTTCGCGGGGTTCCGCGAACGCGCGGGGTCATCTGTTGGCCGCCGTACCTGCCTGGAGAGAACCGTATGCTAGCCGAAGACCGGTGGCGCGAAGGCGACCCGGAAGCGTCGTTGCGTCAACTTCAGGAGCAGGTGCGCAAAGAGCCTGCAAACGCGAGCTATCGCGTCTTCCTCTTCCAACTCCTGGCGCTCACCGGACAATGGGAGCGGGCGCTGAATCAGCTCACTGTCGCCGGCGAATTGGACGCAGCGAACCTGGCCATGGTCCAGACTTACCGGGAAGCCCTGCACTGCGAGGTGCTGCGCGGCGAGATTTTCGCCGGCCACCGCTCACCCCTGATCTTCGGCCAACCAGACCCTTGGTTCGCACTCCTGATCGAAGCGCAGCGCCTGGTCGCGCAAGGTGTCGGCGAACAGGCAAAAGACGTGCGCGAACGCGCCCTGGCGGACGCACCAGGGACGCCGGGAACAATCGACGGCACACCGTTTGAGTGGATCATGGACGGCGACTCCCGTCTCGGGCCGGTGCTGGAGGCCATCGTAAACGGCCGCTATTACTGGATTCCCTTCCAACGGATCCACATGATCCGCCTGGAAAAACCGGAAGACCTGCGCGATTTGGTGTGGACTCCGGCCTACTTCACCTGGGCCAATGGCGGCGAGTCCGTCGGTCTGATCCCGACGCGTTACCCCGGCTCCGAGGCAGCGCCGGACCCCGAACTGCGCCTGGGCCGGAGGACCGACTGGCTGGCACAACCCGGCGAGACCTATTTCGGTCAGGGACAACGCATGTTCTATACCGACGGTGGGGAGTATCCGCTGATGGATGTGCGCAACATCGTCTTAACATCCGGCGCGACGGAGGTCGGCGGCGTCGCGGGCGCAGACAGCACCCTTGGCTGAGCTGTCGCACAAAGAACGGCTGCAGCCCTCACTGCTCGACCGGCTCACCGACTTCGAGCCCGAGAAGACGCAGGAGTCCAGGGAGCAGCGCGTCTTCGGGCAGTCGCGACTGCGCGAGGCGGTGTTGCGCGATCTGGGGTGGCTGCTCAACACCACGAATCTGGCGGCTGGACAGGATCTCAATGGCTACCCCCAAGTCAGCAGTTCGGTACTGAACTTCGGCATGCCGGACCTGTCGGGCATGACGCTGTCCGGGACCGACGTCGGCGTACTCGAACGGACCCTGCGCCAGGCGATCATCGACTTTGAGCCGCGCATCCTGCGCCAGACGCTCAAAGTCCGTCTGGAGGTCAACGAGCAGCAGATGAGCCATAACGCCATGACCTTCCTCATCGAGGGCGACCTGTGGGCGCAACCGGTCCCGCTGCGGCTCTTTCTCAAGACCGAGATCGACCTCGACATCGGTGACATTCGGGTCATGAGCTACAGCGGCTAGGACAAGGACCATGGACCCACGTCTGCTCGAATTCTATAACCGCGAACTGCGCTTCATGCGCGAGATGGGCGGTGAATTCGCCCGCGAATTCCCCAAGATCGCCGGGCGACTTGGGCTCGAAAGCTTCGAGTGCGCCGACCCCTATGTCGAGCGTCTACTGGAAGGTTTCGCCTTCCTCGCCGCTCGGGTCCAACTCAAGATCGACGCCGAGTTCCCCACCTTCACCCAGCACCTGCTGGAAGTCATCTATCCGCATTATCTGGCCCCGACCCCGTCGATGACCGTGGTCGAGTTGCAACCCGACCTGGGCGAAGGGTCTCTCGTCGAAGGTTTCGACGTCCCGCGCGACACGGTGTTGCGCGGCAACCTCGGCAAAGGTGAGCAGACGCCGTGCGAGTACCGGACCGCCCACGCGGTGCGGCTCTGGCCGATGGAGATCGCGGCCGCCGAGTATTTCAGCCACACCGGACCCGTCGCCCGCTCCGACCTCGCCGTGCTCAAGCGCAGCAAGGCTGGCATCCGGCTGCGCCTGCGCACCACCGCCAACCTGACCTTCTCCCAGTTGGCCCCCGGCCGGCCGGAACGGTTCAGGCTGGTGTTGTTTTTGCAGGGATCGGACCGCTTGCCTTTTGAACTCTACGCACAACTCCTGGGCGACACGGTCGGGGTGCTGGTGCAGCCGACCGCGCGACCGGTGCCCTGGATCGAGACCCTACCGGCCACTGTACTGAACCCGCTGGGCTTCGCGGAAAACGAGGCGCTGCTCCCCTGCGCCCCGGCGTCATTCCAGGGATATCGCCACCTCCACGAGTATTTCGCCTTTCCGCAACGCTTTTTGTGCGTCGCGGTCGACGGTTTGGGACCCACCCTGGCGCGCGTCGCCGCGCCGGAGATCGACCTGATCCTGCTCTTAGGCGAGCGCTCCCCGGTGCTTGAAGGGGTGTTGGATGCCACCAACTTCACCCTGCACTGCACGCCCGCGATCAACCTCTTCCCCAAACGGTTCGACCGGATTCATCTCAACGACCAGGGCCCCGACTTTCACGTGGTCCCGGACCGCACGCGCCCCACGGACTTCGAAGTCTATCGGGTGGACAGCGTCACCGGATTCGGCTCGAGCGCGACCGTGGAGCGGGAGTTCCGGCCTTTCTACGCACCCGCCGAACTCGGTCCGACCGGCGATCGACCGGCTTACTACAGCATCCAGCGCGTCCCGCGGCGTCAATCATCCACGCCCCAACACCAGCGGCCCCGCTCCAGTTATATCGGCAGCGAGATCTTTCTGAACCTGACCGACGCGGCGGCGGCCCCCTGGTCCGCCGAGTTGCGGCAGCTCGCCTTGACCGGGCTCTGCACCAATCGGGACCTGCCGCTGTACTTGACCATCGGGTCCGGCAAGACCGACTTTACGCTGGAATCAGGCGCACCGGTGCGAGCCGTGCGCGTCCGCGCCGGTCCCACCCAGCCACGCCATTCACACGCCCATGCCGATACGGCTTGGCGGCTGATCGACCATCTGTCGCTGAATTACCTGTCGATCGCGGACTCCGACGGCGGCAAGGGTGCGGCCGCCCTGCGTGAACTGCTGGCCCTGTACGGTGATTTCGCCAGCGCCGAGGGGCGTAAGCAGGTGGAGGGTATCCGCCGGGTCTCGTCCCAGGGCATCGTCCGGCGCCTGCCCGGCGTGCGCCCGGTGACCTATGCGCGTGGTCTGGAGATCACGCTGGACTGCGACGAAGCCGCTTTTGAAGGCACCGGCGCCTTCCTGCTCGGAGCGGTGCTGGAGCGCTTCTTTGCCCGCTACTGCACCATCAACGGATTCACCGAGACCGTCCTGCGCTCTGACCGCGGGGAGTTGATGCGATGGCCAGCGACCATCGGCCGCCGCCCGGCCCTGTGAGTGAACCGGACAGCCGTCCGGCGACCGAACGGGCGGCTGAACCAGCGTCCGAACCGGCACCTGCGCCGGACCTGGCGGCACGGCAGCATGCGCATCAGCGCGCCGAACTGCTCGCCGGTCTGGCCCAAGCCCCATGGAACTATGGGTTCTGTCACACCTTGCGGCGGCTCGACAACCTCCAGCCGGATCGACCGCGAATCGGCGCCTCACCGCGCGCCGCCGATGATCCAGTGCGCCTGGGACAACAGCCGTCACTGCGCTTTGCACCGGCCGAACTCGCCGCCCTGCACCAGTCCGCGGCCGGCTACCCGCCGCGTCTGTTGGTCTATTTCATGGGACTGCTCGGACCCAACGGTCCGCTGCCCCTGCACCTCACCGAGTATGTGCGCGAGCGGCAGCGACACGCCGCCGATCCGACCCTGGCGCGGTTCCTGGACACCTTCCACCACCGGATGCTCGCCCTGCTCTACCGGGCCTGGGCGCAGGCCCAGCCAGCCGTCAGTTTCGACCGTCCGCGCGAAGATCGCTTCGGATTTTATCTGGGGACCCTGAGCGGAACCGGCCTGCCCGCCTGTCGCGACCGCGACGCCATGCCCGACCTGGCCAAGCGCCATTTTGTCGGCCACCTCTCCTGCCAGACCCGCCACGCGGAGGGGCTGCGGTCCATCCTTGGCGTGCTCCTGGGCCTGCCGGTGCGCATTGATGAATGGATCGGGCATTGGTTGACACTGCCTGATAACTGTCGGCTGCGGTTGGGAGAAACGCCGGACAACGCCGCACTGGGCCAGACCACGACCCTCGGCGGCCGCGTCTGGGACCACCAAACCAAATTTCGTGTCCGCATCGGTCCGCTGCGGCTCACCGCCTACCTGAGCCTGCTGCCCGGCGGGGCCGCCCTAGCGCGGGTCAAGGCCGCGGTCCGCAACTACGTGGGCGACGCGCTGGTGTGGGACCTCAACCCCGTGCTGGCGCAGTCCGAAGTGCCACCATTGCGACTCGGCGCCAGCCGCCTGGGCTGGACCACCTGGCTCACCAGCGGTGCGCTCGGCCGCGACGGGGACGATCTCAAACTCGATCCGCACACCCAGCGACCGGAGTCCGGATTGTAGGGTCCGCTATGCGGACCAAGGGTCGCTGTAACGCTCGCGCTGTGGACCGATGATCGCTGTTTAAGGTGATTTCCGGGAAAGGATCTACCGCCGTGTAGGGGCGAATTCATTCGCCCCTACAACCCAACAGGCTTTCTGCGCATGCGCAGTCGGGATGTCTATGCACGGAAATCGCCTAAGCTCAACGCTCTAGCACCACACCAACGCTCCAGGAGCCAGCCCATGTCCGAGATCAACCGCGCGGCACTGTTCGGTAAGCTCAACCCGCTCGCGTATAAAGCGATTGAAAGCGCTACGGTCTTCTGCAAGATGCGTGGCAACCCTTACGTGGAGCTGGTGCACTGGCTCAATCAAATCCTGCAGGGCCAGGACTCGGACCTGCACCGGATCATCCGCCGCTTCCAACTGGACCCGGCGGGCCTGGCGCGAGACTTCACCGAGGCCCTGGACCGCCTGCCGCGGGGCTCCCGCTCCATCTCGGACCTGTCCTCCGACGTGGAAGAAGCCGCCGAGCGCGCCTGGACCTACGCCACCCTGCTCCTCAACGAGTCACAGGTGCGCACCGGGCACCTGATGGTGGGCATCCTCAAGACCAAGGGGCTGCGCAGCGCTCTGCTCGGCATCTCCCGCCAATTCGAAAAGGTGCAGGCGGACGCACTCACCGACGGCTTTGCCGAGATCTGCGCGGGCTCTCCGGAGGAGCGCATGGCGGCGAGCGACGGCTTTCACCTGGGCGGCGGTGCCGCGCCGGGTGAGTCGAGCGACGCCATGGCCCCGGCCCAGATGGGCAAACAGCAGGCACTCAAGCAGTTCTCGGTGGATCTCACCGAGCGCGCCCGCAAGGGCGAACTGGACCCTATCGTCGGGCGCGATGAGGAGATCCGCCAGCTCATCGACATCCTCATGCGCCGCCGACAGAACAACCCCATCCTCACCGGCGAGGCCGGTGTCGGTAAGACCGCGGTGGTCGAAGGCTTTGCGCTGCGCATCGCCGCCGGGGACGTGCCCCCGCCGCTCAAGGAGGTCTCGCTGCGCACCCTCGACGTGGGCCTGCTCCAGGCCGGGGCCAGCATGAAGGGTGAATTCGAGAACCGGCTGCGCCAGGTCATCGAAGAGGTCCAGGCGTCGCCCAAGCCCATCATCCTCTTCATCGACGAGGCCCACACCCTGGTCGGCGCCGGCGGCAGCGCCGGCACCGGCGACGCCGCCAACCTGCTGAAACCCGCGCTCGCCCGCGGGACCCTGCGCACCGTCGCCGCCACCACCTGGGCCGAATACAAGAAATACATCGAGAAAGACCCGGCGCTTACCCGCCGCTTCCAGGTCGTCCAGGTCGATGAACCGAGTGAGGAGAAAGCGATCCTCATGGTCCGCGGCATCGCCTCGACGCTTGAGAAGCACCACCAGGTCCAACTTCTGGACGAGGGCCTGGAGGCCGCGGTACGACTCTCACACCGCTACATCCCGGCGCGCCAACTGCCCGACAAGGCGGTCAGCCTGCTCGACACCGCCTGCGCCCGGGTCGCCATCAGTCAGTCCGCCGAACCCCCGGAGGTCGAGGACTGTCGCCGCCGCATCGAGGGCCTCAGCACCGAACTCGCCATCATCGGCCGCGAGGCCGCGGTGGGTGTGGCGACCGCGGAGCGCGAGCAGGCCGTCAACGAGAAGCTGGCCGTCGAGCGCGAGCGCCTGGTGGGGCTCAATGCCCGCTGGGAGTCCGAGAAGGGCCTGGTGACCCGGATCCTGGAACTGCGCGGACAACTGCGCGGCACCACTGCCCCGGTCGAAGGGACCGGGAGCGACCTGGAGCAGGCGGCCGGGACCAGCGCGACGCCCGCCGCCACCGCTCCCGCCGCCCTCAGCGAGCCCGAGCGCGTCGCGGCATTGGAACAGATGCGCACCCTCCAGGCCGAGTTGGCGGACCTGCAGGGCGAACGCCCCCTGATCCTGCCGAGCGTCGACGCCCAGGCGGTCGCCTCCGTGGTCGCCGACTGGACCGGCATCCCGCTGGGCCGCATGGTCAAGGACGAAGTGAAAGCGGTGCTGAACCTCGCCGAGACCCTGAACAAGCGGGTCGTCGGCCAGCGTCATGCACTGGATGCCATCGCCGCCCGCATCCAGACCTCCCGCGCCAAGCTCGACAACCCCAACAAACCGATCGGCGTCTTCATGCTCGCCGACCCCTCCGGCGTGGGCAAAACCGAGACCGGGCTCGCACTCGCCGAGGCACTCTACGGCGGCGAGCAGAACATCATCACCATCAACATGAGCGAATTCCAGGAGGCGCATAGCGTCTCCACCCTCAAGGGCTCGCCCCCCGGCTATGTCGGCTATGGCGAGGGCGGTATTCTCACCGAGGCCGTCCGCCGCAAGCCCTATAGCGTGGTCCTGCTGGACGAGGTGGAAAAGGCCCACCCCGACGTGCATGAGATCTTCTTCCAGGTCTTCGACAAAGGCTGGATGGAAGACGCCGAGGGCCGCTATATCGACTTCCACAATACCGTCATCCTGCTCACCAGCAACGCCGGCACGGATCTCATCATGAGCATGTGCAAGGATCCGGACCTGATGCCGGATGTCGAAGGCCTGGCCCAGGCGCTACGCGCACCGCTGCTCAAGACCTTCCCCCCTGCCCTACTTGGGCGCATTGTCACCATCCCCTATTACCCGCTGAGCGACGCGATCCTGGCGACCATCATCCGGCTCCAACTCGACCGGGTGGTGCGGCGGATCAGCGACAACCATCGCGCCGTGCTCAGTTATGACGACGCGGTCGTCGACCTGATCGCCAAGCGCTGCGCGGAGGTGGAGAGTGGGGCTCGGGTGGTGGATGCCATTCTCACCAATACGGTGCTGCCGGCGATCAGTCGGGAGATTTTGAATCGGACCATGGAGGGGAAGAAGATCGAGCGGATCAGTATCGGCGTGGCGGATGCGGGGTTCAGCTACGGGTTCGACGGCTGAGGGCGCCTCGCCCTCCCGTCGCTACCCGCGCTGGTGATACCGCTCTAGCGGTGTCACCCATGTGTCAGGCGCTCTGTGCCGGGAAGGTGCGGTGTTGAAAATAGTTGGGGGGGAACCTTGCCAAACGGCAGCTATGGTCTAGACTAACGGCGATTGGCCGTCGGCGGGCGCGAAGCGAGATCTTCTGGTACTGCTGGCTGCTTAAGAATTCTGGCATCGCCGATACTCCAGGGCGCTACCTGCTTGCCTCCGGTGGGTTCATCTTGCGGGATTGCCCGCTGTTGGGAAGGTGGCGCGTGCCGGGCCGGGCTGCTTCCGCGAGGCTTCCGGGGCTTGGGTCTGTGCTCGGGGGTGTTGGAATGGGGATGTCTATGGAAAAGGGCTCTGACCCCTTTTCCGCCTTTCCGCTGACCCCTTTTCCGGACCCCTTTTCCGGGCTCTGACCCCTTTTCCCCTCTGACCCCTTTTCCCGCTGTCCCTTATTGGAGAGATTAATGGCCACTACTCCTGCAAAAGCAACGCTAACATGTGCCGAGATTCTGAGGGCTCCTACAAGATGGACAAAGTTGCAAAATCCCATCAATCAAAGAAAAATTGGCCCCTGGGAACTGACAACGATCGGATGCGAGACTCTCAAAGTGAATGACCATGTGAAGGCCGGGGTGTTGCTTGATGGCCTCACATACCAAAATAAATGGTATGCACATATCACAATAACGCCGGATTCCGACGGCACTTGGTCCTATTTTCATCTCACGATCGTTGGGTCGGCGGGCGGAAGCATTTATTTTAAGTTGATTCAGGATGAGGAGGGAACGCTTAAAGTCAAGAGAAGTAACCACACAGTGATAGCCTATGAGAAGAAATCTGTTATTAAATCTGAGTCGTTTCTTTCTTCGGAAGATGCAACTCAGGATTTGGCTGCCGTAATGAGGGGGCTCGTGAATAAGGATTTCATCTGAATCCGAAAAATAAAGGAAACGGGAAAAGGGGTCAGCGGGAAAAGAGAAAAGAAAGAGAAAAGGGGTCAGAGCCCTTTTCTCTGCTATACTTGAAGAATGGCTCCCAACAGAGAAAAGGGGTCAGAGCCCTTTTCTATGCTCCCCCTGCGCTGCCCACACATTGTTGAGACTTCCAGATCGGGGGTTGAGATGGCGAAGCTGGACCAACACTATTACCGGGCGTGTCGCAAGAAGAACTGGGCGACGGAAGACGCAGAAGTTTCCGAGGACAGCGGTATCGAGGAAACATTCCTCCAAGTGGACGGAGAGGGCGCACTGTACCCCAATATGGGATTTCGCGACAAGAAGACCTGGGAATGGAAGCGTCCGCCGGACGTCACGACCTATAAGTTCAATAACGAGCAATGGGTGAAGGGCGTCAACTCCGGAGTCGCGTATGTCGCCCAAGGGGTTTCCATTAACAACGAACCAGGCGTGTTCGGCTACCAGGACTCCTTTTATTTTCGTCTTACAAAGGGTACGACCGTACCCGGCGGCTTGGACGTGAGCCAGCAAGGGCGAAAGAACCACTTTGTTATTCGGAGAGAAACGGGGTCAGAGCCCTTTCCTATGTTCCCCCTGCGCTGCCCACACATTGTTAAGACTTCCAGATCGGGGGTTGAGATGGCGAAGCTGGACCAACACTATTACCGGGCGTGTCGCAAGAAGAACTGGGCGACGGAAGACGCAGAAGTTTCCGAGGACAGCGGTATCGAGGAAACATTCCTCCAAGTGGACGGAGAGGGCGCACTGTACCCCAATATGGGATTTCGCGACAAGAAGACCTGGGAATGGAAGCGTCCGCCGGACGTCACGACCTATAAGTTCAATAACGAGCAATGGGTGAAGGGCGTCAACTCCGGAGTCGCGTATGTCGCCCAAGGGGTTTCCATTAACAACGAACCAGGCGTGTTCGGCTACCAGGACTCCTTTTATTTTCGTCTTACAAAGGGTACGACCGTACCCGGCGGCTTGGACGTGAGCCAGCAAGGGCGAAAGAACCACTTTGTTATTCGGTGCATCAACGATATGCGGATGACCGATTTCAAGGGTCACCTCGACACCCTGGCACGGGAGGCCATTGCCGAGGCCGTCAAGTTGAAGGTCGCTTCTCTCGTTTTCGCGTGAGGATATTATGCCTACCATCAGCGAACTGGATTTGTCCGTCTTCATCTCGTTGCTTGCACGCAAGATTCGAGAGATGAAAATCGAACTGGAGGCATTGCAGACCCCGGGGCGCGATCTCAGTGCCGGCCAAGTCGACGAGCGCTGCGACCTTCAGGAGGGCCTAGAGTCTTACTTCAACCTGCTCGCGAGACTGCGCGACGATCACGAAGAGGCCATCCGCTCGGGAATCGAGCTGCCGACTTTCGAGGATCTGACCGGTGAGATCGGTCGCGAGATCTGATCTCGGTAGGCTGAAAAGGGCTCTGACCCCTTTTCCAACCAAACAACCTTAAGGTGGATATTTTCCAGATCGCAAAATAGAAAGAAAAAGGGGCCAGGAAAAAAGAGACAAGGAGCCAGAGTCCTTTCGCCGACCCTTTTTCGTTTCTTGCTCTGTTCAGACCATTAGGAGACTGCCGTGCCGAAGATGTCATTGGAAGAGGCGCTAAGCCTCAACGGTAATAACATCACTGCCCTGCTAAAACACTTCAGGGACGGAGATTTTAGCTATAGACGCCCTAATGGCGGACGCGCAACCTATAGCAGAGACGCGTTCGTTGAGGACTGGAAGAATGGCGGAAAACAAAAATGCGAAACCAAGTGGCGCGATGAAGCCTTTGCTAAGACAAAGCCACAAGTCATCGACGAGGACTTGGCCGACTTCTACGACGAATTGGAGGATGTTGCCGACTCGGATGAACTTATTTCCGGGAAGCACGAATGGATTCCGACAAACATGCTTGGTTATGTTGTAGAGCACTCGTTCGTAAAGCGACAAAATATGCGCTGGTTCTACCTCGCCGAAGTCCTGAGAGTGCCCACCAACATCGTCGTCATTCACCCGAAGTTTGCCAAGTATGCCGGACAAGGCGACTTTGGAATTTCGGGACACGTGGAAGCCGTTTTCATTAAACAAAAGAGTAAGAAAAGCGGGTACCAGAGTCGCACCAAAGGACAGCCGGGATTCCATGAGATGTTGAGGAAGATCCTCCGGGCTCATCTCAATGAAACAACTGACGACATTGCGGGGTTTGCCGGTTCCTTGGCGAAATTTATGAAAGCGAGCTGCTGGCTTGGCAACGATTGTCTAGATGAAGTCGCAGCAACCTGCAACATGACACGGACAGTCTTTTGCGCAGCACCGTGCCCGTACTTTTACAAATCCGGATCAGGTCAGTACACATCATGGGGAAAAACGATGCAAGATATGTCTTCCCGACTACAGCAGGAATGGCAAGTTAGCTTTCAATATCTAGAGAAGATTTTCAACTCGGTAAAATTCGTTAAACCTTAGCAAAAAGCTAAGGGAAAAGGAGGGAAAAGGGGTCAGTACCATTTTCATAGGTCTAAGCCCAATTGTTCCGCCCTTTCATCTATTACCTGGGGGGCGGAAAAGGGATCTCCCCCCTTTCCCTGAATCGGTCTGGCCTAAACTCTGAACATCGACTTTCGTTGTGTGCGGACGAGTGCGGCTAGTATGGTCTGCAACCGGTAGGGCGACAGGGACTGGGCGAGAGCCGTTTCGGTGTGGATTGGCGGAGCGGGGCTCTCTTCAGCGTATTCAAGATATTGGAAAATATGGGTAGATAAAGGCTCTGACCCATTTTTCCTCACAGTAAAGGCGTATCCATGCCATTGCCAGCAGAAGTAGTCGCAGGACTATACCTCAACGGCCTAAGCAAAGCCAGAGACGGACTTCCCGCGACAAAGAATCACTCCGAAATCACCGGAGTTAACGTAACCCGCGACGAGCAATTCTACAACCTCGCCTACGATCCTGGACCCGGCGCCCGCCGGCCGGGCTATCAGGTCACCGACAGCAACCCTCGCAACTGCCTATTCGTCAACAACATACCGAACGGCGTAGCAATCTCCGTGCTGCCGAGAACAGCCACCGATACCTACGTGTTCAGCGACAACTACGCCGGTTGTGAATTCCACGTCATTACTCGCGCTGACCACTCGGCAGCGGCCTTCCTGCACGTCTACCGAACCGGTGGTATTGCTCACCCCTATGTACTTGGCGGTAATTGGGTTCTTAAAGGGACGGTCCAGTCCGTTGGCTTGGCCGGAGTGAATGCGAGCGTCGTTTCCTACGCCTATGTACCAGCGGCGACATGGATAGCGGAATGCTGTATGCTCGTGCTGAACAACCAGGGAATGGTAACGGCAGTTCACAGGGCTGTCTCTATCGCTCTCTGAAATTGAACGCGCGTGCGGATGGCGTCAGGTCTTGACTTATTCCTCCCGGCACAAGTCAAGACCGGAGAGTAAGCCAGGTTCTTGCCGTCACTTAGGCTGAAGTTTGTGTTCTCTGTTTGCCGCCTGGTTTCCCGGCGGTGCCACGCTATCTCACCCATACGACGATTCGTTCCCGGCTCCTCGCAGAACCGGACTTGGAGTGTGACACCATCCGGCTCCCAGTTTGAGTCATTCCCGATAGGATGGGCACAAAGACCCATCGACTCCCGGCGCCCGCTTCCTCGGAACGCCGGTCGCTTACGTGCTTGCCCCAAGGGCACCCGCACGCCGACCGAGTGAAGCGTGCTTAACTTTGTTGCCACGGACGGAGTCCTCTCGGTGTAGGGCCGTGTATCATCCGCACGCTGTCTCAAACCGCCACCCCTTCGCTCCGCCCGCATTACCGGGAATCGACACTACTATAGGTGGCTCCGACTTCCGCACCCCGCCGCCCGCGTCCTCGCCATTTTCGCTTGTTCACGGGTGCCCGCATCCAGCGGACCGAGACACGGACCTCCTCGGTTACCGCGCATTCTCATTGTCAGGCTCGACATGGCCTAGGACCCCGGGGAGCGCCGACACCACTCGCCGTCGCGCGGTACCGGATGTTGCCTGCGAGCGGGCCAAAGCCGTCGGCGCTCTCCAACTAAAATTTTCGGGGCTCAACACCTTCAAGGTCGGCTCCACCCGTTACCTTTACACCTCGCCTGCTTTCGCGCCTACGCATCGACACGCCCGTTACCGTTCGCGCCGCAAGGCTCGATACTGGGCTCGTGGCTAGCGACTACCCAGGTGGGATTCGCACCCACTAGACTGCGCGACATTGCCAAGCCGCACTGACCCCATTTCCTTGGACGCCCAGGCGGTCGCCTCCGTGGTCGCCGACTGGACCGGCATCCCGCTGGGCCGCATGGTCAAGGACGAAGTGAAAGCGGTGCTGAACCTCGCCGAGACCCTGAACAAGCGGGTCGTCGGCCAGC
>Ga0247836_1000604_pt1 | contig 66118 bp, 60 predicted proteins | sample LaCruzMarch2015__4_FD_187116 | JGI IMG/M metagenome (GOLD analysis project Ga0247836, IMG submission 187116) | Freshwater microbial communities from meromictic Lake La Cruz, Castile-La Mancha, Spain - LaCruzMarch2015_14m | ecosystem: Environmental > Aquatic > Freshwater > Lake | place: Spain... | reverse complement strand
CTAAAATCATTATAATAGCCATGCTTATTAAATGCATTTTTTCATATTTTTGGTTTTTTAGGCGATGTACAATAACTTGCAATAATGATGCGGCCATGGCAACTGAAGTGGCGGCATATATGCCATAAAATTTATAGCATACAAAAAAAAGTAATATGGGGAAAAAATCAAATAGTATTTTCATAAATAATATAAATTAAAAATTGTAATTTAAGTATAACACATGATTATATATGGTATGAAATTATTCATAGTAATCATCTATCCTAGGGTGATCTTTTGTCCAGGATGAAGTGGTTTATTATTAATTCCTGGGTTTAACTTAATAAGAGATGATGTGTTAGTGTTATGATTTATAGCAATAATACTTAACGTATCTCCAGCTTTAACTGTATATATACCGGTAAGTTTTGACATCTTCCAAATAATAAGCTGTTGTCCAGTTTTTATAGGTGAAATATCAGTTAAATTATTCCATTTTTTTATATCTATTAGTGAAACCGCATATTTCTTTTCTAAGTCTTGATAAGTTTCGTTTGGTTGCACAATATGTAGGACTTTATATTGCTGTGTAGCAATAAAATTCGTGGTTTTAGTGGGTTGAATAGATTTATTATTTGTTAAAATGGTAGTGTTTTTTGAGCTTGGAATTAGGACAAATTGACCGTTTTTAATGGAGTTGGTTTTTAATTGGTTTAACTCTTTAATTAAATTTACAGTAGTATGATATTTTTGCGCAATTATGGCTAAATTATCGCCAGCTCTAACAAGGTGTCTAGTCCAGCTTACACGTTTTTCTTCAGGCACATTCGCTAAATTACGGCTAAAACTCGCTACTTTATCAGCAGGAATTAAAAGTTTATAAGGATGATATGGTGCGGTAGCCCAGCGGTTAAAACCAGGGTTAAGTTTTATAAGATCTTTATAAGAAATACCCGCTAATTTTGCTGCATGGTTAAGATCAATCTGGCTACCAATATTAACTTCTTCAAAATATGGCGCATGGGGGATGTCTGGTAATTGAATTTTATAGCGTTCAGGGTTTTGAATTATTTCAGCGAGAGCTAGCAATCTTGGGATATAGGCTCTAGTTTCTTGAGGTACATTTAGTGACCAGAAGCTTGGGTTTTTATTTTTTATTCCACTATTTTTTATAATTCTAGACATAGTTCCTTCCCCTGAATCATAGGCTGCAAAGGAAAGTAACCAATCTCCATTGAAATAATTATTTAAATAAGCTAAATAATTGAGGGCGGCATTAGTTGACGGTCCAATAGATCTTCTGCCGTCATACCACCAATCTTGTTTTAAGCCTAGGTCAGTTCCTGTTCCTGGCATTAGTTGCCATAAGCCTGCCGCTCCTACTCCTGAATAGGCAAAAGGATCATATGAACTTTCTATCATTGGGATTAAGGCAAGCTCTCCTGGTAATTTCCTTTTTTTTATTTCAGTAACTATATGATAAATATATGGTTCTGATTTAAGTGCTAATTTCTGTAAGTAACTCGGATGGGCAGCAATCCAATGAATTTGGTTTATTACTTCAGGTTGGGTGACTTCGTGGTTGAGTGAAAATTGTCTACGTAAAACTTCCCAAACGTTAGGCGCTGCTTGTGCTTTTACTACAGGTATAAATATGCATAAACCAGATAGAATATAGAAAAAATATGATATGAACAGTGACTTAAACTTCAAGCTTGCAACCTGGTTTTAATCATTTGTTGTGTAGTTTACTAAAAAAATCAAAAAAAATATACCTGTTAGGCTCACTAACGCACAAATGGATATGTGTTTGTGCATTAGCTATTGGATTGTAACATTATTAATTTGCATTATTAGTTGCTCGCAACCATTATTTAAGAAAACAAATTTTTCTTTTCACGTAAAAATTTAAATATTTCAAGTGGATCTGATGCGTTTATGCCATGATTTTCCGCATACTGAATTAGTTCTAATGAATCAGTCCGCATAAATGGATTAATTTTTCGTTCAAGTTCAATAGTTGATGGCAGAGAGCATTCGATTTCATTTTCTGTTAAATGTTGGCTATAGGATAAAATGGTTTTATTATTAGGTTCAATAGTTGCTGCGAATTTTAAATTTGCGCGTGTATATTCATGACCACAGAATATTTTAGTATCTTTGGGCATATTTTTAAAAAGATTTATTGAATGATATAATTGTTCTATTGTTCCATCAAATACTCTTCCGCATCCTGCTGAAAATAGAGTGTCTCCAGTAAATAGCCAAGCTTTTGTGTGTTCTTGATAAGATATATGAGTGCTAGTGTGTCCAGGTGTACTTAATATACGAAAGCTTAAATTATCAATATGAATTATATCTTCATTGCGAACAGGAACATTAATTAGTGGGATCCTTTGATCAATTGGACCGAATACCTTAATTTTTGGATATAGTTTTATTAATTCAGCAATTCCATCAGTATGATCAGCATGATGATGGGTAATAAGAATATGGTCAAGTTTTAATGAATTAGCTTTTGCATAAGCAATAATAGGTGCCGCATCCCCTGGATCAACGCAAGTAAAACTGCGGTTTTTTTCATTAGTTATAGTCCATATGTAATTATCTTTAAAAGCTTTAATGGCAAAGATAGGCATAAATACCCCTAGCTCTCTATGAGAAAAGATGATTTATTTATGATTTTAACTAATGTTTCTAATGCTAATTTAACTTCATTTTTAAGTAAATAAGGTGGGTTAATTATATATAATCCACAGCCAGTCATACCTTTTATGGCAGGATCATTTAGATAAAATTCAATTAATAATTTATTAGATGGCGCAATCTTATCTAAACCACGGCGTAATTGTAGGTATAAATTATTTGCAACAATTGGATACCAAAGACAATAAATTCCTGTGGGAAAGCGATCATACGCATTTTTAATTAAAATAGGTAATTCTTTATATTCAGACTTAATTTCAAAAGAAGGATCAATAAAAATTAAGCCACGCCGTTCAGGCGGGGGAAGCATAGATTTTAGTAAATCTAATCCATTAATATTACTAAAAGTTGTATATTTAGATTTTCGTCTTAATTTATTTAAATTTAAAAATTCTTGGGGATGTAATTCTGCAAAAAATAATCTATCTTGAAGGCGTAGGCTAGATATAGCAATAGCAGGCGAGCCTGGGTAATAGCGTAATTTTCCTTCATTATTTAATTCTGCAATTTCTTTAAGATATAAATTAAATAATTCAGGTAATTTTTCTTTTTGGTTAAATATAAGCTCTATACCTTGTTCGGCTTCACCTGTTTTAAGTGCCTTTGTATCTTTTAAGTCATAAATACCGCGGCCAGAATGAGTTTCTAGGTAAAATAATGGCTTATCTTTGCCAATCATATAATTTATAAGACGAGTTAAAGTAAAGTGCTTTACTACATCAGCAAAATTTCCTGCGTGATAACCGTGTTGATAACTTAGCATTTTGATTAACTATAATTTTATAATTTGTAGAGTATAAAGATATTATGCTTTATCTACAAATTATAATCATAGAGATGTTTAGTTTGATATAGATAAATAGTTTTATTAAGTTGGGCCTTGGCCCAACCTACACTCTTTTTCTGCCAATATGTGAGTTAATAACTACTATACGGCCTGTTGTAAAACCTGTTTAAAAATTGGCGCAAAAAATGATAATATCTATATAAAATAATCAACAAAAAAACCATTCTCTTAATGTTGATAGCCATAGCAGCCATGTAAGCTTGGATTTGAACATTATTCAACCCACGGTACTTTGCCTTGAATAATCCATGATAATTTTTTAATTCATTCATAATACCTTCTATTTTCCAAAGTCGTTCGGTTAGTCTTTTTTTAAATTCAGATGTTTCCATCCTTTTCGTAACTTCTTTAAATAGGTCAAAGTGAATATGTCTTGAAATTACTCTTATCTCACTATTTTTCTTTTTAGGCGCAGCACAATTAGCTTTTATAGAGCAGTTTCGACAATTTATTACACTAGAATGATGGATCACATAGTCATTAGGACTTATTTTCCCAGGTTTAAGTTCATATTGTGCAGGGCATGTGTAGATTTTTTTTTCTGCATCATCTTTGAATCCTTCTGTTATAGAGTTAGCAGATGAACCGCTGCGCGTACTAAATAAAGGAATAAAATGCCTGATTCCTTTATCTTGAAGTATTGAAATAATATTTCCAGAACCATAGGCTCTGTCAGCAATAACTTCATCTATAGTAAGGTGTAATTTTGATTTTAAATAATCTAGTAACTCAAGATATGGTTGAGAATCATGTACAGCACCAGTAGTTATTTTTAATGCCAGAATTATACGACTTTTACTATCACAGCATAGATGAGCCTTATATTTTAAAGTGCGTAATGTTCCTGATTTAATTGCAAGTGTTGCATCAGGATCAGTTTTGCTGAGATGAGTTTTATTTGAAATACTTCGTTTTGGTGGTGGCGAAATACCCGGCTGCTGTGCGGGAATGCTCCCATTACCATCTTCCATAATTAAAGGTTGCATTGAATTTAATGAAGCATTAGCTTGAAACAGAGTGCTATCAGTCATCATTCCATGACTATCTAATAGCCCAGCTTCTCGACATTGATTTAAAATCTCAATAAAAAATTCTTCAAATTTAGCTACAGAATATCGTTTTTTAATTCGACTTAAGCTTGCATGACTAGGTATGGAATATTTTAATGTAAGGCCACAAAACCAGCGAAAGCTTATATTGTACTGAATATCTTAAACAAGGCGTCTGGTAGATCTAATCCCATACAAATAACTAATTAACATAATTTTAAAGTATAACTCAGGTGGTATAGAAGGCCTACCATTGTTAGGGCTATAACAAAATTCAGTAAGCGTGCTTACAAAGGAAAAATTAACGCATTTATTAATCTTCCTTAATAAATGATTATTTGGAATTAGCTTATCCAAGACCAAATAGTCAGCATCCATTGTTTTATCAATAACTCTTCCTTGCATCAGTCTCTTGCTATGTAAATAAAAATTAGCGTAATTAGATCATTTTCTACAAAATGTGTAAAGGGTTATCATTTTTTTTACAGCAGGCCTCACCGTTTTTTAATAGTAGATAAAGTTAATGGTATGAAAAGGTATAAGTGGTGTTAAAAAATTATCTTTAAATCAAAATATTAAACTCATTAAAACAATTAGTTAATGATAGCCAGGATAAATATACCTTAATCGTAAACATTTTTGCGATGACCAACATGGATGATCAGGATAATGAAATTTTTATCTTCAATTGTTGCAAGAATTCTATAGTCACCAACGCGGTATCGCCATACACCATTTAAATCACCTGAGAGTGGTTTACCAAATAAACGAGGATCTTCAGCTGGCTTAATTTTTTCTTTAAGGTAATTAATAATCCGCTTCTGTGCTGTAGACCCAAGTTTTTTTAGATCTTTTTCTACATCAATATCAAACTCAATCTTCCAAGCCAAGGCGACCTTCCATTTCTTCAATAGTTATTCTTGGATTTTTTTTCTCCAAACGAGATAAAGCCAGTAAGTGATCTTCATGATCATCTAAAAAATCTTGTATTGCTTTTTTTACGTAATAACTTTTTGAACGATTAGTTTCATGAGCAAGATCAGAAAGTCTGTGATCAAGTTGTTCTGGTAAGCGCACTGCTAACATAAAATACCCCTTAATATGATTAAGTATTAGAAGTATAGCATGTATTACAAGTTTTACAAATATGTTTTAAAATATACACCTGGTTAATGTGATTTTGTTATCTACTATATGGCCTAATGTGGTCTACTATTCGTGGGATCCGGGACTTCTTCTGTTGGTTTGGCCAATGGGGCCATTTGTGAAGCATCAGCTAATGTAGGCACATCTTCTAATAACCTTGCGGAAGGTGTTATTTTAAAACCATACCCTAGTGTTTCTACTCCCAATTGAATTCTTGCGATAACGGTCGGATCTTCAATTTCACCAGCAGGAACAGTATAAATAATATCTCTTGTACCTTTTGGCAAATCTCGCAACCAACTTAAATCTGTTGAATCAGGAATTGGGCGCTTCTCTGATAAAAATTCTTCCCTAACGGCCTTGCTGTCTTCTGCTATTTTAGCAGGGTCTCTCTCTCTTAAGCCATAAAAAGGTTTAACAGGAAGCTTTTCAACATTAAATGCAAATGGAAATTTTGAGTAAAACCATGTGTGAGCATAATTTATGGGAATTTTGGGAGTAATTATAAGTGGGGCTAAAATGTGCCCATTTGCGTGCAAGTCACTATCACCTTTAGATAAATAAGTAATACATGATTTTTCTTTTAAATCTAGCGCCATTTGTGCACGAAATTGACTCATATCTCCAGTATGAAATGCCTTAACGGTTTTACCTTCATCATCAAGCTCCAATCCCAGACCTAAGCCCCATGCAAGATGGCTTTTAACCGCCATGTCTACATGTTCAGCGGCAGGAATTGTTTCTCTTGGTAGCTTCTGTTTATCTTGGGTTAAGCTGATTTGGCTTACGAACGCTTGTTGCATAATAGGATTACTGTCATTCATCCACGCAGTCATCAACTTTGCATAATCACTGGAGGTTGTGAAGAGACTATTAGCAGAATTAGCCGCATCTTCGGAGGCTCCTGGTGGAACAAAGCTACTATGCTCCATATCTAAAGCTGATTTACCAAATACATATTCTTGAGCTAGGACTTCCAGTGACTTTCCAGTTTGATTATTAATAGTTCTTTGCAAATACTCAAGGCCAATACCTGAGTATTCATATTCTTTGCCAGGTTCAAAATTTAATGCAGCTTCACCATTCATAGGTATACCAGATGAATGTGATAAAATCATTCTAGGCGTAATTGCTTTTGCTCTTTCAATATCATCAGCGCTTAATTCTTTCCCATGCACACGAAAAAAACTTTCTAAAGGGAGTATTTCATGTAAAGGTCTATCTAAGCCTTTATCAGCATCTTCTCCAGGCCTACTTAAAACTCCATTTTCTATGAGTTTTAATACCAAATATGCAAAAACAGGCTTGCTTAAAGAGGCAGCTCCAAAAACGGTATTAGGCACCACTCCGCTCGCAGCTGAAGTAGTATCTATATCGGTTTTGCCAATATTTGTTGTTGAAATAGAATCTTTTTTGCCAAAAGCTACGCTTAGTCCAGATATATGAGCGCGCTCCATAGTGGTTTGAATCAGTTCTCGGTTAATTCCTTCTATATATGGCATCTTTTGAATCTGTTATTATAAAGTCGGAGGTGTTGATAACCTAACTTTTTTGTAAGGATTATCTAACTCTCTAGAAGCTTTGGGGAATAGAGTAAAATGACTATGCGATCCAAAACTAAATTCAAGTTCTTGCGCTATTTCATCACCTTCTTCATATGGCTCAGATTCATCACTATCGCCTTCTTCAAATCGCGGATTATCTCGTGCAGTTTCATGCTCATCCGCTGGTGCAGCAGTAACAGCTTTTTGTGCTGATTGACATGCAGCTACTGCTGGTGTGGCTTCACTTGCAGCTACTACAGGTGTGGCTTCACTTGTAGCTACTACAGGTGTAGCTTCACTTGCAGCTACTACAGGTGTGGCCTCACTTGCAGCTAATGCTGGTAATGCTTCTTCCGTTAGTGGCAGTTCAAATGCTAAGCTCTCTGTTAGTTCCACCCCACCAGGGATATCACATCGCTGAACATAGCCTTGTGGTTGCATTAAAATATTAGCTCTTATTTTAAGTTCTTCCTTGCTTCTTTCCCGAGGATCGCTATTAAATTCTTCTATTAATGTATACCAATCATATTTAATAAAATGTAAGCGAACATTAGATGGTAAAGAAGCAGCACATGTTAGAAAATATGATTTTAGTCCAGGAATTATTGTATTTTTATGATCATCATCAATAAAATAAAAATCTACAAAATCTCTACCTGCATTTATACTAGCTCTTTTAATTTGTTCGCTTATTATATCAATTTTAGTAGGATCCCATTCATTCAATTTCCATTTTACATTATTACTAATAGATCTATGTGATGTTGCTTCTGGATTATCTATTGAATAACCATCATGTTGTCTTAGGTATTTGTCAGCTAAAAGAAATGGGTTAAATCTCCAGCCTTTTTCTCTGCAAAAACCACGTAATTCATCAAAGGCGCTGTCATCTGAACCTCCTTGTCTTCTGGTTATATTGTCTAACCAACGTGACTGGCGGTTAGAACCACAAAAAACTTCGGGGGCGAGAGGTTTGCTAGCACTAAGTCTATCTAAAGTTTCTGAAAAAACTTCTTTAGCAGCATCAGCAATGTTAATAAATGTAGGTCCAAAAGCTTCGTAACCAGCTAATTCAATACCTCGTAATATTGTTTGTCTTGTTGAATCAAATAAAATACAACTGCAACCGTCGAAATCAAGAGAAAAAGTTATATAAGCCATGATTATTAATCCTTAAATTGAACTAAAAGTTATTGTTTTTTACCAGTTAATGAATACAGATTTTAATATATTTACCTTAAGCCAATATTAAGGTTTGTTTATTTTTAAACATTAAGATTACAAATGTTACGGCATTATTTTTATTTTGAACTATACTTTCTTTGTAAGGGTTAAATCGTGGGGATAGTAATGAGCTTACATAAAGATTATGACAATAATAATAGTTTTTATGATTTTGATTATGAAGAAGATAAAGAAGAGTTAAAACATAAAAAACAAGTGCGAAGAATGCTTGAAGATCGTCTTGAACGCCGTCGTCTAAAAGAAGAATTAGATGATGAACTTGATGGTGAGTTCGAGTGGGATAATTTGGATTAATCTTCTATAGGTGCGACAATGTCGACTATTAGAAGATAACATTATGTTGGGTCTTAGCTCAACAAAATTGAGTTACTTTGCCTAATCATATGAGCTAAGTCCCAACCTACTAAATTTAATTACTTATCATCTATAAGATGAAAAACTAGTTGAAGATGACATCCCAGCATAACTACGATCTGCAAAAGACATTCCTGAGGATTGAGGTCGACCAAATAACATCATGCCAGTGTAATTTGACGGATATGCTCCTTCACTTACTGTAACTACATCATTAAGAACATCACGACTAGCCGCAAAATTTTTAGAAAACTCGATAAAACTCTTACAACATTTTGCTACATCTCCTGTACGTAGATTTATACCAGGGAAAGCATCTTTATATTCTGCTAAACCTAAAGTACTAAGTGAACCAAAAACAGATCCAGGTGGAATGAATGATTCTGGTAAATTTAAAGGCTTTAGTAAAGCAGTCATTGCAAAATTAACATCTTCATCCAATATGGTATCTTGAGGATACCAAAAGTCAATAATTGCATGTGATTCTTTAGCTCGCCAACATCGACCAAAACCATAAACAATATATCCCATTCCTGCTCTTTGTTGTGCCTCAGTAATAATAATCTCAGATCTTGCATCAGGAAAACATTCTTGCAAAAATGCTCTTAGAATTTCAGGGTTACTTCCGGCTTCGGGCTCTATTTCGACTCTTAGTATATTACGAGAAACTCTAAAGTTTAATTTTAAAGTTGTTGGACAAAATGATAATGCATCAATAGCTCTATCAATTTTCAATGCTTGTTTAAAATTAGCTACAGCAGCATCAATCTGTGGTAAACGAACAAATGATTGTTTTTCATCTTCTGGACCAAAGCAATCTCGTCTTATTGGCTCACGAGTCTCTGGACAAACTACTACTTCTCTATCAGCCACGCTAAGAATATCAACAACTGATGATCTTGAATAAATTTGACCACTAGAAATAACTACAGGATATTCTAAACTATCTAAATTAATATGATCACGAAGCTCTCGAGGAACAGAATAAAATTCACCATCCTCTAATAATGCTGCCTTAGGATTTTTAATTGAATTTATTATTTTATCATATTGACTGGTGACTATAAGATAAGATAAAGGCAATGCTTGCAACTCTTCAATTTTATTTTCGTTTAAAAGATTTTTTGCTAATGATGATAACTGCATCTCATTTCCTCTAATGTTTATATATAATTAGATTAAAAAGTAAAATTAATTATATAGTTGTGTCATTTATTACGCAATAATGTTTATTAATAACACTATGTTTTTATTTATGATCGCTCTATTACAAATAACCTTAAAAACAAGAAAACGATGCTCAAATGAACGCAACAATTACCTGTTGGTTTGTTTTTTGATGCTTCGCGCATAAATTTACATTTTAAACATTTATAAAAAAACTTCTAATAATAGGAAATTGTATTTAAATATTGTAGGTTAGGCCAAGTTATAACCAAATAATATTCAACATTATTTATGATTTGCGGCATACATGGTGTTTTGTAATAGGGTGACAATAGTCATCGGCCCAATACCACCAGGCACAGGTGTTATCCACTTAACTTTTTTAATCGCTTCATTAAAATCAATATCGCCATGAATCCCACCATTTTGATGACGATGGATCCCTACATCAATTAAAACTTGCTCGCATTTAAGCCAGTTAGGTTTAACAACATTATACGAGCCTGCAGCTACTACTATAATATCAGCAGTGTTAATATGCTCTTTTAAATTTTTAGTAGCAGAATGGCAGATGGTAACTGTGGCTTTATTAAGTAAAAATTCTAATGCCATTGGGCGTCCAACTATATTAGAAGCGCCAATTACTACAGCGTGTTTACCTAGTATATTGATATCATAATGATTTAATAATTGAATAATACCAAATGGCGTACAAGGTCTAAGTAGAGGATTACCTTGGGCAAGACGGCCTAAATTAAATGGATGAAAACCATCAACATCTTTTTTAGGCGAAATATGTTCTAAAATATTTAAACTAGATATGTGTGCAGGAAGTGGGAGTTGCACAAGAATACCATCAACTTCCTCATCATTATTAAGTTGATTGATTAAATCTATAAGTTCATTTTCAGAGGTTTTTTCAGAAAAGTCATAAGCTAAAGACTTAATACCGACTTCTTTACAAAAATTACGCTTATGATTAACATAAATTTTTGACGCTTCATCATTCCCAATAAGAATTACAGCAAGACACGGAGGCCTTAAACCTTCTATAGATCTATTTGCTATTGATTCTTTAAGAGTTATTTTTAATTTAGATGCAACTAGTTTTCCATCGAGTATTGATGCTGTCATTAAAATAAATCTTAAAAATATTTAAATAAAGATTATCTGATAAAGATTCTAACAATGCAATCTTCCTGATTTTTTATAATTTGTAAATTCCAATTTGATAAAGTTTAAGTTATTATTGCGGATTAAATTTTGACAAAGGAAATGTCAATGTCCAACTCACATGTTAGTTCTATACTTGGTATAGATATTAGTTCATCTTCAGTTAAAATTTTAGAACTTTCAAAAAATGAAGGCCAATATACCGTTGAAAATTATGCAAAAGGTAGATTGAAAGAATCAGTTTTTGATGGGATTTCTATTAAAAATATCGATGCATTAGCGCAATCTATTAAATCACTTCATGCAAAAGCAAATATTAAAACAAAGCAAGTAGCATGCGCAGTTCCTGAAGTTTTGACTATTACTAAAGTTATTCAACTTGATTATCAATTAACTAATAAAGAAATTGAAGAGTATATTTTTAGCGAAGCTGATAAATATATTCCTTACCCAGTTGATGAAATAAATATCGATTTTAATATTTTAGGAAAATCTACGAAAAACTCAGATAAGCTTGATGTTTTGATTGTTGCCACAAGAAAAGAAAATATTAATAGTCTGGTAGATCTAATGGCTTCTGCAGGACTTGTATTAGAGGTGGTTGATTTAGAACCTTATGCTATTGAACGGGCAGCACAATTATTAATGCCAGATGTAAGCAGTGGGGGAAATAATAAAAATATTGCAATTATTAATATTGGTAATAATTATATTAATTTATTTATTTTAAATAAGTTGAAAAATATTTATTCACGCCAAGAAGAAATTGGCCTTAAAAATTTAATTGATACTATTGTGCATAAATATAATATCAAACCTGAAGAAGCAATTTTTGCTTTAGAGCAGGATAGACTCCCAGAAGATTATACAGTAGAAATTTTGCGGCCTTTTAAAGAGCTAGTGTTATTGCATATTAAGCGAGCTTTACAATTATTTTATTCAGCATTTAATCATAATTTGGTTGATAAAATTATATTGGCAGGATTTGTTGCCAAAATAAGAGGAATAGATTCTGATTTGCAAGAATCTATTAATATCCCAACAGTAATTGCAAATCCTTTTGCTCATATGAGTATTAATAATAAAATTAACCGCATAATGTTCGAACATGATGCACCAAAATTAATGGTTGCATGTGGTTTAGCGCTAAGGACTTGTAAATGATAGAAATTAATTTACTTCCTTGGCGTGAAACAAAGAGATTACAGGAAAAAAAGCAATTTATTATTTTATTAATCTTCGGCGTAATAATTGCTGCAACTTTTATTTTAACAATAAATTTTTATGTTTTAAGCAAAATTAAAATTGAGTCTAACCATAATCAGCAATTACAAGCTGAAATTAATATTATATCTAATAAAATTAAAGAAGTTAATGAGCATAAAAGATTACGGCAGCAATTAATTTCTAGAATGAAAATTATTTATAATTTATTGGTATCTCGCACACATACAGCTCATTTGTTTGATGAGCTAATTAAAATTTTGCCAGATGGAATTTATTTGCAAGAAATTGAGCGAGTAGGTGATAAGGTTACCTTACTTGGTTTTGCTAATTCTAATTCAAATATTTCGCTATTAATGCGAAATATATATGGTAGTTCTTGGCTTGAAAATCCTCAGTTAATTGAAATAAAAAAAATAGATAATAAAAAACAAAGTGAAATACATTCAACCAATCATGAGGAAAATAATTTTAAGTTAAGTTTTAACCTAGATAGGCATAAACTATGAATAACTTCGATTTAAATGAATTAAATTTAGATAATATATGTCAGTGGCCTAAACCTGTTAAGACTTTGATAGTAATAATTTTATCAATAATTATTATTACGCTAAGTTATTTATTAATATTAAAAGATAAATTCAAAAAATACGATAATTTAAAAGCAAAAGAAAATAATTTACTTCAGCAATTTGAATTAAAACATAAGCAATTAGCTAACCTAGATTCCTATCGAAACCAAATTAAGATTATGAAAGAGCGTTTAAGTCAAACCTTAAGTCAGTTGCCAACTGAAAATGAAATGCCAGGGCTATTAGAAGAAATTTCAAAAACTGGAATTACGGCTGGGCTGAAATTCGTACAATTCTTGCCATTAGCTGAAATTAAACATGGTTTTTATAGTGAATTACCAATAAAAATGACGGTAATTAGTAATTATCATCAATTAGCAATTTTTATAAGTAGAGTCGCATCTATGAGCAGAATTATAACGTTACATGATTTTAAAATCGTTAACACGGACTTAATAGAATCTAAAACTAAAGGATATCAACAACGTATGGAATTAACCGCTAAAATTTACAGGTCAAGCCAAAATGATTGATAAAATCACCCTGTGTGCAAATACAGCATCATTTAAGGTAGGACTATTGAATATTATCTTATTGTTATTGATGTTTAATACTTGTTACTCAGCAAAAGACTTAGATCTTAATGCAAAAATTAAAAAAATTAAATCAATGCCTTTGCAAACTATTGCAGATTTACCAGAATTTAAGTCACCAGAAAAATTTAGATACCCAGAAAATGATAGTCGACGTAATCCCTTTGTTCCTAAAGAACTAACTTTTATCCCAAATAATAAACGCGTAAAAGAACCGTTAGAATCTTATCCATTGGATGCTTTAAAATTTGTTGGCGTCTTAAAAGAAGGACAAATAACCTGGGCGTTAATTCAACAACCTAATGGCTTTATTTCTAGAGTTCATATTGGAAATTATATCGGCCAAAATTATGGCAAGATTATTGATATTAAAGAAAAGATGGTTAAGTTAGAAGAAACTGTAAAAATATCTAATAAATGGAAAAAAAGAGTAAGTTATATTAGCACTCTATTTTAATAAGTCCAACAACCCTTATGGAAATGGGAGATTATATTGCGGAAATTATTTGTTTTATGCTCATTGGTGATGATGTATAGTACTTTATTAAATGCAAGCTCTAATTTAGTTGTAAATGATGAAGCTCTAAAATCTGTTAAATTGGAAAATAAAATTTTTGATGGTAAGCTTATTTCCTTGAATTTTCAGGATATTAAAGTACGATCAGTCTTACAATTATTAGCAGATTTTACAGGTATCAATATTGTAGTCTCTGATGCAGTTAAGGGAAACATCAGCTTAAATCTAAATGATGTTCCTTGGAATGAGGCGTTAGATATTATTTTAACTACTCAGAATTTGGCTAAGCGTAAAATTGGTAAAGTTATTTTAGTTGATCTTGCATCATCGTTTATTGCACGAGAAAATGCTATACTAAAGCAACAAATTGCATCTCAAGAATTTATTGCTCTACATTCTGTTTTATTACAGTTAAATTATGCAAAGGCTGCTGATATTGCAATAATGTTAAAGGATAAGACAAATTCTTTATTATCAGCACGTGGATCTTTAATTGTTGATAAGAGAACAAATAATATTTGGTTACAAGAAACTGATGATAAAATAAAAAAAATAAGATCTTTACTGAAGAAGCTCGATATTCCTGCAAAGCAGGTGGTTATTGAGGCACGAATAGTTGACTTCACGAAAAATTGTGAAGAAGATCTTGGAATTAGATGGGGAATTACCAAAGCAAAACATTTATCTGGTACACTTGCGGGAGCTAATCAGTTAGCACAAAGTCAGGAAGCTGCAAATGTAACACCTTTATCGGATAGATTAAATGTTGATTTGGCAGCAATACCTACTATGGGTCAAGCCGCGAGCATTGGTCTTGCTTTAGCAAAGCTTGGTGATGGAATTTTACTTGATCTTGAATTGTCAGCTTTAGAAAGTGAAGGGAAAGCAGAGATAATAGCAAGCCCAAAGTTAATGACTCTAAATCAGCAACCGGCTACTATCTCACAAGGAGAAGATATTCCATATCAGCAGTCTACATCAAGTGGTGCTACAGCAGTTGCCTTTAAGCAGGCGGTTTTGAGCTTGAAAGTAACACCACAAATTACGCCTGATGGTAAGATATTTTTGGAGTTAGATCTGCATCAAGATGTTAATTCAGGGCAAGAAGTTCAAGGAGTGCCAATAATTTTAACTAAGGCTATTACTACATCTGTGTTGGTAAACAATGGTCAAACGTTAGTTTTAGGTGGGATATATGCGGAGAATAAAGCTAATAGTGTAACTAGAGTCCCATTTTTTGGAGAATTGCCTTATGTCGGTCATTTATTTAGTATGGTTCAAGTAAAAAATAATAATGAGGAGTTGCTCATTTTCATTACTCCGAAGATAATAACCGACAATTTAGCGATTTTATAGCAAATGAACTGTAAATACGCCCTGGTTAATTTTTAAATAAATAAATTTATTTTATCATCATGATGGTATAAATAAGAAATAAAATTGTGTATTAATTTAGCAAATGAGGTAAGTGATTAAAAATGAGCATAGTTAAAGTACGTAATATATTTCTAATAGGGCCTATGGGAGCAGGAAAGAGCACAATTGGCCGTACTTTGGCAAAAGAGCTTCAGCTTGAGTTTTATGATTCAGATGAGGTGATTGAGGAAAGAACTGGTGCCAATATTGCATGGATCTTTGACGTTGAAGGAGAGGATGGATTTAGACGTCGAGAACAAAAAGTAATCGAAGAATTAACTCAGAAAACTAACATTGTCTTAGCAACTGGTGGTGGAGTTGTTATGACGCCTGAAAATAGAAATGCATTAGCCGGGCGTGGAACAGTAATTTATCTTAAAACATCACTGCAACAACAATTTGAGCGGACTAAGCGCGATACAAAAAGACCATTATTACAAACAAATGATTTAGAAGGAAAGTTAGAGTCACTGCGCGATGAAAGAGAACCATTATATGAAGAAATGGCAGATGTAAGTTTTGAAACGGATAAATTAACTGTTAAAGCTGTTGCTAATAACATTATTAAATATATCTATGGCGAAGCCTAAAATTTATCAGCAACTATCAATAAATTGCGTATCTTGCGCCTATCCAATATATATTGGCGACAATTTATTATCAGATCATGACTTATTAAGACTCCATGTCTTAGGTAAACAAGTGATGATTGTGACTAACGATAAACTAGCGCCTTTATATCTACAAAATTTAAAGCAAGCATTTGCTGACATCCAATGTGATGTGATTATACTTGGCGATGGTGAGATTAATAAAAACCAGCAAAATTTAACGAATATATATAATTCGTTAATTAAAGGTGCTCATCATCGTGATACTACTCTAGTCGCTTTAGGTGGTGGTGTTATTGGTGATATTACAGGTTTTGCAGCAGCAACTTATCAGCGTGGGGTTGCTTTTATACAGTTGCCAACTACTTTGTTGGCACAAGTTGATGCTTCTGTTGGTGGGAAAACAGCTATTAATCATCTGGAAGGTAAAAATATGATTGGTAGTTTTCACCAACCTAAAGCTGTAATTATGGATATAAGTACATTATCAACACTGCCAGAGCGTGAGTTTTGCTCAGGATTTGCTGAAATTATTAAATATGGTTTATTAGTAGGTGGAGACTTATTAGCAAATATTGATATTCAACTAGACGAAGGTCTAAGCGTTAATTCAATAGATAAATTATCATCCCTTATTGCCGCTAGTTGTAATATTAAGGCTTTATTTGTTGAAGAAGATGAGCGTGAGACTGGTAATAGGGCTCTGCTTAATCTTGGCCATACCTTTGCCCATGCACTTGAAGCATATACGCACTATGAAAGATGGTTACATGGTGAAGCAGTTGCTATAGGTATATACTGCGCTGCTTTATTATCTTATAAGTTAGGTAATCTAGAAAAATCTAAGCTTATATTTATAGATTCCTTACTTAAAAAGGCTAAATTACCATCAAGGATACCCAAAGATATTGATTTAGCTATTTTACAAGAGCTAATGATGCATGATAAAAAAGTTAAAGATAAAACATTACATTTTGTATTACTGAAAAATTTTGGAGATTGTTATATAGATAATAATGTAACAACTGAAATTTTAAGTTCTGTATTAAAGAGCGCTATAGAAGGATACTAATAATGAGCGTAATAAAACCAATTGCTCCAAAAAAACAATTAGAATCACAAACTAAAATACTTAAACCATCTTCATGGTTAGCTAAGATTGATGAAATTAATCAATTAGTTATATCTAATAATATTTTAATATCTATTTTAGGTGAGCATAGGTCTGGTAAAACTTCTTTTGCTAATTTTTTACAAGCTGAACTTACTTTAAAACTTAAGACCGTTTTGATGACCGCAAGCTCTGCAGTTGATAAGGATTTATTTTTACAGCAATTAGGTTCTATTCTTGAGTTATCTTCTGAAACTTCAATTGATAAATATGTGGTTGTAATTAATGAAAGAAAATCTCCAGTTTTACTAATTATTGATGATGCCGAGTTTTTACCTGCTAATTTTATTGAAGAAATATTAAAGGTATTGCATGAGCAGGGATCTAATGGTTGCTTTAAAGTTTGCTTGTTATCTAGTTTTTCATTAATGGCAACTTTGAATAAGTTAACAGAAGACAAATATCCTGGCATGGTTAAGAGCATTGAAGTTGGCTTATTAACTGAGCAAGAAACAAAAATATTTGTGGAGGAGAATTTAAGAACACTTTCTGCAATAAAAAATAAAATTACAAATAAAAAAATGAAACAATTTTTTAAAATAACAGCAGGGGACATTGCGACAGTTAATAGACATATGATTGATTTTTTTAGTAATAACTCAACAAAATCTGCAAGTTTTTTACGTAATACAGGTGTTGCTGCTGGAGTTTTCTTTGCTTCAGTTTTAATTGTTGTTATTATTTTATCGCAAGATTTTAAGTCAGCTCCCGTGCAGGTTGCAGGTTTAGAGTCTCGATATAAAGCTATTCAAGAATTAAGAGTTGAGCCAATTCTTGATAGTGAAGTTCCAGCATATACTTTAAACGTAAGCCGTCAGGAAATTAATGCAACTTCATTGCGTAAGTTAGAGCTGTCTAGTGATGAAGATGATCTAAATAATGCATCTGTAGTGGTTGATAAAGTAATAGTTGCACCTAAAATTCTTAATGTTAAAACAAAAAAAGACGTTGTTCATTTAGAATCCAATCTTAGTGATGTTGATAAGGTAAAGCAAAAAGCTAAATCACCTAAAGTTATAGCTACTAAAGATAAAAATATATTTACTATTCAAATATTAGCATCAAATAATCAAGCAAAGATTGAGAAATTTATTTTGATACACAATTTAGCTGGTAAAGCAGAAGTTCATCATATTAACCGCCAGGGGTTAGGTTGGTATGTATTAACTTATGGTGAATTTACTAATCGTCAATATGCAAAAGAAGCCTTAAGAAAATTACCATTAGATATTCAACAACTTAAACCATGGGTACGTAATAGTGCTGATTTGGTAAATGCTGGTTAATAATTATTATTAACCAGTCGGCTAAGGTTTAAGGACCTACCTAAATTACTCTTTGTGTCTGACTAATTGTTTTTGGTTGCACTTTAAGCCATTCAAAATAACCAATTATCGCCATTCCAGTATATATAAGCATTACTAATGTATGAATAGGTAAGCCTTTGTGTAAATACATAGCGGCGTAGATTAAATCCGCAAGGATCCAGATGATCCATGTTGCAATTACTTTACGGCACATAAGCCACTGAGCCACAATGCAAAGCGAGGCGGTAAGTGCTTCGTATTTAATAACTGATGAATGTGAAAAGGGGGTAAGTAAGATAAAAATAAGACAGAATAGGGCCGCTATTACTAGGCTTAAATATCCCCATTGATTAAAAGTAAGCTTTTTTATGGATGTATTATCATTATCATTAATATTTTGATATCTTGACCACATGTACCATCCATAACAAAAAGATATGAAATAAAATGATTCAAGGCACATATCTGTATAAATGCCTTTTTGCCAATATAGCCAGCTATTAAAAAAAGATGCAACCAATCCTACCGCCCACGCTTTAATATCTAAACGTAGAAAAAGCAAAGTAGATAGTAGTGATGCTATTGTTCCAATCAAGTCATATGATGTCAAAAGATCCCCTTAATATGAGGTCAAAAGGCATAAAATTTATAATAAATGTAACTGTTATTAAACTTATTCTCATCGCAGTCTGGCTGCGGGATAGAGCAAGACTCTATCAGTTACATCTAATACAAAAAAATTACAACTTATTAGTTATAAGATAACACTAGAAAATTAAATTGCAATTAATAATGCAATTAAATATAAATAAATTTTTTAAAAGTCTTTTTGAAACGCTATTCAATAGATTATATATTTCTGCTAGTCTTTATTTACTACTGGTTAATGAAATATAAGGGAGCTTAAAATGTACAAAAAAGTATTATTTGCAACTGATTTTGATGAGGTAGGTATTTCTGCGGCACATAAAGCAAAAAAAATTGCTGATGAAAATAAAGCTGAACTTATTCTCGTGCATGTAGTTGAGCCAATCCCTGCTTATGCATATCCAGGTTTTGCAGGATTTGCCGAGGTTGAAGTATCTATTCGTGAACAGGCAGAAAAAGAGCTTGGAGTTATTGCTAAAAAATTAGGCGTTGATGCAAAACATTGTTTGATTGAATTTGGATCTACTAAAAATGAAGTTTTAAGAGTGGCAGAAGAGCATGATGTAGATTTAATTGTAACTGGCAGTCACGGTAAACATGGTTTAGCATTATTGCTTGGGTCAACTGCTAATGCAATTTTACATGGTGCTAATTGCGATGTGTTGATTGTAAGATCAGCGGTAGCTTAATTCAAGCCTGGTTGTAAGTCCCGTAGCCTGGTTGGCAGCAACCAGGTAAATCATTGATTAAAATCTTGGTTGCTGCTAACCAGGCTTCACTTATATTGCAGTTTGAGAATTTATGTTTAATCAGTATAATTGTGGTTTTTCTGTGCTTGTAGATCAATATGAAATTATTACGTGGTATAAAACAGATCGCTAAGCTTGAAACTAACACTGTAGCAACTATAGGCAATTTTGACGGTGTTCATCTTGGGCATCAAGCTTTACTTAAGAAACTTAAGACACAAGCAAAAGCCATGAACTTGCCTATGGTAGTTTTACTTTTTGAACCCCAGCCTGGTGAGTTTTTTAAAAAAGAAAATGCACCTGCTCGCATATATAGCTTTCGTGAGAAAATTAAAGCATTAAAGCTTTGCGGTGTTGATTATGTTTGTTGTCTGCGATTTGACAATTATTTAGCGTCAATGACGGCATTACAATTTGCAAATGAGATAGTTTTCTCTTTACTTAAAGCGAAATATTTACTAATTGGCCAAGATTTTCGTTTTGGGCAAGGCCGCCTTGGCGATGCTAAAATGCTTTATGAGTTAGGGCAGACATTATCTTCTAAAGTTGCCGTTTTCCAAGATTATTTTATTGATGAACAACGAGTTAGCTCTACTTCAATTAGATCTTTACTTAATATAGGAAAATTAGAGGATGCATCACGGCTCTTAGGTAGGCCATATAGTATCTCAGGAAGAGTTGTGCATGGGGATGGGCGTGGTGCTAAGTGGGGAATTAAAACTGCTAATTTAAATATTAATCGCAAAATATTACCACTAAAAGGTGTATACTGTGTGCATGTACAAATACTTGGCAAAAATGATTTTTTAGGTGTTGCTAATATAGGTTGTCGCCCAACTATCGATGGCTCTAAGTATGTGCTTGAAATACATTTACTTGATGTTGATATTTTACTTTATGGTAAAATATTACAAGTAAAATTTATGCATAAATTACGTGATGAAATTAAGTTTGGATCAGTTGATCTTCTTATCGCACAGATAAAATCTGATATTATTAACGCAAAAAATTGGTTTGATAAGTCAACATCGAGAATATAATATGACTGAATATAAAGATACATTAAATTTGCCATCTACAAGTTTCCCAATGAAGGCGAGCTTATCTATGCGTGAGCCTAAAATGCTTAATGACTGGGTAACTCAAGGATTGTATGAAAAAATAAGAGTATCACGAGCTGGATGTAAACGTTTTATATTGCATGATGGCCCTCCATACGCTAATGGTCATCTTCATTGTGGTCATGCACTTAATAAAATTCTTAAAGATATAATTATTAAATCCAAAACTTTTAGTGGCTTTGATGCGCCTTTTGTTCCTGGTTGGGACTGTCATGGTTTGCCTATTGAATTAAATGTTGAAAAGAAAGTAGGTAAGGCCGGACATAAATTAAATCATACTGAATTTAGAGCTAAGTGTCGTGAATATGCTGCTAGTCAAATTGATATTCAACGTGATGAATTTCAACGTTTAGGTGTGTTTGGTGATTGGCAAAATCCATATGTTACTATGAGTTTTAGTTATGAGGCTAATATTGTTCGAGCATTAGCCAAAATAGTTGAGAATGGTCATTTGCAACAAGGATTTAAGCCAGTACACTGGTGTGTAGATTGTGGATCAGCTCTTGCTGAGGCTGAAGTTGATTACGAAGATAAAAGCTCCCCATCAATTGATGTTGCATTTTTTACGATTGATAATAAGGCCATACTGGCTCAATTTGATAAGTCATTGCCTATTAAGCCAGTTGTTGTTCCAATTTGGACAACAACACCATGGACACTTCCAGCAAATGAAGCGGTTTCGTTACATCCTGAAATTACCTATGTGTTAATTGATACTAATGATAAATATTTTGTGGTTGCTTTTGATTTAATTGAATCAGTAATGTCGCGATATAATATTAAAGATTTTACTATTTGTAGCAAGATACTTGGAAAAGATCTTGAAAATCAATTATTACAACATCCATTTTATGAAAGACAAGTTCCTCTTATTCTAGGTGATCATGTTACAACTGAGTCAGGAACTGGTTGTGTTCATACAGCACCTGCCCATGGTCCTGATGATTATTTAGTGGGGAAGGCATATAATTTACCATTAATAAATCCAGTACTTGCAAATGGTTGTTATGCCGCAGATGTGCCATTATTTGCAGGCTTACCAGTATTAAAGTCTAATGATAAAGTTATTGAGGTTTTAGAGCAGCATAATAACTTATTACATAATGAAGTTATGCAACATAGCTATCCCCATTGTTGGCGTCATAAGTCACCAATTATTTTTAGGGCAACACCTCAGTGGTTTATTTCGATGGATAAATTAAATTTACGTGGCCAATTAATGGAGCAAATCCCTAGTGTTAATTGGGTGCCTGATTGGGGTAAGGCACGAATAAATAATATGGTTGAAAATAGACCCGATTGGTGCGTGTCACGACAACGCTCATGGGGAACTCCAATGCCTTTATTTGTGCATAAGCAAACTCGTGAATTACATCCTGATTCAGTTGAATTAATGGAAAAGGTCGCCACAAAAATTGAAAAACAAGGAATTGATGCCTGGTTTGACCTAGATCCTGCAGAATTATTAGGCGATGATGCGTTAACATATGATAAAATTAACGATACATTAGATGTATGGTTTGATTCAGGAGTTTCGCATTATTGTGTGTTAAATCAGGGTAATTCTTTAGGTTTTCCTGCTGATGTTTATTTTGAGGGTTCAGATCAGCATCGTGGGTGGTTTAATTCGTCATTGACTACATCTGTAGCTATGTATGGTGTTCCGCCTTATAAAACAGTTCTCACTCATGGTTACACAGTTGATGCAGAAGGTAAAAAACTTTCTAAATCAAAAGGTAATTATGTTGAGCTTGATAAATTAATCAAAGAACATGGTGCTGATATTTTGCGTTTATGGGTATCTTCGACTGATTATCGCAATGAAGTATCAATTTCTGATGAAATAATTAAAAGAAATGCGGATGCATATCGACGTATTCGCAATACAGCAAGATTTTTATTGTCAAATTTATTTGATTTTGATCCATTAAAAGATGCTGTTGCTTCTGATAACTTAGTCGAGTTAGATAGATTTGCTATAAAGAAATGCCAGGAATTACAAGAGGATATAATTTCAGCATACGAAAACTATCAATTCCATGTTATTTATCAAAAAATACATAATTTTTGCGCAGTTGATTTAGGTGGTTTTTATCTTGATATCATCAAAGATAGACAATATACAACTCCTGTAAATAGTACAGCTAGGCGTTCATGTCAAACTGCTATGTATCATATAATTCATGCGCTGACGCGATGGCTAGCTCCGATTATATCATTTACCGCCGAAGAAATTTGGCAAGCTTTACCTGATTATAATGGAGAGTCGATATTTATACAGCACTGGTATCAAGCGTGGCCTAAGGTCTCTAGTGTTTCGATGCAAGATTGGGAGCAAATATATCTTATTCGTGATGAAGTTAATAAAGCATTAGAATCTAAGCGTCAAGCAGGGGTTATAGGCTCAGCTCTAGGTGCCGAGGTAACGCTTTATGTTACACCCGCTACATATGCATTATTGGAAAGATTTAAGAGTGAATTGCGGTTTATTTTGATTACTTCTAAAGCTAACTTGCGGCTAATGACTGAGCGTACGGATGATAGTATTTATAATGAAGATCTTGGAGTAGCTATTGCAGTAGACGCAAGCTCACATCCAAAATGCGCTCGTTGCTGGCATCGATGTGAGGATGTGGGTTCCAATAAGGCGCATGAAGAATTATGTTCTCGCTGTATAGATAATATAAGCGGTCATGATGAAGAAAGGTTGATTGCATGAAGAAATGGCCTTGGTTTTTATTATCTATTTTCATCATTGTAATCGATCAATTATCTAAATATTGGGCTTCTATGGATTTAGTTCCATACCAGCCTAATAAAATTTTTCCTATGTTAAATTTAACCCTAGCTTATAATTCAGGGGCTGCTTTTAGCTTTTTACATGATGCAGGTAGTTGGCATCGTTGGCTTTTTGCAGGTTTTAGTACATTTATGACTGTTGTATTAATTTTCATGATAGTAAGAACCATTAATACTATGAAATTACAGCTTCTGGCTTTAAGTTTAATTTTAGGCGGGGCTGTGGGAAATTTAATCGACAGGGCTTTTGCTGGCTATGTTATTGATTTTATAGATTTATATTATAAAAACTATCATTGGCCAATTTTTAATGTGGCAGATAGTGCAATATGTGTTGGTGCATTTTTATTGCTATGTGCATATCGCCGTACTTAAAGTTTGCAGTTGCTTTATCTCAGGATTGATAATACTAACTGCAGCAACCGATGGTAAATTTAGAAAGTGTTCAACTTCTTCCCATTCAATTTCATCAGGGAATTGATGCAGGTTAGGAAAGTATTTATTTAAAAGAGTACAAAAAGTTAAATTTGCAGGAAACGGTTTTACTTCAGTGCATCCAAATGTTAAAGCATGCATAGCTTCAGATATGGTGGCTATCCCTGGTAAGTAACTTATTGAATAAACACTTGCTGTTTGTGCAATTTCGGGTAAAAAACCAGGGCTTGTTACAAAACTAACACCTGCTTTGTAGCAGTCTTCCAATTGTTGAACATTAATTATATTTCCAGCCCCGATACATAAATCAGGAAACATAGATAAAGATTTTTTTAAGATTATAGGGTCAACACAATTAATCTCAATTACAGAAAACCCAAGATTAGAAATTTTTTGTAACTTAGTAAATATATGAGCATCAACATCTAGTTTAATAATTATGGTTTGATTTTTAATAATTTTATTAATCATCATAAATAGTTTTCACAAGTTGGCTTCAATTTATTTCAATGTTAGAAGACTTAAAGTAAGTTGGCAAGAGTTTAGTGATTTTTCATGAAGATTGTAAGTCTTTCGGTCAAATAGTAATGCTGCAAGTTATCGCATATACAAAAATATGTTGTAGAAGTGTATGCGAAGCATTGTGTGGTCTTCTAAATATAAAAGCTTTATGTAAAGACAGAAAATCTTCTTAATATAGCTATATTTAAGTTGCTAATTATACGGAGATGGTCTTGGGGTCACTGATAGTGAACTAGGCTCATTCTTCTCGTCCTTCTTATCAGAATTTTGAGGCTCTGGAAGTGGTTGAGCTTCTAATTGTGGATTTGGTGTGTGTATCCAGCCAGATTTAGAAAGTCTTATCATCATTGCTGGTGGAATACATCTACCTAATCTTAATTTATTAGATTCTTTTTGAACGCTTTCAGGAGCATCGCTTAATTCTCTTTTAATATTCCTAATATCCTGGTTTGAAAGCGGCTTTTTATCTAAGCCATTTCTTAATATTGCTACTCTAGCCGCGCTCATAGGCCTTGGTGCAGATTTGGCCGATATTTTAGAAACTGATGGCAGCGGCGACATTTTGGCTGTTGGTGCTTGTGTTTGCATTTGCATTTGGTCGCCTGTTTCAGCTGCTTGAGATTGGGCTTGCACTAGCTCTTGAGCAATTGCCTGGGCTTGAACTCCTGCTTTAGCTTGTGCTGCTTGCATTAAAGTTATTTGGTTTGCTCTTTCTAAAATTTCCTTGATATCATCAAGATAAGGTTCAGCTAATTTAATTTCTTGTTTATCACGGTTGCTATTAACCATGCCTTTTGCACTCATATATTCAGTTTTTTCAAGTGCTTTCATTGCTTTTTTTTGCTCATCTTCACTCAATTGATCAAGTTCTTTAGTTGAATCAATGAGATAAAAGTTGCCTTTACCATCATTTACAATTTTTTTATCACGTCCAACTATAAATTCTGCATTATTGATATCATCTGTAGGTAAGCCATCGGCAGTAAACATTATTTTTTCTTTAGCTAATACCGCTAATTGTTGTTGAAGAGCAATTTCTTGTAAATTTAGGATTTCATTTTTTTCTGGATGTTCATTCTTTTCATCAGAAATTTTATCTAGTAAATCTTTAATTGCTTGTGCACGGTCAGAAGGTTCAATTTTACTTAGTAATTTATGGATATGGTCAATAGCTTCGATTTCTATAGCGTATTTTTTATTAAGGTTATCAACCATAGCCTCAAAACGACCGTTCTTTAATCTATTATTGAGATTACTTTCCATGAGCTTTAATGAGGAATCATAACTTAGCGAAGCATCATAAAAATCATGAGGTTCAGAACTTGTTGATTTATGTTTATTGTGCTCCAAGATGTTCTCCTTATATTGTTTTAATCCTTCTTCTAATAATTTATCTCTAGCTTCATTCCTATAGATTAACTTTAATAGTCTTAAGCACAATTTTTCAAGTCGTAAATTTACTTCCTCTATATTATTTGATTTTATATGTTCAATTCGTTCAATTTCTTCAGCTAATTTTTTTTCAATTTCACCAAGAGCTTCTCTACCAATTTCTGATTTTAGAAAGTCATAAATTTCTGCTGCATTCTCAAATCCATAGCGTCCTACAAACTCTGCATAAATATCATAATCTGGGTTATCTTTTTTTAGTTCTTCTAAACTTTCACTTATCTTACTAGAGATTAAAGACATTATTATGTACCTGATTATTTAAAAGTCATATAATCTAATTATACACTAAAATTATGAGCATTCAATGATCACTATGTATTTATTAAGCACTTACCAGCAGTCAGCACTTGTACCTGTTGGCCTGTTTAAGGGGCCAGTTGTAATATTTTTATTTCCTAAACTTGAAATTGTAAGTGATTGACATAGTTTATCACCCGTTGCCTGGCTCATGATAGGTGTTGCTTTTAAATCATAAGTAGAATCAGTTGCATTAGTAATTGATAAAATATAAAAACCTTCAGGCGAAATATTGCTTGCTAAAATATCGTGGCCATTACCTTCACCAATTGTCGCTTTTTTATAGCTATTATTTTCAGCGTAATAATTTTCCATGCGTATGCTTAAGTCTAATAAGGCTGTTTGTCCATCGCTACGGTGTGCACGAATAATATAATTATTAAAATTTGGGTAGGCTATAAGAGAAATTATACTTATAATAAACATAACAAATAATAATTCGATAAATGAAAATCCATTTTTCAAGGTTAGTCCTTAGCTATTTATATTTAATTATATTTTACTTAAATAACTATAGATGACAATTAAAGACGTAACTGATAAGATGATTTAAAAATAAACAAAAGGTTAATCGTTAATGACGACATATTGTGGTTATATTGCTTTGGTTGGAAGGCCAAATGTAGGTAAGTCAACTTTACTTAATTATATTTTACAACAAAAATTATCTATAACGTCGCGTAAACCGCAGACTACAAGGCATAGTATTTTAGGTATTTCTACCGAAGAAAATTATCAATTTGTGTATGTGGATACTCCAGGGATTCATCAGGGTTCAAAAAAAGCTATGAATCGAATGATGAATAAGAGTGCAATTTCTACTGTACGTGATGTAGATGCTGTAGTTTTTTTGGTTGATGGTACTCATTGGAAGGAAGAAGATGAGTATGTATTAAACATACTTAAAAATGTTTCTGTTCCTACTTTCTTAGTAGTTAATAAGGTAGATAAGATTTCAGATAAAGATAAATTATTACCTTGGATTGAGTCAATGCGTGAGCGGCATGATTTTACAGCTATTATTCCACTGTCTGCAAAAACAGGTTTTCAAGTTGATGTTTTAAAATCTAAATTACAAGCAACATTACCAGAAGGGCCGCACTTATTTGGTGAGGATGAGTTTACTAATAGATCTATTAAATTTTTATGTGCTGAGTTAGTACGAGAAAAAATATTTAGGCTTTGTGGTCAGGAGCTTCCGTATTTAACTACGGTTGAGATTGAGTCATACAAGGATGAAGGTAATCTGATAAAGATACATGCGTTAATTCTTGTAGATAAAGAAAACCATAAACGTATGATTATCGGTGATAAAGGGCAGAAGCTTAAAGAAATGGCAACTGGCGCACGTATTGATATGGAGAAATTATTAGGGAAAAAAGTGTTCTTACAATGTTTTTGTAAAGTTAAGTCTGGATGGTCTGATGATGAACGATTACTAAAGCAGTTTGGGTATGATAATTGACGCGGGTTTATCATGGGTTATTCGTAAATATTGGTCTGGTGAGACTAGTACACGCGTAATATTTTTTACTAAAGATTATGGTTTGGTAAATTGTTTATGTAAAGGTGGGCGAGCGCCAAAAAAACAGGCAGTATTGCAATCTTTTATTCCATTATGGTTATCTATAGATGAGCGCAAAGGCTATTATTTTGCGCGCCTTTATGAGTTAGCCTCTTCTCCTATTTTTCTTTCCGGACAAAATATTTTTGCAGGTTTATATATAAATGAATTGATATCTCTTGCGATGAAACCACAAGATCCACATCCAGAACTTTATATTGCATACACTAATGCACTAAAATTGCTTATGAATGCAAATGATCGTTTTGCTATTGAGGCGATTTTAAGGCGTTTTGAATGGATATTGTTAAAAAATATTGGTTATCAAATCTCTTTAACTCATGATGCGTATAGTTTTGATTATATCTCTGATGATAATTATTATCATTTTGTTGCGGGTGTTGGTTTTATTAGGGCTAATGATGGAATAAAAGGCGCTTATATTAGAGCTTTGGCCGAAGATAGATTAGAGGATCCTTTAGTGTTTAATGTAGCTAAAAAAATAATGAGGCTTGCAATTGATCATGCTTTAGATGGTAAAGTAATAAAGACTAGGGAATTATATAAGAGTTAATATGAATAAATTAGGTTGGGCCTTTGCCCAACCTACATTATTAATTTGTGCAAGATTTTAATGAGAGCAGCTTAAAAGGTGAGAAATGAAAAAAGAATTATTGTTGGGTGTAAATATTGATCACGTAGCAACCCTGCGCCAGGCCCGCGGTACTATTTATCCTGATCCTGTAAAAGCTGCAATAGACGCAGAAGAAGCAGGAGCCGATGGGATAACCTTACATATGCGGGAAGATTTACGTCATATTCAAGCTCGTGATGTTAGATTGATTAAATCTGTATTACAAACTAGGATGAATCTTGAATTAGCTGTTACTGATTCTATGCTTTCATTTGCTGAAGAGATAATGCCTGAACATAGTTGTTTAGTCCCTGAAAAACGAGAAGAATTAACTACTGAAGGTGGTTTAGATGTAATTAGCCATTTTAAAATGGTTGAAGCGGCCGTTAAGCGATTGCAAGTTTTTGGCAGTGAAGTATCTTTATTTATTGATCCAGATTTAAAGCAAATAGACGCAGCTCTTGCCGCAGGCGCGCCAGTTATTGAGCTTCATACCGGAGCTTACGCTGATGCAAAAACCATTGAGTCTAGAGATCATGAGTTAAAACGGATTAGACAAGCTGCTAGTTATGCTGCTAATCTTAATATTATAGTAAATGCAGGGCACGGGTTAAATTATCAAAATGTTAAACCTATTGCGAGTATTAAAGAATTACATGAATTAAACATTGGACATGCAATTATTGCACGTGCAATTTTTTCAGGTTTAAAAGATGCTGTAAAGGATATGCGACAATTAATGCTGGAAGCGAGAGATTATGTCTTTGACTGATGCAATTGTTATTCGTATAACTGGAGATTCTGGTGATGGCGTACAAATAGTTGGAGAGCAGCTTACTATTACTGCTGCTTTAACTGGCCGAGAGGTTCGTACACTACCTGATTTTCCAGCTGAAATTAGGGCGCCAGCAGGGACTGTTGCAGGTGTTTCGGGATTTCAATTGGCGATGGCTGAAGAAACTATATTTACTGCTGGGGAATCATTAGACGTATTAGTTGCTTTAAATCCTGCAGCCCTTAAAAATTCATTACAATATCTTAATCAAGGCGGTTTACTTATTGTAAATGAAGACAGTCTACAAGATAAAGATTGGGAAAAAGCTAATTGTACTAGTGAACTATTAATCGAAGCTAAAGAAAATTATCAGGTAATTTTATTACCTCTTATTACTAATACCTTAAAGGCTTTAGAAGGTGTAGATATTGGTCTTACTCAGGCTAAAAAAGCTAAGAATTTCTATATTCTTGGCGTGGTATTATGGATTTTTGATTTATCTACAGATAAGACTTTAGAATTTATTAATAAAAAATTTAAAAAAAATCCAATGGTAATTAAGGCAAATGAGCTCTCATTGCTTGCGGGTTATAATTTTGCTATGACTTTAGAGCTAACTCGGCAGCATTATATGTTGGGACAGGTTAATCGACCTGCAGGCGATTATCGGCAAATTACCGGAGTTGAAGCAATATCTTTAGCTTTAGCAACTTATGCTTTAAAAGCTAATTTACCTATGTTAGTGGCAGGCTATCCTATAACTCCATCGTCTGCAATTTTGCAAGAGTGTGCCAAGCTTTTTGATTATGGTGTGCAATTAATGCAGGCTGAGGATGAGATAGCGGCTATTTGTGCTTGTATGGGGGCAGCTTTTGGTGGTTCATTGGCTTTTACTTGTACCTCAGGCCCAGGTCTTGATTTAAAATCAGAAAGCTTAGGATTAGCGGCAATTGCTGAATTACCGTTAGTTTTAGTTGATGTTCAGCGCGCAGGAGCATCAACCGGGATGCCTACTAAAACTGGACAAAGCGATCTTAATCAGGCTCTTTATGGTAGACATGGTGAGGCGCCAATTCCTGTTATTGCAGCCAAGTCACCATCTGATTGTTTTTATACGATTATTGAAGCTTTTAATATAGCCATTAAATATATGACACCTGTTATTGTATTGTTAGATGCTTATCTTGCAAATGCTGCAGAGCCATGGAAAATACCTGAAGTTGAAGAAATTAATTTAAATGAAATTAATTTTAATCGTTACCCTAAACCATATCAGCGCGATAAAAATCTTTGCCGAAGTTGGAATATTCCTGGTGCGCCAGGTTTTATTCATCAAATAGGTGGTTTAGAAAAACAAGGAGATGAAGGCAAAGTTAGTTATGACTCACAAAATCATCAAAAAATGGTTGAAATTAGATCGAAAAAAATTGCAGGTATTGCAGAAGGTTATGATGATTATATTATTGAGGGCGATTTAAACGCTGAGGTTCTCTTAATTAGCTGGGGTAGCACTTACGGTTCATTGCGAGCCGCAATTTTGCAATGTCAGAATGAGTCCTTACCTATAGCTTTACTTCATTTACGTCATATAAATCCTTTGCCTTTGAATTTATCTGCAACATTTAAGCAATATAAGCATATTTTAGTGGCTGAACTTAATTCAGGCCATCTTTGTCAGGTTTTAAGAGCAAAATATTTAATAAATGCACATTTAATTAGCCTATGTAGTGGGCAACCTTTTACTACTAGTTTTTTAGTTAAAGCAATTAAAGAGAGCATAAATGAATAATACTACTTATACACGCAAAGACTTTACTAATGAAACAGAAGTTCGTTGGTGTCCTGGTTGTGGTGATTATGCAATTTTAGCGGCATTACAAAGAATTTTACCTGAGTTAGGCTTAGCACCTGAGAAACATGTCTTTGTTTCAGGTATAGGGTGCGCAGGAAGGTTACCTTATTATATGAATACTTATGGATTTCATACTATTCATGGCAGAGCAACTGCTGTAGCTACAGGTCTTAAAGCTTTACGTGATGATCTTTGTGTTTGGGTTATTACTGGTGATGGAGATGCTTTGAGTATTGGTACTAATCATTTAGTCCATTGTTTACGCCGTAATGTAAATGTTAAAATTTTATTATTAAATAACCAAGTATATGGCTTAACTAAAGGACAGTTTTCACCTACGTCAAAAAAAGGTCAGATTACCAAAACATCACCTAATGGCGTGGTGAATCTGCCTATTAACCCTTTAGCTTTAGCACTTGCTGCTGGAGCTAGTTTTGTAGCGCGTGCAGTTGATAAAGATCCTAATCATTTAGCTACCGTTATAAAGGCAGCTTACGAGCATCAAGGATGTGCCTTTGTTGAGATTTATCAAGATTGTAATATTTTTAATAATGGTGCTTTTGATGAATTTAGTTTAAAAGATAATCGTGCGGCAAATACTATTTTATTAGAAAATGGTAAGCCTTTATGTTTTGGTGAAAATAAAGAATTTTCGTTAAATTTAATTGATGAGAAATTTCATCGTGGATCTTTAAATGATGGGGATGGTTATCGTCATGACACATCAAATTTAAGCAAAGCTATGCGCCTTGCCTACTTGAATTTTCCTGAATACCCCGTACCTTTGGGAGTCTATTATAACAATCAACGTGAAATTTTTAATTTAAATTCTAAATTTAAAAAAACAACAGCAGATTTAAAGGATTTATATCGTTTAAAGGCTAGTTGGCAGCAAGAATAGTGATTTTATAATAAATCTTTTTCTAAAGAACTCCTAACTAATTCCCAAGTATAGCTATAAACTTGATTTAAACCAACTTCTGTACTAAAGTTTTACATGAAGGTTATTTTAAGTAAATTAAGACTCATATCATAACGATATGGGTTATAAATAATTTAAATTGGTTTGTATACAAAAGGCATTTATTGATTTAAAACAAGGAGATTATTATGAAAACTAAATTAATATTATCTGCTATTGTTTTAGGTACTGCATCACTTGCTATACCTGCAAGTGCACTTGCTGATACATCTAATCCAATTACTGGAGTTGCAAATGCAACTGGTGGTTTAATAAACGGTGTAGGTCATGCTACAACAGCAGTAGTTGGAGGAGTGGCTAAAGGAACTGCTCATGTTGTTAGAGGGGTAGGTGAGGGCACCTCACAGGTGGTTCATGGTGTTGTTAAAGGTACTGGTCATGTTTTACATAAAACATCAGATGTTTTAACAGGAAAACATAATCATACCAATCACCATGTTAAACATTCAACAAAAACTAAGTAGTAATCTGATTATTTAAAGGGCATGAGTTTTCTCATGCCCTTTATTTTTTTTTAAATATATATACTGACTTGTTAGTTATCCTAAACATAAAGCATTGGTATTTTGTAAAATATTATTTTCATAAGTAGATATAGCTGATTTTCTAGAAAATAAGCCTTGAGCATTCAGGGAATCTTTAATAGCTGAAGTAATTAAAACATTTTTTCCATCATATGAAATATTTTTTATAGTTTTAGGAAGAGCGGCAAAGATAATCTCTAACTCTTCAGGAGGAAAATCTTCTAGACGATTTTCACTAATATCAAGTGATATGACATGCGAAGGAACGGCAGCTATAATTTTTGCAATTTCATTACTTGATTTACGATAAAGACTGTTGCACGATAAGTTAAGTGAGGTTACGCTACCAGGTATTGCTGTAACAATTATAATTAATTCATTGCAGCTTTTAGAGCCAAGACAGTTTCCAGTTATATTTAATGAACTAATGTTTGCTCGTATTTTATGTAAAATAGTAGCGAATTCATTACCTGTAATTGCACCAAATCCATTCCAACTTAAATCAAGAGTTTTTACATTATCTGAAAACATTGAAAATGCATTATTAATTTCAGTTACAGATTTAGCTCCAATACTATTAAAACTTAAATCAATTGCTTTAACGAATTTAGGGATTAAATTTATAATCGAAGCTAATTTATTTTCTGTGACAAGATTAAGGTTATTTTCACTCAAATTAAGGTATATGGTGCCAAAAGGAATATTGGTAAATTCTTGGAATATATCTTCCACTGTTTTACCAACCAAGCTTCCTGCTAAGTCGTAATACATCTTTTTTTTCATCCTTGATATATAAGTGATGGTAGTTTATCAAGGGGAAAGTATAACAACAATAAATATAATATATTTTTTACAAGCGCATCAATCTACTTATAATTTCACAATTAAATTTGAGTCTATATTTTATCTTCAGTAATATTAATCATCATTTCTAATGCTTTTTTGGCATTTTTTATTATCCATTCTTGATCATTTAGTTCTAAACGATTACGTAAGCCGGTAAATTCGTTAACAACGTCTCCCGCTTTTACTTCGTTATAAGAGCAATCTTTACCTTTACGTAATAAATCAACTAAGCCAACAAGATGTGGTGGGTCGTTGCGCGACATTGTGGCACAACCGCAACCTATGCCTTTTTGATTGTTCGTAACTGGAGCTTCAGCAAGATTAATAACAGTAATATTTAAATTTCTACAATGCTCTTTTAAATTTTCTACCATATGATTTTCAGTGCCGATAGCATATTTTCTAGTGCCTGCGCGATCATTAACTACATAATCCCAAATAAATGCAGTCGAACCTGAATGATGAGCAACACGAACCACATCATTTCGGCATTCGGGATGCACAATAGTTGTATATCCATGTTTATGCCAATATTCACACATATATGGTTGATAATAGGTATGTACAGCACAATGACTAGAAAAAAGTATTAATTCGGCTTCATCAAATTTTTTAAGCGTAGCATCATCTTGATTATTAAGTGAGTATTGTGCTCCTTCAGTTCCTCCTGGCCAGTATGCAATTTTTTTTATTGATAGCCAATAAGCTACGTTTTCACCCATATGTTGATCTGGGATGAAAAGTATTTTTTTATTTTGTTTTTGTGCCCATTGAAATATTTTTTTAACATTAGAGCTTGTGCAAACTGCCCCGCCTTGAGCACCTGTCATGGCTTTTACTCGTCCTGAAGTATTCATATAACAAACTGGCAAAATATTTTCAGCGCCATAGCGTTCATTTAGATCTAAAAATGCAGGTTCTACCATAAAATCCTTAGCAAGCATTTCCATGGTGCACCCTGACTTAGGATTGGTAATATAGACATGTTGGTTATTATTAGCCAAAATAGATATAGATTCAGCCATAAAATGCACCGCAGATTCTATAATTACAGATTTTTCTGGATGATTTGCAGCCATTAGGGCTAGTTGATAAGAGTCACCAATTTTGCCACCAAATTGTTCAACTAAACGCACAATATCTCCACCCATATAATAATGCGCAAGTAATAATAATTTTTCACCAAAATGATCTTGTGCTTTTTCAAGATATGGTTTCATCCAGGCCAAAATTGTGGTTAATTTCCTATCTTTTAAGGCAAGATATTCTTCTGCATAAGGAATAAAGTCTTCTTGATACCAGTCAAGTGGATAATCTGCTTGGCAAATGCTCATGTCATTAGTTATTTTCATGAGAGTTTTTTCTGGTTGATAGATATTTTTATCATTGAACAAGGTAGTTACTCCTTAAACCTAAATAAATGGATTTTGTGGTGAATTTAGTCGTGAAATACTTTCTTGTGCTCTAGGGTTTTTATGAGGAAAATCTTCACGGTAATGGACGCCGCGTGATTCTCTTCTTGAAAGGGCAGATACTACTATTAATTCTGCATTAAGAATTATATTTCTAAGTTCAATGAAATCACGAGTAATACAGTGATTCCAATAGTACTCTTCAATAATTTTTTTACGCTTTATTATTAGTTGTAAAATATCATTAAGGCCGGCTTCAGTCCTAATAATACCAGCATCCGACATCATCTCACCTCTAAGGCTTCGCCAATGAGCATTAATTTGGCTAGCGCGGCGTTCGTTAATGTTAGTTGGTGAACTCCAATTTGCAATGCTATCAGGCGGGTTTAATGGCGTATAAATGTCTTTTAAGGTTGAGTGTGCTGCATTTGATGCCATTACTACTGCTTCTAAAAGTGAGTTGGAGGCTAGACGGTTGGCACCATGTAAGCCGGTAAATGCAACTTCGCCTATTGCGAATAAGCGTTTTAGATCAGTTCTGCCATCAATATCGGTGAGTACACCACCACATTGATAATGTGCTGCAGGTATTACAGGAATCATATCTTGGCTAATATCAATGCCTATTTGGAGTAGAGTATTATAAATTTGAGGGAAACGTTTTTTTAAGAAAGCCTTTGATTGGTGAGTTATATCTAAATATACAAAACCATTATTGCTTTGTTCAATTTCATTAAAAATTGCTCGTGATACTATATCTCTGGTCGCCAACTCTAATTGTTCTGGAGCATATAAATGCATGAATTCTTTTTCAGTATCTGCATTTCTTAGTTTTCCACCTTCACCTCTTACCGCTTCAGATATAAGAAAATTATTTAGTGCGTGATGATGAAGTAATGTTGGGTGAAATTGATAAAATTCCATATTGCCAACTCTAGCTCCAGCACGATAAGCCATAGCAACACCATCACCAGTTGCTACCATTGGGTTTGTAGTATAACGATAAGTTTTGCCAGCGCCACCAGTGGCAAGTATTACGCATTTTGCCAAAAATGTATGGATACGATTTTCATTGCAATCTAAGATATAAGCACCAAAAACCTCACCTTGGTTGTCGGTACGATGAGGGTGGTAATGTGTTATTAAATTAACAGCTATATGATGTTCGAAAAAAATGATTTGTTCTTTAATTCTTGCAATAGATATCATTGTATCAATTGTGGTTAACCCAGTTTTATCACCACAATTAAAAATTCGGCGGTGCGAATGACCACCTTCTTTAGCTAAAATGTAATCACCATTTTGTGATTTATCAAAGTTTATAGGATAGTTTTGCAATTGTTTTATTGCATCATATCCTTGTCTTACTATAATTTCGACTGATGATTTATAGCATAAACCATCACCTGCTTTTAAGGTATCATCGATGTGAGATTCTGCTGAGTCTTCTTTTGAAGAAACAGCGGCAATTCCCCCTTGTGCATAACGGCTGTTGCATTCGAAGACTTCAGTTTTGCTTACAAGTGCTATTTTGATATTAGGATTAATATTTAATAATTGTAAACAGTAGTGAAGGCCTGCAAGGCCTGACCCAATAACTAAAACATCAAACTCTTTGGTTTTGCCTTGTTGTGACATGGATTTACTCATGAAAAAGATTTCACTAATTGTGTGGCAAGTCCTGTGTAGTTTTGCGGAGTAAGATTTATTAATCTCTTCTTAGCTTCATCAGGAATGTCTAGTAAATTAATAAATTGCTGTAATTTAACGCTGTCAATTGATAATCCACGGGTTAAATCTTTCATTTGTTCATATGCATTAGGGATATTATAACGGCGCATAACTGTTTGTATCGCTTCCGCTAAGATTTCCCAATTATCATCAAGATCGTTTCTTAATGCATCTTTATTTATTTGTAATTTTTCATTCCCTTTAATAATAGATTGATGAGCAATTAATGAATATGCAAAAGCTACGCCTAAATTACGAAGAACAGTTGAATCAGATAGATCTCGTTGCATTCTTGATTGCGTAAGTTTATCAGCGAAATGTGCAAATAGAGTATTAGCAAGACCAAGATTGCCTTCAGCATTTTCAAAATCAATAGGATTTACTTTATGTGGCATGGTAGATGAGCCAACTTCATTGGCAATAGTTTTTTGTTTGAAATAACCAAGTGAAATATAAGTCCAAATATCCTTTGTGTAATCAAGTAAGATATTGTTAATGCGGATCATTAAGTGTGACACTTCAGCTATTCCGTCGTGTGGCTCAATTTGTGTTGTATATGCACTAAAAGACAGGCCTAACTTTGTGACAAATTGAGCACTATGTTTGCGCCAATCAATTTCTGGGTAAGCAATAATATGGGCATTATAATTTCCTACAGCACCATTGCATTTAGCTGAAATTAGCACTTCTGCTAGCTGTTGCATTGGACGTTTAAGTCTTGCAGAAAAATTAATTAATTCCTTGCCTATAGTTGTTGGTGTGGCAGGTTGCCCATGTGTGCGGGCAAGCATTGCTATGTCACCATGCTGCTTGCCAAGTAAGGTTATTCCACCCGTAAGCTCAGCCAAGGTTGGTTGCACTACTTGTGCAATGGCTTCTTTTACCATTAATGCATAAGCTAAATTATTGATATCTTCTGAAGTACAGGCAAAATGAATAAAGCTTGTGATATTTTTAAGATTTGAATTATCTAATTTTTCTTTTAAATAATATTCAACCGCTTTAACATCATGATTAGTTATTTTTTCATATTCTTTAATTTTTAGGGCTTCATCCTCATTAAAATTTTTAAGAATATTATTAAGAAAATCTTCGTCTTCTTGAGTCATTTTTGATACTTCAAGAATTGACTCATTATCAGCTAATGATTCAAGCCATCTGATTTCGACTAATAATCGATAATAAATTAGTGCAAATTCACTAAAGAAAGGTCTTAAAGTTGAAGTTTTCTTTCCATAGCGGCCGTCAACAGGGGATATGGCGTTTAAAGTTGATAATGTCATATTGTATTTATAAAGTTTGTAAAACACATATGATATTAGATACTGAGGGAGATGTGAATCAAATATAGAATAAACAGTATTATTTGAGTAGAATAAGTTAAATTTATGGAGTTGGAGTTAATATGGCAGTTGGTGAACATACTATTGATTTTTTGCATTTAAGGCTTGCGGATCTTGAACAAGTAGGAGGCAAGAATGCTTCTTTAGGTGAAATGATTTCTAATCTTTCTAATTCAGGAGTTTCAGTTCCTAATGGATTTGCAACAACCGCTGACTCTTTTCGTAAGTTTTTAGCTCAAGAAGGACTTGATAAGAAAATTTATGGATTGTTAGATAAGCTAGATATTGATGATGTGACTAAATTAGCTTCGGTTGGTAAAAAAATTCGCGAATTAATTATTGCCACTCCATTTACTAGCGAATTTGAGGATGCGATTCGTGATTCTTATCTTAATCTAAAAAAATCTATTGGACATGATAATTTTACTGTAGCAGTTAGATCATCCGCAACTGCTGAAGACTTACCTGATGCATCTTTCGCGGGCCAACAAGAAACCTATTTAAATGTTAAAGGTATAGATGATATTTTAAATGCAATTAAACTTGTTTTTGCGTCTTTATATAATGATAGAGCTATTGCTTATCGCGTACATCATAATTTTAAACATGAGGATGTAGCCTTATCAGCCGGAATTCAACAAATGATTCGTTCAGATCTAGCTGTTAGTGGCGTTATGTTTACTATTGATACCGAGTCAGGATTTAATGATGTTGTACTTATTAATTCATCATATGGTTTAGGTGAGATGGTAGTGCAGGGCGCTGTTAATCCTGATGAGTTTTATGTACATAAACCAATTCTTAGATCTGGTTATCTAGCTGTGGTACGAAGAAATTTAGGTCATAAAGCACTTAAAATGGTTTATTGCGATGATCCAAATAAGGCGCAAAGAGTTAAAACTATTGATGTTGATCTTAAAGACCAACGTCAATTTTCTTTGACAAATAGTGAAGCATCAGAATTAGCTAAACAAGCTTTAATTATTGAAAAGCATTATGGTAAGCCAATGGATATCGAGTGGGCTAAGGATGGGGTTGATGGCAAACTTTATATTTTACAAGCTCGTCCTGAAACAGTAATAAGCCGCGCTAGCAAACAAATTTTAGAACGTTATGAGCTTAAAGCAAGATCTAATATTCTTTGTGAAGGTCGATCTATTGGGCAGCGAATTGGGCAAGGTGTTGTCAGAGTAATTAATGATATTAGTGAAATGCATCGGGTTAAAGCTGGGGATGTTTTGGTTTCTGATATGACTGATCCTGATTGGGAGCCGGTGATGAAGAAAGCATCAGCTATTGTTACTAATCGCGGAGGTAGAACATGTCATGCTGCAATTATTGCGCGTGAATTAGGAATTCCTGCAGTAGTTGGTTGTGGAAATGCAACTAAAACTATTCATGATGGTGATGAAGTAACAGTAAGTTGTGCTGATGGTGATACCGGATATGTTTATGAAGGTATTTTACCATTTGAACTTAACCGATTAGATGTTGAAACTATGCCTGATTTACCAGTTAAAGTTATGCTTAATGTAGGTAATCCTGAGCGTGCATTTACATTCCAGTCAGTTCCTAATGCAGGTGTGGGTCTTGCGCGACTTGAATTTCTAATTTCCAATACTATAGGGATTCATCCTAATGCTTTATTAAATTTTGATAAATTAAAAGATGAAAAATTAAAACAATTTATTAAAGAAAAGGTGCAAGCATATGCGTCTCCTGTTGAGTTTTACATTGAACGTTTACGTGAAGGTATTGCGACAATTGCAGCGGCTTTTTATCCAAAACCAGTTATTGTAAGACTTTCTGATTTTAAATCTAATGAGTATGCAAATCTAGCCGGCGGCGATTTATATGAGCCTAAAGAAGAGAATCCAATGTTAGGTTTCAGGGGGGCTTCACGTTATGTTTCACCTAGTTTTTCTGAATGTTTTGCTTTGGAGTGTGTAGCTTTAAAGCGAGTACGCGAAGACATGGGATTAACTAATGTTGAGGTAATGATTCCTTTTGTAAGGACTGTTACAGAAGCCAAACAAGTTATTGAGGTACTTAAAGAACATGGGTTAGAACGTGGTCAAAATGGCTTACGTATTATTATGATGTGTGAATTACCTTCAAATGCGTTATTAGCCGATGAGTTTTTAGAGTATTTTGATGGATTTTCAATTGGGTCGAATGATTTAACCCAATTAACACTTGGTTTAGATAGGGACTCAGGTTTGGTGGCAGCCCAATTTGATGAGCGTGATGGTGCGGTTAAAGCGCTTTTACATATGGCTATTGTTGCATGTAAAAAACAAGGTAAATATATAGGTATTTGTGGGCAGGGGCCATCTGATCATCAAGATTTTGCTGAGTGGTTGATGAAAGAAGGTATTGATAGCTTATCTTTAAATCCAGATTCAGTGCTTGCAACATGTTTGTTTTTATCTAAACATTAAATATAACCTTGATGCAGCGAAGCGTAATTAAGGTTTTAAATATGTTGATTAAATATAGAATTTATTAAAAAAATCCTGGAGGGAGAATGGACACTGCTATTAAGTTAAGTCATGATCCGACGTCCCTTGGCCATATCATTACCTACAAGTTAACTTTATCTTGGCAAGTGAGCTAAACCCCGAGCCATGACCGTTAGGGAGTGGAGTTCTTAAAATATCCACTCCCTAACGGTCGTGGCTCGGATTTAACTAGATAATGCAGGCCCATAAAGGATTAGCAGACTTGTGGGTAATGTTATGCCCGTGGCTTTTCCACGGGACGTCGGTATAGCGAGGTAATTTCTTAACTTAATGGTGGTGGTGAGAATGGAACGCGAGATTTGTGTGAAAAAAATATCGTTTGCCCGAAAAATTCTAGCATTTTGTAGTATATTATTAATTTTTTTTCCAAGCATTCTTTTTGCCGAAGGCCTGGAGTCCCATATGGATCCAGCTGCTTCCGTTATATTATGGGTAACTTTAATTTTCTTATTTGGTATTTTTGGTCGTTTTCTTGCTTTAAGGTTCTCTCAGCCAGGGGTTTTGGGCGAATTATTAATGGGGGTAATTGTTGGCAACATTTGTTATTTTTTTGGTTTACAATTAGCAGTTATTTTGCGAGAAGGATCTTCCGTATTTAACGTTATTCACGATCTTTTAGGGGGCCTCCCTCTAGAGAAAGCGGTAACTAATAGCATTCCTAACTCTCATTATGGAAAAGAAGTTATTAGCGCATTAAGCTCTAAGGATGGAGTAAATTTAATTAGAGTAGCGTATGTAATTGATATTTTTTCTCGTTATGGGGTTATATTTTTGTTATTTATGGCAGGCCTTGAGAGCTCGATAGAAGATATTAAAAATGCAGGAAGAGAGTCATTGCAAGTTGCAATCATTGGTGTAGTAGCTCCTATGGTTTTGGGTTTTATAATTATTTATATTTTAATGCCAGAATCGTCATTAAACGCCATTCTCTTTGTTTCAGCAACTTTAAGTGCAACGTCTGTAGGTATAACCGCAAGAGTTCTTAAAGATTTAAATAAATTAAAAACCCATGTGGCACGTACTATTTTAGGTGCTGCAATGATTGATGATATTTTGGGTTTAGTAATTCTTGCTATTGTTAGTAGTCTCATTATAGGTGGCTCTATTAATCCATGGGTAATTAGCCAGATTCTTTTAGTTGTAGTTATATTTTTAGTGTCAGTCTTATTATTTGGGCCTTTTGTTTTAAAAAAGGCTGTAAGATTTTTTAAGTTTCTCGATCCTTGGGAAGAAAAGCTAGTCATTTCATTTTTGTTTTTAATGACACTCGCTTATCTTGCAACTTTGGCGCAATTAGCAATGATAGTTGGTGCTTTTGCAGCAGGTATTATTATGCATGATGGTATTTTTAAAAATGATAAAGAGGATAGAAAAAATACCCTAACTATCAAAGAATTAGTGGCTCCTTTAGAAGCATTATTAGCGCCGTTATTTTTCGTGCTGATAGGTATTCAGGTGAAAATTGAATCATTTTTAGATTTACATGTAATAATAGTTGCTCTAGGTTTAATCATAGCTGCTATTTTAGGTAAATTAATTTCTGGATTAGGTGGACGTATCAAGGGTGATAGAATTCTGATTGGTATAGGGATGCTGCCAAGAGGCGAGGTAGGATTAATATTTGCATCAATTGGTAAGACTCTTGGCGTGGTTTCAGATGAATTATTTTCAGCTATTATTTTGATGGTAATAATAACTACAGTAATAGCACCAATTTGGCTAAAATCACGTTTTGCTAAATCTTAAAAGGTTAAATTTAACTATGTTACCAAAAAAAGAATATATACTTAACGACGTTAAGCGTGCACTTAGTGAAGATATTGGTACAGGCGACGTTACGGCGGCTTTAATTCCTGAAGATTTAAAAATTAAAGCGATGATAATTTCACGAGAGCCGATGTTAATAGCAGGGCAGCCTTGGGTTGATAATGTTTTTGGTGAAATTGATCCTTCTATACATCTTAATTGGTTAGTAAAAGAGGGTACATGGCTAAATACGCCAACTACACTTTGTTATATCGAAGGTTTAGCACGAAATATATTAACAGCTGAACGTACCGCATTAAATTTTTTACAAACAATCTCAGCGACTGCAACAGAAACATATAAATATCTTCAGGTAATGAGAAATTATAAAACTCGATTATTAGATACCAGAAAAACACTACCAGGCTTACGTCTAGCGCAAAAATACGCAGTTTTTACAGCTGGTGGAGTTAATCATCGTTTCGGTTTATATGATGCTTTTTTAATTAAAGAAAATCACATTAAATCTTGTGGATCTATAACTAAGGCAATTTTATCTGCAAGAGCTTTAAATAAAGATTTATTTTTAGAAGTTGAGGTTGAAACTCTTGAGGAATTAAAAGAAGCTTTAAAATCACAACCTCATCGAATTTTACTAGATAATTTTAGTTTAACAATGATAGCTGAGGCTGTTGCGATAAATATTCCAAAACATTGTGATTTAGAAGTGTCAGGCGGCGTGACTTTAGAAAATATCGCATCTATCGCGAAAACAGGAGTTGATTATATTTCAGTTGGAGCAATCACAAAATCAATTAAAGCTATAGATTTAAGTTTATTGATAAGCGAGTCTCAATAAAAAGGACCTACCTACTATTATAAATATAACCTCATAGAGGATAATGCATGAATTACAAAATAATTTTAACCGGTGGTGGAACTGCAGGGCATGTTACTCCTAATCTTGCTTTAATAGATGAATTACAGCCTAAAGGTTGGGTTATTGATTATATAGGATCAGCTTTTGGAATTGAAAAAGATATTATATCCGCGCGTAAAATTCCTTTTCATGCGGTTAGTTCTGGGAAATTAAGACGATATTTAAGTTTTAAGAATTTATTAGATCCTTTTAAAATTTTATTAGGTATTTGGCAATCTTATTTTTTGATTAGAAAATTAAAACCTAATGTAATTTTTTCTAAAGGGGGGTTTGTAGCTTTTCCTGTGGTAGTTGGTGGCTGGTTAAATCGTATTCCAATTATCGCCCACGAGTCAGATTTAACACCAGGCCTTGCTAATCGTTTAAGTTTTCCCTTTGTTAATAAAATTTGCCTTACTTTTGACGGCGCTAAAAAGCATTTTAAAAAACAAGATAAAGTAATAGTAACTGGCACGCCAATTCGTTCTCAATTATTGCAAGGAGATAAAGCAAAAGGTTTAAAACTTTGTGGCTTTAATGAACTTAAGCCATGCTTGCTTATAATTGGTGGTAGTCAGGGCGCAAATTTATTAAATAAATCTGTTCGTGAAGCATTAGATAAATTATCTTTGAAATTTCAGATAATTCATTTATGCGGTAAGGGAAAAATTGATAATAATTATTTAGATAAAGTAGGTTATTGCCAGTTTGAATATGTAAGTGAAGAGTTAGCTGATTTATTTGCAGCAGCTGATATTGTTATTTCGCGCTCAGGCGCTAATTCTGTCTATGAAATATTAGCTTTAGCAAAACCACATGTATTTATTCCATTGTCACAAAAAGTAAGCCGTGGTGATCAAATTCATAACGCACGTTATTTTGAACGTCAGGGGATATCTGAAGTTATTGCTGATGATAAATTAACGGCAAATACATTAATGGCCGCTGTTGATAAAATTGATAATAATCGTGAAGAAATTATAAAAAAAATAAAAGCGTTAGGTATTGAGTCAGCTTCATTGAAGATAGTTAATATATTACAAAGTTGCTTTTAAAAATAATTTTCAGATAAGCAAGGTAGGTTTGATGTAAAAAAATTTATCGTCATAAAATATGCCTTGATGGCAAAAATATTGATATAGTTTGCATTAATGTTACAATATCAAATTTATATTAATTGAAGGTAAAATAATGTCTGCAGCAGAATCTACCGTAGTTAGTGATGATCCTAAATTAAAAGCTATCAAAAGGATAGAAGGATTATTTAGCTTGTTGGCTCTTGGCGGGATGCCTCATAGTACTGCACTTTTTGCTATTGCTGCGCTATTAGATAGAGTTTTTTTAAATAGTCCAAATGCAGTTTTAAATGCACAATCTCTTAAAAATAACTTTAATAATGCTGTATGTGGTGATATTTCTCGAATTCTTGAATATTGTATAGATCCATCAAATAGAATTCATCCATTAAGTGTTTATTTTAATTTTCGTGATTATGGAGACGATATTTTTCTATGTGGTTTTGTAGAAGGTCGTGGATATAGATCTAACCCTATTCCAATGGAGTTAATTGCTAATTTACTTAGAAATGATGAGTCATTAGTTAAGATTGCTGAGCATATAGCGGCAACAGAAATAAGATTTGAAGAAAGAACTCATGTGTCAGAGCATCATGCTACTGAAGATGAAGACTATATTAGTAGAGGTCCAACTTTTTGATAATCTAAAAAATTAAAAATTGAATACATATTTGTGCAATATTATAAGTTTACATTCAATTTGGAAGAATGTAGTCTATACTTTGAGTATAAATTATATAAGTTGAAGGTATTATATGACATTATTTTCTGACGCAGTTGAAAAATTAAGGTTATTATACGGCATGCCTTCTGAAGAAGTTGAATCTAAACTACTAGAAATTGGCGATAGGTTTAATTTTAAAAAACAAGGCAGCAATGATGTTGATCATGAGGCAGTTATATGGAAGAACATAGAAGTTGCTCTTTTAAATCGTAAATCTGAAGCCAGAGAAGCAATAGCCGCCATTGAATCGGTGCTAACTAACCCGAGAATTGCGGATAAGCTAACTTTAAAGATGCAAGAATTAAAATCTTTGTTTATTGCAGATTTTGCCTCACATAAAATTGATGGTGCCAGCTATCATTTTTATGGTCATGGTGAGGAAATGTCAAAGGATCCTGGTGATTTTATCCCTACACTTTTACCTGACCGCGTAATTAATCCTTTAATACAGGCAACTGTTAATGCACTGGGAGCTGCGCATGATATTATTCAAGGGCAAACTCCATTTCCAAAAAATGAGCGACTGTCAGCGGATTTATTTAATAAAAGAACAAAAGAAATGATTAACATACTTATCACTGAACTTAGTGCTGAAGCAACTGGTCTTTCTGCTGATGAATTAAAAATTCTTGAAGATTATAGAGAAAAAGCGGTCAAATTTCTTTCCGAAGAATGTATAGTAAATTCTACTTATTTGCTGTTTAACTCGGGAAAAAGAGATTTTGATAATATATTACTGCTTATCCAAAAAAGCTTGGTGCATGATGCAAAATCTGATTTGGATCCAGTTACTGCTGCTATGAAAATGTCTATGACAATATCTGATACTCGTCGCAGTGAAATTAAACATGTTTTAAAAAAATTTGAAGTAATTGACAATATTCCAGAAGAACAATTTACCGAACTAGAAAAACTTCTTCAAGGCATTGCTCTTCTTAAGCCCGGTGAAACTATTAAAAATCTTAAGGCAGAAAATAGACCAGGCTCTGAATCCGAAGAAAAACTAATGAAAATTGAAGGTTTTTTATTACGCATAGGGCAAAATATAAGAATGTCAGCTGAGCTTTCTGTAGTTATGAAGAGAGAAGAAGCAGAAAAAATACCAGGAAGAGAAAGAGTTACATTAATTAGTGATATTCGTGCGAATAAAGATGTATCTGTTAATACTGAAGCTCATTTACAGCCTTTTTTAGGAGCTATTTTAGGGCCATTTGGCGAATGCGCGTTTGCAAGGGCACTAGGAGAAATTGATCAACGTGAACTAAAAGAGCAAGCTGAATTTTATGGTATAACTTTAAATGATCATAATTTTGATTTTTCTGGTTGGATGGAGCATGCAGGTTATTTAGAAGAAACTAAAAAATTTTTAGAAACAGCTGATACAAAACCATTTATTGCAGAAATTCTTTTTACCATTGCGTCAAAATCACCTGGGCATCGTGTTTCTAAAGAAACCTATGCCGCTATGAAAAATATGGTGGTAAAGAGCGGTTATATGTTGGTAGATGATAATTTATCAGAAGGGCAATTAAATGCAAATCTTCTGCATGAAATTGCAGAAATTGAAGGAGCTAATCCCTATTTATGTATTGGTGACATTAGTCATTCTGGTGATGCTTCTGGCAGAACAATAAGATCTTCTACTCCAGTAAGTGTTTATAGTGCTGCAGAATATGTAAGTGATTCAGAATTAGCAGTTCAATTTCCTGGTTGTTCTGATGATCATGCTACACGTTTTAAAGAACGATCTAAATTAAGTTTGTTTCCTCCTAAAGGTGATGAGAGGAGTGAGTCAAATGTTCAGCCGCCAGTTTCACCTAAAAAATAAGTTATTTAAATAACTTTAGCATAAATATAATTTATGCCATTATGAGTATATTTAAAATAAACTAAGTTAAGTATGAAAACATCATTGTGGCCTTTATTTTCAAAAAGCCCTCTTGATAGATTAGACTATTTGCGTGGTTCTATTGAAAATTTTTTTACAGAAAATAAATCATCGCAATCTTTTTTTATCTTAATTCATGAAGACAAACTTATCATTAAAGATGATAAAGCCGATTGTTTTTTTAATTTTAAAGAAATTAGCTATTTAGGTGTAACATTTGATGAGATGATTCTTCTCGGTACCAGTAATGATAAATATTATTTTACCAAAAAAATCACTATTGATTTTTCTAATCATTATAATTCTATTGACTTACGTTCATTTGCATTAGCCAATACATCACTTTTAGATGAAGTTAGTATTCTTGCACAAGCGTTTAGTATTCTAAAATGGCATGAAACTCATAAATTTTGTCCTGCTTGTGGCGGTATAAATATATTTATGAAAGCAGGTTGGCGGCTTGATTGTAGTGAGTGCGGGAGAGAGCATTTTCCACGTGTTGATCCTGTGGTTATTATGCTCGTTACCAACCACGATTATTGTTTATTAGGCTCAGGTATTAAGTTTCAATCTAACCGTTATTCTTGTTTGGCAGGCTTTATAGAGCCTGGAGAAACTATTGAAGATGCAGCAAGGCGTGAATTATTTGAAGAGGCAGGCGTTGTGGGTTTAAGTGTTAAGTACATTTTTTCACAACCCTGGCCTTTCCCATTTAATCTTATGATTGGTGTTCATGTTATTGCAAAAGATAAGAAGCTAACTATAGACTTTGATGAGTTAATTGATGCTCGATGGTTTAAGAAATCTGAGGTTTTGGATGTATTAAACGGCAGATTAGATTTAGGTTTTACTCTACCACCACAAATAGCAATTGGCAGGACGTTGCTTGAGTATTGGGTTAATAGTTAATTTTATATATTATTATTTTTTATGTTAGTTATCGACATAGCTATTAATTATTGCGATACTATTTACGCTATTGATTTTAATAAACAATAGCTTAGTCCAATCAAATAAGGAGATAGTTATGCGAGCAACTTTGTTTGCTGTTTTTTTGATGTTTTTTGTTTCATCTATTTATGCAGAAGTTGTTGTATCTGCCCCTCAAATAGCTAATAAAATTATTAAAATAAATATAAATAAAGCCGATGAAAAAGTTTTAGCCCATTCTTATAAGGGAATAGGCAAAAAACGCGCGGAAGCAATTATAAAGTATCGTGTTAAATATGGTAATTTTAAGTCTGTAGCTGAATTAGCTGAGGTGCGTGGCATTGGAAAAGTATTTGTAAAGCGTAATTTAAAAGACTTAGAGAATACATTTACTGTAAACTAGTTCTATGGCTTCTGAGTGTTAACGAGTCATTTACTTCTGTATTTGAACAGCACATAATTTTGCTATATATAAATTTAAAAGAACTGTCGATTTTTATGCTGAATTAGGGTAAAGTTCATAGCAAATAAGAATGAGGTATTGCTACAAATGTTGAGAAAATTAAGAGGAAGGTTTTCAAACGATTTATCTATTGATTTGGGTACTGCAAATACGTTGATCTATGTTAGAGGCAAAGGGATTCACTTAAATGAGCCTTCAGTTGTTGCTATGAGAAATGTATCTGGTCAAAAAATTGTTGAGGCAGTTGGTATAGATGCTAAGCGTATGCTCGGTAGAACTCCTGGTAATATTAATGCAATTAGACCAATGAAGGATGGGGTTATTGCTGATTTTTATGTAACAGAGAAGATGCTACAATATTTTATTCATAAGGTTCATGAAAATAGATTTTTAAGACCAAGTCCACGAGTATTAGTTTGTGTTCCATGTGGTTCTACTCAAGTCGAGCGTCGTGCTATTCGTGAGTCGGCAATGGGTGCTGGGGCGCGTGAAGTATTCTTAATTGAGGAGCCGATGGCAGCAGCTCTTGGTGCTGGGATGCCGGTGGAAGAAGCAAGTGGTTCAATGGTTGTAGATATCGGTGGCGGTACTACTGAGGTTGCTATTATTTCATTAAGTGGAATAGTTTATCATCAATCTGTACGTATTGGTGGTGATAAATTTGATGATGCAATTGTTTCTTATGTTCGTCGTAATTATGGCACTTTAATTGGTGAAACAACAGCCGAGCGTATAAAGCATGAAATTGGCTCAGCCTTCCCAAGCCGAGATGTTTATGAAATTGAAGTAAGAGGTAGAAATTTAGCTGAAGGTGTACCAAGAAGCTTTACTTTAACCTCTGCGGAAATATTAGAAGCCCTCCAAGAGCCATTATCTGGTATAGTTGGCTCTGTAAGAGCAGCTCTTGAGTTAGCTCCACCTGAGCTTGCTGCAGATATTGCTGAGCGAGGTATGGTTCTTACTGGTGGTGGCGCCTTGTTAAAAAATTTGGATACTTTATTAATGGAAGAAACTGGCTTACCTGTATTGGTAGCTGAAGATCCACTTACGTGTGTTGCACGTGGTGGCGGTAAAGCATTAGAAACCATGGACTTACGTGGCGGTGATTTTCTCTCAACCGAATAATAATCAAAATAGAATTTTTGCGCGTAGCCGACACTCTGCCTTTAGGTATGTGTTGGCTTTAGCATTATCTATTGTTTTGATGATCTCAGACTATCATTATCGATATTTGGATAATGTACGTGTTGGTCTTTCGTTATTAGTAACTCCTTTGCAATATGTTGTTGACTATCCTTTGCGGGTAATGAGTTGGGTAGGTTCATTATTTAGTTCTAAAAAAACTTTGGTCGATGAAAATATACAATTACGTTATAAACAAACAATCCTTGAAGCAAAGCTACAGAAATTTCTGGCAATATCCGATGAAAATTCTCAATTAAAGGAATTATTGTCAGCTTCATCAGCAGCTAATGCTAATATTGATGCGATGGCAGCACAAGTTCTTGCTGTTGATACGACAAGTTCACGTCAATTATTAGTTTTAAATAAAGGTAAGAGGGATGGTGTAATTGTTGGTCTTCCTGTGCTTGATGCAAAAGGAGTGGTAGGACAAGTAATTGATGTTGGCTTTATGACAAGTACGGTTTTATTGGTTTCAGATATAAAATCAGCAGTTCCAATTAGAAATAACAGAACTGGAGAACGCGCAATTCTTGTTGGAACTAATAGTATCAGTCAATTATCTTTAATTAATTTACCTCGTACTTCATCTATTATTAAAGGTGATCTTTTAGTTACATCAGGTCTTGGGCGCTTATACCCTGAGGGATATCCTGTTGGTGTAGTATCTGAAGTTAATCATATTCCTGGAGATGATTTTATTAAAGTTATTGTAACCCCTATAGCATTATTAAATTCTAATCGCTTGGTGTTAATAATCTGGCCCGAGAAAGAGCATGCAGCTTTAACAAATGAAATATCTGAGCGGATGAAAATTATGGATGAAAACGCATGATATCGATTAATGCTAAAATAGTGATTTTATTATTAATCGCTTTTATATTAACTATAATGCCGATACCTGCATTAATGATCGGTTTTCGACCGCCTTGGGTTTTATTATTAGTATTATTTATTCAATTACATTTTCCAAATTATTTTAATATTACAGCGCTTTTTATATTTGGTTTATGTTTGGATATATTATTATCTACGGTTATTGGCGAACATGTTTTTGCTCTGTTATTTACTACATGGATTACGAATAAAAGAGAGAGACGTTTTAAGTTTTTTTCTCTTGTCCAGCAAATGTTATTTGTTGGTTTATATTGCATAGTTTATCTCACCATAATTTTTTTGATTGATTCCTTTTTAGGATATAGCGCAGTATTATGGCAAGTTTGGATTGCGGTGATATTATCTATGATTGTTTGGTTGATAATGCAACAGTTATTGCGTGATTTAATTTTAGTAAATAAGCGTCGGATTTACAGTTAGAGAGTTAGGTATTTATTATGTTTAATAATACTAGTAATGATCATTTACCAAAAATTTGTATTATTGGCGCAGGTCCATCTGGGATAACGGCTGCAAAAAATTTGATCCAGCAAGGCCTCACTAAATTTAGCGTATTTGAGAAAAATTCTAATTTAGGTGGAAATTGGATCTTTGATGAAGAAAACAATCATTCTAGCGTTTATGAAACTACTCATATAATAAGTTCGAAAAGAATGTCAGAATATGAAGATTTCCCAATGCCTGATGACTACCCTGACTACCCATCTCATCGCCAATTATTAAAATATTTTTATGACTATGTAGATCATTTTAATATTAAAAAATTTATTAAATTTAATACTATGGTTTTGCACGTTTTGCCCACTGAAGATAAAAAGTGGCAAGTTACTTTTAGTGATAAAGATGGTAATCATGAAGAAATTTTTGATTATATATTAGTTGCTAATGGGCATCATTGGGATCCAATAACACCTGATATTGCTGGTAAATTTAGTGGTGATATTTTTCATTCTCATGGTTATAAAAAAGCTGACCCTTTTAAAAATCAACGCGTTTTAGTTGTGGGATGTGGTAATTCTGCTTGTGATATAGCTGTTGAGATTTCACGTATTTCTAAAAAAACATGTATATCTATCCGTCGTGGTCAGCATATTTTTCCAAAATTTATTTTTGGTAAGCCTACTGATATTGCCTTTGCAAAAATATCTTGGTTGCCTTTATTTTGTAAACAATTTTTAATAAATTTGATTATAAGAATTATTCAGGGGCGTTATAAAAAATATCAATTGAAAAAACCTATAGGTAAAGTTCTTGAAGTTCATCCCACTATAAATTCAGAGCTTCTATATTTTATAAGACATGGAAAAATTGCTACTCGCGAAGCAATTTTAAAAGTTGATGGTAATACCGTTTATTTTACAAATAATCTCTGCGAAGATTTTGATACTATAATTTTTGCAACAGGTTATAAAATTAGCTTTCCTTTTTTTCCTAAAGATTTCATTGATTTCAGTGAGTTAACTAATTTGCCACTATATCGAAAAATGATACATCCGCAATTTGATAATTTATTTTTTATTGGTTTATTTCAACCTCAAGGTTGTATTTGGCCATTAGCTGATTATCAAGCAAAAATTGCTGCAAATATTATTAAAGGTTCATTAAAAATCCCGGTGAATCTAGCTCAAAGGATTGAAAGAGAAATTAAGCAATTGCGAAAGCAATTTAAAGAAAATACAAGGCATGCCTTGGAAGTTGATTACAAAACCTTTCGTCAACAACTTTTAAAAGAGTTGAAAAATTTGTAGAGCTAAAATTTAATTTAGTTAATTAAACAATTTAATGGAGAGCCCCATGTCATTTGAAAAAATTTATATTCCTGCTGAAGGGTCTGCGATTACAGTAAACGCTGATTTAAGTATTAATGTTCCTGAAAATCCGATAATTCCATTTATTGAAGGTGATGGTATTGGTGTAGATGTTACACCACCGATGTTACAAGTAGTTGATGCCGCAGTTAAAAAAGCATATGGCGATACAAGAAAAATTTCTTGGATGGAAGTTTATGCGGGCGAAAAAGCTACTAAAGTATATGGTGATTCACATTGGCTACCTAAAGAAACACTAGATGCGCTTAAGCAATTTGTTGTTTCAATTAAAGGGCCGTTAACAACTCCAGTTGGTGGTGGGATTCGTTCTTTAAATGTAGCTATTCGCCAAGATCTTGATTTATATACATGTCTACGTCCTATTCGTTATTTTAATGGAACTCCTAGTCCTCTAAAAGAGCCGGAGAAAACTAACATGGTTATTTTCCGAGAAAATTCAGAAGATATTTATGCAGGTATTGAATGGCAGGCTGATAGCGCTGACGCTAAAAAAATTATTAATTTCTTGCGTAATGAAATGGGAGTTACAAAAATTCGTTTTCCAGAACATTGCGGAATAGGTATTAAACCAGTTTCATTAGAAGGAACTTCGCGTTTGGTAAAAGCCGCTATTAACTATGCAATTGATAATGATCGTGACTCAGTAACTTTAGTTCATAAAGGTAATATTATGAAATTTACTGAAGGTGCTTTTAAAGACTGGGGATATAACGTAGCTAAAGTTGACTTTGGTGCTAAAGATTACCAAGGTGGACCATGGCTTGAAATAAAAAATCCTAAAACTGGCAAATCAATAATTATTAAAGATATGATTGCTGATGCGTTCTTGCAACAAATTTTATTAAGACCAGAAGATTATAGTGTTATTGCTACTCTTAATTTAAATGGAGATTATATTTCTGATGCACTAGCCGCTCAAGTTGGTGGTATAGGTATAGCACCAGGGGCTAATATTGGAGATAAAGTTGCAGTTTTTGAAGCAACGCATGGAACAGCTCCTAAATATGCAGGACTTAATAAAGTTAATCCAGGTTCACTTATCTTATCTGCTGAGATGATGTTACGTCATTTGGGTTGGTTTGAAGCTGCTGATTACATTATTAAAGGTGTTGAAGGAGCAATTGAAGCTAAAACTGTTACTTATGACTTTGAGCGTTTAATGGATAATGCTACATGCTTATCTAGTTTAGAATTTGGAGAGGCAATAATTAAACATATGTAGTGATAATCTAGTTAGGTCTTAGGCCTAACAGTAACGTAGGGTGGGCAAAGCAATAGCGTGCCCACCAACAGCGCTATTCTGATTGAAAAGGAGAAAATACTGCAAATTTAATGAAAAACATGATTTGTAATAGCCCATATATTGATTTTTAGGTAATATTTTTTGTTTTTTACTGGCTAAACTTGCGATGTAGAGCTATAAATTTACTATAGGGTATATGAAAATGAAAGGGCATTATTTAACTGAAATAAAAGAACGAGTAGAAACAAAGAAAAAAACTTTGACCGTTCTTAAAGAGCCTAGGATGTATAAAGTTTTATTGGTTAATGATGATTATACACCTATGGATTTTGTGGTTTTAGTACTGAAGCAATTTTTTCACTTTAATGATGTGTTAGCAACAGAAGTGATGCTTCAGGTTCATAATCAAGGAAGAGGGATGTGTGGAGTTTTCACCCATGAGATAGCGGAAACTAAGGTAGTCATGGTTAATGATTATTCCAGGAGCAACCAACATCCGTTGCTGTGTACGATGGAGCCTATTTAAATTTAGCAGCAGTAATGAGGAGCAACGATCATGTTAAATAAAGAGCTTGAATTTACTTTAAATCTTGCTTTTAAAGAAGCTAAAGAAAAACGTCATGAATTTATGACCGTTGAACATTTATTATTATCACTCCTAGATAATCCAGCGGCAGGTAATGTTCTACATGCTTGCGAAGCAAACATTGATGCTTTACGTCATGATTTGATAGAATTTATTGATGAAACAACTCCCAAAATCCCAGATGATGAATTAGATAGAGAAACACAGCCAACACTTGGTTTTCAACGTGTACTACAACGTGCTGTTTTTCATGTGCAATCCGCGGGTAAAGTTGAAGTAAGTGGTGCTAATGTTTTAGCTGCTATTTTCAGCGAGCAAGAGAGTCAAGCAGTATATTTTTTACGACGTGAAAATATTACTAGGTTAGATGTAATTAACTATATTTCTCACGGCGTTTCAAAATTTCAATCTAATGATTTAAATGAAAACATGAACCCATTAATGGATGAAGAAATGATGGGTGTCGAAACTAATGAATCGCCTTTAGAAAGCTATTGCATGAATCTAAATAAACGCGCAAGGCTTGGGAAGATTGACCCGCTTATTGGGCGTCATGAAGAAATTCAACGTACCATTCAAGTTTTATGTCGACGAAGGAAAAATAATCCATTGTTAGTAGGGGAGGCAGGTGTTGGTAAAACAGCCATCGCTGAAGGGCTAGCAAAGAGAATAGTTGATGGTGAGGTACCAGATGCTATATCTAACTGTGTGGTTTATTCACTTGATTTAGGTTCTTTATTAGCCGGCACTAAATACCGTGGTGATTTTGAAAAGCGTTTAAAAGCTGTCTTAAAGCAATTAGGTGAGCAAGATGGCGGTATATTATTTATAGATGAAATTCACACAATTATTGGTGCGGGAGCTGCAAGCGGTGGAGTAATGGATGCTTCTAATCTAATTAAGCCACTACTTGCGAATGGTGAATTAAAATGTATTGGCTCTACTACTTATCAAGAATATAGAGGGATCTTTGAAAAAGATAGGGCATTAGCTAGACGCTTTCAAAAAATCGATATTACCGAGCCATCTATTGATGAAACCTTTGAGATTCTTAAAGGTTTAAAAGCTCGTCTTGAAGAACATCATAATGTTAAGTTTTCAGTTTCTGCTTTAAGATCTGCTGCTGAATTATCTGCAAAATATATTAACGATCGTTTTCTTCCAGATAAAGCGATTGATGTTGTAGATGAGGCAGGAGCTTATCAAAATTTATTAACTAATAGTAAACGGAAGAAAATAATATCTGTTACTGAAATTGAAAATGTAGTGGCAAATATTGCAAGAATTCCAGTTAAGAAGGTTTCAGCTCGTGATAAGGATACTTTGCGAAACTTAGAAAGAGATCTTAAATTATTGGTTTATGGTCAAGATGATGCAATTACGGCTTTATCATCCGCAATCAAACTATCACGTTCGGGTTTACGTGAATCTGAAAAACCCGTTGGATGTTTCTTATTCACAGGTCCCACTGGCGTTGGTAAAACTGAGGTTACAAGACAGTTAGCAAATGTAATGGGTATAGATTTACTTAGATTTGATATGTCTGAATATATGGAAAAACACACGGTTTCTCGCTTAATCGGTGCACCTCCTGGATATGTTGGTTATGACCAAGGAGGTTTATTAACAGAAGCTGTTACTAAAAAACCACATTCAGTTGTCTTATTAGATGAAATTGAAAAAGCTCATCCTGATGTATTTAACTTACTATTACAGATAATGGACCATGGTACTTTGACGGATACTAATGGTAGACAAGCTGATTTTAGACATGTTATTTTAGTTATGACTTCTAATGCAGGGGCTAGTGAAATTAGTCGAAATTCAATCGGATTTTCATTACAAGATAATTCAAGTGATGGGCTAGATGTTATTAAGCGTCAGTTTAGCCCTGAGTTTAGAAATAGACTTGATGCTACTATTAATTTCTCTTCATTGGATATTGATACAGTGGGCTTAATTGTAGATAAATTTATAATCGAATTAGAAGAGCAATTATTAACTAAAGGGGTTACTCTTAAAGTGGAACAAGCTGCTCGTGATTGGCTAATAGAGCACGGCTATGATAAAAGCATGGGCGCTCGTCCAATGGCTAGAATAATTCAAGAAAACATCAAGAAACCATTGGCAGAAGAGCTTCTCTTTGGCAAACTCAGCAATGGTGGACATGTAATATTAACCATGAAAGATGGTAAATTGAATTTCGAAAGTCATGACCATCGTGAAGGTGTGTGTTAGAATATAACAATTATATGGTGGGCACTCTATCGCTTTGCCCACCCTACGTTCTAGGTTATTTAATATTTATTGATATTTTATAAAAACTTGTGATTAATTCGATGCTATCTGTAGTCATTATTGCCAAAAATGAAGAGATAAACTTAAGACGTACATTAAAGTCATTATTTTTTGCCGATGAAATTATCGTATTAGATTCAGGTAGCACTGACGATACTGTTAATGTTGCCAAAGAGTTCACAGATAAGGTATTTAGTACCGAACCTTCTGATTGGCAAGGTTATGGAATTCAAAAGCAAAGAGCATTAGCACATGCACAAGGTGACTGGGTATTAAATTTAGATGCTGATGAAGTTGTTGATGAGCAATTAAAAGATGAAATTTTATCAGCAACTAAAACATCAGATTTTGATGCTTATCGAGTACCTATTCGTATGTTTTTTTACGGTAAACTGTTACGTTATTCATCAAGCCCAGATAGACATATTCGTTTATTTAAAAATGAAGGCGCTAAATTTAGCGATGATATTGTGCATGAAAAAATAGTCTTACAATCTGACGCAAAAATTGGTAAATTAAAAAATGCCCTAATTCATCATTCATTTAAAGATGTAAGTCACGTTTTATATAAAATTAATCGTTATTCTTCATTCAGTGCTAAAGTAAAGCTTAAAGATAATCGCCATACAAATATGCTTAAAACAATATTTGCAACAATTTGGATGTTTTTCCGCTGCTATTTTTTACAACGAGGATTTCTTGATGGAAAAGAGGGGTTTTTGTTTGCCTGTTTTAATGCACAAGGAACCTTTTATCGCGGAATAAAACAAATTTATTGTGATGAGCTTTAATATCATTTGTAGCCTAGATGGAGCGAATTGGAATCAGGTTGCTCCATCCAGTCTACGTTAATATATCGTTTTAGATTTTGATGTATTTTCTAAGGTGCAAACTTCTGATGTTCCACCATCGTTGCAAATAACTAATCCATTAGGATCAACTAACATAACTCCACCTTGCCATAAACAGCAGCCACTTACTCTTTGCAGATCCATTACTGCGTGTATTGTGCAGTAGCAGGATGAGTAATATCCATTTTGGCAGACATATCGGCCTGCAGATGAGTCACAATATTGAATTCCACCCATACCTTGGCAGCAGTCTTTACAAGCTGCATAAATAGCTTTAGTAAAGAAAAGTTGCATAAAAATTGTTACTAATAATATCTTAAAAAATGAGCGCATTAGAATCTTCCAAAAGGTTCTTATAAATTTAGCTTAGCATATGGTTTCTACAATTCAATTTTTATGCCCATATTTTGCACACAGACGAAAAATAAATTAATTATCTATAAGTTCCATTTCTTTTGCTTCTAGTTCCACTGATTCAATTTTTTGAAATCGAAGACTAATTTTTTTGGCAGATGTATTAACTTCATTTACATCTTGATGTGCTAAATCAATATGCTTTGATAATTTATCCATGCGTTTTTCAAAACGTTGAAAATCATCAGAAAGAGCATGCAAATGCTTTTGGATTATATGCACTTGTTTGCGGGTTGCGTCATCTTTAAGGACGGCTCTTGCAGTAGTTAATACAGCCATTAATGTGCTTGGCGAAACAAGCCACACTTTTAAACGTTGAGACATTGCAATAACTTCTGGATAATTAGCATGAACTTCAGCAAAAATAGCTTCAGCTGGAATGAACATCATGGCACCATCTGTTGTTTCATTAGGAATTATATATTTTTCAGCAATATCTTTTAAGTGTTTTTGTAAATCTTGACGAAATTGTTGTTGAAGAGATTTTTTTTCAACAGATGATGATTCAATATTCATAAGTTTATGAAATGTTTCTAATGGAAATTTAGCATCAATTACTACGTTGCCTGATGGCTCTGGTAGAAATAATATGCAGTCGGCGCGCTTTTGGTTAGATAAAGTATATTGTAAGCTGTAATGAGTGCTTGGAATCATATTAGCTATAAGCGTTGATAGTTGCACTTCACCAAAAGCGCCCCTTGCTCTTTTATCAACTAAGATATCTTGTAGGCTTGTAACGTGAGATGAAAGCTCAGTAATTTGCTTTTGGGCTTCATCAATTATAGTTAAACGCCGGACTACGTCAGTGAAGGTTGATGAAGTTTTTTCAAATCCTTCAGTTAAACGATTATTTACTTGTTGGGTTAAGCTATGTAAATGATTTCGTATTTCTTCGGTAAGCGTTTGCAAATGCGATGTCAGTGAACCCGCATGCTGCTTAAAACTATGACTCATTTGCTCGCGGACATCGGTCATTTGGCGCTGCATTGTTTCTGTGATAATTTGTTGATTAGTAAGCTGACTTTGCGTTAATTTATCATGAATAGTATGCAGACCTGATTGATGAATTTGTTGCAAATCAACATGTAATTGGTGAATTTGGGTGGTAAGGGCATATTGTAATTTTTCATAATGATCTAAATCTTGTTTTTTGTTACGCGATTGGCGAATTACAAGTACAAAAATTAAAATTAATTGTAAACTTAAGCCTAGGCTTAAAGCTAAAATAAAAGGTAAACTAAACATAAAACACCGGTAATCTAAAGTTTAAGTTACAGTATACTTGGCTTTAAGTGATGTGAGAATAAAGTTTTTATTTGATGATCATTTTTTTATAATTTATTAATTAAGTTTTGTGGTTTTGTAAGGGCAAGATCATGAGTGATTATAAACAACCTAGGAGCCGACGTGCCACGCTTTAAGCGCGGTATCCAGCGATCTTGCAAGAGTTATGGATCCTGCGGACAAGCCGCAGGACGTCGAAATATAGAGCAGATATAATCTATAATTTTATGATTGTTTTTTTTTACTAACTCACGCTTTTGCCCCTGGTGTTTTGTGGTAATTACTGATTTATTGCTTAAATAATATAATTTGTTGGATTTAATAATTATGAATGATAGTTTAGTCATAGAAAAAATAAATGATTTACGCGAAAAGATAAGGAAATATGATTATCATTATTATGTATTAGATGATCCTTTAGTTCCTGATGTTGAATATGATCGAAAATTTAGAGAGCTTAAGGAATTAGAATCTAATCATCAAGAATTTATTGTTGATGATTCTCCAACTCAACGTATAAATACAGCGTTAAGTTCTGCATTAAAACCCGTGGCACACCGTCTACCCATGCTTTCTTTGTCAAATGTATTTTCAACTGAAGAATTACAAGCATTTATTAATAGAATTTGTGAAAAATTAGATCTTGATGAATCAGAATTATTATTTGCTTGCGAGCCTAAATTAGATGGATTGGCGGTTAATTTAACTTATGTTGATGGTAAGTTATTGCATGCAGCTACGCGTGGTGATGGTTCGGTTGGTGAAAATATTACTAATAATATTAAAACAATTGCTGCAGTTCCTCTGAAATTAATGTCAGCTAAAGTTCCTGCAATTATTGAAGTTCGTGGTGAAGTTTATATGCCTAAAGCAGGTTTTGAATCTTTTAATGAAAATGCGAGGCGAAATGGTGAAAAAACTTTTGCTAACCCTCGAAATGCAGCCGCCGGAAGTTTGCGTCAATTAAATTCGGCTATTACTGCAAAAAGACCATTGGCTATATATTGTTATGGTATTGGAGTGTGTGAAGGATATGATTTACCAAATAGCCATTTACAGCAATTAGATCTATTACGCACCATGGGCTTTAGAGTATCTACAGAAAATAAAATAGCTAAAGGTCTCACTGGATGTTTAGATTATTATGAAAATATAGGGGCAAGACGCCAAGGATTACCTTATGAAATTGATGGTGTAGTTTATAAAATTGATAATATTAAATACCAACAAGAATTAGGCTTTATTTCTCGTGCACCACGTTTTGCTTGTGCGCATAAATTTCCAGCATCTGAAGAAATGACAAGGTTATTGGCGGTTGATTTTCAAGTTGGTCGAACTGGTGCTTTAACTCCTGTGGCAAGATTACAGCCAGTATCTGTCGCGGGAGTTACGGTTAGTAATGCGACATTACATAATTTAGATGAAATTGAACGTAAAGATATTCGTATTGGTGATATGGTAATAATTAGGCGGGCAGGCGATGTTATTCCTGAAGTTGTATCTGTTATTAAAGAAAAGCGGCCTGAAGTTACTGAATATATAAAATTACCGACACAATGTCCCGTTTGTGGTGCAGATGTACTCCGAGAAGAGGGTGAGGCAATAGCCAGATGTACAGGCGGCTTATTTTGTAAGGCTCAATTAAAGCGTATGGTTTTACATTTTGCCTCACGCAAGGCTATGGCAATTGATGGCTTAGGTAGTGGATTAGTTGATTTATTAGTTGATGAAAATTTAATTAATGATGTAGCTGATCTATATTCTTTAACTATATCTAGTCTTGAAAAATTGCCAAGGATGGGCGAAAAGTCGGCTATAAACTTAGTAAATGCAATAGAGGCTAGTAAAAAGACCTCCTTTAATCGTTTTTTATATGCTTTGGGTATTCGTGAGGTTGGTGAGGCAAGTGCTCTTAATATTAGTAATAATTTTCATGATTTAGATTCATTGAAAAATGCTACGTTGCTTGAACTTATGGCGATTAAAGATATAGGTCCTGTGGCTGCAGATTTTACAGTACATTTTTTTTCATCTAAACATAATCTTCTGGTTATTGATAAACTATTGGCAAATGGTGTTTATTGGGAAAAGCCTAAATTAGCTGAAATAGATAATAATAACCCTTTTTATGGTAAAACTATTGTATTAACGGGATCGCTTAGCACGCTTAGCCGTGATGAGGCTAAAGCAAAACTTATTGCAGCTGGAGCTAAAGTAACGGGTAGTGTTTCTGTAAAAACAGATTTTGTGATTGCGGGATCTGATCCTGGCTCAAAGTATGATAAAGCGGTAGAGTTAGGTGTTAGTATTTTGTCTGAAGAGGATTTTATTAAGATGTTGGGGTAAGTGGAATATTCGTAGCCTTGATGCAGCGAAGCGTAATCAAGGTTTGCAATACTTCAGAATTAAATAAAAAACCTTGATTACGCTTTGCTGCATCAAGGCTACAGTTGCTAATTTAAATTACAAACAAGGATGTTAACTTTTGTTATTACGTAAATTAAAATTAATAATATTTACCATTTTTTTCTACATATTTTTTAATGTAGAAGCTTACGCCTGGATTTTTAATAATCCATATCCTGCAAGTGAATCAACAAAAAATATTTTTTATAACTCATTTACTGAGCAGCCTAAAACACTTGATCCTGCGAAAGCCTATTCATCCAATGAGTTACAATTTATTGAGCAAATTTATGAACCATTATTAGATTACGATTATCTTAAGCGTCCATATACATTAGTTCCTTTAATGGCAACTGAACTTCCTGAAATTCATTATTATGATAAAGATCAAAATGAAGTTAAAGATATTGAAAGTTCAAATATAGCTACTACTGTTTATACTATCCATATAAAAAAAGGTGTTTTATACCAGCCGCACCCAGCATTTGCACGAGATGAGAAAGGTAATTATCGTTATTATCAAATGAAAGATAATTTTTTTATTAAATCTAATATAAATACGCTTAGTGATTTTAAATATACCTCTACTCGTGAATTAATTGTTGATGATTATATTTATGAGATAAAGCGCTTAGCTAATCCTTTAGTTAATTCACCTATTTATGGGCTAATGAGTGAATATATTTTAGGTTTTAAGGAGTTTGGTGCTTCTTTACCCTCTTTATCTAAAGCTGATGTATATATTGATTTACGTAAATATCCAATGGCAGGTCTTAAAAAGATTGATGATTATCAATTTCAAATTACGATAAAAGGTATATACCCACAGTTCTTATATTGGATGGCAATGTCTTTTTTCACCCCTATCCCATGGGAAGCGGATCGTTTCTATAAAGAACCATATATGCAAAAAAAGAATTTAGATTTTGGTTGGTATCCCGTAGGTACAGGCCCATTTCTTTTAGCTGAAAATAATCCAAATAGTCGGATGGTTTTAGCTAAAAATCCAAATTTTCGTCTAGATTATTATCCAACTACTGGCACCCCATCAGATTTTAAGAATGGATATTTAAAAAATGCAGGTTTACGTTTGCCATTAATTGAAAAGGCAGTATACACCCTTGAAAAAGAGTCTATTCCAAGATGGAACAAATTTTTGCAGGGATATTATGATGTTTCAGGTATAACTTCTGATAGTTTTGATAAAGCTATACAAATTTCAACGTCAGGATTTGCTAATTTAACAGAAGATATGCAAGAAAAGGGGATAAGACTTATTCAACAAGCAGAGCCATCAATATTTTATCTTGGGTTTAATATGTTAGATTCAGTTGTTGGCGGCGATAGTGAACGAGCAAGAAAGTTAAGGCAAGCGATTTCAATTGTGATTAATTATGATGAAAATATTTCTATATTTTTAAATGGTAGAGGAAAAGCAGCGCAAGGACCAATTCCTCCTGGAGTGTTTGGGTATAAAAGTGGAGAGGCTGGAATAAATCCATATGTATATACCTGGGAAAAAGGGCTCGCTAAAAGAAGAACGATAGAAGAGGCTAGGAGGTTAATGACGGAGGCGGGCTACCCTAATGGGCATGATAAAGATACAGGGGAGGCCTTAATTTTGCATTATGATGTTCATGTTACAGGAGGTCCTGATGATAAGGCACAGTTAAATTGGATGCAAAAACAATTTGCATTTTTAGGAATATCTTTAGATGTTCGTGCCACTCAGTATAATCGTTTCCAGGAAAAAATTCGTAGTGGAAATGCTCAAATTTTTACTTGGGCATGGCTTGCTGATTATCCAGATCCTGAGAATTTTTTATTTTTGTTTTATGGCCCAAATGGCAAGGTAAAGTTTGGTGGTGAAAATGCAGTAAATTACTCTAATAAAGTTTACGATAAACTTTTTGTTCAAATGAAAAATAGAGCTAATGATCTTAAGCGCACAGAACTAATTGATAAAATGGTTGAGTTATTAAGACATGATGCACCATGGGCATGGGGTATATCTAGTGAAAGTTTGATTTTATCACAACGCTGGGTTTCTCCTAATAAGCCAAATTCAATGTCACGTAATACATTAAAATATATGGCGATTGATGTTTCATTACGAAATAAATTAAGATCTAGCTGGAATACTCCTGTACTATGGCCATTAGTTTTATTTATCCTTTTGATAGCTTTGCTTTTATTACCATTCATATTTGCATATCGTAAAAAAGCACGCTCACCAGTAAGGCGGACAAAATTATGATAATTTATTTATTTCGTCGTCTTTTTTACGCTATCCCAATATTAATTGGCATAAATCTTTTAACGTTTTCCTTATTTTTTATGGTTAATTCTCCTGATGATATGGCGCGGATGCAATTGGGGCAAAAATATGTTACTGAAGTTGAAATAATTCAATGGAAGGTGCAACGTGGTTATGATCTACCGTTATTTATTAATGATAATCAAGCAGGTGTTGAAAAAATAACCAAGACGTTGTTTTTTCAAAAATCCCTACGTTTGTTTGCTTTTGATTTTGGAAGATCTGATGCAGGGCGAGATATTAGTTATGATATTTCACAAAGAATGTGGCCAAGCCTTGCTATTGCAATACCAGTTTTAATATTAGGAATGATAGCAAATATATTTTTAGCAATGATGTTTTCTTTTTTTCGGGCTACTTATCTTGATTTTAGCGGAGTAATTTTTTGTATAATTTTAATGTCTATCTCCAGTATGTTTTATATAATTGGTGGCCAATATTTATTAGGTAAAGTATTACAGTTAGTTCCAATTTCAGGATATAAGGGGGGGTTAAATAGTTTTAAATTTGTAGCTTTACCAATTATTGTTGCTGTAGTTGCAGGGTTAGGATCAGGTAGTCGTTGGTATCGAACTTTATTTCTTGAAGAAATGAATAAGGATTATGTTATAACTGCTCGTGCTAAAGGTTTATCTGAACTATATGTTCTATTTCGTCATGTTCTAAAAAACGCTATGTTACCTATATTAACCTCTGTTGTTGTGATAATACCTTCATTATTTATGGGGAGCTTAGTTTTAGAGTCATTTTTTGGGATTCCGGGTCTTGGCAGTTATATTATTGATGCTATTCAACAGCAAGATTTTGCAATTGTGAGATCCATGGTTTTTTTAGGTTCAATTTTATACATTGCTGGACTTATTATGACCGATATTTCATATACTATCTTTGACCCGCGGGTGAGATTAAGATGAAAATTAATTTATTGTTGACGGATAAGTGTTTTCTTATAGTTTTGCTTTTAACTATAGTTTTATTACTACGTGGATTAAGAAAAGAGCATATTAGACGAGCTCTTCAAGCTATTTTTAAGAAACCAGTGCCTATGTGTTCCGCTATTATTTTACTTTTTTTTCTAATTATCGGTGTAATTGACTCCATACATGTAAGGACTGAAGCTAAATCTTTATCTATTTTAGATCAAATTTTATCTCCACTAGGTGATGTTTATGAAAAAACTTATTCAGAGCCTTTAGCTCTAACGTTATATTCATCTGAAACTTGGTTTAATGATGGAAAGGCAATTCAAGTCTATCCACGATTAAATTATATTCCTTCATTTATTAGTGATGAAAATGAAAAGCTGCAAATAATTAAAGCGGTTATTAAAAAATCATCTATAATGACGGCGTTAATTGTAATTTCTTTATTGTTTAGTTTTATTATTTTTAAGCTAATATTTTTTGGAAAAAGAAAATCATTTATTGGATTAACTGTAGTTAGTGCATTTATTACTATAGCTATATGTATATTTACGATTTTATTTAGCTATTGGCTATCGCGCTATTTTCATATTTTAGGTACAGGAAAGATAGGGCAAGATATTTTTTATTATGCGGTAAAATCTATTAGAACTGGATTAATAATTGGAATATTAACAACCTTATTTATGATGCCATTAGCATTATTATTAGGGATTGCTGCGGGTTATTTTGGTGGAATAGTTGATGATATTATCCAATATATCTATACAACTTTAAGTTCAATTCCGGGAGTTTTACTTATTACGGCGTCAGTATTAGCGATGCAAACTTATATTGCTAATCACCCACAACAATTTAAAACTTTAGAAGAAAATGCAGATGCGCGTTTATTTGCCTTATGTTTGATTTTAGGAATTACTAGTTGGACAAGTTTATGTCGATTATTGCGTGCGGAAGCCTTAAAATTAAAAGAAATTGATTATGTATTAGCAGCAAAAGCTTTAGGCAGTAGTTCATATAAAATAATTACCAAGCATTTATTGCCTAATGTTATGCATATTGTAGTTATAACCTTGGTTTTAGATTTTAGTTTTTTGGTGTTAGCAGAAGCGGTCCTTTCTTATGTGGGTGTTGGGGTCTCACCTATGACTATAAGCTGGGGAAATATGATTAATGCAGCAAGGTTAGAGTTAGCAAGAGATCCAATTATTTGGTGGCCAATGTTAGCGGCATTTGTATTTATGTTTATTTTAGTTCTGGCATCTAATTTATTTGCAGATGCTGTACGCGATGCATTTGATCCTCATCAA